>Ga0114972_10004742_pt1 | contig 10092 bp, 6 predicted proteins | sample M_140807_EF_Meta_FD_87354 | JGI IMG/M metagenome (GOLD analysis project Ga0114972, IMG submission 87354) | Freshwater microbial communities from Lake Montjoie, Canada to study carbon cycling - M_140807_EF_MetaG | ecosystem: Environmental > Aquatic > Freshwater > Lake | place: Lake Montjoie... | reverse complement strand
GCCTTCTTGGCGGCGGGCTTCTTGGCAGCGGCCTTCTTCGGCGCGGCCTTCTTCACCGCCTTCTTCACCACCTTCTTGGCGGCGGGCTTCTTGGCAGCGGCCTTCTTCGGCGCGGCCTTCTTCACCACCCGCTTCACCGCCTTCTTGGCGGCGGGCTTCTTGGCGGCGACCTTCTTCGGCGCGGCCTTGCGGGCGGCGGGCTTCTTCGCCGTGACGCGGCCACGGGCAGAAGCCGGCTTCTTCGCGGTACGACGGGTGGAGGCCATCGCCATGGCGGCGGCCTTCGGGGTTTCGACAGTCTCGGTCATCAACAGGATCTCCATGTCACGTTGCGTGGAACGACAGCCGCGGGGCGAAGCCCGCGGGCCGTATCTCGGCCGGGCACGGCCGTGCGACGCCGGCGCAGCGCGGATCCCGTATCGCGCATCGCTGGTTCGGTCGCCGTCCAGGTCCCACGGTCGATGACGCAGTTGGTCGCGGCCGGGCGCAGTCCATGCCCCGATATCACCATCTTCGTCATACCGGCAAACGAGGCGCGGATCGCGCTGCCTGCCGGTGCAGAATACGCGGCGCAGTTGTAAGCCGGCATCCCATCCATCCCGCGGTCCATGGACCGTCCTTCCCTGCCGCGGCACTCGTGGCACGCGATCGGCGGAGAGGTCGGGTTCGACATCGCAGCGCGAATCGCGTGCAACATCGTGCGCGCAAGGCACGCTAACGTCACACGCGCGATGCATGTCAACAGAAACTCGAATCACTGCGATGAAATTCATGCGCGATGCGTCGCATGTGTGTTCGACATGTCGCGCTTTGCGCTGTGCGGCTGCGATCCGCGGTGCCGATCCCGCATGCGCCACACCGCTGCCGCTGCGCGGCGATGCCGCGCAGCGGGGTGATCAGCGCGCGTCAGCCGCGTGCGGTAAGCGACGGCATCGGCCGCTGTTCGAGACCGATGTACCAGGAGAGCGGGCGGATCAGCCGGTTATCCGCCTGCTGTTCCAGCACATGCGCCGACCATCCCGTGACGCGGGAGGCGACGAAGAGCGGTGTGAAGAGCGGGATCTCGAAGCCCATCAGGTGGTAGGCAGGCCCGGCCGGGAAATCGAGGTTGGGGTGGATGTTCTTCTTGGTCAGCATCTCATCCGCCAGGATGCGGGAGATCTCCATCCAGGTGCGGTCCTGCACCACCTCGGCCATCTTCTCGGCATATTTCTTCATCGTCGGCACCCGGCTGTCGCCGGATTTGTAAACCCGGTGGCCGAAGCCCATGACCAGCGCCCGGTGATCGAAGCGGCTCTGCAGCCACTCCCGCGCGATCTTCGGGTCGCCGATCTCCTTCAGCATATGCATCACCGCCTCGTTCGCCCCGCCATGCAGCGGGCCCTTGAGGGCGGCGATGCCGGCGGTGATCGCACCATGCATATCCGCCCCCGTCGAGGTGACGAGCCGGGCGGTGTAGGTGGAAGCGTTAAAGGTGTGCTCGGCGTACAGGATCATGGAGACGTCGAAGGCCTTCAGCACCTCCGGCTCCGGCACCCGGCCCTGCACCAGGTTGAAGACGTTTTCGGCGAAGCTGTGCGCCGGGTTGGGCGTCACCGCCGGTAAGCCCTTGGTGGCCCGATAAGTGGCGCCGATGCAGGTCGGGATCTTGGCAAAGAGCCGCTTGGCCTTGCGGTACTGCGCGGCGTGGGAGACGTCGCCGGCCTCGGGGTCCTCCAGACCCATGAAGGAGACGGCGGTCCGGATGGCGTCCATCGGATGCGCGTCATGGGGGAATTCGCGGATGACGCGGTGCAGAGTCGGGCTGATCTCCCGCTGGCTCGCCGTCTCCTGATGGAAGGCGGCCAGCTGCGCCCGGGTCGGCAGCTCGCCCTCCCAAAGCAGATAGGAGACCTCCTCGAAGGAGCAGTTCTCGGCCAGGTCCTGCACCGCATAGCCGCGGTAGGTCAGGCTGTTCGTCTCCGGCATCACCTTCGAGACGGCGGATACGTCGGCATAGACACCGACCAGGCCCTTGAAGACTTCGGGCGGTTTCTCGGCTTCGCTCATGATGGGTTCCTCGATCCGTGTGTGGAGGATGGGGCGGGCGGCGCCGGCCGCCCGCCGCCTGCGTCAGAAAATGCCGGGCTTGCCAACCACCAGCGTGCCGGCCGGCAGCGCCACGTTCAACACCGCCAGCTCGCCCGCCGGAATCTTCGCCAGGTCCTGGGCATCGGCCAGGAAGCGGTTGGCTTCCCGGGCGGTGATGATCCCTTCGGTCAGGGTGCGGAACTTCTGGATGTAGTGCGCCCGCTCGAACGGCCGGGCGCCGTTCGGGTGCGCATTGGCCACGCCCAGCTCATCGATCAGCCGGGTGCCGTCCTTGAAGAAGATCTCCACCCGGCCGCCGAAGGACAGCTCATTCGGATCGCGGGAGTGGTACTTGCGGGTCCACTCCGGGTCCTCGGTCGTCTCGATCTTGTGCCAGAGCCGGATGGTATCCGCCCGCCCCGCCCGGCGCGGCGCGTAGCTGTCCACGTGGTGCCAGCGCCCGTCCTGCAGGGCGACGGCGAAGATGTACATGATGGAGTGATCGAGCGTCTCCCGGCTCGCCTTGGGGTCCATCTTCTGCGGGTCGTTGGCTCCGGTCCCGATCACGTAGTGGGTGTGGTGGGAGGTATGGATCACGATCTTCTCGATCGCCTCGACGTCGCTGATCTTCTCCCGCATCCGGAAGGCGAGGTCGATCAGCGCCTGGGACTGGTACTCGGCGGAGTGTTCCTTGGTGTAGCTGTCCAGGATGGCGCGCTTGGCCTCACCGGGGCTGGGCAGCGGCACCTCGTAATAGACGGGCTCATAGGCCGCCGCCCGGCCATGCTTGTCGGCCTGCGTCCGGCCCGAAAGCACCCAGCCGATAACGCTGTCCTCCCCTTCATAGATCGGGTTCGGCGCGCCCTCCCCGCGCATCGCGCGGTCCACGGCTTCCACCGCCAGCTTGCCGGCATGCGCCGGGGCGAAGGCCTTCCAGCTGCTGATCTCGCCCTTGCGGGACTGGCGGAAGCTGATTGAGACATGCAGCGCCTGCTGCACCGCCTGGAAGACGATGTCCTGCTTCAGGCCCAGCAGCGTGCCGATGCCGGCCGCCGCCGAGGGGCAGAGATGGGCGATGTGGTCCACCTTGTGCTCGTGCAGGCAGATGGCGCGCACCAGGTCGATCTGGAGCTCATAGCCGGTGGCAAGGCCGCGGATCAGGTCGCGGCCGGACTTGCCCATGGTCTGCGCCACGGCGAGGATCGGCGGGATATTATCACCAGGGTGGGAGTAATCGGCGGCCAGGAAGGTGTCGTGGAAATCGAGCTCGCGCACCGCCGTGCCGTTCGCCCAGGCCGCCCATTCGGGGGAGACGGTGGTGCCGGACTTCACGCCGAAGACCGTGGCCGCACCCTTCCTGGGATGGCCAAGCGCCATCTGCCGGGCAGAAGTGACGGGGCGGCGGTTGATCGCGGCGATGGCGACGGAGGCGTTGTCGATGATCCGGTTGATGATCATCTCCTGCACGTCCTTCTGGACCGCCACCTTGTCGGTGGCGACGCCCGCCATCTTCCAGGCCAGCTGGTCCTCGCGCTTCAGCAGCGCCTTGGACGGGTAGAGCTTCACGGGATGCATTTGCATGGCGGAACTGATTCCTCTGCTTTCAGACGATGACGCGCCCTTTTCGGCCGCTTCCGATCATTCGTCCATTCCGATTGACGGCGCGCCTCGATAGCTATTCCGTATCGTAGAACCGGTCTCAAGGCCTAGCCCCAGCATGGATTTTCGCATTCTCCGCCGGATGGGCCATTTCCTGGCCGTCGCCGAGGAAGGGCATTTCGGCCGCGCCGCCGCCCGGCTCGGTCTCTCCCAGCCGCCGCTCTCGGCCCAGATCCAGGCGCTCGAGGCCGAGCTCGGCGTCAGGCTGCTGGAGCGCACCCGCAAAGGCGCCCGCCCGACGCGGGAAGGCGAGGCCCTGCTGCCAGTGATCCGCCGCCTCGCCGAAGATGCCAAGCAGGTGGAGGCGTTGGCGCGAGAGTTGCGCGCCGGCCGGCAGACCCCGATGGCGCTCGCCTGCGTCACCTCGGCGCTGTTCGACTACCTCCCCCCGCTGGTCCGCGCGCTGCGCGATGCCCAGCCGGAAGCGGCAATCGCGGTCGAGGAGATGGACACCGCCGATGCGGTGGAAGCGCTGCGCCGCGGTGAGGTGGATTTCGCCCTCGCCCGGCTGGACCGCGACCGGCCACCGCTCCGCGTGCTGCCGCTGGGTGCCGATGCGCTGATGGTGGCGCTGCCCGCAGGGCACCGGCTGCTGGCCGATGGCGGGCCGGTGCCGCTCGGCGCGCTGGCGGAGGAGCCGCTGATGTTGCTGCCGCGCTCCATCAGCCCGGCCTATTTCGATGCCCAGGTCAGCGCCTGCCGCGCCGCGGGGTTCGAGCCGGTGGCGGTGCGCGAAGTGGGCTCGGCCATGGCGCAGCTGGCTTTCGTTGCCGCCGGGCTGGGCGTGGCGCTGGTGAGCGCGGGCATGGCGGTGATCCGCCCGCCCGGCGTCGCCTTCCGCGCCCTGACCGGGGAGATGGCGAGCGTTGGCGTCGCCCTGGTCTGGCATGGCGAGCGCGAGAGCGAAGCGGCGCGGCTGGCGGTGGCGACCGCGCGGCCGGACTTCGCCACCGGCTGAGCGGCGCCTGCCTTCCGGCCACCCGGCAGGGCCGTTAATCTGCGCCTCACTGCCCCCGGAGACCGCCATGCCCGCCACCCCCTATGACCGCGTCATCCTTGGTGATCTCGTCACCCCCGAGGCGGTGATCCCCGGCGGCTACATCGCGGTGCGCGGAGAGAGCATCGCCGCCCTCGGCCAGGGCACCCCGCCCCCCTCGGCGGAGTTGATCGACCTCAGCGGCAAGCTGATCCTGCCCGGGCTGGTCGATGGCCATATGCACACCTCCTCCTCCACCGGCTGGCCGGGGATCGAGGGCGCCTCGCGCTCGGCCGCCGCCGGCGGCGTCACCACCTGCGTCGACATGCCCTATGACGTGCCGCATCCGGTGACCGATGCGGCGATCTTCCGGGAGAAGATCGGCTGGGTGAACCGCACCAGCCATGTCGACATGGCGCTTTATGCCACCATCCGGAAGGACGGGAATATCGGCGACATCCCCGGGCTGGCGGAAGCCGGGGCCTGTTCTTTCAAGCTCTCCACCTATGAATACGACGCGGTGCGCTTCCCGCGCATCGACCACCCGACCATGCTCGCCGCCTTCCGCGAAATCGCCCGCACCGGGCTGATGTGCGCCATCCATAACGAGGACCAGGAGCTGGTCGAGAAGCTGACCGCCAGCGCCAAGGCGGCCGGGCGGACCGACCCGATCATGCATGCCCGCACCCGCCCCCCGCTGGCCGAGAGCATGGCCGACCTCGAGATCTTCGAAATGGCGGTCGAGACCGGCTGCCACGTCCATATCGCCCATAGCTCCATCGCCCGCGGCTTCGACCTGGCGACGGCGTTCCGCGACCTGGAAGGGGCGAAGACCTCGGCCGAGGCCTGCATCCAGTACCTGTGCATGACCGAGGAGGACCTCGTCCGCCTGCAGGGCTTCGGCAAGTGCAACCCGCCCTTCCGCAGCGCCGAGGAGGTGGCGCGGATGTGGCAGCGCCTGCTGGCGGGCAAGATCGCCTATATCTCGACCGACCATGCCCCCTGGCCGCGGGCGCGCAAGGAATACACCGGCGATATCTTCACCCTCGGCGCCGGGCTGACCGGGCTGCAAAGCTTCGCGCCGCTGATCTACACCTTGCTGGCCGAACGCGGCCTGCCGCCGACGCTGATGGCCCGCTATTGCGCCGAACGCCCGGCCCGCTTCCACGGGCTCGACCCGAAGAAGGGCGCCATCCGGATCGGCGCCGATGCCGATCTCTGCGTGCTGGAGACGGGCGATTTCGTCTTCGACGAGGCCAGCATCGAGGACCGCGAGGAGGCCCGCTGGTCGCCCTATCACGGCCGGGCAATGCAGGCCCGCGTCGCCGCCACCTTCCTGCGCGGCGCCTGCATCTGGGACGGGGCGCGGGTGCTGGCAGCGCCGGGGACCGGCCGCTTCGTCCCGCGCCAGCACCGCGACAGCTATCTGGGCAAGGACTGAGACATCAGCCCAGCTACACCCAAGCTATAGGAAACGCCGCCATGAAGGTTTTTGTCTTCGACCTGCTCGCCTACGACACCCATCTCGACCACTTGAAGGGCGACGGGGTGGAGCTCCCCTACCCGCTCGGCGGCCGGCATTTCGACCCCGAGGTGGGGATGCGGACCTATGAGGAGCATCTGCTGGCCTGGGAGGAGATGGACCGGCTCGGCTATGACGGCGTCGGCTTCAACGAGCACCACACCTCGCCCTACGGGCTGATGAACTCGCCCAATCTCATGGCCGCCGCGGCGGCGCAGCGGACCAAGAACCTGAAGCTTCTCATCTACGGCAACCTGCTGCCGCTGCACTCCCCGCTACGGCTGGCCGAGGAGCTGGCGATGCTCGATTGCCTCTCCCGCGGGCGGATCATCTCCGGCTTCGCGCGTGGCATCCCGCGCGAATACGGCGTCCATAGCGTGCCCATGGCGGAAAGCCGGGCGCGCTTCGAGGAAGCCTATGAAATCGTGACCGGCGCCTGGACCCAGGACATCTTCAGCTATGAGGGCCAGTTCTGGTCCTATAAGGACGTGGCGCTCTGGCCGCGCCCGGTGCAGCAGCCGCACCCGCCGGTCTGGATGCCCGTCGTCGGCAGCCGCGAGAGCATCGAATGGGCGGCGGCCAAGAATATCCCGATCACCCCTGGCCTCGCCCCGGGCGGGCTGCGGCGCGACATCATCCGCCTTTATGCCGATGTGCAGCGCCGGCACGGCCGGGTGGTGACGCCCGACCATCTCTCGATCGGCGTCAGCGCCTATGTCGCCGACAGCAAGGCGCAGGCGGTGCGGGAAAACGGGCCCTACCACCTCTATTTCAACCGCACGCTGTTCAGCCACGGCAACTTCACCGAGACTGAAATCCAGCGCCAGCACGGCTATGTCACGGCGGGGTCGACCGACTACGTGGCGCCCGAGAATCGCCGGCAGGCCGAGCATTCCCGCGCCGATTTCCGCAACCTGACGATGGCGGAGCTGGAACGGCGGGCCGAGAACATGCCCTGGGGCACGGCCGATGAGGTGGCCGAGCGGCTGATCGCCGAGGCCGATGCCAGCGGCGCCAATACCTTGCTGGTCAGCCTCAATCGCGGGGCCATGCCGCATGCGATGTTCCTGGAGCAGATCCGCCGCTTCGGGCGCGAGGTGATGCCCCGGCTGCAGGCGCATCAGGTGCGCGGCGTGCCGGCGGCTGAGGCGGTGGCGGCCTGACCGTCCCGGCTTGCCGGGCGGGGCCCTGGCGGCGAGACTGCCGGCAAGCAAACGGGGAAACGCCGCATGAGCACGACCACCGCCGGCCCGGATTACAGCCGCCTGTTCCGCCCTGGCGTGCCGGAGCCATCCGGCCGCTTCACCGGGTTCCCGAAGTTCAACTTCATCGGCGGCCATAACGACCCGACGCGGGTGCCGGTGGCCGATCTCGCCGCCTGCGCCGAAGCCGTGCTGCGGCGAGAGGGGGCGAGCCTGGCGCTGTATAATTGCGGCCATGGGCCGCAGGGCTATGGGCCACTGCGCGACCTGGTGGCCGACAAGCTGAAGCGGCACCGGGGGCTTTCGGTGACCCGCGACGATGTGCTGATCACTTCGGGCTCCCTGCAAGGGCTTGATCTGGTGAACGACCTGCTGCTGGCGCCGGGCGATACGGTGCTGGTCGAGGAACTGTCCTATGGCGGGGCGATCAGCCGGGTGCAGGCCAAGGGCGTCCATGCGGTTCCGCTACCGCTGGATGATGAGGGCATCCGCATCGATGCGCTGTCGAACGCGCTGGATGCGTTGCAGGCCAAGGGGGTGACCCCGAAATACATCTACACCATCCCGACCATCCAGAACCCGACCGGGTCCATTCTGCCGCTGGCGCGGCGGGAAGCGCTGCTCAAGCTGGCCCGCGCGCATGGCGTGCCGGTCTTCGAGGATGAGTGCTACGCCGACCTCGTCTGGGCGGGGATCGAGGCGCCACCCGCGCTCTATGCCATGGACCCCGCGCAGGTTATCCATATCGGCAGTTTTTCGAAAACCCTGGCGCCGGCACTGCGCTCCGCCTACGCCGTCGCGCCCTGGCCGGTGCTGGCGCGGCTGATCTCACTGAAGACCGATGCCGGCAGCGCGATGGTCGAGCAGATGCTGGTCGCCGAGTATTTCTCGCAGCACTTCGACACGCATGTGGCGGCGCTGTCCGGCGTGCTGAAGGAAAAGCTGGATTGCATGATCGAGGCGGTGGAGCGCGAATTCGGCGCCTCAGCCGAGCTGTTCCGGCCTCGGGGGGGCATCTTCCTCTGGCTGAAGCTGCCGGCGGAGGTCGATGTCCGCACTTTGGTGAAGCCGGCGGCGGAACGGGGGATCGTGTTCAACCCGGGCCCCGAATGGGCGGTCGATCCGGCCTCGGCAACCTCCCAGCTGCGGCTGTGCTTCGCCCTGCCGTCGAAGGAGGAGATCCGCGCGGGTGTCGCCGCCTTTGCCAAGGTCTGCTTCGAGCAGACCGGCATCCCGAAGCAGAGCGGCAATATCAGGAACTGAGGCGGCGCGTGGGGACTGAGGGCGCCCGAAGCGGATCGCTTCGGGCGCACGCCTGAAGCGGCCCGCAGGGCCGAGGCGTCGACGGGCGCCCGCGCCGAGTGGCGCGCAGCCAAGCCGCGCGGAGGCGCGGCGCCCGGCGACTGAGGGGCCCGAAGCGGAACGCTTCGGGCGCTCACATCACGCCATCGCGGCGCGCGGGGCCGGTTGCAGCTTCAGCCACAGCACGGCGAGGCCAGCCACCACCACCAGGGTGAAGGACGCCCAGTTCAGCGTCTCCCACCCCAGCCGCTCCTGCAGGAAGCCGGCGAGGAAGCTGGCCGCCGCCGTGGTGCCGAAGACCAGGAAATCGTTCATTGCCTGGGTCTTGCCCCGCTCATTCGGGCGATAGCAGGTGGTCACCAGCGTGGTCGCGCCGACGAAGAGGAAGTTCCAGCCCAGCCCGTTCAGCATCAGGGACAGGCGGAAATTCCAGGCATCCACGCCGGCGATCGCCAGCGCCACGCCGAGGCCGAGGATAGCCACGCCCCAGGCCATCACCATCGTCGTACCAAAGCGGGTGATCAGGTTCCCGGTGAAGAAGCTGGGCACGAACATCCCCATCACATGCAGGAAGATGACCCAGTGCGCTTCCGTGTGCGGCAGGCCGCAGGCGACGATGGCCAGCGGCGAGGCGCTCATCAGGAAGGACATGATGCCGTAGGAGACCATGCCGGCGATGACCGCGGCGGCGAAGCGCGGCTGGGCGGCGATCTCCCACAAGGGGCGCGGCGGCGCGGCGGCGGCAACACCCGGGGCGGGCGCCGGTTCCGCCATGCTGGGGAAGCGGATGAAGCCCATGATGGTGAAGACGGTGAGGTGGATGCCGATCATGCAGAGGTAGGTGGCGATGTACATCGGCACCAGCTGATCGAAGCTCCAGCGCACCAGTGCGGGCCCGAGGAAGCCGGCGAAGACGCCGCCCGCCGTCACCCAGGAAATCGCCTTGGCGCGATAGGCGCCGGGCACCAGTTCCACCGCCGCGAAGCGATACTGGTGCAGCGCCGCGACCGCATAGCCCAGCACCACCCCGCCCAGGCACATCACCCAGAACTGCCCGAAATAGAGGCCCGTGGCACACAGCGCGGCGCCAGCCATGCCGAAGACCGAGCCGACCCGGAAGCCGAAGCGCCGGCCCATGCGCTGCATCAGCATCGCCGCCGGGAAGACGAAGAGCATGATGCCCAGATGCTGCATCGTCACCGGCAGCGTCGCCAATTCCCGGTTCGGGAAGAAGGTGATGATGGATAGCGCGGTGGCCGCGAACATCATCGTATTGCCCGCCTGCCCAACCGCCTGGCAGCAGGTCAGCAGGAAAAGGTTGCGCCGCATGGCCCCATCCAGGGCGGCAGGCTCGTTCTTGG
>Ga0114972_10004740_pt1 | contig 10095 bp, 9 predicted proteins | sample M_140807_EF_Meta_FD_87354 | JGI IMG/M metagenome (GOLD analysis project Ga0114972, IMG submission 87354) | Freshwater microbial communities from Lake Montjoie, Canada to study carbon cycling - M_140807_EF_MetaG | ecosystem: Environmental > Aquatic > Freshwater > Lake | place: Lake Montjoie... | reverse complement strand
GGTAGCCGTTCATCCATTGCGGTCACTCGGCACCATTGATCGCCTGATCGTCAGCACGTACCAGAGCGCCAGCGGCGGTGGAGCAGCGGTGATGGACTACTTGGAATCGGACACACGAGCATACTTGGCGGGCAACGCGAGACCAAGGAAAGAGGGCCTTCCGCCGTACGCATTCAACCTGTTTAGTCACAACACCCCGGTCGGAGAGAACGGATACAACGAGGAAGAGCAAAAGGTTATCGAAGAGAGTCGGAAGATTCTTGGGGTGCCAAATCTTAAAGTAAATGTGACTTGTGTCCGCGTGCCGGTGCTGCGAGCGCATACAGAGTCGGTCACCGTGGAATTTACTGGACCCGCGCCGTCAGTTGACGCGGTGCGCGACTGCCTATCCGCGGCACCGGGGGTGCGATTGGTGGATGACAGAGAGTTGAACCATTTCCCTACTCCGGCTGAGGCTAGTGGACAGGGAGACGTGCTTGTGGGGCGCATTCGACAAGACCTAAGTAACCCCAATGCGATCTCCATGCTAATCGCGGGAGATCAACTACTGAAAGGTGCCGCTTTGAATGCGGTTCAAATTGCGGAAACCTATCTGGCGAAGTTTCCGGCCGGGTCGTAGACTAGTCTTGCTTTCCGACGGCCATTTCGATCTTCTTTTCGGGGACAGATTTGGCGCCCGGTAAGAATCGATTTATGTCGATGAAAATGACGGAAACGTACAGCAGAATCACAAATGCAAATCCAGCAGTGCCGATGGCATTCTGAACGCCGATGCTCAAGCGACGACCTCCACGAAGCATCTCCGCCACCGCAACCGTCATTTGCCCACCATCCAGCGGGAATATTGGCAGCAGGTTCATGATGCCAAGCGAAATGCTGAGGAAGCCAGCCAGCAGAACTACTTGGGTGAATCCAGACTGTACGGCTTGCGACGTGTAAACCACCATTGTCGCCGGGCCGCCCACCTGATCGGCGATGGTTTGGGGATTCTTGAATATTTTTGACATGCCAACAAGCGCACGACCAGGCGTTTGCGCAGCTTCCGATAAGGCTTCTCCAAAGGTTAAAGCCCGTCGGGGCGCGGCGGGAAGGACGCCAATGCGGGCCTGCACTTTCGTTTCTCCGGTTGGCATCATATCCGGCCCCAGCACGGGCGTTGGCTCTAAGCGCGCCTTTGGGGTGACCGTGAAGGTCATGGGCTTGCCCTCGCGTTCCACGGCAAATACCAAGGGCTTACCGTCGCTAACGCGGACGATTTTTATAAGGTCATAGAATTTAGAAATCGCGGTTCCGTCGATCGAAATCACGCGGTCATCGGGTCGCAGACCGGCTTTGTACCCTTGTTCCTCTTTCGCCATGCTGCCGATCACGGGGGCATCGACGTCGCGAATTCCTTCGGCCATGTAGACCGACAGCAGCAGAATCACGCCGGCCAAGATGCTGAAAGCGGGACCCGCGAAGAGCACGATGAATCTCTGCCACACAGGCTTGCTGTAAATGCCTCCGGGTACTTTCGTTTCGCTGCCATCCTCTTGGGGGACCATCCCTTTGATCCGTACGAAACCTCCGAGCGGCCACGGTCGAAAAGTGAAAACCGTTGTCTCACGCATCACGCGACCGGTGGGGGTGTCTCTTACCTCCACCTCGCGCATGGAAGGACCACCTTCCAGCCCGCTTCCGCCTGCTTCGATCAAAGCATGACCAACCGGAGTTGGGTCTATTGCGGGAAGTGGAATGTCGTAGCTTCGTTTGCCCCAAATCCAGATAGGCTTCTTCCCGAATCCAATCGAGAACTCTTCGACCCCCATCCCGAATAAACGCGCAAACAGATAGTGACCCAGTTCATGCGCCGCCACCAGAATCGCGATTAGCACCAGAAATACGACGGCGTACCAAGCGTATTCCGGCAGGTGAGTGATAAAGGAGCCTAGATTCATGAGCGATTTGGGGGAAAGGTGGCTAAACCGCCGGCGATAGTTTCCGAAGTCGTTCGCGTACTACCGCGCGGGTTTCTATATCAACGCTTAAAACCGTCTCGAGCGTTGCCGGAACCGGGCAATGGTCCTCAATTATTTTCCTAACCGTATCGGCAATTTCTAAGAATCCGATCTGCCCGCAGAGGAAAGCATTGGCCGCTTCTTCGTTTGCGGCATTCAGAGCGCAAGGCAGGGTGCCTCCGATACGAGCCGCTTCGCGGGCGTAGCGGATGCTGGGGAAAGTGAGTTCATCCGGGGGCTCGAAGGTTAGAATCGGGGTTTCGACGGGATTCCACCGCCGCAAGCCGCTTGCGGGACGCTCGGGATAGGCAAGGGCGTACAGGATCGGCAACCGCATATCGGGCCACCCCATTTGCCCAATCACACTACCATCCGTGAATTCGACAAAACTGTGTACCACGCTCTGGGGGTGGACAACCACGTCGATTTTGTCGACCGGCATGCCAAAAAGCCACTGCGCCTCGATCAGTTCCAAGCCCTTGTTCATGAGGGTCGCGCTGTCGACGGTGATTTTTCCACCCATTCGCCAAGTCGGATGGTTTAGAGCTTCTTCAGGGGTGATTTGGGCCAAATCGGCTCGCTCTCGGTTGCGGAATGGGCCACCACTGGCGGTGAGGATTAACCGGGAAACCTGGTCTGGACGATAGCCCTGCAGGCACTGAAAAATGGCGCTGTGCTCGCTATCAATTGGGGTTAGGGAGATGTTACTCGCCTTGATCAGCGGCATCACGACCTCTCCCGCGGCCACCAAGACCTCCTTGCTGGCCAGCGCGATTGCCTTGTTAGCATCGATAGCGGCAAGGGTGGGAAGTAGCCCGATGACCCCGGCGACCGCGATGACGACGAGGTCTACATTTGGTTGCCGAACCAAATCCAGAATGGCTTCCATTCCACTAGGAATTCCGTCACGGTTTGATTCAAAAAGGGCAATCTGGGAGATGCCAAACCTTTGGGCTTGCTCTTGCAGCTTCTCTCTGTTCTGGCGTGCGGCCAATCCGACGAGCTCAAATAGGTCGGGATGGTTGGCAATGACGTCGAGGGTTTGGGTTCCGATGCTTCCGGTAGAACCCAAAACGACGACTCGTTTGCCCATTCCCCTTAGTTTAACCCTTTGCCTCCGGTTCGGTTTTTGGACGTACTATCAAACCAGGCGAATCTAGAACCGATAACCGACACCAACCGATAGATATGTGATAGTTGCGGCGTTGAAAACCTTGTCGTTATCGGCGCCTCCATCGAGCGCACGCGTGCCTAAGCTGACGACCGTTTGAGGATTCATGTCGTACGTCACGTATAGACCGAGGTCTAGGGCGCGTCCCACCCGAACCGCGAATCCATCGAAGTCGAACATGAATTTCCAGCGCGGGCCGAGCGTGCGCTCACCGCTGGCGTAGAAAAGCGGCACGATGCCCACATCATCGGAGTGTGAAGACACTCCGGTTTGGGACAGTCCAACGCTAGCATCCCGGACTTTGAGTGTCACACCTAGCCGCAAATTCCACCGGGCATCGATTCCGCGCGGAGTGGTCCAGTAACTCGCACGATAGGAATTGAACCGGTACGAGGCTTTAGTATCAACTCCGGCGGCAAAAGTGTTCCCGTTGAATTGGGTGATCTGCGATAATTGTCCGGTGCCGGAATAGCTTAGGGGAGCGTACAGGACCCGAAATCCCCGTTTGGCGTCAAGGTTTTGTAGGTAGTTGACCCGAAAGAATGGCCTCGCCCCGCCTCCAGCGAGTGATTTAAAATCTACCTTCGTGCCCTCGGCGGGTATCCGAATTTCGTTTCTGGGGACCCAGAACGATCCACCCTCAATCCACAGTTGTTGGTCTAGGTCGGCAAAGAACACGATTGGGCAGTACTACGCGTTTGCACAGGCTCGGGTTGCCTTTTGCTGCGGGAGTCGGGTGCAACATCCGAACATCACGGAATTATACTCGTATTTTTACTAGGTTTTCGAGAACATTCGGTGTCACGCAAAAAGTGTTATAGAGTGCTTTCGTTATCGGAATGTTATATCTTTCCGAAATTTTTCGAGGTTTTCATTAGCCATGCTCAGATCAACAAAAGCGTTTACTCTCATCGAACTTTTGGTGGTTATCGCGATCATTGCGATTCTCGCCGCGATCCTCTTCCCAGTCTTTGCTCAGGCAAAGGCGAGTGCCAAAGCAACTGCATCGCTTAGCAACTGTAAGCAGATTGGCACTGCTTCCATCATCTACTCGACGGACTTTGACGACTACGCGGTGCTGAGTCAGAGCTACTCGTCAACTCCGAACAAGTACAGCGCGCCTGTGGCAGGCAATCACATCACCATTTGGACGGCATTGGTTCAGCCATATATGAAGAGCTTTGACCTCATCGATGATCCGGCTGGTCCGAAGTGGCGCATCCGAACTGAGCGAAGCTGGACCGCTGATCAGAGCCACGCAATCATGCCTGGCTTTGGTTACAACAGCTACGTGTTCTGCCCGCTTCCGCTTGACCCGAATCCGCCGAAAGATTACAAGCCGCTTAGCATCACTTCCATAGGTAATCCGGCGGAAACCGTTTTCCAAACCGCGAGTATGGTGCAGTATGTTGACAGTACTTTTGGCTTCTATTGGGTGCTAGGTGCTACGGTGGGTTGGATTAGCTGGGGCAACGTGGACGGCCCGTACACCGGGGTGGAGTTCAAGAACTGGAACGGCGGCGGTTGGGGCAACAACTACAACTGGACGACACTGATTGCAGCTAAATCGGACGATACGAACGGAAGCCGATCCGGTGGTGTATCGCAGCGAGTTACCCGGCAGGGTGTCTTCAACTTTGCCGACAGCCACGCGAAGCGCATGTCGCTGAGCCGAGCCGCGGCGGGAACGGACTGGACCCCAGATATTGACAACTACTCCATCAAGATGCTGGACGAATCCAAGTACATTTGGGACGACAAGTGATTCGACGGTTCGGCCTGGTGACCGGGATGGGGATGCTGTTGGCGATGTCTATGGTCGGGTGTGCTCAAGGAGAAGCCGACCAGACTCCGATGGCAAAGGAGCCAGACGTGACGGCGGAACAGGCGCGGGAACGGCTGAATAATTCGAACATCCCGGAGAATGCCAAACGTGTAATGGGCGGCAACATTAAAGACCCCGAGAAATCTGGGTCCCAACAGTAGTAACCGCTGTAGGAAACCGAGACCCTTCCGACCATGTCTGAAGGGTCTTTCTTGCGTCCGCCGGTATTCCTTTTCCCGAGAAGTACACTGCCTCCGATGGAATCATCTGGTGTCGATCTGGCGCACCTCTCCCGTGAGCTTGCGACCGTTCGAGCGATCTACTTTGACCTTGACGACACCCTGTGTGCCTACTGGAACGCCAGTAAGGCTGCCCTTCACGCCACGTTTGATCAACATCTGGGTCACGCTCACTCACCGTCGGATATGGTGAGCCATTGGGCAGAAACTTATCGTGAGTTCGCTCCGCTGATCAAGTCGGAAGAGTGGTATCCGCTGTATTTGGTGAGCGGTGACCCGACACGAAAGGAACATATGCGGCGGACCATTACACGAATCGGTCTTGCCGACGAGGCTTTAGCGGCGGCACTATCGGCAACTTACCGCTACGAGCGAAATGCCCGATTGGAGCTTTTTCCCGATGCGCTGGCGACTTTGACCCATTTGCACCGCCATTTTCCGCTGGGGCTAATGACCAATGGTCCAGCCGACATACAAAGAGAGGAGGTGGCACAACTGGGAATTGGTGGCTTCTTTACGCACTACTTTATCGAGGGTGAAGTGGGCGTTGGCAAACCGGTGCCTTACGTTTTTGAAAAGGCGCGAGCCGCCGTGGGTTTTGCCCCGGAGGAGATCCTCATGGTGGGCAATAGCTTTGGTCACGATATTCGGCCCGCGATTGCAGCGGGGTGGAAAACGGTCTGGCTACGCCGAGATACCGATGTGCCGCCAAGCGCCCGTCCGGGAACTTTGCCGGAGTTACCTCCCGCCGACGGGCCACAGCCGACCGGAATTTTGGGTGAGCTAGCACCGCTGGTTCAGTTACTCGCTCGATGAGATCTTAGCTGAGCCGTCGGTAAACGAAGTAGCTATCTATGATGGTCCCAAATGAGGCGGCTAGGATCGTCACGATGCCGACCACGGGCCATGGAGTCATGATCGCGAAGATCAACGTTGCGATTCCGCAGTAAAGGAATATGCGGCCCGCACGACGGTGAGTTTCTCGCCACACGGCGTCGCTGCTAAGAGTCCAGGGAGTTCGGATACCGGCATAGAAATTCGGTTTTAGGTCCGCCATGATTGGTCCCATGGCGGCGAAAACGAGACCAAGTACGGCAAAAATTGGTCGAGTCGGATCAGAGGCGGGCCCCATAGCGGCGTTGATGATGATGACGACCATGGCGCTCATTAAGAAACTGATCAGAGTCATGAGCTTTAGGAAGGCGGCATCGCCCGTACGAAGCGGCTTCTCCTTGGGCGAGATGAGCGGCAGCAAAATCGTTAGAATGGGCGTGATTAATCCTAAGCCAACGCCAAGCCACAGCATGGTGTTTCTACTACCGTAGGCGTCTGGCTTTCCATCAATGCCCCAGTGAGTAGGGATAACGGTGGGCATGTTCAGTACCGCCACGATGGTGAACAGCACAGTAATCAGCCCAATGGCCAGTTGCAAGGCAACCGTATTTCGATACGTCACACTAAGATTGTAATCTCGAATCTTGGTTTCGCAGATGGGCCAAAAGTCGGCGGGGTCACGAAGTATGCTTTTCTAGCGTCAATTGATCGGTCCAATCCAGCGAGATTGGCGTGACGCTGACGTACCCGTCCATGATCGCGGCAACGTCGGTGCCCTCGGCGTGATCGGTCAAAACCGCAGTTCCGCCCTGCCAATAGTAAGGTCGGCCCCATGGATCCTCGCGCATTTCCACGCGGTCTTTGTAGATTCGTTTGCCCATGGTGGTATAGCGGTGACCGATGGGTTCTTGGTTGGGAACATTGACGTTCCAGAAACTCAGTGCGGGCAATGGGTGAGCGATGAGTTCGGAAAGATTCTGGCCCAGCCAAGATTCGGCCAGGGTGTAGTCGATGGGTTGCCCGTAATCTAGCAACGCCATGGAGACGGCAACGCTGCGGATGCCGTTTATTGTGCCTTCCATGGCTCCGGCGGCGGTGCCGCTATAGGTGATATCGAACCCGAGATTCGGGCCATTATTGATTCCGCTGAGCACCAGATCGCAGCCGTCGGGGAAAGCTATGGTGAGGCCAACGTTGACACAGTCGACCGGCAGGCCATTGACTTCGTAGGCTCTAGCGCCAGGATAGGGGACGCCATTCACCCGTAGCGGTTCTCGCATGGTCATGGCGTGCGAGCATGCGGAACGCTCGCGGTCGGGAGCGACCACTACCACTTTCCCGAAGCGAAGGGCGGCGTTGACCAAGGCTCGCAATCCGGGAGCGTGGATTCCGTCGTCGTTGGTGATCAGTATCCGCACGAAACTACTTTATCCCCCGGAGCTTGGGTTGGTCTTTCCCGGCCTGCGGGAGTCTTGGCATCCGCGTCATCTTCTTGCGGAGTCGGTCTGGGATTGGAATGGGATAGTTATTGCTGAAGCAGGCATCGCAGAAGCCGCGCTCTGGCTTGCCGACCGCTAGATGGGCCTGTTCCAGACTCAAGAATCCGAGCGAATCGGCCCCGATGTGGGCGCAAATTTCGGGATCGGTTTTCAGCGCGGCAATGAGTTTTTTCCGCACGCTCATATCGATGCCGTAGTAGCAAGGCCACTCGATACGCGGTGCGGTGATCCGGACATGAACCTCGGTGGCACCGTACTCTTTTAAGAGCTTCACAATTTCGCCGGTTGTGTTGCCGCGGACAATGCTGTCGTCGACCAGCACAATGCGCTTACCTTCAATGTTGTCTTCGAGCGGCGACAGCTTCATGCGAACACCAAGCTTGCGCATCTCGTCGTCGGGCTCGATGAAAGTGCGGTGGATGTAGCGCGACTTCATCATGCCTTCAGCGAATGGGATGCCGCTGGCAAAGCTGTATCCCAATGCCGCAGGAATACCGCTATCCGGTACGGGAACCACCAAATCGGCGATCGCCGGGCGTTCGTACGCAAGCTGAATGCCCATTTGCTTGCGTGCCGAATACAGCGATCGACCGTACATTTTGCTATCAGGGCGGGCGAAGTAAATGAATTCGAACAGGCAAAGGCTTTCCTTCTGGGCAGGGACAACTTGTTCGATGCGGTACCCGGTTTGATCGATGATGACGAGTTGACCAGGCTCGATTTCGCGGACAAACTTAGCCCCCACGGCGCGGAAGGCACAGGTTTCGCTGGCAATGTAGTAATCCTCTTCCCACTTGCCGAGCACTAGGGGACGGACTCCCCAGGGATCTCGGAAGCCAAAGATTTGCGTGGGGGTGATCACGGCGATGCTGTAGGCACCGACGCAGCGCTCCATCACTTTTTGAACGGCGACGCGTGGGCCCTCATCAATGTACCGAGCGATGATGCGAGCGATCAAATGGCTATCGGAGTTTTCCGACGGGTCGAAGGTTTCGCCTTCGGCTTCCAGTTCCTCGCGGAGTTCTCGGGTGTTCACCAAATTGCCGTTATGGGCAATGGCAATTTCACCTATTTGGGCAACGCAGTTTATGGGCTGGGCGTTGGCCAACCGCGCGCCGCCAGTGGTGCTGTAGCGGGTGTGACCAATGGCAAGGTGCCCGACCAACTGCTTCATTTTTCGCTTGGTGAACACCGTGTTCACCAAACCGCGGCCAATTATTTTGTGTAACTTTACGCCGTCAGATGTAACAATTCCGGCAGTTTCTTGACCACGATGCTGAAGGGCAAAGAGACCGTAGTAGGTGGTGGGGGCCGCCGGTCGGTTCTTAAGATAGGCACCAAACACCCCACACTTCTCCTGCGGCGCGTCGCAGGAATGGTTACCGGTCATAAAGGAAGTTTACCGGTATCCCCGAACAAACAAACGCGCGACGCCACTCGGATTCTTTGCCATTGCCCGTGGATTCCATCCACCGTAGACGCACCGCACCAAATTAGTGAATGATAACTAGGTATTGGCAATTGCTTGGGGATAAGTGATCGACCTTCCATCGGGAACCGTTACGCTGGTGTTCACCGACGTCGTGCGTAGCACGGACGCCTGGGAACGTGACCCCGCCGCCATGCGGGTGCGGATTGAGCAGCACGATGCCTTGGCTCCCGAGATTGTGGAAGCGCACCAGGGCCAGGTGGTGAAGGAGCGCGGTGAGGGCGACAGCCTATTCTTGGTTTTTCGACACGCCAGCGATGCGGTTTTGGCGGCAATCGAACTGCGGGAAAAGGTGCGAGAGATTGGCCTGGAGATTCGAGTATCGATCCATGCGGCGGACCTGACTCCCCGTGATGCGGACTATCGCGGTCCGAGCGTTAATCGGTGTGCTCGATTGCGAGCAGCGGCAAATCCGGGGCAAATTTTGGTTTCGCAGGCGGCGGCAAGTTTGGCCCGCGGCACAACGGGGATTGTTTTTGTGGATCACGGTCCGCACCGGCTGAAGGATCTGCTTACGCCAGAGGAAATCTTTGAGGCGACTACCGACGGGGTGGCGGGATTTCCGCCGCTGGCGGTGGACTATCACCCGAATAACCTCCCGACGCAATTTACTTCTTTCGTGGGCCGTCTGGCGGATCGGGACGCGATTGTGGCGTTGCTAGGGCGACATGCCGTGGTTACGATTTCGGGCACGGGCGGTACGGGCAAGACTCGTATGGCGCTGGAGATTGGATCGGTCCTGCTGGACCAGTTTCGGGATGGGGTCTTCTTTGTGGACTTAGTGGCGAGCAACAGCCCAGACGAGGTGGAGGCGGCGTTTGTGGCGGCGCTTCAGCTGGGGGACGACGGCCGTTGGAAACCGAAGCTTAAGGGACGGCACATTTTGCTGGTCGTGGATAACTGCGAGCACGTTTTGGCGTGTGTTCGCAGCCTGGTTCGCGAGCTGCTGCTGGCAGCTCCAAGCCTTAAGGTGTTGGCCACATCGCGCGAACCGTTGAGATTGGCAAGCGAAGCGGAATATCGGTTACGACCGCTGTCGCT
>Ga0114972_10004738_pt1 | contig 10098 bp, 10 predicted proteins | sample M_140807_EF_Meta_FD_87354 | JGI IMG/M metagenome (GOLD analysis project Ga0114972, IMG submission 87354) | Freshwater microbial communities from Lake Montjoie, Canada to study carbon cycling - M_140807_EF_MetaG | ecosystem: Environmental > Aquatic > Freshwater > Lake | place: Lake Montjoie... | reverse complement strand
TGATCCGCACATCTGTGCCTGCTCCGGAGGGGGCCGGCCGCAGCTGCACCGCCAGGTCGTAGGCGAGCAGATTGAGCCGCTCGCTAAGGCGGCTCTGACGCACAATCAGCAGCAAGCTAAGGGATGCCGCATAGGGCATGAGCTGCCGCAAAATCCGAGCCAGGCGGCGGCTAGAACCGGGCAACGCAATGGCCACTAAAAGCGATAGACCACTTTTGTGTACAACCCGCTGCCGAGGATCCATTGATCCCAATAGGCCGGCGAGCCACTTTGGAACTGCCTCACCCAACCCAGTTCCAGTTCGCCACGGCGGCCGCGGCTCCAGCGCAGCACGACCCCGCCGGCACCAGCGCTCTCGTTCAGGGTGGTGCCGGGCACCTCGGTCCACACTTTGCCTGCTCCGATGAACGGCACCAGCTGCAGCGCATCTTTGGGGCCTCGCCAAAGCAACCAGGCGAGCTCGGCGGCGCCAAGCAGGCCACTGTCGCCGCTCACCACCTGCCCTGGCAGACCTCGCAGACCGTTGTCGCTGCCGAGGCTGAACCCCATCGGATTGGTCAGGGCGGCGAAGGCAAGCTGGCCCGCGGCCCGCAACTCAAGTTGCCAGCGAGGCGCCAGCTGCAAGGAGGTAGCGAGTTGGGAGCCGATCGCCCGGGACTGGTTCGGCACAATGCCGAGGAAGTTGAGTTCCTGGAGTTGCGCTGTCGTGCTGATCGCACCAATGCCTTGCAGGCCGTAGAGGCTGGCGTTGAAAGCCAGCGGGCCCGACGCCCTTGCATACCCCAGGCCGAGGCGGGCGAAGCCCGTGCGCAGCCAGCCTTGATCGCCACCACCCACGATGGCGGGGAAGCTTTCGCCGCTAAAGTAAGCATCATTGCGATTGGCGCTGAGGCCCACAATGGCTGACCAGCGATCCTGTAGTGATTCGTGCAGGGTGAAATCAAGCTGGCTGTACAGCTGTAGTTGCCGAAAGCTGAGCTCGTGGATAGGCTGCGGCGCTTCCACCAAGTTGCGGCGGCTGGCTCCAAAGGCGGTGGTGAGACTGAGCTGATCGAGCAAGGGGAGCGTGTAGCTGAGTGATCCACTCAGGGAGCCGAGCTCAGGATCGGAATCTGTGTTGAGTTCGCCGAACAGAAGCAGGCTGTCGCCATTGAACAGGGCGCTGTTTTGAACCAAGGTGGTGAGGCCTCGGAACTGGCCGCTACCACCGTTGCCGTCATTGCGCAGGGCCAGTTCACCCTGCAGCGGCTGGGCGCCTGGTTCAGCGGTCACCAGCAGCTGGGCCCGGCTGGAATCCTCGCCGATCCGGTTGAGGTTGATTTTTAGCAGACCCACGCCGGAGAGCTGCTGGATCTGCCTGAGGGTGGCCGTGAGTTTGGGCAGGTGCAGCACACTGCCCTGAAGCGGCCCCAGCAGCAGCCGCAACCGACGCTGCAGCCGCCCATTGGAGCTCACCACCTGGATTGTTTCGATCCTGCCAGGCACCACTTCCAGGTCGCCGGGTGGTGGGCTTGGTCGTGGAATCACGCGGCTGTTGATGTAGCCATCGGCAAACAGACGAGAGCTGAGGACAGTGGCGCAATTGCTGAGGCCCGCAGCTGGATCGCTGGCGCTGAGGCAGTTCCCCAGAATTCGGGAGAGTTCCGCGGGGCTATAGGGATTGAAGCCCCGTACGCCAGGTGCGGCGACAGTGGTGCTTGGGGTTGGGGACGGAAGCAGGGGTGTGGTATCGGGTTTGGGGCTGAGCTGGGGAGGCGTGGCGGGTCTGGTTTGCTGCTGCCCTGCCGCTGGCAATCGCACCGGTCCTGGCTGCAGCGGAGGTGCAATCAATTGGGCAAGAAAGGGCAACATGCCTTAACGAAAAAAAAGGGTTGGCAAGCAGAGGGATTACCAGGGGCTGCCGGAGAGAACCATGCCGGCCCAATAATATGGATGGCTGAGGCCTTGGGAGAAGAGGGTTTGCTCCTCCCGGGAGAGTCCGCTCACCAAGGTCGATTTCGCAGTGCCCATCAGCTCGTTGGGGCCCAGCAGGCGATCACCCTGGAGTTGCACATCTCCATGCAGAAAAGCCTGCCGGGTTGCCTGAAGTGCCTGATCTTTGGCTAGGCCCAACTTGAGATAACGATAGAACTGAATGAAGAAGGCAGCGGTACCGGTGTCATCCACCTCCCAGAGGGTGCCGAGGCCGCTGCGGGCTCCGGCTTGAAGTGCCATGCCCACAAAGCCCAGTTCACTTTGCTCATCGCCTAAGGCGGTGACGCACCCACTCAGGGCGATCAGATCCAAGGGGCTGCTGCTGCTGCGGGAGCGCAGGTGGCGTCCGAGTTCCATCAGGCTGAGAGCCGTCTTTGGGGTGTAAAGCAAGCCAGTGCTGGTTTGTCCGGGGCGGAAATTGGTATGGGTGGCGATATGCAGTTGGCGCAGCTCCGGGCTCAGGGCGTTGTCCATCAGGCTTGCGGTGCTGAAGGCATCGTTCAGAAGCAGGGTGGATGGGTAATACTGTGCCACCGCCATGAGTTCCTGGAGCACCATCGGCAAGGGTTCCAATCCGTTGTTGAATTGGCTGGCCCCAGCCAGCAGCAACTGGCGGTTCTGATTGGGTTGGCTGAGCATGGACCGCTGGGCTGGGTCAAGATCGATGAGGCCAAGCGATGGTGTAAGCGTGATAGCGTAAGAATCACCCAGTAAGCCATCCCCTATCGGCAAGGCGGCATAAGGGATTGCCTGCAGCCCCCGATCGACTTCCATCACTAGGGCCGTAATTCCTTGCTGACGAAGAGTCGGCAGCAGGGGCTCGATCATGATCCGGGAGAGATGCTGGGCTGGATCCTTGGAGAGTTGTGGCTGTGCTGAACGGCGGCTGAGTTGGCGTTGGAAGCTTCTGATCCAACGATCAAGATCAGTCTGGGCCACCTCAATGCTAGTGGTGATTGGTGCGCCCTGGGCACTGAGGAGAATGGCGTTGATTCGCGATTTGCCAGTTGGTTGCTCATTCCGTTGAAGGTGCAGAATAGCTGGGTTATAGCGCGGCTTTTTGGGGTAAGGCTTGCTTCTGGGGTCTACTGTTTCGGAGTTCAACTGCTGTGCTAGTAGTAATCGAGCTTGTAGATCTTGAACAGTGTATAACCTGCCTGAATTGGTGGGCAATCCAAGCTTTTTAACAGTCGCCTCCAAGGAGCGCTGCTGCGCTTTGAGCAGCAGCGCTTCGGAATTACCTTGATCACTTGCGCTGGTAGGTTCTTGGATTATTGATGTCGCAAAGATGCTTTGATTGGGGATGGAATTAACAGGAATCCGTAGGGGCTCAAGTGGATTGTAGTTGGGTTTTGCTTGATTGATGCTTAATCTCTCAAGCAACATTTTGTCGAGCTTGGCAAAGCTTTTGTAAGTAATATCTTGAAGGGATTTTTGAGTGAACCCGCTATCGGTGTATACCAGGTATACCGGTATTGGATCTGCTTCTAGATAAGGTGATTGGTTGCGAGCAAAAAAGAAAATGCCTCCATTTGGAATATCATGTGGAATATCGTTGGGATTTTTGACGGGCTTTGCACTCATTTGTGTAGGCCCCTCAAAACCAATCGTGTGAGGAGAAATTACAATCGTTGGATGTTTTACATCCGAAACCGATTGGGCGCCAGTTGTTAAGCTGCTTACGTCCAGTTGTGCATTCGAAAATCGAGTTTCGCCATCTTTATTGAACGAAAGAATGACGCCTGGATGATAAAAGTTATCGGCTTGTCTACGGGACGGGCCGGTTTTCGCTATCAGAGAAGAGTCGCGTATATTGATGCTACTACTGCCGTTATTTACGAGGGCGATTAGTCCTGCTGTGTTTTCCAGCTGGTTGGCCTTGGGCCATCCGCTTGACGCATTGAGTTCAGAATTATTGTTAATACTTATTCCTCCATTGGAGACAATCCTAATTTGGCCGCCACTGTAATAGTATTGATAGCCTTCTAGGTACGCAGTCAAGGCGCCATATTTCCCTGCCTTAACATTGTTAACATCTTGATTTACTCCAGTTTTTATTGTAAACGTATCTCCTGTGCTCAGGAGGGCGCTTTTCAAGCCTCCCCCATCTGTATTTTTAACCGAATAAAGCTGGCTGGCCTCAATCTCAATAGGTCGCAGTGCGGAGCTATTTGTTAATGAAATATAGCCGCCCAGAAACGAATATGGTGTCCATTTTTTGGGGCTATCATCATAAAATCCCGTTTGATCAATCAGTGGATAGCGATTAGAGGATGAATTGAGAAGGCTGTTGGTGATGCTAATTCCATCTTTGCTATCCATAAAGATGCATCCTTGGCCAGCTCCATAACTGGCTGTAATAAATGAGTCTGCCACCCTTATGCCTCCAAAGGCATCCTTGTCATTGGCCTTAAATTGTATATTGCCGGCAATATTATGGCTGGCGTCCGCTGTGAAGTGGCTGGATCGAACATCAATGCCTCCATTGCCGGCAATGAGTGCAATCTCTCCGCTAACCTCCGATAAATGCCGCAAGGTTTCATCAATGAATGGCTGCTCTCTAGGCAGCCACGCGAGATCCAGAGAAGCATTGAGCTTCGAATCTCGAACATCGATGCTACCACTAGAGATCAAACCAATCAGAGGTCGCGGGATGGATGTTGGCTTGTCGGGCTGGGAGGATCTGAGGGTTAGTGGAGCCTTGATGTCTTCTAGGGAGTGAGGCTCCACATCTATGCTGGAGTTGAATAGGCTGAGCTGATTGGATGATCCTCCTGTATTGGTGGTTTGCAGTTGGATTAAACCCTTGGGAGCCTCTAACTTGCTATTCGATATCGAAATTGAACCACTGGTCATCCTGATCTCCTGCCCTTTGAACATCGCCCGATCCACATGTATCGATCCCTGCTCAGAGCCGATGGGATGCGATTGGACATCTACAAAGCCCCACCCCTTTGGGCTTCCGGATATTATGTCTAATCCCTGCAAGTCTAGCTTGTGGCCAGAGATGATCACGGAATGTCCAGCTTGGAGTTTGGTTGCAGCGCCTGACCGAGTGAGAAGATCTCCACCGGTCGCATCCACTAACAGATTGTTGGCCACAGTAATTTTAACGCCATCCAAGGTAATTGACTGACTGCTCGCAAACTCAGACAAGCCAACGCGATCAACCTTTTCCGGGTTCATTGCGTTCCAATTCAAGCTTGGCTGATCATCAGGGAAATTGGCTTGCCAAGGGCTGTTTGCGAACAAGTTGAAGCTTCTGCCACCTATCCGCATGCCGCTCGCTGTGCTGAGGAGTAAGCTATCAACATTGTGTAATCTTGCCCCAGATCCGAGCCAGATTCCGCCTGGAGAGAGCCAGAACAGGTTCGCAGGAGAGGCAAGGCGAAGAGGCTTATTGAGCAGAGTACCAGCTTGATTAGTGACGCCAATAATTAAATTTTGCTTTCCATGCGTATCAATCGTGACATCACTAATGGCACCTCTCGTATCAAACTGGCTGAAACGATGAAACAAATTTGGTCCACTTCTGCTACCTCCGTTGATCAGGCAACTGCCTGCTCTGCAGCTCCCCAAGGCGCTGCCATTCACCCGAGTTCCAAAGCCACCTGGTGTAACCTGCGCCAAAGCTGATGGCGGCATTATGGTAGCCAGGATAATTGCAAATCGATAGATTAAGTTCATAGTGTTTAGTTCGGTAGGAGCACTACTGTTCGCGCTATGACCTGGAAGCGCTACTGAAGATGATCGATTGATTGCCAACTGAGCCATGCCCCCCAGGACTACCAATTTTGACGTGCGATTTCAATGGTCAGGCTATGCTATGCTACCACGTAATGATGGGATTTTTCAATGCTGTTAATAATGGAAAAATCATTATATCAACTGGTCCATGCCGATTGGGCCTCCCGCGCTGGCGCAAGTCTTATCAACCTCTAGCTACTCCATCCTGATGGAGTGCCGCTCATCTCGCTTCTCCACACGGTGGCATAGCCCCAGCGCGTCGAAGAGATGCAGCGCTCGGCCGTCCCTGCTCGTTCAGGTCGTCTGAGCGCACCAGCGTCCCGCGAGACGCCCCCAGAATAAAGCTGGTCCGACACCAGGCCGGGGGTAGCTGCTGCTGGTGTGCGATCAGCGGCTCCGCTGGCTCGCTTTCGAAACCGTAGAATAGATCCGAGAAAATGCTTTTGTGCAGTTTTTTCTTGGCTTTGCCGGGTATGCGAGTAAGATGCGATTGGATCTATCGATGATAATTCATTTCCGCTAGACTTGGTCTTCTCGAAGAGTGGCGATTCTCGAAAGAAAACATTCATCGAATCACTGAACTGATCATAGAACGCGGTAAAGTTACGGTTATGGCATCAACGGCAGAAGAGGGCAACTCTGACGATCAAGGCGCCAATGCTGACAACCAGCTATCACTCGACGACCTTCTGAAGCCAGCGCAGACCTGTGTAGGCGCAACGAGGTTGAGGGAGTGTTTGGCTCAGGGAAGCAGAAGTATTCGCTCAGGCTGATCATGGCTCGGCTTGCGAAAGGTGCAGAAACTTCAATCTCGATGGCCTTTCTGGTGATGTGTGCCGAGATCATCCTGAGGCTTCTCCTCCTCTTTTTTGTCTTTTACTCTGCTTGGTTTTGCCTCTTGGCAGAGGCCCGCATTCTCATGGATGGTGCTTATGCACACTTGGCGGCTTTTCCAGCTAGCAACCGATCACTGCATGCTCAAACTGAATTGTTCTCTATCGCCTGGCGCTCTTGGCTTTAATCAAGCTGCCTGCTGGTTGCTTTTTTCAAGAATCCCTAGGTAGTAACCAGATTCAATTTTAATAGAGCTCGTCAGTTCATTGAAGCTATATGATGCGAGGGTGGAGTGATGGGGAGGCCCACTTCCGCCGTCGGTCATCAGCCGACGGGTTCGGAGAAGCCTTCGGCTAGCTGGCCTCGCTGTAGCGACGCATCGATCGGTTCCATCAGACGAGCCCTGACTGCTGCTGAAAACGAACGCCGCGTCGCGTCTGGCAATTGGGAAGCGCCTTGAGGAAGCCGATTAGCTCATTTGCTGCACTATTTATTTCGAACGGGAAGGCCACCACAAAGTAGCTTTTCCTGCGAATCGATCCGGAGCTTGCAATGGCGCGCCAGGGTTTCTGGAACAAACTACATGTGGCCCATGAGTTCACGCCCGTCAACCCTTTCGCTGGCAAGCGAGTGTTGGATGCAGCCGAGCCTTAGGCAAGGACAATCAAGGCATGGTAGATTCTTGTCTATACAGGTTACAGGGCTACAATTGGCTCACCCAAGTGAACCGCTGCGAATCCCGTCGCAAACCAAGATTCTCGAGGCGCTTCGCAAGGATTTAAGAGAAAGCCTGCTGCGCAATCATCGACAACTAGCTATCCCGGCTAATCACCAGCTAATTTTTCAGTCAGATTGGGGCACAGAGACCTACATCATTGTCGAAGGCATTGCTAAGGCCAGGAGTCTCACTCTCGCCGGCGAAGAGGTGGTGATCTCTTTGATGGGTTCAGGGGCGCTGATTGGAGATTTAGCCCTCCTTTCACCAGAACCCATCCGATCGGTTGATGTGGTGGCCCTCACTTCTGTCTCCCTTTTGAAGTTGCGCGACGGGGCCCTGAAGGAAGCTCTGGATGGCAGCGCCACCGCCCAAGCCCTGATCGCCTCCTTACAGGCCCAACGCTTGAAAGTGTTGGGGGAGCGGCTGATGCTGATGCATGAGGATGCCACCACGCGTCTGCTCGGCACGCTGCTGGAGTTGGCGCGTCTTAATGGCCCAGCCGACGACCCGCACCAACCGATTCCAGCGATATCCCAGAATGAAATCGCTGTTATCGCCGGTCTGTCTCGGGGAACCACCTCTACGCTGATCAACAAGTTGCGCAGCAACGGCACTCTTGAGAATGGTGTGGAGGGCCTTCGCTTCGCGACGCTGGCGCCGTTGCAGCGACGGGGGTTACTACCCACCATCCCTCCTCCACCCAGCTAGGACCCACTTGGTTTCCCAGCTTGCACCGCAAAGGCCGACCAGGTTGCTCAGACTCCTACTCAGTGAATGGTCGAGCCTTGGTGTGCAACGGCATCCAGTTCCAGACAGGTCTCTCTCATCCCGCCCATGGGCGCCGATTCCCCACTGCTGCCCCGCTGTACTGGGATGGGTCCGTTAGGGCTGCTCACGGCCAAGATCCAGCCCTGAGCGGGCCAGCGGCGATCAGGGTTCGCGGCTGCAGGGGAACTCCTCAATGGCGCCCCGGCGCAGCCGGAAGCGTGGCTGGTCGGGATTCTCGATGCTCCACCACCAGCGGCCATCGGTGTAGCTCGGGGCGCCGGCGTTGTTGGTGCGGGGCAGCTGCAGGCTGATGCCTCGCCACTCCAGCACCACGAAGGCGCCGGGTGGGGTGCCGGCGCTGATGTTGGGGATCGCCAGCGCATCCACCGCGCCGTTCTCGCTGCGGGCCAGCAGGAGATCGCCGCCGCAGCGATAGCGCACTGCAGGGGCGGTGGCCGGCAGGCCCGCGCTGGCGGGGCCGGATCCGGCGGCCTGAGCAAGGGCGGGAGCTGCTGCGAGGCAGCAGAGCAGCAGGCCGAGGGAGAGGAGCGGCTGGAGGGCCCGGCCCCACTCCTGGGCCCATTCCCGGTCCAACCCCCGGGCGAACGTCTGGGCCGCCCCCCGGGCCAGCTTCCCGGCCATGGCGGGGAGGGGGCGCAGCGGGGCGCTGCCTGAATTGCCTCCTCTTGGGGCTCCGGGGAAGCGGCCTGACCCGCGGCAGCCGGGCCGACCGCGCCAGAGTGGTGATTGCAAGGCCATGCGAACGCAGTGGTGCCGGTCCATTCTCCGCTCAGCCCCGATGCCGCTCCGCTGCTGGTGTTCGATGGCGGCTGTCCTTTTTGCCGCCATTTCGCCGCCCTCAGCGAGTTGCGGGCGGCATTCCCGGCCTGCAGCTCTGCGATGGCCGCCGCGACCATGCCCTGCGGCGGGATCTGGCAGATCAGGGCTTTCCGCTGAGCCGCGGCGCGATCGTGCTTGAGGGGGGCCGCATCCACCACGGGGCCGCCGCGATCCAGTGGATCTGCGCCCAGATGGCCCCCAGTGGCCCCCTGCTGGCGTTGCTCACGCCCTTGTTCGTCGATCCGGTGCGGGCCCGGCGCCTCTACCCCCTGCTGCTGGGGGCCCGCAGGTTGGCCCTGGGCCTGCGGGGGCTGCCGGAGGATCCGGACCGATCGGCTGTGGCGCCGGATTCGACAGTGTCGGTTTCAGGATAGGAACCCCCAGGATGTGGAGCATGCCAAATTTTTGCTGAGGATTCGCCATAAAAAATTTTTGCTGCATTCCTTGGGCCCACCAGATTCCTCAGCCAGCTGAATCGATCCAATCCGCACCCCAGGGCAGATTTGCCCTGCTGATTGCTGTAGCCGCCTTGGGAGTTGGCGCGACTTCTCTGGCCATCAGTTCTGCTACCGCCAACCCTTTACAGACCACGGTGCCATTGACTACCGCGCCATGAGTTTCGCGGCCGGTGCCCGGCGTCCCGGCAGTTGCCCGCAAACGGGGGGCCTTCAAGGAACGGCAGGAACAGGCACGTCAGCACAAGCAGAGCCTCGCCAAGTGGGGCAATCAGCGGAAATGGCTGTGAACTGAGGGGTGATGGCCCGGCTTCAAAGCCTTCGCCCTTCCGTTGAGACTGGGCCGCCGCTTTCTCCCTCTCTCTCGACCTTGACCCCGAAGGCACTGGCAAAGCCAACCCATCCGTGACGATTGGGTGAACCAAGCTGGAGATACTGGTGCCGCCGACGATTGGATGGGCACCGCGCTGTTGGCCATGGCTACCCTCGCTGCGGTGTGCTACCTCCCTGAACCAGGGCCGCCACCATCGGCACTACTGAAATACTGAATACTGAATACTGAATACTGAATACTGAATACTGAATACTGAATACTAATGAATAGTGAATAAAGACCCAAGGTCCCTGGGGCCATGGATTTCCAGGAAGCCCTTGACGAGACTTGAACTCGTGACCTCTCCCTTACCAAGGGAGTGCTCTACCGCTGAGCTACAAGGGCATGTGGAAGGTGGGCCGGGTTGGATTTGAACCAACGTAGGCAGA
>Ga0114972_10004735_pt1 | contig 10100 bp, 10 predicted proteins | sample M_140807_EF_Meta_FD_87354 | JGI IMG/M metagenome (GOLD analysis project Ga0114972, IMG submission 87354) | Freshwater microbial communities from Lake Montjoie, Canada to study carbon cycling - M_140807_EF_MetaG | ecosystem: Environmental > Aquatic > Freshwater > Lake | place: Lake Montjoie... | reverse complement strand
GCTGAGCGGCTCGAGGTGGTAGGTGCCCTCAGCGCGGAAGCGCTTGCGCCACGCGGCGTCCGGATCGGCCTCACCGCGCGGCACCACGTGCCACTCTCCGCGGTGCTCGTCGAGGCGGTAGGTGGCGTGATCGTCCCAATTGAGCAGCTCGCGCGGGATACGGCGGCCTTCGAGCACCTTCAGCGGCGGCTTTACTTGGAAGCGCCAAACGCGCTTGAATTCGCGCGCCTGAACGCCGTGCTCGATGGGCGCGACCGACTCGAGCGCGGCGAAGCGGGTCGCGAGCATGCGACCGAGGTAGGGGGACATCAACGCCAACTCGACCACGTCGAGCGGCGCATCGATCTCGTGGCTGATCTCGAATTGCACGCGTCCCTAGCGTAACTCGGTTGGCGCCATTGTGCGGCGCGAATTTGTCACGCCCCCGATGAAGTCCGTGGAACCACCGACGAACGGAGACGTGACGCCCCGAGCGCAGTCGACCGCAACGCCAAACGCGGAGCCACGGCGGCGAGGTCTTCGAAGCTCTTCACGGGCAAGAAACGGCTCGCGCTTCCATCGCGCGGCACCCGCAAAAACTGCGTTTCGAGCGCGAGCGTGATCTCGCCGAGGAGCCGCTCGAATTGGATGGCCGTGCGACCGTCGACCTGTTTGCGCACCTCGAGGTACGTCCACGTGAGGTCGAGGGCCCGAAGGGCGCGCGCATCGATGAGGAAGCTGTTGGTGTTGAAAACCGGCACCCGGGCGACATCGAACTCGGGTGGCAAGCGAAGGTTCTCCGCGATGATCGGGCGCCCCTCGAAGAGCACGGGGCCCCCACCGGCATCACCAGGACGCTTGTCAACGACCTCCGCGGTCAGCGGCACACCGGCCGCGATGTGATGACCCAGTACGGTCGCATCGACCGACGCGCCGACGTTGTCGAGGTTCGACACCCAGACGTAACGGCCCCCTCGTGCGAGGAATGCGTCGAGCAAACCGCTGCGCTTCAGGGCATCCGGCAGATCCCCATGCCCGGTCGCGTAGACACTCGGCTGACCATTCTCTGCGAACAAGCCGCCCGCTTCGTCGAGCCGAAGCGAGACGAACTGCTCGAACGTCGTGGCGAGCGCCTCGGCCCCAGCGGCAGCAAGCGCCGCGCGAATGGGCCCTTCGGTTGGCTCACTCGTCATCAACCACAGGGGAACCTGTGCCCCGTCTTCGGCGAGGCGGCGCACCTCGTCGAGTCGCAGATCGAGGAAGGTCTTTCCTGGTAGCGCCTCGACCAGCGCTTTGACGACGCCGCCCATCCGCGTCGCCATGCCGCCCGCAAGAACGCACACCGCGACCCGGCCTTCGCAGAGGGCCGTTCGAGCGAGCTCGACGAGCCGCGGATCGTCGTGAAGCTCGCGAACAAGGCCCTCGGGGACGAGTTCCACCTTCCCGGGGAGGAGGTTTCGCGCGCTCGGAGAGGGCCCCATCGCACGCGACCAAGCCAGGAGGTCTGCGGCTCGAAACCCACGCCTTTCGAGGCGCTCGCGCATCGTCGGCGCGAGTGCGTCAAGAGCGGCGGCGAGCGCGTCGTGGTTCATTCGATGTCAGATGAAGTAATCCGGAAGAAGCTCGGCGCCAGGCGTCATCGCGTAGTGGTCGAAGTCCGTCACCCCTTGGGACCGCAGGAACTCCTCGTCGATCAAGAAACGACCGGTGACCTCCGCGCTCGGCGCTGTGAAAATCGCGTGCGCGGCATCCCCCATGATGTCGGGCTTGCGCGACGCGCGGATGGTCAAATCCCCACCGAGGAGGTTCTGCACGGCCGCCGTTGCGATGACCGTTCGCGGCCAGAGCGCGTTCACCGCGATGCGCTCGCCCTTGAGCTCCTCCGCCATCCCCAGCACGCACATGCTCATCCCGAACTTCGCCATCGTGTAAGCGACGTGGGGGGCAAACCAACGCGCCTCCATGTTGAGCGGCGGCGAAATGTTGAGGATGTGCGCATTCGACGACTTGCACAGGAACGGGATCGCCTTCTGCGAGCACAAGAAGGTCCCGCGCGTGTTGATCTGGTGCATCAGATCGTAGCGCTTCATGGGCGTGTGCTCGGTGCCGGTCAGGTGGATGGCGCTCGCGTTGTTCACCAAAATGTCGATGCCACCGAACGTGTCCACGGTCTTTTGAATCGCGGCCTCGACCTGCGCTTCCTCACGGACGTCGACGACGAGCGGGAGCGCCTTGCCACCTGCGGCCTCGATCTCGGCCGCGGCAGTGTAGATGGTCCCCGGCAGCTTCGGGTGTGGCTCGGTGGTCTTCGCGGCGATGACGACGTTTGCGCCGTCTTTTGCGGCGCGCAGTCCGATCGCGAGCCCGATGCCCCGGCTCGCGCCGGTAATGAAGAGGGTTTTTCCTTGGAGATTGGCCACGGCGGGAGACTCGGCAATCGCCCTCGGCGAGTCAAGCGTCCTGCTTTGGCCCTGCAGCTTGTTGGCCTTTCGTTCCCGAGGCCGCTAGGTGTGCCCGTCGCGGACCCGCTCGCACCGCCAAGGAACTGCACGTGGCGCTGACCATCGTCATCCATACGACCGATGCCGCCCCCGGGGCACCGGAGCTCGCCCTGACCTTCGATTCGACCCGTGTGGCGATCGGACGGAGCAAGAGTTGCGACCTGTGGTTGCCCGACCCGAGCGTCGCAAAGCGCCACGCCTCGATTCGCCGCGAAGGCGGTAAAATGCTCGTTATCGACGAGGGGAGCGTCAACGGCATCGTCGTCGACCGCGTGAAGCTCCCCGCCCACGCGCCGCGCGCGATCGCCGACGGGTCGTTGGTGCGCGTTGGCCGGGTCTGGCTTGAGATACGTCAAGCAGGTGGGATCGCGAGTCCCCCCGCGGAAGTGCGCCGCGTGGCCCACGCCCTGACCAAGCGCGACCTCGATCGGAACGGCGAACCCTCGACCGCCGCGCTCGAAGTCCTCGGGGGCGAGGGACCCACCGGGGAACGGCTCGCGCTCGAAGACCATGGGCGTGAGTACGTTCTCGGGCGAGGCCGCGATGCCGACCTGACGATCGCGGACGAGCTCGCGTCCCGACGCCACGTCGCGGTCGCCTGGCGCGGCGATGGTTTCTCCGTCCGAGACCTCGGCTCGAAGCAAGGCTCCTACCTCTGCGAAGCCACCGAGGACGCGAACGCCCCGGCCGAGACGCGGCTCGACGGCGAGCCCCGCCTCTGGCGCGAGCGAGCGCACCTGCGGATTGGCAACACGACGCTGAGGCTCGTCGACCCCGTCGCCCAAGCGTTCGAAGAGTGTTTGGCCGCCGCGGAACTGAAGATGCGCGCGGAGGAGTTCCGAGAGCCGGCGCCGGGGAGCAACGCTCGCGGCGAGGCTCCCATCGACGCCTCCGCCGATCCGATGGCGGGAAACGAGGCCGACGAGGACGAGGACGCGGGCCACCTGAGCCCCGAGGAAGCGGCGCTGGAAGCCGACGAGCGGGGCGCGTCGAATGGGCAGAGCACCCTCGCGACGGTCGATGCGGTGGTCGCCCTGGTCGCGCTTGGACTCCTGGCGCTCAGCGTGATCGGCCTGTTTTGGCTGCTCCGCTGACGCGGGCGGCCCCGGCGACGGGGATCCGAGCGGGCGCCTTGATTCCCGAAGGCCGTACGCGTACTCGTGCTGTCGTGAGTCTGGACGAGCGGAGCTTCGTGTTCGTCACCGGCAAAGGCGGGGTCGGAAAGACCACCGTCACGGCCGCGATGGCGACGGCCCTCGCAGCCCGCGGCAAAAGGGTGCTCGTCGCAATGTGTGGCGCACACGAGCGGCTCTCGTCGATGCTCGAGCAACCCGCGATAGGTCACGATGTCGTTGCCGTCGGGACCAACATCTGGGCGACCCTCATCGACCCCGCGCGCGCCATGGAAGAGTACGGGGAGCTCGTCATCAAGGTGAAGGCGCTTGCCCGGCTGGTGTTCGAGAACCGCTACACCAACGGATTTTTCCGCGCAGCCCCAGGCCTTCACGACTGGGCGATGCTCGGCAAGGCGTGGTGGCATACGACCGAACGCACCGGGACGCGGCCGAAGTACGACATCGTCCTCTTCGATGCGCCCGCGACCGGGCATGGGCTCGACATGCTGCGCGTCCCCAAGGTGATCCTCGACGTCGTGCCACCCGGCGTGCTGCGGCGCGATGCCGAACGGGCGTGGGAGCTTTTCCACGACGCGAGCCGAGCCGGCGTCGTCGTCGTGAGCTTGCCCGAAGACATGCCCGTCACCGAATCGCTCGAGCTCGTCGGTGCGCTCCGTGGCGAACTCGACATGCCGCTCGAGCGCGTGGTGATCAATGGGCTGCTCCCCGCGCTCTTTGACGAAACCGAGCGTTCCCGGCTCACGGCAGACGGTCCGCTGTTCGAGCTCGCGCGGGCAGGCATCGATCTCAGCCCCGCGGAAGCAGCGCTCGCATCGGCCGTGAGACGAGCCGCCCGCGAGCAAATTCAAGCGCGCAACGTCGCGCGGCTGCAGCACGCCATCGGTGGCGAACTGACGCAGCTACCGTTCCTCATTGGCCGCGCGGACACCCTCGACGGCATTCGGGAACTTTCGCGGCACTTCTGAGGCAACGAGAGGGGCGCGATGGGAAGCGAACTCGTTCTGGTGACGGGGTACCCAAGCCTTCAGGCGCGCAAACTCGTCGAGCACCTCCTCCACGCGGAACCCGAAACGCGGGTCGCGGTGCTGACGCCCCCTGCACTGCGAGAGACGGCCGCTGGGCACATCGAGAGGCTCGGCCTCGAGGCCGCGCGAACGGAGCTTTTCGAAGGCGAGCCGGCGGCCCTCGACATGGGGCTCTCCGGAGCCGAGTTCCGGTCGCTCACGCGACAGGTGACGCGCCTGCACCACGTTGCGCACGAATCGCACGTCGGTGCCGACCGAAAGACGGCGGAGCGGGAGAACGTTCAAGGCGCGGTTGAAGCGCTCGAACTCGCGCGCCACTGCGATGCGCTCCGCTGCGTCGTTCACCACTCGACCGCGCACGTCTCGGGCGATCGCGCGGGAATAGTCTACGAGGACGAGCTTGACGAAGGTCAAGGCTTTCACAGCGTCGAGCAAGAGACGCGCATGCGAGCCGAGCTCGTGATGCGGCGCGCCATGCCGAAGCTTCCGATCGCGGTCGTCCGTCCGACGATGCTCGTCGGCGACAGCGACACCGGCGAGGCCGACCGTTTGGACGGTGCCTACCTGCTCGTGATGCTGCTCCTTGGGCTACCCGGAGACCTCGCCGTCCCACTTCCCACCGGCAGCAACAACCCGCTCAACATCGTGCCGGTCGACTACGCCGTGAAGGCCGCGCGCTACGTGGGCACGCGACGAGACGCACCTGGAAAAACGTTTCACCTCGCGTCGCACGAGACGCTGACCGCACAGCAAGTGTTCGACACCATCGCTCGCGCGGGAGGACGACGGACGACGCGAAGCATCCTGCCGTCACGGGTCGCCACGATGCTCTCGCGAACGCCGGCCATCGCGCGCTTTCTCCAAGAGCCGCGCGCGCTCGTGCAGCAGCTCGCGACCAAAGCGCGCTACGACACGCGCAACGCCGACCGGCTGCTTGCCCACAGCGGCCTCAGCTGCCCGCCTCTCGAAGCGTACGTCGGCACGCTCGTCGCCACGGTGCAGGAAAGATTTCGCGATCGACAAGCCACCGGAGATCGAACGGAGCCCGAAGGATGACGACACCACGCCACGCGCACACCTCAGAGCTCGCCTTTGCAGCCCTCCTCACTCTGACGGGGTGCAGTGCAGAAGAAGGCGGCGGCGTGCCCACGCTCGCGGGCGCCGTCACGTCGTCCGGCACGGGCGCAGCGGAAACCGTCGGAGCAGGTGGAGCAGGTGGAACCACCCGCCTGGCGACCGGAAGCGGCGGAGCAGGCGAAGGCGGCAGTGCGGTGACCGGAGCCGGCGGCAGCGCGGCAAGCGGAGCCGGCGGCAGTGCCTACGTACCCGAGCCGATCCCCGAGATCTCCGCCGAGCCCCCCGCGGCGTGTCCGAACATTCCGTCGGGGTATTTTCAATTCCTCGATGACTCGTGCAACGCAAAGGTGCTGCCGAGCTACGTCGACCGGGACCTCGCGTGCCCCATCGACGACGCGAGCCCGACGGTCGCGCTGAAGGACGGCGGCACGGTCACGTACCAGGCGAGCAGCGAGACGCCGAAGTTCGACACGAGCGCGCTCGGCGCGTTCGTACCGGACGAGCTGATGGCGACGGTGATCCTCATCCGACGCGTGAAGGGGGTCCCCTACTACCGCTACCTGAGCACCGGAGACCACGACGTCCCCTATCAGCCCTGGAGCACCACCAAGGTGGTGGCGGCCGCGAACGCTGCGGCGAAGATGCGCTCGGCGTCCCAAAGCAAAGTGGGGCTCACCGCAAACGTAGGCACAACCCCGCTCGGCGACCTCGTCACGAGCATCTGCAACTACGACCACTCACCCTACAGCTCGAACAGCCTCGGCCGTTATTTTCACAACATCGGCACGAGACAGCGCGCCAACGATCTCATCCACTCGTTGTGGCTGAAGCGCCCGGCGGCCGAGACGTTCGGCGGCAACTACGGCGAGCTCGAACCTTCGGCACTCGGGTACTCGTTCGTCGACGGAGCGGAGAAACTTTCCGTCACGAAAGACACGAGCACGGGCTTCTCGAACAACCTGTCGAGCCACACGATGGCGGACATCGTTCGGCGCCTCGCCGTTCACCGCGAAGAACCCAGCTACCGCATGCCCGGAATCCAGTGGCTCGATCTCCGCGTACTTTTCTACGGTGCGGAAGGGTCGAAAAAGTACGGCGAGTGGGGCGGGATGTCGGCGGACACCGCCATCTACCTGCAGACCGGCCACGACATGGACTACATCGAAAAGCGAAGTCACGGACGGTGGCGGATCTTCTCGAAGCTCGGACTCGGTACGGGTGGGCAGTTCCTCGATGCCGGCTACGCGTGCATGCCCGTGCTCGACGACAACCAGGACCCGGTTCAAGGCTGGGGCCGAGAGTTCGTCATCGCAGCGCACCTCCCCTCCGGCGGCGCGAGCTGGGCCGCGCGCGACCGGATGTTGGCCAAAGCCTACCGAGCCATCGTCACCCGGATCGTGGACGGTCGTCTCTAGATCGCCTACCTGTTTCGCGATGGGTTTCTACGAGTTGCAGAAGCGATTTGCGGAGACGTGCCCAGCCATCGGGCTCGTCGGGCGAACGCCATTGGTCCGTGTCGATTGCTTCAAGGAGGAACTTCCCGGCGTCGAGATCTACGCGAAAGTGGAGTCCTTCAACCCCGGCGGTTCCCTCAAGGATCGCTCGGTTGCGTACATGGTGATGGCAGCGATCGAGCGCGGCGAACTCGACGCCTCGCGGACGATTTTGGACAGCTCCAGCGGAAACGCCGGCATCGCTTACGCGTGGATTGGCGCGGCGCTCGGCATCCCGGTCAAGCTCGTGATCCCCGACAACGCGAGCCTCGAGCGGAAAAAGCGCATCCTCGCCCACGGCGCGAAGATTCACTACACCCGGGCGCAAGACGGCTACGACGAGACGCTTCGCGAAGTACGAAAGCTGAACGACGCCGCGCCGGGCACGTACTTTTACGCCAACCAGTATGGCAACGAGTACAACTGGCGGGCGCACTACGAGACCACCGCGGAAGAGATCTGGGAACAGACCCGAGGCCGCGTGACCCACTTCGTCGCGGGCGTCGGTACCGGCGGCACCATCACCGGCGTGGGCCGCAAACTGAAGGAGCGCAACCCCTCCGTGCGGATCGAGTGCGTCGTACCCGACGCGTTCCCAGGCGTCGAAGGTCTGAAGCCCCTGAAGGACCCGCACGACATCGTTCCAGAAATCCTCGACAAATCCGTCATCGATCGGATGTGGGATCTCGACGTCGATGAGGCTTGGGAGATGAACCAGCGCCTCGCGCGCGTCGGTCTCTTCGGCGGGCAATCGACGGGCGGCTACCTCGTCGGCGCCCGCGCCGTCGGCAAAGAGAACCCCGAGGCCGTCATCGTTCTGATGCTGAACGACATCGGCGAGCGCTACATGTCGACCCGCCTCTGGGACGGCTGAGGCCGTTGGTGCGGAGCCGGGTGCCTCAACGGATCCGGATCATGTACACGCCGGCGGGACCCGCGGCGACGATGTGGTCACCGATCAGGATCACGCGAGCCGCCGAGAGTCCTGCCTCACCGATGCGGCGCGCGCCACTCGCCCCAAGGTAGACGAGCCCGCCGTCGCCCACGAGGTAGCGGTTGCCGAGCGGCCCGGCCACGTCGCGGGGACCGGGGATCGGCGAGCGTTCGCTCGACCAGGCGCCCGTCTTGGGGTCGAGCGCATGGAGCGCGCTTGCACCGGGTTCGACCACCACGGCATCGCCTGCGGGGCCAACCCAAAAGCCTGTGACGGGGCTCTTCCAGGGCGCGGGTTTCCCCGTCGGAACGAAGCCCTTCGCCTCGCCGACGTACAAGCCGTCCCCGAGCAGCGCATAACCATGACCTGAAAAACCTCGAATCACGGAATCTTTCGGCGGCGAGGCCTTGAGGACGGTCCATCCTTGCCGGCCTTTGAGGATCGCCTGACCGCCTTCGCGGCACACGATCTCGGGATCGGCCTCGCCGAGCTCGCCGAAGAGCACCGACGACTCGCTCGCGAGCGTGCCCACCTCTTTGCGCTGGTCTTGCCAGAGTCCGTCGCGGTAGCGGAGGTACACCATGCGCGGCCCCTCGGGCGTCGTGCGGTAGCCCATCATCCGCGGGCGGTTGTCGCGGCCGAAATACATTCCGAGCGCGCTCTTTCCGACGAGCGCCCGATGCGCCTCGGGGAGCGGGAGCTTGTCCCACTTGCCGGCCTCGAAGCGCATCGGCATTACCACGCCGCCTTCGTCGACGAGCACGGCGAGTCGGCCATCCTCCCCGCGCGCAAAGAACGTCACCTTCGCGTCGAGGATCCGCTCCACCACATGGTGCGCACTTACGGGGAGGGCACCGGCGGGGTCCAAAGCCGCGCTGGGCTTCGCTGGCGAAAGCGAAGCATTTGCCGCATTTTCTGGCACGTTCGACGACGCCACGGGCTGAACCATCGCCGTCGAAGCCGCCGCGTTGGGGGCTGCAGCCGCCACCGGTGCGGGCGGCGGGCACGGCATCGACGGCGCCGGCGAGGCCGCGATCGTGCCGCTGCACCCTTGGAGTACGAGCCCCATCATCCCCAAGACCTGCGCCCCTCCGAAGAGGGCGCGCGACCTACCTCGCGACGAAACGATCACGCGGCTACGTTTGCGCGACCAGGGGCGTGCGGCAAGCCCACCCGCGCACCGTCCGACAAGGCGGCCTCCTCCCTCGGAACAGCGCTCGGCGAAGCGCTCGGCGGAAGGACCCGACGCCGAACGACGGCACGTGACCCCGAAGCGAGGGCATCCGCGAGCCCGTCAAGAATGGGTGCAACCCGCTCAAGGCGAAGTTCACCCGCCGCGACGAGCCACGCGTAGAAGGCGGCCAGCGTCTCGATGGCGAGCGCCATGACCTCGGGGCTTTCGTACGCCCCGACCGCTTCGAAGAGCCGCGGAAGTTCGAGGCGGCTCCAGCAGCGCTCCCCGCTCTGCTCCACGGCCGCGGCGGCGGACTCCAGAAAAAACTGGTCGCATGCGACGAACACCGGGTCATCGTTGCGGTCGAGCCCGAAGCGCGCCGCATGCTCGGCGGCACGACCGAACCAGTCCGAGTGCGCAGGGATGCCATACCTCATGCGGCCTCTTTTCGTGCCGCGTCCTCAGCAACGAGCCGCAGCGCCCGTCGTACCGCCGCGTCAAAATCAAGCTGCAGAGGCTCGTCGCGAAGCAGCGCCTCTCGCAGCGCAGCGGAGCCGGCCTCGAGCAGCACTTCGAGCGGTACCGCACCGCCCATGGCGACCCAGTACGCGTGAGCCGCGCTCACGACGTTGGGCAGTTGCTCGAAATATCCCCCGCTTTGTCGAACCGATGGCGTGTAACCCGCTTGCATGAATCGTCCCGCGAACATCGCGGCCTCCGACCCTTCATCGTCACGAGCGACGCCGCGGTTTCACCAAACGTCATGTTCCGCAGAACGTTT
>Ga0114972_10004734_pt1 | contig 10101 bp, 11 predicted proteins | sample M_140807_EF_Meta_FD_87354 | JGI IMG/M metagenome (GOLD analysis project Ga0114972, IMG submission 87354) | Freshwater microbial communities from Lake Montjoie, Canada to study carbon cycling - M_140807_EF_MetaG | ecosystem: Environmental > Aquatic > Freshwater > Lake | place: Lake Montjoie... | reverse complement strand
TTAAGGGGGAAAAAGTTCCCATTTAACGTAACGAAATTTCACATTTAAGTTGATGATATTTTACATTTAAGCCACCATTTTTGCTCAGTTTAAGCCGCCAGTTTTCTACATTTAAGCCACCATTTTTGCTCAGTTTAAGCCGCCAGTTTTCTACATTTAAGCCACCATTTTTCTACGTTTAAGCCGCCAGTTTTCTACATTTAAGCCACCATTTTTCTACGTTTAAGCCACCATTTTTCTACATTTAAGCGACCATGATTTTTCTACGTTTAAGAAACCACTTCAGAAAATATTTTCATATTTAAGCCATCGCTTTCAAAACAGCATAAAACGCATTTAAGTAATTATCAAGAGTTAAAGAATGCACGATTCGCATCGCATATGAACTACGGAATTCATCACCTAACCCGCATCGATGCGTCGCCTCCTTCATCAAACAGTGACAATTCTTCGTTGCATGTTGCTCTCAATAGAAGTGACGGCCTGTTTCGGCGCTTGGATCTTGCTGATTGATCTTATGCCTACTCGATTGATGCCTTGCAACTGACCCGCTGGATTTAGATCGCTGAGAGCTGACTTGCAAGCCAAGGTTAAGCTTTTTGCTGCCTCCTGGCACACTGGATCCGTTGGAAGATATTTGATGGCTGCTGCGGTTTCCTGAGCCTGATTCGGTAGAGGATTGACTGTAGTCATCTCCGTCGACAAATTGATCGTTCGCAACCCATCTGCCGCGCGGATCGACGAATTGGAGGCTTTGTCGATCGACTTGATGGCCGAAATTTGTGCGCTTCCAAGGGGATGAGACTTCAGGATGCCTTCCTTGGATGCTTGCATGTACATCGCTGCGTTGACCTCTGACCGCTATACGTCAAAAAATATGCAAGCAAACCTTCAGAAATATATTACCGCATGCATTAACAGAATGCTAATGAGCAGAAGACCCAATACGAAAGAAAAATAAATTTAATATATGCGGGCACTGAATATAGACACCCTCCCAAAAACAAACTCACGTGAATTCGTTGATTGTGGTAAGCTTTCTCTGGCAGATGATTTCCGAGATAGCACTGTAAAAAACAAATTGAGCAAGTCAAATAAACCATTCAAAAATTATAATCAGATCAGAAGTAAGATTGCTCAAAATCTAAAATTCCAAAGTAAGACGCGAGAGATGGAGAGGAGAAAGCACTGATGTCGACAGCAAGGCAGGTCGGCCAATAAATCAAACAAAGGCAAAAAAACAAACTTGGCTCGAGGATGGCTAAAGAAAATTACCGGAGTCAACGGGGACATGAGATCCTTGCCGTTGCCGCTCACTGCGATCTGTTGACCCTAAAAAATCATGATTTAACGATTCAAAATAAGAACCAAATCAGTAAGTAGTAAGCAACTAGAAAGAAAAACTCGAGAGGAATGATGCTGAAGAAAGCAAGAGTAGATTCGGGCAAGTAATTCGATGATAGGGTAGCTTAAAAACCTTACCGGTGGCGAAATCAATTGTTTGACGACAGGAATCTGTTCAAAAAAAAAATAGACAAATCAGTTCGACTTTAGAGCAGAATCGGACAAGAAATTCAATGAAAGGATAGCACACAAAAAATACCAGAGGCGTAATTGATTCTTTGATTACGGTTTTCTGTTAACCAAAAAAAAACGGACAAGTTAGCTCGACGATCAAAGCAAAATCGGACAAGTAATTCGATGAGAGGAAAGCTAACTTGTCCATGTTTTTTTGGTTAAAAGATTCCCGTTCTTGGGGTAGCTAAAAAACAAATTACCCGAGCCGGAGGAGATATCACTTCGTCTGGTGATTTCCAGTGGCAATCTTCTGCCAACGTTTTCTTCCATTGATACTCTTCCCCCAACTCTTCCAGGCTCAGGTTCCATTGGTAATTCCACTCCGCCGACTCCTAATGAGATAAATTAAAGGATTAAAAAGTTTGGGGGAGTAAATACGGATAAATAGACAAAAAATCATACACCGTTTAGAAGCTGAATGCCCTCAAAAAAATCGATGTCGGCTCTTTCGACTCTTTCAACGGAAGTGATTCCGGATGCTACACTTTCACACTCGGAATCGCCGCCGTTGAAATTATCAGCGCTGAAAGTATCTTTACAGCTATCGAATCCGGAGTCACTTCCGTTGTCAAAATCTGAATGAATCTTACTAATTTTATCCTCTAACGCATCATATTCACAAAAGAAAGTATCCTTATCCAAAGATGCTTGCCATGTGTTCTTCAGTATCGCGAAGTTCTTCGTCGCATCCACGCCAGTGAAGGGGTTCAAGTGCCCTCCTGCGTATTCAGTCAACACGTCCATCGTTGGCCCTTTTTGGATTCCTAGAAATGACATCGAAGTCAATGTGTCAACCTGGAATTCGACTTCCGGTGCGAATAAATTCAGGATCGTCAACTGGCAACAAAAGATAAATGAAAAGGTTAAAAAAAAAAACAGACAATACAAACGAAACAACCTTGTAAATCGTCGCTAGAAATCGGCACGCAGGAGCCTCACGCGAAAGTTCTTCCTCTTTAACTTCAGTACAAAGGCCGTAGCACAGTTGTCGTAGAAAATCGGCCACGTCGTGAGACTTTTTACCTGTTCTAAACAGACTGATAATGTAGCCCCTCATCCTTCCATCGCTCATACAGTCGAAGAAAGATATAACGTAGGCAAGCTCAGATGAACGGTAAATTGCATCATATCTTGCAATGACCGAGAGTTTTTCTTTTTCAAGTTCTGCCCAAATATCCTTGTCACTTTGAATCGCTGCTTCCATCACGGCCAAAGTGAAGAGAGCGAAAAGAGAATCGTTGGCAAGGACAAGTTCCACCAGTGTCTTGGAGACCAGCACATCGTCATCGAGTTCATTTAGCCTCTTAAAGTATGTAGTAAACCCAGTTGGTTCATCTGTAACACGGACAAGAAATTCGCAAGCTCTTATCGCAAGGGAAATCAAAAGTGAAGCCACCAAGATGGCCTCTTGAATACTTTCCGCCCAGGGACCGAACCCAGCCCAATCGTTCTCACTCGGGAAAATCAGATTTGAAAATAACCAAAGATTAGTAAACATGAGAAAACATCAGAATACTAAACTGACTTACGTGAAACTGTAGCCAAAGACACGTCGTTGGCCAACCGCAGCGAGTTTTTGCGAATACCCCCCCGCACGGCTTGGTTTTTCCCAACCGACAATCTTCTTGCGCATCAACTCAACATACCAATCAGGTCCAGGCCTCGTGACGAGACCAAGATTTCTTACAAGTCTTCTAAACATTTTACCCTGAACTTGAATGTAGTAATCTTGGAAGCAATCCTTCGCTGTTTTTTTCTTACTTGAACCCACATATGACCTGTCCATATTCAAGTAAGCGATGGCTTGATTTTGATTAAAGTAACCCATGTCGACTAGATAGTGCATAGCTTCGTTAAACGCATGTGCCCATTCCCGATCTGGTTTTTCCAACAACAGTGCATTGACCAAACTTCTTACAGCAAAAACAATCTGTAAAAATAAAACCGTAACACGATTGATAGTTATTATCATTATAAAAAAGAATGGATGTTTTTTTACCTTAGCATTCTCAGGTGCATTCACGTTATACTCTTCATCAATAACAACATTCGAAAATCTACCGTGTATAACATGATCGATTCGAGTAGTTTGGACGACTTCTAGAATTACATGAGCTACCAACTTTACCACTATGTCAGGTTCTAAGATTCCAACCTGATTGTCACTTAAAATCTCTTTGGAAGTTGGAGTCTTTACCGCCCTAGAATTCGAACTACCAGCCGATTGAACTGATTGTTGGCTCAATATCTCAGATATTGGTCCTCGTTTCTTCCTAGGTCTCTTAGCTGTAGGATCATTTTCGTTGGCTAATCTTTTCGTTACACTACGACCTTGACCTTGCGAATATCTGTTGGAAGTTGTATTCATTTAATTTAAATAAAAGCTGATGAAAACTTTGTTAAAGACCAAGGACACTGCGCCTGAGAGAAGCTTTTCCATGGTTTTCGCTCGTCACTACAAGTTCTTAGAAGTTCCCGAAACGAATTCTAGAATTCATTGAATTCTAGAATTCTAGAATTATGAATTTAGAATAGCAGGCAGGAGATCGATCTTGGAATTATTCAAAAGAAAATTCAAATATATCTTCGTTTTTTCAAAGCCACAAGTTTTTTGTTGAGAAAGACTAACTAAGATAAGTAGTAAGGTGGAGCCCATCCCTTTCTTACCACGAAACATAGCCGTTGCAAGATGCACTTTGACGGCGCATTTTTATTACTACTTGTACTGTATGTATGTATGATCAGCTGGGGAGGTTTCACGTGCTGGGGGCTGAATTAGTCTGTCACTGTCTGTGAAGATGACACGGCCCACCGTCACCAACACCCAAGAAGTAAACTAAATATTTGCAATGAGGCTGGTCTAATATCCATCTTAATACTTATGATTTTAGCTAAATTTCGCTATGAGAACAATTCGTATTGCTACTATAGCCACAGTGTAATTGTATTTTATCAACTGTTTTCAATTTCTGGCGACAGTAAGTATGTCAACGTTTAGTAAACCTTCAAATTCAAGATCTAGGTATCGTCTGGAGACAAGCCATTTAACATCGATTACACCGGCATTAACCGAAGCAATGTCAACTTCGATGATGGGCCGTTCTTCTCGTCTGGGTTTGTCACACCCAAAGCGTGGGGTTTTAACACCGCATGCGAAGTACGAACATGATTGCAGGACAGGCAAGCACAAATTCCTGAGTGACGTGTGCGATGTAACTATTGCGCAAAATTATCATGATAGGAGCTGTCCTGAGCTCAAAGCTAATATCGATAGACTAGCTCCCGAAATTGCATCAATTGATTACGACCCCCACTTCCCGGATGATGTTCACCACCTCATGTACGACGAAAATGCGGGAGGTGACTTGATTTTTGACGGCGAAGATCTAGATCATGTTGACTTCATTGGAATCGGATTGGATCCTGAACTCAATCATGGGCTTGTAGCGATCAATGAGGCCGTACATTTTGCTGTTGATCAATATGATTTAATAGATGATCCACCAATGATCGGAATATCAAATCCTCCATCATCAATCTTTCTTCATCTTCAGTCGCATATTGAAGAGTTGTATTCAATTGATTGTTTCGAGGATACAGCTAAGTTCACATTGCGCTATGGAGTTATGTGGCAAGACGTTCTTGCCTTGTCCAACTTTGCTCTGAAGCATCAAATTTCACAATCGACTGGAATAGAATTGATCGAACTGATTCATGAAATCATGCACCGTCATGGCTGTAACGCGATACCGCTGCACAGACAATGGAGATCAGTCGAAACTTGTATTGGTCGGAAAATCCGACCAACGAATTCGGTATGATTAGCGGTGATATACATATTTTTAAACATCTTCCAATCCTTGACTTGCTGCTTTTGTATGCGCATGCTTGTCAGGTAATGTTTGCTGAACTAAATCTGCCTGTTGAGTTTTTTGGAGTCGTTGATCTGCATGGAAAGCCTTTGAAAGCAATATCAATGGTGTATTTGGATATTCGAGAACGGCTGGCTCAATTTCTGCTATCGGTTGATCCTGCCAATTTCACATCCGCGCCTGAAATAATCATAGAAGTTGTGGATACTGGCTTTGGAAATACAGAAAATAGTCGAGTGTATACACACTTCTGTTCCGGCAAGCTATTTGAACAAGTGACTGCAATTGTCAGAAAACAAGGTGGCCGAAATGCAGTCGCAATTTGCCTTATTTTATCAATTGATGAAACAACGCTGAATAAGACACGTTCTAGAACTGGGTCTCCTCTCACTATGTTTGTCGCTAACGCGAGAGGTGATAGCTTCAGACCAATTTTTCTCGGGTATGGCCCACTTGAGATGCCATATTCTGATGAGGTGCTGGATGAAATGCTTTTCAAAAGAGGGTGCAAGTTCCAAACTCATCGGGATGCTATTGTTAAGTCCGTTAAACGAGATGCACTTCTGAAGTACATGGAGTTTGTTGTCGAGCCGTTGTATTCGTTTGAGAGGGATGGCGCCAATGTAAAGGTCGGTACTGGTGAGAATCAACGACAATTTAAGGCTTTTTTTCACGTTGTAGGATGTCAGTTGGATACGAAGCAAGCCGATCAGTTTATCGGTGCCTCGCATGTCTCTAAGTATCGCAAGTGTAGACTCTGCATGGAGCTGTGCACAAGTTGTTTCTGCACTACTGGCAGACCGGTAAGTACAATGATAGATTTATGTGTGTCAGATGATTGTATGCTGGTTATATTTTTAGATTTATGCATTATGGCTGTGATTTATTCCCTTTGATACTGGCTTTACTGCCTTGTTCGGCTTGCTGTTGTATCCTTCTTGGCTTCTGGCTGGTCATGATTGCCTCTTTAGCTGATGCATGTATCCTCCTCTGCAACTGGTGTACTTTCATACCCGACTTATCAATGCATTATTTACGACTGCTGGTTGCAGCATCATAGTCGAGCAGATGGATGATGTATTCTCCGCTGTTATGCTCTGACAGCTGTATTATACTGGGCGACTGTATTAGCCAGGTTGACTGATGTAGTACTACGGTTCACTTCAACCTTCTGAAATATCGCCTATGATTTCTTGGCCTCACCAGTACCATCATTTGCGCCTCCAAGCAGGCTAGCTGGCTGAATTCTTTTTCTGCTCGGTTGCGTCTTGTTCCCCCGCATGATGCTGTTACATTTAGTGTGTTCCCCGTGATCACAATGAAAGTGAGAGAGTGTGCACTTTAGCCGGAGGAATTATCAAGAACAAATATCTTACAGGTTAGCCTGTGATTTCGCAATCAATCGCAACAAATTGATAAGCAAGAGTTGACTTATGTGTACATACATTAGCGATGGCTCAAGGAGATCCGGAATTTAGAATGGATGATCGATTAAAACGAGCTCTTCACAGAGCAAAAATCATGGGATTAAAGGCGGGAAGCAATCCTATGTTCAAAATCCCAAGGTATCAGGTACAACATGGGGCTAGTGGAGGCCTGCCAGCAATGCTTTGGCCGGATGTGCTTCATACTCTGTTGAAAGGTTTTATTGAGGTTTGCATTGGGTGGTCATTGCAAATTATTCAGCGGATATCGCTCCTAGATGAAACTTATCGCAGTGCAAGGAACAATATCGAAGCCTACTTGACGAGCACACAAACAACTTATGAAACATTTTCGCCTGTGAGACCAGTCCGCTTTGCAAGGGGGGTATTCGACTTGCTCAAAGATAAGTCCATGAAAGCCAACAAGCCTGTCTCGGGATTTATGCTTGGAACGACATTAGCATGGCAAATGCCAGCACTGCTGATGCAACTCATGTTTGCAATAGGTAGGCTAACTAGTATTAACCGTTAAATGAACGAATAGTTTAGGTGAAGAGTATTCATTTACGCGCTACAGTTATCCATTTACATGCTACGAGTTTTGGTTTTGCAAAGTGTGTACTCTTTCTGAGGCACTGGTTTCGACCAATTTAACCGTGCCATTCATCTACAGGTTCAGATGGAATCAATGCTCCGAACAGAAAGCATTGGTACCAAGGTCTGAATTTCAAGACTGAGACTGTCAACGAGGATGGAGAAAGTCACTTCAAGCCTTCCAAGGTGTACAATGTGAACAATCTAATTATCTGTGCAATGGCCGCGACTCTGGAAGTTTATTTCTGGACTCAAAGTAAACGGATGTCGGAGAGAAATTTGGTAACATATCAGCATTTGATTGATAACGCAAGGCGTCATATCTTTCACTTGAAAGCGTTGTGCACAAACGTACTTAGCATCAGGTTATCCTCCAGAAGGCGCTCAATCGACCGGACAGTTGGCTATCGACCTGCTGCTATACTGAGGTAAGCCATGTTCAGCTCGGTGCTTTACTGTTTTTGTTTACTGTACTACCGTCCCTTGTTGGCTATTCTGAGCTCTGAAACGGGCTGGTGGACTATAGCACATAACTGCTCTACTAATATTTTCAGCCGGGATTTTTTCCCATCCTCCTCAGCTGTTGTACCAAAATGCATGTCTAGCTGACTGATGCAAGCTTGAAGGTTTTTTGTACTCTTATGCTAGCTAGTCGTTGCACGCACCCAAGTTACTGAGCTCACATGAGCAAGCACACTTGTGGTCTACCGTGTGCGCGTGCAGACATACTTGCTTAGCTGGTTGATGCAAGCTTTTAGCTGATTGCAAGCAAACTTGTGGTCCGCTATGCGTGCAGACATACTTGCTTAGCTGGTTGATACAAGCTTTTAGCTGATTGCAAGCAAACTTTTAGTCCGCTATGCATTAAAGTTGCTAAGCTGGTTTGCTAACATACTAGCAAGCTGGCTGATTGGTTTGACAGTCTTGTTTGAAATGATAACATGCTCAACTTATTGCTATATACTCCAACTAACTCCATTAAATTGCTTAGCTAGCTTGTTGCATCCTGCCCCTCTAGCCTGCCGACTTTATATGCTTTGATGATTGATACACTGTCTGTGGGCTGCCATTGACGATCTTCTCACACTTGTGTCTTAGTGATTTATCACAGCCGATCAAGATTCATTTGACTGGTCACTACCCGGGCCTGAAGGAATTACTTGGAGCCGACTTCATTGTTCTTGATACGCAGCAATCTGAGAAACATCACAAGTTTGTAGGAAAGGCTGCTTTTGAAAACTCTAACAAGCAATATGGAGCTGAAATGAAGCAAATGTGTTCATGGGTTCTGGCTGTAGAAGGTGCACATATTAGTTGATAAACTTTCAACGCTTCTTGGTGGCTCCTTAGTTGCTTTGTATAATACAAACACAGGTTCCTCAAAGTTGCATTCGGAAATGCTCCGTCTGGAGACGAAGTCAGATGTTGAAACCATTCTGCATGATCATGATGTGCCCATTCTGAATAGGTTCCGGAGCACTAATGGAACGAAGGCGTGTAAGCTTGTGTGGAATAGCGTGCTGAAATGTTGGACATTGCCAAAAGAATTTGTGCTGGAGCCATATTTTCATCCTTGCTTGTCGCAAGAAAATGTATTTGAAAGTTTGAGTTCTAGCTATGCTGAAAATCCTGGCTGTAACATGGAAGTCTGGCTAATGCAACAAGTTCGTGTGGATCCTCCTTCATCGTCGCCAGATTCTGTTGAATGGTATACTATTCGATGCGAACGCAAGCGCAAGATAGGCAGTCGCCTGACTAGGCGAGAGCATTCGTACTGTAGCTTATACTCTTGCGTAACAGTACGATCAAAGGATGGTATTTCCCCAGATACGCTAGCTAGGGTGCTCGCTATACTTAAAATCAAGGCGCTAACAATCTCTGGCGAGGAAGTTGTACGAGTAAGAAATGCTTTTTAGTATTATATTACTTCGTTTTCTAACTTGCAACTGATTTCGTTTCCTTATTTTACCAGTTTCGATTTGTCGTTGGGCCTTTGGTGATAGATGAAGATTCAAAGGGGTTTATTCCTTTCGCTGTCGTCAAACATCAAACGAACAGAAGAAGAGAAATTATGCAGGAATTGTGCATGGCTTCAGAAATTCTGTTTCCTGAGTTTCTAATTCCAGTCGCAGGTCAAGGAATTCCTCTTGGTGACTTGGAAACTGCGAGCAACGTCGGCTCAGGGTTATGGTATCATGTTCCAAGAAATCGTGTCCAACATAGCCTTGGGGGTTGCTACGAAAAAGACTTCGTTGATCTTATGTGTGACTCTCGTCACACCCTTCCGGGAGGCTGGGAAGATTTAAAAGTTTTTGTCTCCGCTGTCATTATCAAAGAGGATTCCGATTCAATAGGTTATCACGAACCTGATCAAAGGTAGGTAGCTTGCTCGTGTCGCTGCTTTCCTATTGCTCTCTGCATGCCGAGTATCGCTGTTGCTCCCTGATTTCCAAGCGAGTATTGCTCCCTGATTGCCAAGCGAGTATCCCTGTTGCTCCCTGCGTGTAGAGTACTACCTGCTTGCCAAGCGAGCATGCCTGTTGCTCCCTGCTTGCCAAGCGAGTGGTATCCCTGTTGCTCCCTGCTTGCCAAGCGAGTGGTATCCCTGTTGCTCCCTGCTTGCCAAGCGAGTG
>Ga0114972_10004730_pt1 | contig 10107 bp, 7 predicted proteins | sample M_140807_EF_Meta_FD_87354 | JGI IMG/M metagenome (GOLD analysis project Ga0114972, IMG submission 87354) | Freshwater microbial communities from Lake Montjoie, Canada to study carbon cycling - M_140807_EF_MetaG | ecosystem: Environmental > Aquatic > Freshwater > Lake | place: Lake Montjoie... | reverse complement strand
CGCCATCGATTCGGTTCAAGGCCAGCTGCCGTTGTTGGGCGCTATGGATCCCCGCCATCGAACTGGCCCAGATTTGCGCCGAGGCCGAAGCCGAGCCCATCAGGATCAGGGCGGCCAGCGTCACTTCTACGATCGTCATGATTCGGCCCCCAGCAGGCCCTGCTCTGCAATGGACCAAGCCCGGACGGGATCACCTCCGAGTCCAATGGCGAATAAGCCACGCCGGCCCGTGCCCCCTGGGGCTGTGCTCCCTGGGGCTGTGCCCCCTGGGGCCTTGGGCAGGGCCAGTAGCAGCATGACTTTTTGACCATTGGCATCAGGCTGCCAAGCGAGGGTGCGCACATCGGCGGGGGATCCATGGCCCCCTTGGATCAGCCAGGTGGCTCGGTTGAGATCAATGCAATCGATCCCGTCCCGGGTCCAATCTTGTACCGGCAGGTGCAGCAGGCAGGGATGGTGAAGATTGATCTCGCCCACCAACCTCTGGGCGGCCTGGTTCAGTTGATCCTGATCGGAGCGGGCCTGCAGTTGGGATCGAAAGCGAAGTTGGCTTTGCAGGGACGTCGCCTGGAGCGAAAGGCTGGAGAGCAACAGCCCCATGGAGGCCACGACCGTGAGGGGGAGCAGGAAGCCGGCCTCGGCATCCGGCGGAGTTCTTCCTTTAAAAGGGTGGGATCGAATTGGGATTGGTGTTGAAACGCGGGTTCGGCCGCGGGCAGGCCGAGCAAGGATAGGGTTCAAATCCTTGAATTCGTTGAGCTGTCAAGGGTTCCCGAGGACGGACAAAGGCCCTTTGGATTGGGGAGCCAAGGCTTCGATCGGCTGCGGCAGCCAGCACCAGGCTTAATGAGCGTTTGGAGAATTCCCCTGGATGAATTTCTACTGATTAAGTTTAAGTACGGCCATGAAGGCTTCTTGGGGGACTTCCACTTTGCCCATGGCTTTCATTCGTTTTTTGCCTTTTGCCTGCTTTTGCAGCAATTTTTTCTTACGGGAGATGTCGCCTCCATAACATTTTGCCAGCACATCTTTGCGCATAGCACTAATGCTTTCACTGGCAATCACACGGCTGCCAATGGCGGCTTGGATGGGGATCTTGAATTGTTGACGCGGTATTAATTCTTTCAGCTTCTCCACCAATCCCTTGCCGACGTTATAGGCCTTATCCCGATGGACAATCGAGGTGAGGGGATCGGCACGTTCGTTATTGATCAGCACATCTAGACGCGCTAACTCATTTTTACGATAGCCGATGAGTTGATATTCCATTGAAGCGTATCCTTTGGTTCGACTTTTCATCTGATCAAAGAAATCGGTTACGACTTCAGCCAAGGGCAGTTCGTACTGAAGCGTGACGCGATCCGTCGTAATGTATTTCATGTCAATAAATTCCCCCCGCCGCTCTTGGCAGAGTTCCATCAGGGCTCCATTGTAAATATTTGGCGTATATATTTCAAGCTTGACATAGGGCTCTTCAATCGATTCTCGCTTTTGGGGATCGGGTAAAGTGGCTGGATTGTCAATTGATAGGGTGGTTCCATCGAGCATATTGACCCTGTAAATCACCGAAGGCGCTGTGACAATCAGTTCGAGGTTGTATTCACGTTCCAGCCGCTCTTGAACGATTTCCATGTGTAATAGCCCCAGAAAACCGCAGCGGAAGCCAAATCCCATGGCGCTGCTGGTTTCCGGTTCGTATTTCAGGGCCGCATCCGAGAGTTTTAACTTATCCAGGGCCTCCCGTAAATCCGGATATTGGTCAGCATCGATGGGGAAGAGCCCACAGAAGACCATGGGTTTGGCTTCGGTATAGCCAGGTAGGGGTTCGCTGGCGGGGTTATTAAATAGGGTGATCGTATCGCCGACCCGGGCATCGGTTACTGCCTTAATCGAAGCAGCAAGGTAGCCCACTTCGCCAGCATGGAGGGAGTCCACCTGCCGTTGATCCGGTGCCATGACACCGACTTCATCCAGCTCATAGGTTTTGCCACTGGCCATCAATAAAACCTTGTCTTTGCGGGAGATCGAGCCACTAATCACCCTGAAATACACAATGACACCCCTATAGGCATCGTAATAGGAATCAAAAATCAGTGCCCTTAATGGTTCTGCGAGCCGATCGGCGGGTGGGGGGACCCGATCCACGACCGCCTGCAGGATTTCAGGGATACCGAGGCCGGTTTTGGCGGAACAGGCGATAGCGTTACTGGTGTCCAGACCGATGATGGATTCAATTTCCTCAGCGATTCGCTCGGGGTCAGCCCCGGGTAAGTCGATTTTGTTGAGAACTGGAATGATTTCCAGATCGTTTTCCAACGCAAGATAAACATTGGCCAAGGTCTGGGCCTCAACGCCCTGACTGGCATCGACAACCAGGAGAGCCCCTTCACAGGCTTGCAGGCTGCGGCTCACCTCGTAGGAGAAATCCACATGGCCTGGTGTATCAATCAAATTTAAGATATAGATTTGTCCATCTTTAGCCGTATATTCCATGCGGGCCGCTTGCAGTTTGATCGTAATGCCTCGCTCCCGTTCCAATTCCATATTGTCCAGGAATTGTTCTTGCATATCACGGGCCGCCACCGTGCCCGTCTCCTGCAGGAGTCGGTCGGCCAGGGTGGATTTGCCATGGTCAATGTGGGCGATTATAGAAAAGTTGCGGATCCGCGCGGCGGGAACGTCGGTCATGCGGGGTCCGGGTTTTGCACAGCACTGTTTGAATCCTAGGCAGCTGCCTGCTGGTGTCCAGCCCTACTGGCCTGGGATTGGCCTTGTCGTGGCTGGGTTTGGGCGGCAATCGACCGCCATGGCAGGGGTTCAGGAGTTTTGACAGGGGCCGGAAAAGCGGTAGGAACGGGCAGCTGGGCTTGGTCAGGTCGTGTTGATGGTCAAGGTCTTGGCGGAAATCCTTCATGAAATAAGGCGGAGAGCCATGTTTAATGCTTTGCAATTAGCATGGAATTGATGGGTAACAAGCTTTGATCGGGCGGCCAAGATAGGGTTTATGCTAGAATTCCTCAGTATTCCAATTCTTGCTAGTGGCCTCGATTATTTTCGAGATCCTTTTAATTCTGGTTCTGATTTTAGCTAATGGGGTTTTTTCGGGTTCGGAAATTGCCGTAGTTTCTGCCCGAAAGGTGAGGTTAGAGCAGCAAGCTGACCGGGGCGATCGAGGGGCTAGAGCGGCTTTACGTCTTGCCAATTCACCCAATGAATTTCTTTCCACTGTCCAGATCGGCATCACCCTGATCGGCATTTTGAGTGGCGCCGTTGGTGGTGCAACGATCGCCCAAAGACTGCGGCCGATATTAAGTGATATCCCCCTCCTCAATCCCTATGCAGAAGGTTTGAGTGTTGCCTTGGTTGTTTCCCTGATTACCTATCTTTCGTTGGTGATTGGCGAACTGGTCCCCAAGCGGATTGCCCTCAACGAGCCTGAGCAGATTGCCCGCTTTGTGGCCCGGCCGATGCGTTGGCTTTCGGGCCTGACGGCGCCATTTGTTTATATCCTCGGCCTTTCAACGGATTGGTTGATCAAGATCATGGGAATTAAGGATTCTCAGGAACCGGGAATCACGGAGGAAGAGATCAAAGCGATGTTGCGTCAAGGGGCAGAGACGGGTGTTTTTGAAGAGGCCGAGCATGAAATGGTGCAAAGGGTTCTGCGCCTTGGCGATCGTTCGGTCAAGGCGGTGATGACCCCCAGGACCGATATCAGTTGGATTGATAGTGAGGAACCAGTCCAGGATAACTTGGATGAGATTTTAGCCAGTACCCACAGCCGTTTTCCTGTTGGTAAGGGTAGTTTGGATGATTGTGTTGGCATTGTCAGGGTGAGAAGTCTGCTGGCTGCCTATGTCAATGGCGAACCCCTTGATATTGAATCCATGCTGCAGCCACCTCTCTATGTGACGGCTGGTATGAGAGCTCTTAATGTGATTGAACAGTTTAAGCAGACGGGTGTTCATATTGCCTTGGTCACCGATGAATTTGGCGGAATCGAAGGTTTGGTAACCCTCAATGATTTGATGGAGGCGATTGTAGGTGATCTTCCTTCGGTCGAAGATCGGGAAGATCCGATGGTTGTGGAGCGTGATGATGGTTCTTGGCTGCTTGATGGTGGTCTGGACCTATCCGAGTTTAAGGATTTGGTGGAGATTTCATCGTTACCCGACGAATCTTCAGGTACGTTTCAGACCCTTGGGGGTTTTGTAATGCATCGTTTGGGAAGAATCCCCCATGCCGGCGAACATTTTGAATGGAATAATTTACGCATTGAAGTAGTTGACATGGATGGGAAACGAGTCGATAAGATTTTGGTGATTCAAAAGCCCCCTGAGTCGCTTAATGAAAAAGAGGACGATTGATCTAGGGTTAGATAGGTCCTAGCCTGCCGAGCGTTGATGTTGCTGCGCTGATTCCCTCCCAGTGAATCTTGGTGCCCATTAACTCGGATCTTTGGGCAAATTCCTCCCATACCTGTATGCCATGGATGGGTAATCCCCATTGAGATTCCAAACTTTGCTGCTGATTCCATGTCCTATCCCTAAGGGTTGCCAGGGCGGAGTTAATTTGCTCCGAGCCCATCTTCATTGTTGATGCTGCAGGTAATCCAGTGATGGGATCCCATTCGTCCTGTTCTTGAATTCCCTGGTTTGCTTGGACGGAATTCACTACTATGGGCTGTGATTGGCCTTGGTTGGAATCAATCTTTTGATTGATCTCTTGCCAACCCCAGGTGATTGGATCAGCGAACTGGAAGGATTCGATGGCGTAGGGAGTGCCGCTCCAGCTGGGTGCCCAGAAGGTCTCAAAGAAGTGATTAAGGGAGAGTTGATCGCCGCTGGCGAAGGAGAAGATCAGGTTGTTCTGTAGGCGTTGAAGGGAGAGGAGATCGGTGGATTCGAGATCGAGGAACTGAACCTGATCGAAGCTGTTATCAAAGTCGCAATCGGTGATGGTGTCATGGCCAAAGCCGCGGCCAAAGAGATAGGTGTCTCGGCCAGAGCTGCCATCGAGGGTGTCATTGCCTGAACCGCCCCAGAGGGTGTCATTGCCAACACCGGCGAGGAGGAGATCGTTGCCATTGCCGCCACTGAGGATGTCGTGGCCAGTACCGGCATCGAGGGTGTCGTTGCCAGCTTCTGCGACGAGAAGATCGCGATTCCCTGTCCCTTGGACAAGCTCAGACTCTTTACTGCCAATGGTAATGGGTGCATCATTTAAATACAGTAAATTTAATCGCTTGGCATTTCCGGAATGTAGGGCCACCTTAGCGATGGCTTCCAGTACTTCGGGTGCGTCGACGCCCATGCCTAGCAGAGCAATCCTTTGGGGAATCCATGTCTGGGTATCACCCGTGCCAAACCCTTGATCTAGCAGTATTTGGGCCACTTTTTCGGCATCCCATTGGACCTGGTGGCTAAGATCATCCCAATGGGGCTGAACTTGTTCCAAAAGTGGTTGTAGGATTTGAATTGATTTCAGAAGTATATTGGTCAAAGAGCATATTTCGTCAAAAATTAGTTGCAAGCTTCGGCCAGCAAGCTCATCAGTAATACCATTATTGTTAATAAGCTTTGTCCCAGTTAAAGTTTCTAATGCTGTCAGTATTCTAGTATCTTTGAGTGTAGATTGTATTGTGTTTCTAGCTTTTTCAACCCCTGCCCAGCTAAAAATTAGTTCTGGCATTATATCAATCTTTCCCTGTTCATCTGCCGCTAGCCAGCTCCTTACTGTTTGCTCTAGTTTGCCGCCAGGATCTGCTTGCATCGCATAATGCAGACTGACCATATTCCCCAATCCGGCAATATTCGGTAAATGCTGAATTGACGTACCCACCGATCTGAATTGACTCTGGCGCGTTTTGGTGGGATCGGTTTGAAACCAGAGATCCTCCATGGCTTGGAGGCTGCCATCGTTCAGTTCATACTGGCCACTGAGATCGTGGATAATGCCCTTAGAATCAATGTTATTTATTTGACTATAGCTAAGGTAAAGTTGTTTGATCCGAAGTTTTTGTAGTGTTAGTAGTTCCCCTTCCTCTTGGCGGGTGTTGCTGTTACGATCTTGCCAAATCGCTAAATGCGTCCAGATAGGATCTAATTCATTAATCAAGCCATCACTGTTTTGATCCAATCTGGCCAAGGCTTCAAAGCCATTTGTAAAACTTTTTCCTGGTGGAAGTAAGGTATTTTCGCCGAAGACTTCCGCTCCTGAATCAATGGTACCGTTTCCATTACTGTCCCATACCAAGAGGCCGTCATCAGGGCCCACCCAGGCAGTTCCTTCGTCGAAATTGTTGTTGTCGTGATCAAAGTATTTACCTTGACCAGGGGCAAGAGTTTCAACGCCATCGCCATCCAGGTCAAGCACCAAGGGATCCCGACGCACCCACCTGTCGGCTTGTTGGAAACGCTCCCGGAGATAATCTAGAAACGGTATGAGATTGGGAAGCCAGGGAACCCCGAGTGGAGATGTGGGGTCGAGTAGGCGACGCCCTGTTTCTGCATTTCCTGACTGGGAGCCAGAGGCCTCTTCCGGATTGATCATGGTTGCTAGGTCACCAAGAAGCTGGGCCAGGCTTCCTTTGGCAAGGTCAACGAGATCTTGGCCGAAAGTACGAAGTCCATGACCTAGTTGTTGTCCGTAGTTGGCCAAACTGGTTACCAATGCTTGCGCTTCTTGACTGCCACTACGCATAAACTCGCTTAGATTTTGACCCTGATCATTCTCGAAGGCACCAATCATGTCGAGTTGGGCCATTACGGAGCGAACGGCTTGTTCACCAGCGACGCTTCCGGCGATTCCCCCTGTCACCAGCAGGACTGCCGCACCCACGGCACCCCAGGGTCCTGTCAGGGCGACAGCTGCCGCTGGAGTGGTCAGAAGTTCTACGGCTAGGGTGCCACCCGCCAGTCCGCCGACATAGCCCAGAAGTGTGTCTAGTGCCTCGGATTTGCGATTGGCTTTCCACAGGCTTTCGGCAGTCGTCCAGGCCACCACCCCCATCAGCCCATCCGCCACAGGGCCCGTATGCCTTAAAAGAGATCTGGTCCCACTGGTTAGGGCTGTCAGCGATTCATCAAGCGGGCCAAACAGCTGTTTTCCGGTAGTGAAATCCGTCAGTCCAGAGAAAGGCAGAGCATGCAGCGATGGAGCTCCGGATCGTTTAAAATAATCATCGGTGACCTGAATGACGTATTCACCATTAACCTCGCCAATGACCGAGCCGGATTGAATAAGGTTGAGGTATGATTTTGCCCTAATCATTTCACCGATATCCCTAACGGCTTTTGTTCTAGCTGCTTCAGCTGTTTGTCCAGCATTCAATGCCTGGAGCCGGGAAGCCTCGTATCGGTCAAGCAACAGCTGTCTTGGTATCCCATCGACACTGGGGATGTCTTCGTTGGCCAGAAGGGCATCGATGACGGCATAATTCTCCGTACGGGCAAAGACGGAATCGTGGCCTGATGTGGCCGTCAGACTCGACATTGCACCCTTTGATTCCCTGATAAAGCGGGCGGAGATTTCGTCAATCATCCCTCGGGACCAGCCGTTTTTGCTTCTTTTGCCCCATATGATTTCGTCAACTAAATCTGCTAAGTCTAGCGGATCTATTGACCTTCCATTCGTTTTTGCTTCGAATTCTAGTGCCTTCTTTATTTCACTAATCAGTGTATTGTCGTACAGAATCTTTACGGCCTCTGTTTTGTCGGCTATGCGAATCGTATCGGGATAAGTTTCAAATAGTTGATTGGCGACTTTGTGTGACTGCGTATCCTTAAAGCTGCCTGAATAAAGTATTGTCAGACTTGTTACTGTTCTTCTGGAATCCTCCTCTAGGTAGACTGACATTTGCGACGTTACGTCTTGTAGTTCTGCCAGAGTAATTTGCCCACGTTTTTGTGTTGCGATTTCCTGGTTTGTCTTCTCCAGCCATTCCAGCCAGTCGGTTCGGTTCATGTTTTCAATCTTTTGGTAGACTTTGGGTGAGTTATACTTAATACTGGAACCTTGACTATCCCATTCCATAATGTATATATATCAAGCGCTTCGTCGATCAGGATTGTTACTATTTTGTATTCATCAATGTGTTCAAACAAGTAGGCTGCTATCTTTAACGTTTCGTTTCTTACGGATCCGTACCAGATACAAGCTTGGCCTATATCAAGCACTTCCCATTCAATGGCTCTTGCGACGCTATTTCTATGTGCTATCGCCTCAAAAGCGATTTTGCGATCGCCCATGACCAGGGCGAAGAGGTCGGGGCGTTCGCCTCCCCCGGAGAGCCTGACCAACGAAATCCCCCGTTCCTTATCGATGGTGCGACCAGTGCGATCCAGGCTTTCGTCGTAGTAGCTGGGTTCGTTGATGAACATGGCTTGTAGGGATGGGGTGGATTAGCGGTGCGCCGATGGCGCCAGCCCGTCCGATCATGGACGCTTTCCTGCCCCAAGTCAGCGGCATCCGCTGCTCGCATAGACGGTCGAGGTTGAGCCATGAAGCCATGAACGGAGATGCCCCTTAGCGTTCCCGCCCCCGGTCAAGTCAGCCCCAATTCAATGCTGGCTTGCCTTGGCTTTGCCCCAGCGCTCAATCATCCAGCCGCAGCCATTCCGCCCCTTGCCGTGCCGCCCGGTCCTGGCCCAGGCGATGGCCGCCGCTGAAGGCCGCCATGGCCGTCAATAACACCAGCAGGGTCGGCCCCCGGTTTGCCCCCGGCGCCTGCGGCGTTGATCCCCCAGCGCCGGGGGGCGGGCTGCTGGCTCCGAACACCGTGATCACCGCAAAGGTGGCACTGGCCAGGCCCGTGAGGCCGTAGAGGGCGGGTATCCAGGTGCGGCGGCTGCGGGCGTGGAGCAACAACGGCACGATTCCCAGCAACGGCAGACCCGAGGCCAGGGCCCAGCGCCAGCGGGTGCTGGGGCGATCGGCCAGGCGCAGGTGGCAGGCGGCATTCAGGGCTGCCTCCCTGGCGGTGCGTTGACGGTTCATCGCCGGGGGGCTCCGCGGCGTTGGGCCAGCACTTCCAGCACCTGGCGCCACTCCACATGGTGGTGGGCCAGGGCCACCTGCAGATGAGAAATCAGATCTGCCGCTTCGGCGGCGATGGCGCCCGGGTCGTCGTCCTTGCAGGCCATCACGAATTCGGCGCTCTCCTCACCGATTTTTTTGAGGATGCGGTTATCGCCCCCAGCCAACAGGCTGTTGGTATAGCTATTCGGTTCGGGATTATCCCGTCGCCCGGCGATCAGCCGCGCCAATTCCGTGCACACATCGGCCGGCGGCATTGCCGCCCCCGGACCCCCGCCGCTGGCGATTGGCCCTGCGGGCCTGAGGCCATCGTCGTAGAAGCAGCTGCGGGCGCCCGTATGGCAGGCCACCGCCCCCACCTGCTCGATACTCAGCAGCAATACATCGGCATCGCAGTCGTAACGCAGTCCCTTCAGTTTCTGGTAATGGCCGCTGCTGGCGCCCTTATGCCACAGCTGGTTGCGCGAGCGGCTCCAGTAATGGACTTCGCCCTTGGCCAGGGTTTGCAGCAGGGCTTCGCGATTCATCCAGGCCACCATCAGCACCGCCCCATCGAGCCAGTCCTGGGCGACGGCGGGAATCAATCCGGCCTCGTTGAAGCGCAACAGGCCCAGCAACGGGTTGGCCTCGCTGTCCCGTTCGGGGTCGACAGGGTTGGCGGGAGGCTGGGATGATGGCCAGGAGGAAGCCTCCACGTCGGGCATGTCCGGTTGCAGCGATCCTCTCCCATGCCCTTCCCTTCGGCCCATACCTGCAGCAAGAGCTTCAGGGATTTCCCCTGCTGCCATCGCCAGTGGCGCCACCCCGGCCACTGCCGTTTTCTGCACGGCTACAGCCGCAGCTTCACCTTCTGGTTCCAGGCCGAACTCCTTGATGCCAACGGCTTTGTGGTTGATTTCTCCAGCCTGCGGCAGCTGGAGCAACAGCTGATCGACCAGTTCGACCACACGGTGCTGGTCAATGGCGATGATCCCCTGCTGGACCAGTGGCAGGCCCTCCACGCCCAGGGGGCCCTCGATCTGCGCGTCATGGACAACGTCGGCATGGAGGCCAGTGCCGCCCTGGTTTGGG
>Ga0114972_10004729_pt1 | contig 10110 bp, 11 predicted proteins | sample M_140807_EF_Meta_FD_87354 | JGI IMG/M metagenome (GOLD analysis project Ga0114972, IMG submission 87354) | Freshwater microbial communities from Lake Montjoie, Canada to study carbon cycling - M_140807_EF_MetaG | ecosystem: Environmental > Aquatic > Freshwater > Lake | place: Lake Montjoie... | reverse complement strand
ACACTTTGCTATTCTAAGTCAGTAGAGATATTAGGATACTCAATCCGTTTATTAATTCATTATCTGAAATTTAAAGAAGTACCTATTCCTTACTAATTCATAGCTTGATTCAGCAACGCCAAAGACTGGTTAGACTGATCGCCATTATTTTTTTCATCGGATTAATCTCTATATTGGGAAAATAAACTAAGGTTTAGAAACAGGCTTTTTCTCAAGCGGTTCGGGTTCAGGACGCTTAAAGGGAATGGGTTTAGCCGCATTTGCACGGCTTGAACCAAAGGTATCAGCAGAAATAGGGACATCTAACTGCCAATTGGAAAATGCCACTTGATGGCGTAACCGTGACGGATCATTCCGATAAACCGCCCGAATCATGCGGGGTAATTTGTCCTTTGACCCAATCCAAACTTGAGCAAATACTTTATCAGTCGCGATCGCAATCATGTCGGTAGTTGTGCCATCAATCACTTGGGATTGACCAATATAAAAAGCGGTTTTTAGATCTCCCGCAATATCACCGTAGGGATCAGCCACTAAAAAATCCATAAAGGGAAAATAAATGGCCGCCGTATCGTAGGCAAATTTTAAAGCTTGATCAATGGTGCCAGGAGCCTCCGCGATCGCAACTAAATTTTCCGTCGGCGCAAAGGCCATCAGGGTTTTACCATTGTAATAAAATTCCGAAGCGGGGCCATCGCCAGGGGAAATAATTTGTAACTTATTCGGTCGCTGTAAAGTGACATTGGAAAGGGTGTGATAAGCCAAAGCTGGCCCCAAACGACTGGGGTTTTCGTAGGTCGTAACCGCCGTAAATTTCAAGGTTTTGGCCGCAGCTAGGCGATCGCTCATGACTTTGAGAATCGCGATCGCTTTGGGTTCCAGATTTTTCTGAGGATTAGCCGCGATTAGGGATGGATTGGGGCGATCAAGTTTTGGTAAATTGTCGGCTCTGACCTTGGCGGCTGATAACCCGTAATTTAAAGGCAAACTGATCAAGCAAGCAGAGATTACAAATCGCCAAAAGTGTATTTTTTGAGAAAGTATTTGCATAAAAAATAATTAGCTAAAAACTGGAATGGGCATTGGTTATTTCTATTTAATCCGCGATCGCCTACAGAAAAAAATCGTCACTCTTGAGAAAATGACGGATTACAGCCTATTCATTAACCATTGATGCAGGAACTTGCACCGAAAAATCTCCACAGATTAGCGCAAGTTTGGCGGGATTATTCAAATCAGTCCCCCGAACGAGTTGGGGATCGGCAGGTCGTATCGTCCCTGGTTGGTTATTTTGACAAATAATCGTGGTAATTTTAGGAGTTTGATTCGGTGTGAGAAATGCCGCTCCCACATAGGCTTTCAACTGACCTTTTAGGGGAGATTGCTTAGGAATAACGTAACTATAGGCGGCTCCTGAAGTAGTTCTCACGGCATAATCAAAGGTCGGAGGTAAAATAACTCCAAAATCTTGTTGAATATTGTCAACCGTCGCTCTAAATTGACCATTTTTTTGGTAATAGGTACGTTGGCCTTCGGTCATTTTGGCCACAGCTTGTAGCGCGGCATTTTGAGCCTGATCAGTTGAATTATCCTGGGCTTGGACAGAAGCGATAAGGGAAAATTTTTGTCCTAAAAAATTGAATAGAACAGAGGATATTGTCCCTAATACGAAAATAAAAGTCTTGCGTGTAGTCATAATTCAAATATCTCCAGTGGTTGTTAATAGGATAACAATTATTGTAGGGGTTTAAAGAAAAATTTACTGAGATTACCTTTGCTTAAATAGCAGTTAACTTCCTTGAAAATATTATGGATGCTCTTTTACCATGACTTTGACTTGGTCTGTTTTCAGTAAAACGGCTTGGGCGATCGCGCCGAAAAAGAGTCCGACAAGGATTAACCGAGAGTAAAGTTTAATTAGTGGGTTTAATCGCTTCATCAAGTTGCTCTTGAGTTAAGGATTTAATTAAATGCAATGGAAGAGGTTCTTTCCCCATTTTTTGTATCGCCGCATCCGTTAAATAGGACTGAAATTCTGGTTGTTGATTTAAATAAAGATTAAAGAAAGCTAAACTAATACTTTTAATATAATCATAGGCTAATTTTTGGCCTGGCCCTACAATAAAATCAGGTAATTGATCAGTTGCTTGAGTGAATGATAGGTGAGTTGAATTTTTCACTAAAAGTAAATATTTATCCTGTTTATTCAGAGCTGCAAAAGGAGCAATTTGTTCAGGTAAAGGAGGCGCGAAAATATCAGCACTTCCCGCAACAAACATCATTGGTACAGAAAGTTGATTAACTCCCTGGTTTCCAAAAGCTGGATTAGTCACAGGATTAATCGCAATCACGGCCTTAATTCTGAGATCTTGAAGATCCCCCATCGGAGGCGCACCATCGATTCCTTGACATTGCCAGAGTAAGGCGGGATTTAGGTTAATTTGATTAGGATCATCCAAGGTAGCACATTTTTTTAAAACATCTGACCATTGCACCCTAGCTCCACCGATCGCCGTTGCCGTGTATCCCCCCAAGGAGTGACCCAGAATTCCCACATTTTTGAGGTCTAATTTGTCCCGCCAATTGGGATCGGATTCCATTTTTTGTTCTAAAGTATTTAACACCAAACTGACATCTTTAGGCTGATCCATCCAGGCATTAGGATTGGGAAAAGTATCCAAACCTTGTAAGGCATCCAGCATTCTTTGATTATCACTTTCAGGAAAGTCAATGCCGACGGTAGCAAAGCCATGAGAAGCTAAATGTTGGGCGACATAACTGAAGGCTTGAAAATCAGAATTTAACCCAGGCGCAATAACCACAACGGGAGCAGGTTTTGCTAACTTTTGAGGAAGATAAACAAAGGCAGTTACAGGATCTTCATTGGGTCTAGGAATCGTCAAGGTTTCCGATATCCAGGTGTTTTTTCCCGCTTGGGATAAGTCAGATAAATTAATAGAATTATTTGGTAATGTTTCAGTAGAAGCTTGACGATCTAGCCACTCAAACACTCGATCTGCTGTGTGATATAGATGATCCACTTCATTGATCGTATTGCGAACAGTTTCTAGGTTAAGAGCGAGGATTGGACTACCATAATTTTTAAGAACATCAATAATTTTAAATCCATTCGGATTGACTGCGGCTGAAATAATTGCCCCTTTTAAAAAAGGTTGACTTTGATCAGGTGGACTCTTAATCGCTAAACTTAATTGTTTAACAATTTCTTTGCCAAAACTAGTATTAAAAAATCGAAAAGCTTCTATTGAACTTAAAGGAAAAGATTTATTGAGTAAGTTACGGAATTTTGTTAATTCTTCAGGAGTAAGATACCTTGTATAAAAAGCAAATTCGGGAGTAATTTTACCTTCCTGAGCAAAAGTTTCTAAGCTCCTAACAGAAATATCAAAATCTCCCAAGGGTTCAATTGAAAATTTGATTTTTTCTGCGGCTGAAATAGGAAAAGAGGAAAAAAAGAAAAATAGACCGAATCCTAATGTTAATAATACTTTTTGCCTTAGATTGATCATAATAATTGACAATACGTTTTCTTAATGAAGGAAATTGTGGGGGCTACGCCTTATGTTTCGGACTCCTGAAAATTTAAATAAACAAAAGCTAAAAACTGAAATGGGTATTGATTGTCTCGTGAATATCTAAGCGGCGATCGCCTCTCAATTTAAAAAGTGATCGCTGAGAAAATACACTCATAAAGCTTATTTATTTGATTGATTGCGGTGGTTTAAAGAAAAATTTACTGAGATTTCCCTTGCCTAAATACTGATCAAGTTCTTGGAAAATGTTATGAATTAAAAATACCGTTGAAACGCAGAGAAGAGTACCCAAAAAACGATTAAAACTGCGAGTTTCTAAGAATAGAGTTAGGGCAGGAGCTAAGGCTTTCGCTTCGTGATAAGCATGGAAAAGATTTTCAATCAAACTCAACACAAAAACCGCAAAGGTATAAACCGCAGTTTTATAAAGAACTTGGAGATAACGGGCAGATTCGGAAAAACGATTCATCCAAGGAGTCATATCCATAATGGCAACGGATTTAGCTGAAATTAAGGCATAAACCACAACCTTGGTAAAAATACTGACATCAACCGAAAATTCCTTGAGAAAAAGCTTCATCAGAATGAGAATATACCCATAACCAATGAAGAAAAAAAGACTGAGAGAGCCAACTTTCTTGAGTTCGCGTTTTAGAGCTTCCATAAAAATTAATTAACGGTGTAACCGCGCCCCTGCATACAAGCTGTCCAGGCACGATAATAGGTTTGTAATCCTTGTTGTTCTGCTGTATTTGCCTGAGCTTGAGCTTGAGCCTGTTGCTGTTGTTCTTCCCGTTTCCGAAATAATCCAGCTAAAGCCCCCACTCCTGCCCCGATCGCCGCACCTTCTCCCACATTTCCGCCGATCGCCCCACCCACGACACCCAGGAGAGAACCCTTCGCCGCGCCTTTTACTACTTGACCTTGTTGGGAAGATTGAGTAGTGGTGGCAGTGGATAACTGGGAGGGATCAACGCCCGTTTGTTGTTTTGCCCAGCTATAGCAAGCAAAATGATCCTGTTGTTGTTGTTCTTGGGTTTGATTATTAGTCGGATAGGCAAAAGGTTCAGGAAATTGCTGTTGAGCTTGTTGCGCTAAAACGAAATTCGTCGGTAATAAAACAGAAGTTAAAAGCCCTAAACTAATTTTTTTGATTTTTGGATCGATAAACATGAGATTAGATAAAATAGTTGACAAGTTACTAAGGTTAATATCGAGGTTTTTTAAAAGTACACTCAGATAATTTATTAAACATTAGGGAAGAAGTTTGACGAACAAATTCTGGAGATGACGGAACATCTTGCAGCAATCCTTGAAAGATATTGATGAACTGAGTGGTTATTTGTTCCTTAATTTTCTGGATCATCTCGGTTCACCCACCCCAATATGTCTGGAAGAGTTCAAATTACCCGTGCCTTCAAGCGGTGGACGGGTCTATCTCCGTTTCCAATTTCACAAACAAGCTATTCTTGCAAACTCAAGTTTTCCTGATCTTTGCGACGTTTCTTGGCATAAAGTTGAATAGAAGCCACCATTGAAATGACTAAAGCCACAATCAACCAAGTCGTTGCATCTAGGGGCAAATTATTCTTAAATACAGCGAGCAAGACAATAATCACCAATAGAATTGTTGGAGCTTCGTTTAATGCCCGAAATTGTTGCCCGCTCCATTGACATTCCCCCTTAGCCAACTGCTTCATAATTCTTCCACAGTAGAAATGATAGACCAACAGTAAGCCAACAAAGGTTAACTTGATGTGTAACCAACCCGATTTTAAAATTTCTGGCTCCGTCGAAACCAACGCGATCGCCATGGCCACCGTTACGATCATGCCTGGGGTGGTAATGATCCCATAGAGGCGTTTTTCCATCAATTCATATTGCTTTTTCAGAATGGATTGGGCAGGTTCTGGCTCTTGATTGGCTTCTGCGTGATAGACAAACAGTCGCACCAGATAAAATAAGCCCGCAAACCAAACGACAACTCCGATGAGGTGAAAGGATCTAAACCAGTAATAGGCCATAAGAGTAATTTTTTTTGTCTTGTCACATCTACCCTAGTGAGTGTATCGATATTACGGTGACTTTGCGCTATTTTCTCAATAAAATTTAAGAAGATTTTTAAGTCTGGATCGATTTTATCCCAATCTTTTATCCCAATCTAGGCTAAGATTTCATCAAAACCAAAGATTTTAACAAAAATTGTGAAGTGATTGAAGATTTTCTTAATTCAAGCTTTACCCTGTTCAAAGATAATGAGATTCTTCCCACTCTTTTTCACTGCTTCACAACAAAAATCCTAAAAAAGCCGAATTGTTACAATCTTAATTCATGGTTGGCCGTATCCTATGATTACATTGAGTCCAAAATTAACGCTTTAAAAAAATTCTTTGTTTTACGCCCACTATTTTATTTTAAGGATATTAAAATATGCATCTTGAGCCGATCGTTCTGGTTTTGATCCAAATTGTGATTGTTATTGGCTTTTCTCGGTTAATGGGAGCGGCTTGCCGTCAAATTCAGCAACCGTTAGTGATAGGCGAAATTATCGCAGGAATTTTGTTGGGGCCATCTCTGTTGGGATTGATTGCACCAGATTTTAAGCTTTGGCTTTTTCCGATTGAAACCTTACCCTATCTCAATATCTTGTCTCAAATTGGCTTAATTTTTTTCATGTTTTTGATCGGGTTAGAACTTAATCCCAAATATTTGTCGGGACAATTGGAAACAGCTATTTTGACTTCCCATGTTAGCATTTTAGTCCCTTTTTCTTTAGGGAGTATTTTAGCTCTCTTGCTTTATCCGTTGGTCTCCAATGCGGATGTTCCTTTCACGGCTTTTGCCCTCTTTTTGGGAGCCGCAATGTCTATCACTGCTTTTCCTGTTTTAGCACGTATTATTACGGAAAATAATTTACAAGGAACAAAATTAGGAACTTTGGCCCTCACTTGTGCGGCGGTAGATGATGTAACAGCCTGGTGCTTATTGGCTCTGGCGATCGCAGTTGCTAGAACGGAGACAATCACGGGAGCTTTTCCTACCATTATTTTGGCGATCGCCTACATTGCCCTGATGGTGACGTTTGGCAGAAAATTATTACAAACATTACTGATACATTACAAACGAACTGGTCGATTAACTCAGTTAACCCTGGCAGGAATTTACATGGGAATTGTAATTTCAGCTATTATTACAGAGTTGATTGGTATTCACTTTATTTTTGGAGCATTTTTACTCGGCGCAGTCATGCCTAAAAATGCGGGATTAGTGAAAGAATTAGCTGAAAAAACGGAAGATTTTGTTCTGATTTTTCTACTCCCCATTTTCTTTGCCTATAGTGGACTTAAAACAGAAATTGGTTTGTTAAATCGTCCCGAATTGTGGTTACTCTGTGGAGCGGTTTTAGCCGTTGCTATTATTGGAAAATATGTAGGAACCTATGTTGCAGCCAGGGTCTCAGGGGTTAATAATCGCGATGCTTCGGCCCTCGGTTGGTTAATGAATACTCGCGGTTTAACGGAGTTAATTGTCCTCAATATTGGGTTGAGTTTGGGGGTAATTACTCCTTTATTGTTCACCATGTTGGTCATCATGGCCTTAGTCACGACTTTTATGACTTCACCCCTCTTGGAATGGACGTATCCCAAGGATAAAATTCGACTGGATATTGTGGAGCAAGAAACCCCTGAATTAGAAACAGAATCGACTGTGCCAATTTATCGGGTGTTGGTTGCTGTTGCTAATCCTTTGACCCAAAAAGGTTTATTGAATTTGGCGATCGCGATCGCAGGAAAAGGGCCTGCCATTGTTCATCCCTTGAGTTTGATTGAATTTCAAGAAAATTATCAATTTCAAACCACACCCGATCAAACCAATCGTTTAATTAAACAACGAAGAGATGCTTTAGAAAATTTAATTGAGACCTTAGAACCTCCTGAAATTCGTCAGAATATTTATCCGATTGTCACCTCCGCCCATGATGTTTCAACAGAAACCGTCCAAATTGCGATCGCCGATAAAGCGGATTTAATTATTATGGGTTGGCATCGTTCCGCCTTTGTAGATAATCGTTTAGGGGGAAGAGTCGGCAAAATTTTGAATAATTCTCCCGTTGATGTGGCTGTATTTGTTAATAAACAAAAACCCCAATTACAATCCTTATTGGTTGCCTACGCCGATAATATTCACGATGATTTAGGCTTTTCTTTAGCCTTAAGAATGTTGTTTAATAATACTGATCGCCACCTGAAAGTTTTACGTTTTAATAGCCTTAGCCCTAACAGTGAAGAATCCAGTTATGAATTTCAAAAAATGTTAGCAATCTTGCCTGAATCAGTCAAGTCACGGATTGAAATTATTCAAATAAAAGAGTCCGAACCCATTAAAGCAGTGATCGAAGCCTCCAGAGACGTGGATTTAACGATCGCAGGAACCAGTCGAACCTGGGGAATTGAGCGACAAACCTTGGGACGTTATACCGATGAATTGGCTCAAGATTGTCACTCTTCTTTATTAATTACTCGTCGTTATTCCCGTGTAATTAGCCACCTAGCTTCCCTGATTTCAGAAGTTCCTGTCAGTTAAATTTTTTAGACTAAAAACTAGGTCAAATTTATGAGTCATTTTAATCTCAAAAGTCTCACATTCTATGGTGTCATGATCGGCTCTGTGCTGGTTTTATTTAATATCGTGAGTGTCTATGGTGAAAGTTCTCTCAAAGCTCCACCTAATATTGCTGGAAATTATCTCCTAGAAAACCTAAATTTACCCGATTGTTTAAAGTCTGAAAAGTTGAGTTTAACGATCGCCCAATCAGGCATCTATCTCACGGGAAGATTAACCACTGAAAACCAAACGATCAAACTCAATGGATTATTAGAAAACATTACTACAGAGTCAGTTACGACGCGATCGCGACCCTTTTCCCTAATGGGTAAAACCAACAAATTGGGCAACTGTCCCTTAGCCGCCGACAATTCTTCCCCAGAAATCCAACTTCAAACCCAATTTCAGCACAAAACCCTCGTTGGACAAATGCAGTGGTCAAACCTCAAATTCAATTTCACAGGAACCCCTCAAAACTCACCCGACAACCAAAAATCAACTCACTAGGACATTTCGACTTGTGAACTTCAATCAAAAATCTGTGCCAATCCTGAAAGTGTCACAATGCTCCTATCTTACTTTTTAGAAGCTTGTTACAGTCTAATGGTGTGTGAGGAGTAAGATTAAACAAAGGAAAAGTGGAGAGGGTCGAAACATGGAAAGACTCCTTTAAGCTTTTCCTTTTTTTCAATTTTAGGGATTTATTAGAACTTTTGGCCGTCGGGAATCGGGATAATTATAACGTTTCAGACTCTTTTGGCTAAAACTGAGCCACTAACTTACCAGCCTCTCGTTCCCATTCCTCCTTTGAAGGGGCCGACAATATTTTTGGTAATCCATCCGCCATAAAAATCCCCCAATTGGGCTGTAACTCTCTCCCCATCGACATAACAAGCATCGACTCGGCTGGGATAAAACGCAAGATAATTTTTTAACACAGCAAAATAATCCGTCGGATTGGGGTAATACCAGGCCGCATTGATACTTTTTTCTTGTCCCACCGCGATCGTGTAGTAATGGGCGATTCCCTTCCATTCACAGTAGGATTGATGGGAACTTGGCTGAATATAGCTCATATCCACATCTTCGGGCGGAATATAGTACACGGGAGGATGACTGGTTTCTAGGATGCGTTGACTACGAATGCTCTCGGCAATTGTTATATCCCGAAAAACGACTTGAATGCGTTTATTTGATTGCTCAATGCGGGGAGGGCGGGGATAATCCCAGACGGATTCTTGACCTGGTTCGGGTTGGATAGGCTGAGGAAAAATCATTTTTTTGGGAAACTAATTTGATGAATAAAAAGCTATTTTAACGTTAATACTGGCTCTGCATTTTCTTGCATTTGTCGAGGTAACCTAACGGTAAAAGTAGAACCCACATTGACTTCGCTCTCAATTTCAAGACTGCCTCCAAGGAGTTCAACATATCTTTGAACAATATTTAGCCCCAATCCCGTCCCAGGAATATTTTCCACATTAGAAGCACGATGAAAAGACTCACAAATATTAACAAGATCTTTTTTGGGAATCCCGATACCGCGATCGCTAATTTTAAAAATGATTTCAGATTGAGACAACTCAATTAAAAATTCAATAGGACTATTCTCGTCTGAATATTTAACCGCATTACTTAATAGGTTAGAAAAGATATGGGACAGAATTTTATCATCTCCATAAAATTGTTTTCCTAACCCAGATCGATCCACTAAAGAGAAAACTATTTGATTTTTATTGTCTGAACCTGATAAAACCTCTTCGGCAGTTTCATGACAGAGCGATTCAATATCTAACCATTCTAATTTAAGACTAATTCTATTAGAATTAAGGCGTTGCTGAATCAAGCTATGAATTAGTAAGGAATAGGTACTTCTTTAAATTTCAGATAATGAATTAATAAACGGATTGAGTATCCTAATATCTCTACTGACTTAGAATAGCAAAGTGTT
>Ga0114972_10004728_pt1 | contig 10112 bp, 13 predicted proteins | sample M_140807_EF_Meta_FD_87354 | JGI IMG/M metagenome (GOLD analysis project Ga0114972, IMG submission 87354) | Freshwater microbial communities from Lake Montjoie, Canada to study carbon cycling - M_140807_EF_MetaG | ecosystem: Environmental > Aquatic > Freshwater > Lake | place: Lake Montjoie... | reverse complement strand
GCGGTTGCGTATTCGGGGTGCGATCCAACGTCGAGGTACAACCGTGAGCCATTCGCAAGGAACACATTCGAGCTCCTGCCCCAGGAAACGACTCGCCGGAAGAGATACCGGGCGACTTCATCCGGGCTGAGGCGACGTTGTCCGCGTAGCGTGCAGGTGACGCCGGACTCGTTCTCGAGGCCGTAGATCCGTCGCTCCATGCCGAGACGCTATCGGGCGTGGGCTGTGTCGAACGCCTCTTTGCAAAGCTGCACCGGGTCAGTCCCCAGTTGCGAGCAACGCAGGTAGCTCGACACGCTCGAGTCGCCGGAACGCCCGTCGTTCAGCAGTGCGTTCGAGCACCGCCACCTCGAGGTCCGTGGGTGTGAGTTCACGATCCGCTCCTGCGAGCGAGCGAACGGCGATTCGCAGAGCCGAGGCAAGGTCGAGGCCCGGGAGGTAGGCGTCAGACAATCGAGCGGAGATCGCCTCTGCCTCGCCACCGAGCACAGAGAATCGTTCCTCGTCCATGACTGTTCCGTCATAGAGGATGTGGAACAACTGATCGTCCTCAGGACGGGCGGTGACCTCGGCGACCAGGATCTCCACCTCCATAGGCTTCATTTCGTGGGTGAACACCTGCCCGAGGATCTGGGCGTAGTTGTTGGCGAGACTCCTGGCGTCGACGTCCTCGCGGCTGTAGGTGTACCCCTTGAGGTCAGCCGCCCGAACGCCAGCGATTCGCATCTGATCGAACTCGTTGTACTTCCCGACGCCGGCAAATGCGATCCTGTCGTAGATCTCGCTGATCTTGCGCAGCGTGGCTGACGGGTTCTCCGCACACAGAAGGATGCCGTCGGCGTAGACAAGTGCAACAAGCGAACGTCCGCGTGCGATTCCCTTTCGGGCATAGTCGGCACGGTCCTTCATGACCTGCTCGGGAGCGACGTAGAACGGCATGCTCATCGCGACGACCCTCCGGTCTCGGTGCTTGTCTCAGGAATTCGTGATGCCCCGGACTCGCGTCCGGAAAGCGATGAGACGAGCCCGGCGAATCGTTGTGAAATCTCGTCGTCATCAACCCTTCGGAATCCCTCAGCGGTGATCGTGGCGATCACCGGGTAGATGCCCCGGATGAGGTCGGGACCACCAGTGGCGGAGTCATCGTCCGCGGCATGGAAGAGTGCACTGATTGCGAGGTCGATAGCTTCGTCCCGCTCAAGACCGTCTCGGTATCCCTGCTTGATGACGCTCCCGGCGAGAGATCCCCCGGAGCCACTGGTGGTGAAGTGCGATTCCTCGTAGCGGCCCCCGGTGGCGTCGTACTGGAAGAGTCGCCCGGTCTCGCGGCGGGTGTCGTAACCGGCGAAGATCGGAACGACCAACAGTCCCTGCATCGCTGCCGGGAGGTTTGAACGCACCATCTGCGCGAGTTGGTTGGCTTTGCCCTCCAGCGAGAGTGGCGATCCTTCAACCTTTTCGTAGTGCTCCAGTTGGAGTTGGAAGAGTTTGACCATCTCCATGGCTGGGCCCGCTGCCCCTGCGATTGCAACACCCGAGTGCCGATCGGCCGCAAAGACCTTCTCGATCGCTCGGTGGGCGATGATGTTCCCCGATGTCGCCCGGCGGTCACCCGCCATGACCACACCATCACGATGGCGGATCGCTACGACAGTGGTTGCGTGGGTCACAGCGATGCGACCTTCGAGCGCCGAACCCGGCAGGACAGGTTCGAGACCGAGGCGCCGAATCAGTGACGAAAAATCCGGACCCGGATCTTCGCTCGGTGGAAAAAATGGCATGGACACAAACGGAGAGGCTATCGGCTCTCTCACTCGGGACCCGCCGGGTGTTCCAGAAGGGCTACTCCCCGCCCTTCTGGACGAAACTCCTGACGAAATCCTCTGCATTCGTCTCGAGGACCTCATCGATCTCATCGAGGAGATCGTCGAGCTCGGCTTTGAGACGCTCTCCGGATCCACTTGCAGTGGTGGCGGCCTCGGCCTCTTCGCTCGTCCGTTCAGCAACGGGGCGGCGCAGGTGTTCCTGTTCCGGCATGATCACTCATTTCGGGTGTGGGAGGTTCGGGTGGTCTGGAAGTTCGCTCGACGGGTCATGTCGTCGGAGATGCACCGAGCCGTTCGAGAAGCACCGAAGCGCTCTCGCTTGACTCGATGATCGAACCGACGAGGTCGACCGTACCGCGCAGCGGCTCCATCATGGGCACGCGACGAAGAGATTCCTCTCCGATATCGAAGACGAGTGAATCCCAGTTGGCCGCGATGATCTCGTCACCGAAGCGTCGAAGGCAGGTCCCTCGGAAATATGCCCGAGTATCCGTCGGAGGATTGTCTATGCCGCGGACGATCTCATCATCGGAGCAAAAGGTGCGCAGGCCGATGAGCGCGGCAAGGCTGCGCTCGGGGCGGAGGTCGTGGTACTGGAGGTCGAGCGCTGCGAGTCGGGCATCGCCCCATTGGAGGTCATGTCGCTCTCGATAGGCGTTGATGAGACGGTGCTTCGCTATCCAATCGATGCGGTCGGCAAGCGAATCGGGGTTCGACTCCAAACCCTCCAGGACGTCGAGCCATTCGGCCAGAATCTGTTCTCCCACCTGCTGACCGACACAGTCGAGACCGTGAGATTCGGCATATGCAACTGCATCTGCGTAGAGCGACCACTGGACATCAATTGCCCGGATCGATGTGCCGTCGAGGAGTCGATGCGTCGACGCCAGCGTGAGATCACGACTGACGTCTCTTAAGGTTGTCACAGGCGTCGCGAATCGAAACTCGCGTGAAACCCGATGATCCTCGAGCATTGCCAGGATGATCGCAGTGGTGCCGACCTTCAGGAACGTTGCGACTTCGCTCATGTTCGCGTCGCCGATGATCACGTGAAGCCGACGGTATTTGACCGGATCGGCGTGAGGTTCGTCGCGTGTATTGATGATCGGGCGCTTGAGCGTTGTCTCGAGTCCGACCTCCTCCTCGAAGAAGTCAGCTCGCTGGCTGAGTTGGAAGGGGGTCTGCTCTGGGCTTCGGCCGGCCTCGCTGCCCACCTTTCCAGCACCGCAGAAGAGCTGCCGGGTGATGAAGTGCGGCGTGATTCCATGAACGATCTCGCCGAAAGGAAGACCCCGATCAACCAGATAGTTCTCGTGGCATCCGTACGAGTTGCCTTTCCCGTCTGAATTGTTCTTGTACACGACGATTTCCTGGCCCTGCGGCAGAAGTCGGTTCGCCGCAACCATCGACCGCTGGAGCACCCGCTCGGCGGACCTGTCGAAGACGACGACGTCGCGGGCGTTGGTGCATTCAGGTGTGCTCATCTCGGGATGGGCGTGGTCCACGTAGTAACGGGCGCCGTTGGTGAGGACTGCGTTCACGAGATGTGATTCGACCTCGGGTGGTAGAGCGCCGAGCGGTGCGAACCCGCGAGCGTCGGTTCCCGGCTGTTCCCCGTCATAGTCCCATTCGAACCGGGTCCCGGGTCCCGGCGTGCCAGCACCCTCGGCGAGCGAGGACACGTAGCTCGTGATGAGAATTGACGACGCGGCTATCGGGTCAGGCTCCTCAACGCCCCGCCAGACGATGCCGTACTCGGTCTCGATCCCACAGATCTTCGCGATGGCCACAGCAGCACGTTAGCGACGCCCGGGGTGATGACATCGATCGGGGTCAGAGGTACTGCCCCGTACCGATGCGTTCAATGGCGCGGCCGCCGCTCGGGTTGGCATCGAGGGTCTTCACGAGGGTCCGGATGTAGACGATCCTCTCGCCCTTCTTTCCCGAGATCTTCGCCCAGTCGTCGGGATTGGTCGTGTTGGGAAGATCCTCGTGTTCCTTGTATTCCTGATGGATCGAGTCAATAAGGTCCTGGTTTCGGATCCCGCCTGTTCCAGTGGCTATGAGACGCTTGATCGCCAACTTCTTCGCCCGGCGCACGATGTTCTCGATCATGGCCCCGGAGGAGAAGTCCTTGAAATACATGATCTCCTTATCGCCGTTTTGGTACGTCACCTCGAGGAACTGATTCTCTTCATCCTCTCGGTACATCTCAGCAACCGTGGACTCGATCATCAATCGCACGGTCTTCTCCGGATCGCCGCCACCGATGGATTCGATTTCAGAACGATCAAGGGGTAGGTCCGATGTGAGGTAGCGACCGAAGATCTGCATCGCAGCATCCTCATTGGGTCGCTCGATCTTGATCTTCACATCGAGGCGACCGGGACGAAGAATGGCCGGGTCGATCAGGTCCTCGCGATTCGAAGCCCCGATGACGATCACGTTCTTGAGGGTCTCGACCCCGTCGATCTCGGCGAGTAGCTGGGGAACGATCGTGGATTCCATATCGGAACTGATTCCCGTACCCCGGGTGCGGAACAGGGAATCCATTTCGTCGAAGAACACGATGACCGGCCACCCCTCCTCGCTCTTCTCACGGGCACGCTCGAAGACCAACCGGATCTGACGTTCGGTCTCTCCGACGTACTTGTTGAGAAGTTCAGGGCCTTTGATGTTGAGGAAGTAGCTTTTGGCCTGCTTGTCCCCGGAGACCTCGGCGACCTTTTTGGCAAGCGAATTCGCAACCGCTTTGGCAATCAGGGTCTTGCCGCATCCCGGTGGTCCGTAGAGGAGGATCCCCTTCGGTGCCGGCAGGCGGTATTGAGCGAAGAGCGCTTGGTGGACGAACGGAAGTTCAACGGCGTCCATGATCTGTTCGATCTGGGAGTCGAGCCCACCGACATCGCTGTAGGCGATGTCGGGAACCTCCTCGAGCACCAACTGTTCTACCTCCGGGCGGGGAAGCTTCTCGATGAGCAATGCTGCTCGAGGATCGAGAAGTACCGAGTCTCCGGACCGAAGCCGTGATCCGATGAGCGCATCGCTGAGTTCGACGACCAACTCCTCGTCACCTCTACCGACGATCATTGCCCGATGGCCGTCGTCGAGCAGTTCCTTGAAGGTGACGATCTCCCCGGTCCGCTCCGGCGCGCGGGCCAGAACCACGTTGAGCGATTCGTTCAGTACTACCTCCGCCCCTCGAACCAATGATTCGGACTCGAGTTCAGGATGAAGTGAAACGCGGATCTTGCGTCCTCCGGAGTGGATATCAACGGTTCCGTCGTCATTCCTACCGACGAAGGTTCCATAGGCAGATGGAGGTTGACTCAGTTTCTCGACTTCGTCGCGCAGCGATGCGATGTGGTCGCGGGCCTCTCGAAGCGTGTAGGTGAGTTTCTCGTTCTGCGTGACCGCCTGGGTGAGTTGCCCCTTCGTCTCGAGAAGGCGCTCCTCGAGCAATCGCACACGCTTGGGTACGTCCTGCAGCCGACGTCTGAGCGACGCCACCTCTTCCTCGAGGAAGGCGATCTGTGCTTGCAGTTCCTCCACCGAAATATCGGGATCCTGCGGTTGGATATTTTCGACCATGGGTGGATCGACTCCTCTGGAGGGAAGGGCGAGATGAACCGTTCGGGACCCTATCCCCAGCGTTCGCCGACGTCGCCCCGGGGTGATGCGCGACGAGGAGTTTCGGCTTCGCGGGTGATCCCGCTCCTGAAGTGGGAGTAGCGGGTCGGGCAGCACTAGAGTGTGGAAGTCGCAGATTCGACAGAATCTCCGGCGCTAACGAACCCATCCCCCTCACGAAGAGGTTTTTCAACGTATGAAGGTCTGGATCGATCAGGATCTCTGCACGGGCGACGGACTCTGTGAGGAGATCGCCCCCGACGTTTTCACGCTGCTCGACGATGGCCTCGCCTACGTCAAGGAGGGCGCCAAGGTGTTCTCCGATCCGGGCGGCGCAGCCGGTCTCGCGAACTTCCCTGACAGCCAACTCGAAGGTGTCATCGAATCCGCTGAGGAATGCCCCGGAGAGTGCATCTTCATCGAAGTCGAGTAGCACCTGCTCTGATGCTGTCACGAAGGCCCCGATGCTCATCGAGCTCGGGGCCTTCTGCTTTACGAAATCGCGCCGCCGCAATCATCCGCCCAGACACGGACCGGTGCTGATCGCTGCATTGTTCGTGGAGCTGAGTAGGGCTCGAACCTCAGAGGCAGCGAGCGCGTATGCGACGTCGGGTCGGTCACGGGAGATGGCAAAGGCCACGCCCACAACTTCGCCAGATGGGCTGATGAGGGCGGATCCGGAATCCCCCTTTCGCAGTGACGCACCGAGCTCGAGGACCCTTCGCGATGTGGGCGAAGTTCCGTAGATGTCGAGTCCTTCGGCAGTGAGAGTGCGAGCGACGGCAAAGGGAGCGATTCGAAGTGGCTCGCCGCCGGGATGTCCGAAGACGCCACCCACCGAACCATTTGGAGTCACATCAGGCCCGATTGGGAGCGGAGGCCGATCGAAGCCCGAAACGGCGAGTACCGCAAGGTCGTTCTCGGGATCGAAGGCAGCAACACGTCCTGAAAAGTGTCGTCCGTCATCACGAATGACGGACACTTCCCGATCGCCGGCGACCACATGGGCGTTCGTGACAATGGTGTCGACCGAGGCAACGAATCCAGTGCCGTCCTGGATACGTCGGCACGACTCCCCTTCTATCTTCACAACGCTCTTGGCCACGCGCTCGACGAGCGTTGCGCTCAACCCACTTGAAGCTGGAGGAGCCGGAACTAAAGGTGTGGGACGTAGCGCCGCGAAGACATCCGGAAAGGAATCTGTGGCGAGCGCGTTTCGGATCGCATAGACGACATCTGGCGCCGCCGGCAGGTGATCGTCGAGTTGTTGGGAAATCAACGATGAGGACGCGAGCGAACTCATTGTGCCGGGGGCTCCGAGCAGCGTCGGTAATGACAACCAGAGCAGTGCCATCACGCCAGCGGCAGCGAGACAAGCACCGAGCACCCTGTCGATGGCTCGGAAGACGACGATTGGAGGAATCGGAATCGACCGACCGAGAACGAATCCGAGCCACTGGCCGAGAAGCCCCGGCACGACCAGCGCTGTGATTGTGATTCCGAGCAGGGTCGTCTGGCTGCCGATGGCGACATGCGGAAGAAGAAGTCGAACGATTCGTGATCCGAGCCACAGACCAACTCCGAGTCCGATCCATGAGAGCACTCGAGAGACGAAACCGAGCCGGAAACCTGCGATCGCAGCGAGCGCCACCGTGGCGAGGACAAAGATGTCCAGCGTGTTCATCGGTGGCTCGTGCCGGTCAGGCAGATGAGGATCAACCCCCGAGAAGACGCGCGTGGGTGAGGAAACCCGTATGGGCAACCATGCGGTGGTCCGGTCGCACTGCTTGTCCTTCGATATGCCAGGTTCGGTTGAGAACCTCCATGGTTTCCGGCATATCGAAGGCGCTGGCCTCGAAGGCCTCACGCAACTGCATGGCCTGCACGATGCTTGGCGTGTAAGCAAGAAGGATCCCACCCGGGTGAAGGGCCTTCTCGGCATGCTTGACCACTTGCCAGGGTTCGGGGAGGTCAAGGATCACACGATCGAGATCAGTTTCATCGATCCCGTCGTAGCAGTCCCGCAATTCCACCCGATACCGGGTGAGCGCCTCCTCGCCGAGGAAGGACTCGACGTTCTCCTTCGCCCGATCGGCGAAGTCCTCCCTCAATTCGTATCCGACGATGTCGGCACCCGCTCTGAGCATGGCCATCGAAAGCGCGCCAGATCCGACACCTGATTCGAGCACTCTGGCGCCCGGGAAGATGTCTGCGAGCATGAGGATGGGACCGAGATCTTTCGGATAGATCACCTGCGCGCCCCGGGGCATCTTGAGCACAAAATCCGAGAGCGTGGGCTTGACCGCAAGGTACGCCTGGTGCCGGGTCGAACGCACTGTGGTGCCCTCTGAATTGCCGATCATCGTGTCGTGGGGGACGAATCCGGCATGCGAATGAAACTCGCCACCCTCCTTGAGCGTGATGAGATACCGGCGCTTCTTCGTATCGATGAGGAGAACACGATCCCCTACCGCGAACACACGACTCATGACGTTGACCTCGTTCTGGTTGATCCGAGCTCAACAGGCACGGGTTCTGGTTGATGGCCGCCTGCTCGGTCGACGAGACGGCAGAAGGCACAAACCTCTGAAGGTGTTGGCGCTCCACAGGTGAGGCAGGGCTGGAGTCCCTCGCGGTCGTCCTCGGCTTCGGGAACGAAAAGCGCCGATGCCCGATCGAGGAAACCGAAGTAGAAGGAATGCTTCGCCCCGGGAGACTTCACCTCTATATCATTGAGCGCTTCCTTGTAGGACAGGTGACGGTTCCCGACGGCCATCGGGCATTCATCGACGAGGTAGTCGATTCCGCGGAGAAGGCAATACGCAGCTGTCTCACGTTCGGTCAGCCGCACCAAAGGCTTTGCCTTCTTGGGAAAGCCGTCGCGTGCAGGAAGTACCGGGAGCTGTCGACCGAGATACTCGGTGTGCCAATGGAGGGTGTTGCCGAAGAGCACCGCCGCCTCGTCATCGAGGTTGTGTCCGGTGACCAGAACGTCGTATCCACCGTCGAGCGCCGCCGCATCGAACAGGTGGCGCTTGGAGAGTCCACACGCTGAACATGGAGCTCGGCGAGCTGCTCTGGAACCGGTCGGGATGTCGTAGCCGTACTCGCTCGGGAGGTCGACGGTGAGCAGTGTCAGGCCCCGTGACTCAGCGAAGGCAGCGGCGTGGGAATGGGAGACATCGCTGTACTCGCCGATACCGAGGCCCACGTAGAAGCCGTCGGCCTGATAACCGAGCTCGATAAGGAGATCCCAGATCGCCAGAGAGTCCTTCCCGCCGGACACCGCAACCAGGACCCGATCGGAGCGCTCGATCATCTTCCATTCGTCGATCGCCTTGACGACCTGGCGACGACATTGCTCGAAAAAATGCTCGACGCAGTAGTTGGCATTCTGTCGGCGAATATCAATGACCGCAGGACCGCGACACGTGACGCATTTCATCGGAATCCACCAGAGATCACCGGACGAACTTCGATCACATCAGAATCGTCCAGGGCGGCATCGCCGGGGATCAACTCGCCGTCTCTCATCACCAGATGGGCTTCACGGTTGAGATCCAGCGATGCGAGCAGATTGATGACAGTCCGGGGCCCGCTGATTTCGAGCTCGCGACGTGGGTTGCGCAGAATGACCTTCACGGCTCAATGTTCGCAGGCTTCAGGGCCCGCGTTGACATTCAGCCCTTTCGACGGAGCCGACGGGCCGCTCGGCGGCGCTTGCGGCGGCTCGGTCGCCGTGGGAGTTGCGTGATTGTGAGAGTTTCACCCTCGGCGAGAGTGCCACTGAATACCCGTGTCGGAGCGGGCTTCCATGCCCACCGAAAGCCCCTGATGGCCCAAGCTGCAACCCCGAGCACGAGCCAGAGTCGGCTGTTGCCGAGAAGGCCGCGCTCAATGCCGTAGCGGCGAACTGTTGCGAGCAGATCCATCAGAATCGACGAACCTCGACCACGGTCCGCCGCTTGCGGCCGCGGCGGGAGCCGAGTGCAAACGCAATCACCACAATGGCGACTCCGGCGACGACAACTATGGCGGCAAGCGAGGATCGAGCTTCGTCCTCCACGGCAACAACTTCGCCTTGAATCCCACGGAAACGCGACTCGATGTCGTCACGAGTGATGCGGGAACTGTTCTGGGGGCTCATAGGTGGTCACTGCTCTTGTGGTGGAGGGTCTCCCGATTGATCCGGGAGACGACGAGTGCGATGACAGCGCTCAGGACGGCGATCGCGACGACGTACGGAACCCACGACCAGAAACCGGAGAAGAGTTCACCGGTCATCGATTGCATCGCCCGCAGGATGCTCATGGCGAGCATGAAAACTCCGAGAGTGATCAGTGACATCCCGGCGAGGCCGAAGGCGAGGTACCTCCCGAGCGTTCGGAGTGGGTCGATGGTCTCCTGTTTCGTGTAGGAGACCAACAGTCGCCAGAGGTCACGAACCGTGTCCTGGATGGAACTGAAGGATGGGAGCATCTCGAACCTCGTCGAATCCAGCGGATGCCGGAACTGATGGAACCCTACCAATCACCGGCTTGCGAACCCATCGCCAGTTCCGAACCGAAAAGGATGCGCTGATCGAGGAGCCTCTGCTCCAGGAGATCGAGACGGGAGATTGCATCTGGAGCGCAGAGGAGGTCGTAGCGATCTGTT
>Ga0114972_10004725_pt1 | contig 10116 bp, 5 predicted proteins | sample M_140807_EF_Meta_FD_87354 | JGI IMG/M metagenome (GOLD analysis project Ga0114972, IMG submission 87354) | Freshwater microbial communities from Lake Montjoie, Canada to study carbon cycling - M_140807_EF_MetaG | ecosystem: Environmental > Aquatic > Freshwater > Lake | place: Lake Montjoie... | reverse complement strand
GAATTTTGGTTTTCCGGGATATGTGGAGTCGAATCATGCCGGAATCGGACCCCTTAAGCACGTTCAAAGGTTCGCCCCGGATGAGACAGGTGCGGCAGGCCATGAGGGTGATGCACGTCGCGAAACGCACAGCACAGAGGAAGCCTACAAAAGTGCCGCGTTGGTACAGAACGCGAAGCGCAATTTAGCCACGGCGTCAGCCTCGGAGTCGTGCTACGCATCACAACATCCTGCACTTTTGTGTCCGAGAACTCAGCAAGCCGCTGCGCGGCTAGAGAGTAGAGTTCAGAGAGTTGAAAGTAGAGACGGGTAAACGTCGCAGTGGCGTAGAATATTCCTGTTTTGATCGTCGAAACGTGGTGCTGCGCAACTGCTGTAGCATGCCGTCATCCTGTAGTGTTTGCTTGGAGTTTTGGACACCTTTTAATCCTTGGGTCGAGGGTTTGAGTCCCTCCGCTCTCACTCTTGATTTTTCCACAGTGGCACGACGCTCCGCCGTCGTTTTCCCAAAGACTATTCGCCTTGAAATGATCGAGGGGTTTTAGGCCAGAGATTGCAGAACCCTTCACGACAAGGGACTGTCGTGCTACTTTGGGCCGCAATGTAGAGCAGTTGTCCCCAACTGCTCTCGCTAGGAGCTAAAAACGATTAAGACAATCGTTCTACCACTTGGATTCAAGGCTTTCCCTTCGCGTCTTCGCACCTTCGCGTGAATTAGATCAGGAGCAAGCGATCAGAAAGCAGTTCATGGAAAGTAGAAAAATGCGTGCCACCCACGAATGGCACTGTACGGCTATCGTAATCTGTTTCACTCAAAGGAGTTATCTCCCTTGCTGAGCCTGTGTCGCAATTTGTCTCGGGGTTTCATCAGCAGCGTGTACTGGTCCCTCCGTCGCATGCCGTATCTGGGTTCGAATCTTCCCGGTCTACGACCGACTCGGCATTGCGTTTCGGCTGGTCACGAAATGATCTTATTGTGGCGGTAGCACATTTGGGGGAGATCAAAGCAAAGCATCTGTCCGTAAGTCTTGCGGTATCAAAGCAAGCCCCTCACCTCCCGGCCTCCTCTCCCCGAGGCGGGGCGAGGAGGGGTAATAGATCACGGTCCCGACGCTGATCGCTCTCTCCCCACGCTAATCGGTGTACGAACACGTTGGTTGGGGCATGCTCCGATCTTTTCCCAAACCTTCGCGTCTTTGCGTCTCGGCGTGAGACTTCTTGCTGGCATTGCGTCTGGTATTTCCATGGCCGGGACCTTCGAGAGCGGAGCGTTTCGCGGGAGCTAGAGCCCGGTGATGAAGGCAAGTCGCTGGGCGGCCGATGGGTGAACTCGCACGAGCTGCGGGTGGGGGACCAGGTGATTGGCCAGGACGGTTTCACTCATCGGATCGCCAGGATCACGCAAGTCGAAGTCGACATGTTCCCTGTGTCGAACTTGACAATCCAAGACAAGCACAACTACGTCGTCGGTCCTCGCTCGATTCTGGTCCACAACACTGAGAAGACGCCCCGATACCTCCAGCGGTGCGCCGGGCAATCGCGATCCGGTTTCCGGATCGGTAGAGTTAAGCCCAATCGAGAGGATCACGGTGTGCGCCGTGCCCTTTGCGGTCCGAGGCGAGGACTGCGTAGAGAGCGGGTACGACGAAAAGAGTGAATGTGGTTCCGATCATCATTCCAGCAACCAGGACGATACCGATGCTGTTGCGAGCCTCGGCACCTGGGCCTTCGACCAACACCAGAGGGAAATGCCCCAAAACGGTCGCTGCGGAGGTCATCAAGACCGGACGGAGTCGGGTCTTGGAGGCATCGATAATTGCCCGCATTTTCGAAACGCCGCTTTCCTGCAAATGATTCGCGAACTCGACGATCAAGATCCCGTTTTTCGCCACCAATCCAACCAAGGTAATCAGTCCGACTTGGGAATAGATATTGATGGTGGTCAGACCGAAGTAGGTCCAAACGAGCGCCCCGGAGACTGCGAGAGGGACGGAGCCTAGCAATACGATCAACGGATCGCGAAAGCTTTGGAACTGGGCGGTTAAGGTCAAATAGATCAGCACCAATGCGAAGGCGATGGTGACCATGAACGCGGCCCCTTCGCTGCGGATCTGCCGTGATTCTCCACCGTAGTCGATGGCGACTGCATTCCCAAATACTCCGCGAGCGATGGCTTCGAGGCGATCTAGCCCGTCTGCTTTGGTAACACCATCAGCAACTGCGGCTGTTAGTCGCAAACAGTTTTGCTGTTGAAAACGTTGCAGTGATCGCGGAGCAACCTTGGAACTCACCTTGGTGAAGGAAGAAATGGGGATCATCTCACCGTTCGCTAAACGAATCTTCAAATCCATCAGCGCGGTGACACTTTCTCGCGATGAGATGTCGAGTTGCGGGATGACTTGGTAGTTTCTGTTGAAATGATTAAAGCGATTCACATAACCACCACCGAGCAAAACACCCAATTCGCGTCCTACGCTCGCTAGGTCCAAGCCCAAATCGGCGATCCGCTCGCGATCGAGCTCCACACTTCCTTGAGGCAAATCCACCTTGAGATCGGAATCGACATATCGAAATGCGCCGGACTTGTAGCCGGCTTGAATGATTTCGGTTACTTGTCCGGCCAGTTTTTCCACAGAGGCATCGGTTTTCACAATCAACTCAACGTCAGAGCTACCCGAGCCTGGGAGAGGGCTGGGTAGCCCTGGATAGGCTTTAATGCTCGTCGCGTCGGCAACCAATCGGTAGGCGTCGTTGAGCATCTCCTTGGTGGACCGATCCCGTTCTTCGAACGGTACCGTGCTGATCCCACCAAAACCTCCGCTCGAAAAAGCGACCGCCCACACATACTCAATGTCGGGTATGCCTTGAAACTTACCTGTTAGTTCGCGAATGCTCTTGGCGGTGGAATCCAAGACCGCGTCGGGTGCGGCTTGCAAACCGACTGTGATGCTGCTCTGGTCCTCGACGGGTGCTAGCTCTTTGCTGCTGTATCGGTAGAGTGGCCACGCAAAGCTTCCGATCATCAAGGTCATTAGGATCAAAGCCCATCGGACTCGAATGGCTCCGAGAAGCGCGAACCCATACCACTCCTTGATCCACTCGAAAAAGCGGTTTGTGAATCGCGCGAGGAAGCCTTCTTGTCCGGATTCACGGATCAAGTACCGACTCATCAGAGGCGAGAGCGTGATTGCGACGACCCCAGAGACGATGACTGCCGCAGCCAGAGAAAAGGCGAATTCGCGAAATAGCATTCCGGTCAATCCCGATTGAAAACCGATCGGAGTGTAGACGACGGCTAGGGTGATAGTCATTGCGATGATGGGACCTACGAGTTCGCGAGCGCCGATAATCGCTGCTCTCATTCGGGAGTTACCTTCGTGAACGTGTCGTTGGATATTCTCCACGACAACAATGGCGTCATCCACTACGAGTCCCACCGAGAGGACGATCGCTAGCAGAGTCAGAAGATTGAGGCTGAAACCCATGAGCATCATGAGCAGCATCGCGCCGATCAGCGAGACAGGCATGGCGACCAGTGGGACGATGGCTGTTCGGATAGAGCCCATGAAAAGGAAGACCACCACACCCACGATGCAAATTGTTTCGATCAACGTTTTGGAGATCTCGCGGAGCGAATCCTCCATCGAACGCGTTGCATCAAATGCAACATTCATTTCGAGGTGAATTGGCAACGTCGGCCTCAGTTTCTCCATCTCCGCGCGAAGTCGTCGTGAGACATCGATTTCATTGACCCCTGGAAGTGGCCAAACGGATACGTAAACGGCATCTCTGCCTTTATACATCGCGACGGCTCCAGCCTCTTCAGCACCCAATTCCACCTTGGCAACGTCTTTAAGGCGGATCGTTCCTAAGGGACGCTGATAAACAATGAGTTCTTCGAACTCTTCGACGGTTCTTAAATCGGTGTTGGTGACCAAGTCGACTTGGACCGATTCGTTCTTGATCTTTCCGATCGCGGCGAGGTAGTTGTTCCGTTGCAGTGCAGAGTAAACATCACCTGCGGTCAGATTGTGTTCGGCCAGCTTGTCCGGAGAAATCCAAACCCGCATTGCAGGTAATTGTCCGGCCTCGATGCCGATCGTTTGGATCCCATCGACCGTTGAAAGCTGGGGCTGAATGTTGCGGCTCAGCCAGTCGGTGATATGTGCGAGCGTCCAATCGTCCGAGGTGAAACTGATGTACATCGAAGCGTTGGGGCGGTCTGCTCGTTGGATGGAGATGGCCGGTGGTTCGGCGTCTTGCGGTAGTTCGCGGCGGACCTGCTGAAGCCGTGCATTCACCTCGGTGAGAGCTTGGGTGCTGCTATGATTGAGTTTGAGCCGCACGGTGACTTGGCTCATCCCTGCTGTGCTCGACGATTCCACATAATCGACACCGGCAATCGATGAGACAGCTCGCTCGATGGGGGTGGTCAAAAACCCTCGAACGGTTTCCGCACTGGCTCCTATATAAAACGTACGAATGCCGATCGAGGTGCTTTCAAATTTTGGGAACTGTTGGATCGGAAGTAGAAACGCTGCTCGAATTCCAATCAAGACGAGCATCAGGTTCAAGACAACCGCGATGACGGGATATCGCAGAAAGATATCGGTGATCGCTTTCATGATGCCGATTCCGATCCGGCGTCGGTGTTGCCGCTGGTGGAATTGGTAGTCTTTTCATCGGAAGTGCTGGTTCCAATGTCCCGAATAGCGATCCCTTCTCGTAACTTGAAGGAACCGCGAGCGACTACTAGATCGTTCTCTTCGAGTCCTTGCAAGACGACGATTTTGTTGCCGACGGTCTGTCCGGTTTCAATCGATCGCATGGTGGCGCGCAGCACTCCCTTTGGATCCCGTACCGCAACGAAGACTTGCGTTCCTGTCGGTGAACGGCGCAAGGACTCGACGGGGATGCTCATTGCCGAAGTCTGCGAACCATACTCAAGATTCACTTTGACCGAATCGTTGGGAGAGATGGATTTGGGTGGGTTATCGAGTCGGACTCGAAACTGCAGATTGCGTGTTGCTTTGTCGGAACGCGCTTCTTTGGCGATGACGGAGCCTTGCATCTGTTGGTTCTGAACCAGCACCGAAACGGTCTGTCCGATCTCGACTTGATGAGCAGCCATCTGAGGGATCGAGAAATCGATGAACGTGTAGTCGTTGATCCCTTGGAGAGTAGTGATTTCGACGCCTTCGGTCAGATACTGGCCGAGGGACAAATGGATCAGTCCGACGCGCGCGTTGAATGGGGAGCGAAGTCGTTTGCGATTGATCAGCGCTTCCAGGCGTTCGGTCTCGGCGATGGCGTAGGCGAGTTCGGACTCCGTTTGCTCCAGTTCCGATTCCGTGACGGCTTGACCTGCAAACGCTTGACGGAGTCGTTTCGCATTGGATTCTGCCATTCTCCTCTTTGCTTCAGCAGAGTGGAGGCTGGGCATTTCAACGCTCGTGTCGAGTTCCAGAAGAAGTTGGTCCTTTTCGACGACGTCACCCGATCTTATGTGGATGGCAGCGACCTTGCCGGACACTTCGGCCTTGAGAGCGATCCATTCGGGTGCGACCACGGTCCCAACGGCACTAACGAGCGGACGGTAGGATAGCTTTTCAGGCGAGGCGATACCAACGGCTTCGCTGACCTCAGGAGGGGCTTCCTGGGAAGCCGCTTGCTGGGCCAATTGCGACTTGTACCAAAGCAGTCCTGCGCCGGCGAGGGCGGTCGTTGCGAGAATCGCCAATGAGGCGATGAAGGTGACTACAACGTGGGTAGACTTCGAGGACACTAGATACAGACCGCTAGGAAAAGTGAATGAATTGACAGAAAACTCTTGTACAGCATATCTCTCCTCAGCACGCCGTCCATCCAAATCCTGTTTCTATTTGTATCCATCGCGGCTACGGGTATCGCTGGATTGCCAGATTCGTTGCCAAGACCTCGAGTTTTTCGCTTGATTGCAGGGTGCATCGTTGGTTTTTCGTCCACACGCTCTTGGGATGCACATTTTTTCAGTGCCCTTTGAGGATTGGTCGGTGCGTTGTCGATCGTACGTTTTAGGGCCGTTGTGGACGATACCCGCGATACCGCGTTCGTGATGTTTGCGGTGATTGTCGGCATGGCCGCTGGGGCAATACGTCCGAAAGTCTGGAAGCTGTTTCCGTAAAGCTTGATGTTCGACAATCTTTAGGAGGCGGGATTGCGGAGCAATTGCAGAACGTGCTCCGCGCAGTATCAACTCGGCAGTATCAACTCGCTATCGAATCCTTCGAAGTTCTACGTCCAAGCAGGGAACTTCGATCGACATGCTATACCTATTGACGATGCGATCGGATTCTGACCTTCCGAAACTCATTCTCGAATTGAACCAGATCGAGGGGATCCAATCGGTAGACGGTCGGATCGTGTCCAAGGAGAATGCTTAGCCGAAAGTTGGACTAGTCTTCTTCGCTGGTCCGGATCTTTCCAGCCTTCACCGATTCCGCGCTGGATTCTTCCGGTACGATCGGAACGATGGTGCGTTTCCCTTCGGTTTCCGATTGGCCGTCTGGCGAGCCGATATTCAACTCAGCAGTGCTAGGCTTGCTTGCGCTCGTAGACGGCTTCACAGCACTCTCAGCGGACTTGGCAGTGCCCTTGCTCGGGGCAGGCGATGGCAGTTCACCTGACTCGGTGGGGACGGCTGGCTTTTTCGAGGAACGGCTGACACCTGTTGCATCCGAAGGGGATGCTACAGGAATATCGACGATGGATGACTCGGAGGGAACCAAAAGGCTTTCTACCGAGGTGGCGGGAGGAAGCTCGATCACCATTCCGTTGCCATCGAGGCGAATACGTCGGGTAACCGTACGTGGAAAAAGTCGCATTTCGGTAACTTCGACAGTACGAGCGACCCGTTGTGGAACTTGGATCTTCTGAACGACTCGTTCCATACGTGTTGATGTAACTGGGATGTCCTCAGACATGACCTCGAGTTTATAAGTTTCTCGTTGCACGGTTACCGGACGAACGACTTGTTCTGGAACGTACTCAACCCGTTCTTTCGCAACCCTTCTCGTGACAGGTTTCTGGGTTGTGTGTGGGACGACTACCTTTTCTTGGACCGGAATGGTCTTTTGGACTTGGACAGGAATCTGCTGCGCGATGACTTGGTTCTCATACTTCGTCGTCGTGATCGGAATCTGTTGTTGAACGACTTCGTTTTGAAGCCGAGTGGTTGTCACGGGGACTTGTTGTTGCACCACCTCGGTTTGCATGCGCTGCGTGGTCACAGGGACTTGTTGCGAGACATACTCGGTTTGCATTTTGGTCGAAGTCACAGGGACTTGAACCGTGCTGACTTGCGGAACATAGCCGACTTGAGGTACGGCGACTTGTTGGTAGTTGTGCTGGTATTGGAGGGCGGTGTAGGACTGCGAGGGAGCTTGGTAGGGAACCCAGCCCAAGCCGCCGCGCTGATAGACCGGTTGGCCGGTCATTGGATTGATACCTTCGGAGGCTGGGACGCGGCGTAGGTGATATCGCACATCTCCTGGCTGAACGTATTGCTGAGCCACATAGCCACCAGCATCCACAGTCATCGGTTGGTAGGTAGTTACCGGCATCATCGATGTCTGATTCTGTGTTTGCATGACCGTTTCGGTGACCGGTCGCTGGACCGCCATGGTCTGGGTCTGCATGGTGGTTTCGGTGACCGGTTTCTGTACCGTGTATTGCTGCGTTTGGTACGTCGTTTCCGTCACCGGCTTTTGCACCATGTAGTTCTGAACCTGGATTTGCGTTTCGGTAACAGGTTTTTGAACCGTGGTGTACTGGGTTTGGTATTGGGTCTCGGTGACCTGCTTGTAGGTGGTCACCAATTGTTCGATTTGAGATGTCTCGGTGACCATCGTGGTTTCGTCGATGTATTCGACTTTGGTAACCGGCTTGAGCACGGTGTATGTTTGATTCACCGTGGATGTTTCAATGACCGGCTTTCGGACCGTGTATTGCCGCTTCTCAACGCGGGTTTCCGTAACTGGGCGATATGTCACGATCTCTTTCTCGACGAGCACGTCTTCGTAGTCGATGCGATTTCGCGTGACCGGAATTTGCTCGTAGACGGTTTCCGTTTGGAGCCGGTACGTAGCAATCGGGGCGCAGTCCTGACCCAAGGATACGGTTGAAACTGTAGCGATCGTGCCGATCGCAAGTCCGCATGCATGCATGGCGTTGATCAAGGCACGGCGATTCCGGGCTCGTTGGTTCATAATGCTAGCCTAAACGTCAGACGAGTAACTTTAGAAAATCTGCGAACGGTCATCTCTATCTTTGTCGATGGCTCGCAAGGTATCAAATCAGATTCAAAGATGTGGTGGGAAAAAAGCAGTGCAAGTTATTGCTGAGCCAATCTTTAGGAAAAATTGTTTTTTTCCTACAGGTTTTTCGGTGTGTCCACTAGTAGACTTTGCCTGATCCGATTAACTGTCACAACCGCCATAAACCCATCTTCCTATCTATCTCAACCTCGATATCTTGCGCAGTCCCCGCATTCGCACACTGACTTGTTTCCTGGGGAATGTGTTCCATCCGGGTTGACACTAGAAGCCTAAAAACGAGTCCTTCATTGAGTCCATCAGCATCATCTATCGAACCCGCAGTACTCGTCGTGGGACACGGAACGCGCAAGCGATCTGGAGCGGACCAATTGATTCAGTTGGTTGAACAGATGAGATTGTGTGAGCCCAGTTGGCGATTCTATGAGTCGTTCTTGGAATTGGCCGAGCCAACGATTGAAGCCGCCATTGAAACAGCATCTCGTGAAGGTGTGAAAGCGTTGATTGTCGTGCCAGTGCTGTTGTTCACCGCAGCGCATGCGAAGTCGGATATCCCTGATGCTGTTTCTGAGTCGGCTCAAAAGGTTGGCGTTCGCATTATGGGACAAACCTCGTCACTAGGTACTGCCGACCGGGTGATCGAGCTTTCCAACCATCGGTTTGCTGAGGTGACTCGATTGGGACAGATCGATGGCTGCCCGGTCGGGCATTGCAGCCGAGTCGAGTGCAAAAGTGGTTGTTCGATTCGGGGGAAAGATCCTGGGCGAATCGGATTGGCGATGGTTGGTCGGGGGACCAGCGATCTCGATGCTCTCAACCACATGCGTGAGTTGACGGAGCGATGTGCGCCGTCCCGGTCCTTGCAATGGTTCGATACAGGGTTCTTTGCTGGGGGCGCTCCGCATGTCGACGAGCTCCTCGAGCAAGCGGGGCGAGCCGAAGGTCCCGAGGGCTCTTGTGATACGATTGTGATCCAGCCGCACCTCTTGTTCGAAGGGGAATTGATGGATCAGCTTCGGACGAAGCTGGTCGCGTGCGAGCATAAGTACCCAGACAGGCGCTGGGTACTGGCTCGTTCGCTAGGTGCGGACCCTGGCTTAGCCAGCGTCTTTGTTGAAATGGCGAAGGAAGTCTGGACTCACTCTCAGAGTGGGATTTAAGACTTCCAGCAGAGGCCCTCGTGCAGGGCATTGAGGTTTTCGCAACCATCCTCGCGCACGACGACCATGTCCTCGACCCGAACGCCGCCGATGGCTTTGCAGTACAAGCCCGGTTCGATGGTGACCACATCGCCGACCACCAAGGGTGGTCCTCCTGCTGCGAGAAGTGGAGGTTCGTGGACTTCGAGGCCTAAACCGTGTCCTGTTCCGTGGGTCATGCTCGTGAAAGAGTCTGGGGCATCGGACGCAGGGAGTCCCATTTGGTAGCCTGCCGCCAAGATTGCTCCGATGGTAGCTTGGTGGACTTGTTCGCCGGTGACCCCAGATCGCACTGCGGCGGTAGCAGCCGCTTTGGATGCCACCACCGCGGCATGCATGCGAGCGACTTCGGTGGGGATATCTCCGTGCACGACCGTACGAGTGCAATCACCGTTGTAGAGTGTTTTCTTATCTCGAGGAAAGATGTCGACGATCACCGGTTCGCCGGTTCGCAGGGGGCCATGCCCGTGATCATGGCAATCGGCACCGACGGGACCGCCTGCCACGATTGCACCGGGATTGGAGCACTCGCGCTCGAGAAGCCATATGTCGATCAACGTTCGCAGGCGTTCGCTGGTTAGCGGAGACCCATCGACGTGTAAGAT
>Ga0114972_10004723_pt1 | contig 10117 bp, 9 predicted proteins | sample M_140807_EF_Meta_FD_87354 | JGI IMG/M metagenome (GOLD analysis project Ga0114972, IMG submission 87354) | Freshwater microbial communities from Lake Montjoie, Canada to study carbon cycling - M_140807_EF_MetaG | ecosystem: Environmental > Aquatic > Freshwater > Lake | place: Lake Montjoie... | reverse complement strand
GCGGATCGGCTTGATCGGCGGCTTGGCGCCCGTGGTGGTGATCGTGAGCTGCTGCTGGGAGCCCTCACCGCTGCTCTGCACCTGGAAGCTGATGCCTTGGAGCTCAAGGGTTTTGTTGAAGGCGACGCCAGCCCAGGCGCTGCCGGGGAGGGCAGTGGCCAGCAGCACGGTGGCGGCGGTGAGCTGGGGGAGGAGGGGCTTCAAGGTGGCAGGTGCAGGGGGTTGCCCTCAGGATGGAGAGATGAATTGCTGGTGTCGATCCGTCGGCATGAACAGTTGCGATCTGTCCGCCGCTTGGACGCGGCCTAGCCTGGCGTGCTCTGCTAGTCAGCCGGGGAACCTACGGTTCAGTGCACAGGACCACCGGCTTTCAGCTGTTCGTGACGTTGGTGGCAGATGTCGTCGACCCACTCATTGATGTAGCTGGGAATGTTTCCCCAGACGACGCCGTAAACGGCGGCTCCAGCCAAAAGCAGAGGCAACTCCCAACATCGGGAGTGGACCTGGAACCGACTGTTGTGGACTTGGAACCGAGTGTTGTACGGCCCCCACATCTCGCAGGCCGTTGGAGGTGCGTGGATTACCGAACACATCGCTCCTGATAACGCTTCCATTAATTGGATTGATGAGCTGGTTGGTGCCATCGGCATCGGGAATCTTATTAACCAGAGGCCCAAGAACGAGCGGGTAGGCACCATCAGGCATTTTATAATAGGTAGGCGGGTAGGATGGATCACTGGGATCGAGCGCATAGGGCACGCCTGATGTGAGCAGATTGGGCTGGCTGAACAGGCTCTCTAGGGTTGCGGAATCCTGAAGGGCGACCGGTTGCACAAACGAGAAAGCATCAGCGGCCAATGCGCCAATCGTGTTGGCATAAGTGTTCGAATAGGGATAGCGAAAGAAGGCAAAATCGGTGTTAATCACCGACACAGCGCTGGAGGCAAGGTTGATCGTTCCTCCATTGAAGGCCTGCAGGGGCGCTCCAGCGCATTTGTAGTTGAGAGGACAACCAAGGAGGGAGCTGTTGTCACCTGGAACATCGAGTCCTGAAGCATCGAATTGGATAGTGGACGCGACCACAAACCAGCGCCCAGAAGGCGTACTTTGAAGTTGAGGGAAGGCCCGGTAGCCAACCCGACCCTCACCCTCCCCAACAGTCCGGCCAGGGATCAGCCGAGCCACTGCGCATCGCCGAGGCGGGTGTGACTCGAAGGGTTGCAGATCCACCAGGTGAACTCGATGGTGTGGCGCGAACGCCATCCCATCGCCGCTGGGAGACAGACGCCACATGGAGTTCCCGCCTGTTGAACCGCAGGGCTGCATCATCCGAGTCGGGATGACAAATGAGAAGGTCAAGCTCCGAGCATCTCTACTCGCTGAGCTGATCGCGGCCCCTTCCCTGCCAGGCGTCAGACAGGCGTAGCAGGCAGGCGATGCATGTGCCACGTCCGTTGCGTGGTAACAATCCCGAGGCCCGTGATCCCTGATCAGAACGTCAACAATGTGCCATGAAACCGTGTCATTCCCGAGGTCGGGCGTTGTCTCGTTGTTTCAGCTTGGATGGTCAGGAATGTCCGGTCAAGGCATCTCTTTCTGAACGTGTGCTGGTGGTACAGGATTCAGCGCCGGCCCCTCGGCGCAAGCGCTCCGGCCGCCGTCTGGGGGCGACCCAGACCGCTGGCTGGCGCCTCAGTGATCACGGGGGTCCACGCGCTCCTGCCGGTGGATCGGACGACTGGCGGCAGGGAAGTGGCGCTGCCCACCCCGTTCCAGCGCTGGCACCTGGAGCGGTGCTCAGCTCAGGAATCTCCACCCCGCGCCGGAAATCAGGCTACTGAGTGCGATTGCCAACGCGTGGGACATCCCGGAGATTGGCGACAAGGGATCCTGGAGAACATCTCCACGAAAGGGTCAGCCAGCTTTTTGTTCACGAAAGGGTCCCTGGCCAGACTGGCCGAAGAAATCATCAAGGAGCGCGGTTCAAGATTTGAGACCTTGACCATCGTGATGAAGAGACCCATCCCATGGGGTTCATCATTCAGCCCGCAACATCGCGAGCGGATGGAGCGTTCCAGTCTAGAGCCTTTCAATCCATCCCCAGCGAACGATGATCTCAATCGCAGGATCAGGAGGATGAATCCCAGGATCCATGCAGACCATAGGGGATGGCGAGTGGCAACTCCACACGTGCTTGTTCGCTGAGATCATCGGCCTTGAGAATCACCAGGTCAGTCGCCGAGCGGCTGCCATTCCAGACCAAAAGAAGCAACCAGCCTGCGTCCTCATCATTCTTCAGTCGACTCGGAACCATCACAGGCTCACCGACAAACCCATGGGGGGCAGCACTCCAGATCATGTGTTCTCCGGTGTGCAAGTCAAGCTTTTGAATGGCCTGCAAAGGATCGCCTCCATGCTTACGCTCAGCCACGGCAATCCACGCAAACCTTGCGTCCGATCCTTCGTACAAGGGATTGACGGTAGGAAATTCACAACGACCTGAACTCAGGCAATCAGAAGTGACTGTTTCTGTAGCCAGGTTGATCCGATTGCGCATCAATTGCATCTCTGGTCTTAGGTCAAAATCAACATCCCGAAAATCCTCGTCTGGCCCCAGAATAGGAGAGTGATCGTAAAAGAGCGAATCTACGCAGATGACATCATCGCCGTCTTCCCATGCATTGAGATGATGCAGGACAAATCCAGGCGGCGCGTCGATCAGGCGCGGCGGTGCTCCCGCATAGCGGCCAGAATCCCTTGGAATGAGCCAGAACTGGGCTGTCACATCTTTGGTCAGTTCAAGGCACTGTGCCGCTCCCTTGTTGCCCAGAAGATAAGGCAAGGCAGTGAAATGAATGTTGCTCTTCAGGAAAATAGCCCAATTGGGTGTGACTGCAAGATCATGTAGAAAGGCATAGCCTTGAAAAGCATCGGTACGTTGATGCAGAAGCTGTCCCGGTTCAATCTCGCTGCGTTCATGAGATGCCGCAAACTCCATGAGCTTGAGGCTGCTGTTGATGCCTGGCTTCAGTGAAAAGGAGAGAAGGCGTCGATCGCCGTGATGTCCTGGATCGAAGCGTGGATGCGAGCTGAAGGCGTCCTGAGGCTTCAATGCACCCCGCAAGAGCGTCACCCCTTTGGTCTGAAGCGTCTGCGGATCGAGCGCATGGGGTGATCCGCCCTCCCAGAGAGCCAGCAAATCATCGCCCAACCGCACCACATTATGGTTAGCAATATTTTTGCGGCGCAGGTCGAAGACATTGGCAAGTGGCCCGCCGGGTTTCTTGCTACCAAAAGCACCACGATAGAGGAAGCGCCCTGCCGCATTTTCTTCTTCGTAGGCTTGAGTGCGAACAAAGCGATTGGTAAGATGCACCTGACCAGACTCGAAATGGAAGGCCGTGATCAGTCCATCGCCGTCAAAGTGGTTGTGCAGCCATTGCCCACGGCGTTCCAGAATACCAGGGCCATTGCGATAGAGCTTGCCAGCTAATTCAGTTGGAATCGATCCGCTTGTCGCGCTCAAGGGCTCGGCTGTGATCTCAACTTCAACGTTGTGATACGCGCCAGCCCATTCTTCGCGGCTGAAGCCAGGCTGAGCGTTGCTCGCGCGTTCGGTTGCAGAAATCATGAATTCAGTTGGGCAGCGTCATTGTCAACGATCAGTGATCTTGGCCCTCTAGTGGCCATGATCCCTGAAATTAGACTGATGACATCTTAACGGTGGCAAGCCCTGGGGGACGAGGTGTCACGATTCTTTCCGTCTCCCTTCTGATCATGCTTCAAGGTCGATGATGATTTTTCCTGTTGCCCTGCGAGTTGCCAGATCACTCAGGGCTTCGCTGGCACGGGCCAGAGGATAGTCAGCCATCACGGAAGGCTGAAGATGCCCAGCGCCAAGCTGATCGACGAGTTGCTGCATCAGGCCGTGCGCCTTGGCTGGGTCAGCCTTGATCAGGCCTCCCCACCAGACACCCAAAATCGCCACGCCCTTCAACAGCGGCAGGTTCAGGGCCACTTTGGGGATCTGGCCTGCCGCGAATCCAACAACCAGGTAACGCCCTCCCCATGCAAGGCACCGGATGGCCAAATCGGCAAACCGATCGCCGACTGGGTCGTAGACAACATCAACGCCACGATGATTGGTTAGCTGTTTAATCGATTCTCGTAGGTCTTCTGTTTCATAATTAATCGTTTCGTCAGCTCCTTTACTCCGACAGACAGCCAGCTTGGCCTCACTGGAGGCACAGGCAATCACGCGAGCGCCCAGCAGTTTCCCTAGTTCGACAGCGGCAAGACCTACTCCTCCCGAAGCGCCAAGAACAAGTAGTGTTTCCCCTGGTAATAACCCTGCACGAACTTTGAGGCCGTACCAACTCGTGCCGTAGTTCAGGCTAAATCCAGCAGCAACTCTGACGTCAATACCTTTGGGGAGGTCCCAGAGAAAGTCTGGAGTGGTGACAAGTTCTTCAGCAAGGCAGCCTGTGGCTCGACCAAAGACCCAATCCCCTGGCTTGAAACCCACCACCTCCACACCGACTGACTGAATCATTCCCGCCATTTCGAGGCCGGGAATGAAGGGCAACTCGGGTTTGATCTGGTACTTGCCTTGAACCATCAGCACATCAGCGTAGGAGACTCCAGAGGCTTTCACCTCGATCAGCACTTCACTGGACTTCGGTATGGGAGGAGGACACACTTCCAGTCTCAGCTGATCGACTGAACCGAACTGATGACACAAGACTGCGCGCATTAAGAAACCTCATGATGGCTGGTCGCCTTGTGGCTAGTTGTGCAGTCTTGCCTGTTGTTGAGAACTCTCTCGCTAAACTGTACTAGGCCGCTGATGCATTGAATGGCGCGCTTGGGCTCCTCAAATACCAGGAAACCCGCCGCCTCCAGTTCGGATCGATTGCGTTGCGAGTAACCACCACACAAAACAAAAAGCTTGTGGGGATATGCCTTCCTGGCTTCAAGCATCGTCGGATAGAACTCTGCGAAGTGGTGATCAACCCTGCCCAACTGCTGTAGAAAGATGATCAGAGTGTCATAGGAGGGGTCGGAAGCCTGAATCTCAATGATGCGTTTAAGAAGTCCAACGTCGTTGAGAACCTGTGCTGTGACATCAACAGGGTTTTCAGGCGATGAGAACGGGATGAGCCCTTTGATCCGATGCCAGTTCGCTGCTTGGGTTGGCGGCAACGCCAATCCTGCAGAGTAGGCGGCATCGGCTAACAGGACACCCACCCCACCAGAGATGGAGATGATGCACAGGTTCCTTCCTCTGGGGAACACGCCATTGGCACAGGCATAGAGAAGGTCGACTTGTTCTTCGATGCAGCCAGCCCGCAGAGTGCCAGTGCTCTGGAAGATTTCTTGATAGAGATCATCGTCGCCTGCATCCGCACCCGTGTGTGCGAAGACACCACGCTTCCCGAATTCAGTGGTGCCTGCCTTCAGCATGATCACAGGCTTGTCATTCTGCGCTGCCACTGATAGAGCCTGATGCAATCTCTCCGTACTTCTGCATCCTTCCATGCAGGCCATGATAAGGCCGGTTTCTGGGTCTTCAGCCAACCATTCAATGCAACGGGCTACGTCGATGCAAGCCTCATTACCAGTTGAAATCCACTTCGACAGCCCCAGACCCCGTTCCATGACAAGAGCGGCAGAGTAGGCCCCTACGGCACCACTCTGACTGATCACCGAGATTCTTCCCGGCGACGGCCAAATGTTCTCAAGCACTGTCGTGAAAGTCAGTATAAGCCCCGCGGAGATATTCATCAACCCTAGACAGTTGGGGCCAAGCAGCAAGACGCCTGCCTCTTCACATTGCCGTCTTGTTTTCTCCTGGATGGCCTTGCCCGAGGCATCACACTCCGCAAAGCCAGCGCTATAGATGACAATGCCTTTCACGCCCTTCTCGAGGCATTCCCTCACCGCTTGGGGCACTGAAATGACCGGCAGGGCAATGACCGCCAGGTCAACGCTGTAGGGAATGCTGAGTATGGAGGAATAGCAGGGATAACCTTGGACCTCCGCGTAGCGAGGGTTTACCGGAAATAGCATTCCCGTATAACCAGCCCGATGCGTATAGTCAATGGGACGACCACCGATCCGCCTCGAATCAGCAGAGGCGCCGATCAATGCGATTGAAGATGGATGAAATAAGCACTGGTATTCCAATGCTTGCCCTGCCTGTTCCGTATTAGGAATCTCATCGCCCATTTCCATGTCGTGTTGCACGGCTATTCACGGCGCGGGGGACAAACATTTGTGCGCTTCATGGCCGATATGTGACCTCAGAGTTCACAAGGACTTCTTCTTTGAATCACTGCTGATCACGCCATCGTTAACCTAATCACAGAGATCCCAGCTGTCAAGGGATACAAGCACGTCCTCTCTGCTCGATTGGGACTGCTTGGCCTTGAACGGCGAATGCCCTTGGGCTGAGTCTTTCAGTCATGGCCTGCCGATCAAAGGGGGTCGATGCGTCCAAATCTTGCTTGAGGTGAAACATCAGGTCATGCTCTGGTTCCTGCTTTGGCGTCAACCCAGGAACCATGCAATCCATGGGGAATCGCTAACGGCAGCGCAATCAGCGCCTGCTCAGACATGTCTGCAGCATCAAGGATCACAAGATCCGTAGCCTCCCGATCGGCATTCCAGATCAGCACAAGGACCCAGCCATCATCCTCTGCACGATTGGCTGGATCCGTCGCAGGCCTCGGCACCATGACAGGCTCGTTGACAAAGCCACGTGGCGCCGCGCTCCAGACGCGTCGTTCCCCAGTTTTTAGGTTGAGCTTCTCGATCGCCTGCAAGGGGCCCGGACCCATCTTGCACTCCGCTACAGCCATCCAGGCGAAACAGGCTTCTCTTCCTTGGTACAGGGGATTCACCATTGCGAATTCGCAGCAACGTTCTTCGATCCACTGGACGTCCACCACTCCGTTCTTCGGATCAATTCTGCAACGCCGCATCCGGCCTTCCGGAATCGATGTCAAATCGATCTTCCGGAAGTCAGCCTCTGCTCCGATATCAGGCGACAAGTCATACTGAACTGAATCCACAATCACTTGTCTGCTGATAGGATCTTCCCATGCATTCAGATGATGGAAAATAAACCCACCAGGACCATTGAACAGTTTCGGGGGATTGCCCGCATAGGCCCCGCAATCCCTTGGGATCAATAAGAGCTGGCCATGCCCACCAGTAACCGGCCGCAAGCACTGAGCTGCCCCTTTTAGACCTAAAAGGAATGGAAGTGGTTTCAGTCTGACCGGGTTCATGAAAAATATGGCCCAATCTCTCGTGATTGCAAAATCATGTATGAATGTAAATCCTGGGATGTTATCCGTTCGATCTGTGATCATCTTGCCCTTCATTGGTCCCTGAGTGGCAAACTCCATCAAGTGCACTTTGCTGCGAGGTCCAGCGGTCACAGCAAAGGTCACCATGCGAGCGTCACCGTGGTGACCAGGGTCAAAGCGTGGATGGGCGCTGAAGGCTTCGTCTGGCTTCAGTGCAGCATCCAGCAGCGTGGGCCCACGGGTTTCCAGGCTGACTGGATCAAGGGCATAGGGAGAGCCCGCTTCCCAAAGAGCGAGCAGGTCGTTGCCTAATCTCACTACATTGGTGTTGGCAACATTCTTCAGGCGTACATCCAACAAACTGGCAAGCGCACCACCAGGTTTTCGACTCCCGAATACGCCGCGGAAGAGATAACTGCCAGCTTGCTCCTCCTTTCGCCAACCGTTCGTGTGTACAAAACGGTTGCGCAACTCCACGGATCCCTCTTCAATGCGGAAGGCGGTGACCATCCCATCACCATCGAAGGGATGGTGCACGGACAACCCATTTCGTTCAAATCGGCCGGGGCCGTTGCGATACAGGGTCCCATTGAGTCCTTGGGGGACTTTTCCCCGAGCTGGCTGAAGGATGACCCCGTCAAATTCGGTCTTCACATTGCGAAACGCGCTGGCCCAATCGCGCAGGAGGCCAGCCGCATCTGAGGCCGTATTTAAGGGATTGGTCATGCAGTTGACGCCAGACCAATTCAAACTCTACCATTTCAAAGTATGGGAAGTCTGGGGTCACCGATGGTGCTTCGCTTTTTCGTTGTCAGTGCGCTGCGGCGCAGGATCCGGAACGCCCAGGCACCGGATCGGGTGGAAAATCTCGACTGAGCCTGCCGATGCAGCGGAAAAGGGCCTTTGCAGGTGTGTTCCGTCCAGCCGACTTTCAAAACCAGTTTCGTGCCCCACACCAGACAGAGATGATCAAGCTCTGGCTTCAGCCGCCTGGAAGCGGCGGTTCACTTCGTTCCAATTCAGCAGGGGCCACCAGGCCTGGATGTAATCGGGCCGGCGATTCTGGTACTTGAGGTAGTAGGCGTGCTCCCACACGTCGAGGCCAAGGAGCGGCATGCCCCGCTCGAGGCCGGCCAGGTCCATCAGCGGGTTGTCCTGGTTGGCGGTGCTAGTGATGGCCAGGCTGCCATCGGGCCGGCGGATCAACCAGGCCCAGCCGGAGCCGAATCGGGCCGCCGCCGTCTGGCTGAACTGCTGTTGCAGCGACTCCAGGGACCCGAAGCTGCCGTTGATCGCCGCTAGCAGCTCGGGGGAAGGGGAGCCCCCCTGGCCCAACGGTGCCATCACCGCCCAGAACTGGCTGTGGTTCCAGTGGCCGCCGCCGTTGTTGCGCACCGCCTCCGGGAAGCGAGAAATCCTGCCCTGCAAGGCCTCCAGGCTGAGGTCAGCCAGCTCCGGGTTGGCCTTGATCTGGGCGTTGAGATTGGCCACGTAGGCGGCGTGATGGCGGTCGTGGTGGATCGTCATCGTGGCGGCATCGATGGCCGGCTCCAGGGCACCGGCGGCGTAAGGCAGCGGCGGCAAAGCGAAGTCAGCCCAGGCGGGCAGGGCGGTTCCCAGCAGCAGGATTATGGCCGCCACAAAGCCGAGCAATCGACGGAAGGGTGACGACAAGGGCATAGGGAAGAAGGAAGCGGGCGGCGGGAATCGAACCCGCATCATCAGCTTGGAAGGCTGAGGTTTTACCACTAAACTACGCCCGCACAACAAACAACCTGGCAAATCATCAGCCCCAGGAGATGAACCAGATCGGCGATTGTTCGCCTCTGAATTCCTGAAGGCTGCTGTGGCCACCAAGCTGAGGCGAAACCATCGGCCAGGCTGGTCGGGCCTGGCTAACGGCCACCAGGCTGATCCATTATGGCTTACCCAAGGCCACCGCCTTTGATCTCCTCCCCAGCGCCGGCCAGCGACACCACCCCCTCCACGCTGCGCCCCACAGACCCCGACCTGCTGCCCAAGGCCCAACGCCGCCGCCTGCTCCTCTCCTACAGCCTGGGTGACGCCGGCACCGGCATGGCCGCCTCCCTGATCGGTTTCTATTTGTTCATCTTCTACACCTCGGCCGCCGGGCTTCCCCCCTGGATGGCCGGCTTGGTGCTGATGATCGCCCGCCTCTGGGATGCCATTAACGACCCGATCGTGGGCTGGCTGAGCGATCACACCCGAACCCGCTGGGGGCCGCGCCTGCCCTGGATCTTCGTGAGCGCCGTGCCGCTGGGGGCGGCGATGGCGGCGATGTGGTGGCTGCCCCCCGGCGGGATCTGGGTGAAGTTCTGGGTGTTTGTGGCGATCTCGGTGGTTGCCAACAGCCTCTACACCTGTGTGAACCTGCCCTATTCAGCCCTGCCGGCCGAGCTCACCGAGAGCACCACGCTGCGCACCCAGCTGAACACCAGCCGCTTCACCGGCTCGATCATCGCCAGCCTGATCGGCATCGTGCTCGGCGGCCTCCTGTTGAAGGACCACCACATCGCCGGCAATTACCTGCGACTTGGCCTTCTTTCCGGCTCCGTGATCGCCGTATGCACCCTGCTGTGCACCTGGGGGATCGCGCCGGCCGCTCGTCTGGCCAGCCAACCCCAGGTGGAGAGCGGCTCCACCCGCCGCCAGCTGCGGCGGGTGCGCAGCAATGGTCGCTTCCTGATGGTGCTAGGCCTCTACTTGATGCTCTGGTGCGCCCTGCAGATCATGCAGACCGCCGCCCTGATCTACCTGCCGGTGGTGATGCGGCTGCCGGAGAG
>Ga0114972_10004721_pt1 | contig 10118 bp, 7 predicted proteins | sample M_140807_EF_Meta_FD_87354 | JGI IMG/M metagenome (GOLD analysis project Ga0114972, IMG submission 87354) | Freshwater microbial communities from Lake Montjoie, Canada to study carbon cycling - M_140807_EF_MetaG | ecosystem: Environmental > Aquatic > Freshwater > Lake | place: Lake Montjoie... | reverse complement strand
TCATAGCGCTTGAGATGGGCCAGCGCGCCGGACAGGATTTCCATCTGGGCCTGTTTGGCGTCGGACATGGTGGCGATCTTCCTCGTTTTGGCGCAGGTTGGTTTGGCCGGGCCGGGCAGGGCGGTCAAGCCGGGCTGGGGTTGCAAGGGCGGCGATGAAGGCCGATTTCTGTGTCATGACCCTCAGCTTCGACAATTCCTACGCCCGCCTGCCGGAGCGTTTTTACGCCCGGCTGCCGGCCACCCCCGTGGCCGCGCCGCGGCTTTTGAAGCTGAACACGGCCCTGGCGCTGGAATTGGGCCTTGATCCGGCCGCGCTGGCCAGCGCCGATGGCGTGGCGGCATTCGCCGGCAATCTCGTGCCCGAGGGCGCCGAGCCCATTGCCCAGGCCTATGCCGGGCATCAATTCGGTGGCTTTTCGCCGCAATTGGGCGATGGCCGCGCAATTTTGCTGGGTGAGGTGATCCGCCCTGATGGCGCGAGGCGCGATATTCAGCTCAAGGGTTCCGGGCCCACGCCCTGGTCGCGCCGGGGCGATGGCCGGGCGGGCCTGGGGCCGGTGCTGCGCGAATACATTATCAGCGAGGCGATGGCCGCGCTGGCCATTCCCACCACCCGCAGCCTGGCCGTGCTGGCCAGTGGTGAGGAGATTTATCGCGAGACGCCGGTGCCCGGCGCCGTGCTCACGCGCATCGCCGCCAGCCATATTCGCGTTGGCACCTTTCAGTATTTCGCCGCCCGGGGCGATGAGGAGGCGCTGGTGATCCTGGCCGAATATGCCCGCGCCCGGCACCACTCACAGGCCGAGGGGGTGCTGGGCCTGTTGCGCGCCGTGGTGGCCGCCCAGGCCGCTTTGATCGCGCGCTGGATGCTGGTGGGCTTCGTCCATGGCGTGATGAACACCGACAATATGACCATCTCGGGCGAGACCATTGATTACGGCCCCTGCGCCTTCATGGATGGCTATGACCCGGCGATGGTGCTGAGTTCGATCGATTATGGCGGGCGTTACGCCTATGCCAATCAGCCAAAGATGGCGCATTGGAACCTCTGCCGGCTGGCCGAGGCGCTGCTGTCCATCCTGCCGGGCGATGAGGCAGCGCAAATGGCGGCGGCCCAGGCCGCGCTGGCTGAATTTGCGCCCGCCTTTCACGACGCCTATCTCGGCGGGCTTTCGGCCAAGCTGGGCCTGCCGGCGCGGGATGATGCGCGCGCCCAGGCGCTGCTGGCGCTGATGGCCGAGCAAGGGGCTGATTTTACCCTGACCTTTCGCGGCCTCTGCGATGCGGCCGAAGGGGATGACAGGGTGCGCGGCCAATTTGCCGACCCCACCGGCTTTGATGCCTGGGCCGAGGGCTGGCGCGCAGCCCTGGCCGGCACCGCGCCGGCTGCGGCCATGCGCGCGCTCAACCCGGCCTTTATTCCGCGCAATCACATGGTGGAGGAGGCGCTGAGCGCCGCCGTTTCACAGGGCGATATGGCCCCTTTTGAGCGGCTGGTGCAGGTGCTGGCCCGCCCCTTCGAGGATCAGCCCGACGCGCCGCGCCACGCCCAGCCGCCGCGGGCGGAGGAGCGGGTTTTGGCCACTTTCTGCGGCACCTGAGGGAAGGCCTCAGCCCCGCAGAAGTGGCTCGGGAAATCCGGACAGATCGATAACTGGCTTTCCTGCCAGACGGCGTCGATGTCGCCGCATATCACCAGCGAGCATGACAAAGCGAACACGCCGGACACACAGCCCCGGCTTCAAGGCAAAGGTGGCCTTGGCCGCCATCAAAGGCGAGAGGAGATTGGCCGAACTGGGAAAGGTGTGTGTGGTACATCCGGCCCAGATTGTCGCCTGGAAAACGCATTTCCAGGAAGGCGCTGCCAGGGTTTTTGGCGCTGGCGCTCCAGCCGCTGAGTCAGCGCCTGTGGTCGATTTGAAGCTGCTGCATGCGTAGATCGTGGAACTGACGCTGGAGAAGGATTTTTGTCCGGCGCGCTCAACAAAGCCTGCCTGCTGAGCGCAAAGCGATGATCGATCGCGGCAATGTCCTGCCCCGTCCCGTACTGTCGGCGCGGTTGGCGATCATGCACCGGACCGACGCGCTGCAAGGTGAGCAAGTATGATGGGGTTTATCTGCGGGCCGATGATTGCGTGTGCGATGCTCGGGCGTCGCTCGGCCGGGCCTTGAATTTTTGCAACACCCGGCGGGCGCATTCGAGCTTGGGGGCGCGGAGGCCGGAGCGCGCCTATCTGGAACACTTGCCGCAGGTGCTGGCAGCATGAGGCTGCGGCACCCGCGCGAGTTGGGTATCAACCGGCAGGGAATGCAACGATAGGATACGAAACACTGTAGCGAGAAACCGAGCAACCTCTGTTCCGAAAAGCACATTTTAACGCTACGAATCCACCGCATGACATCAGCCAACCTCGGGCAAGTGGCCATTCCAGGGACCAAAGCATGACCGCCGCTCTGCAATTCATCATCGCCGGCCAGGCCCTTGCGACGTTCAGCGCCTATGCGGTGGATGGCACCGAGGCGTTGTCCAGCCTTTACAGCTTCGACATTGATTGTCTGGGGCCGACCGGCTTGGTGATGGATCCGGTGACGTTGGTGGGCCAGCGCGCGACGCTCATCATCAGCGTTACAGGCGGCATAGAGCGCACGGTGTATGGCGTTATCGAAACGGTGAGAATCGAGCGTCCCTCGATCTTCGGCGAGGTGCGCTATCGCTTCCGCTTGGTGCCCGGGCTGGCACGGCTGAAGCTTTCCCGTTCAAACCAGATCTATGGCACGGCGAGTGCGGTATCGGTGGCCGAGGTGATCGAGGCCGAGATGCTTAACAAGCTGCGCTCGGCTGCCCAGGTCCTGGATAGTGATTTGCGCTTCTTTGAGTATGAGATGCGCCTTAAGGACAACACCGTTTATCCCAAGCGTGACCATATCTCGCAATATGAGGAGACGGACTTCGCCTTTATCTCACGCCTGGCCGAACATGCTGGAATTTTTTATTTCTTCGAGAATAAAGGTGACCGGGAAAATGTAATTTTCGCTGATTCTAATCTCTTCGCCCCAGTCCTAGACAACGGCAAGAACTTGCAATGGACACCCTGGACCAGCGGGGAGAGCGCGGCGGCGCCGGATACCATCCAGCAATTGGTGCAGGAATGCTCTCCAGTGCCGAAGACAATTTGGTTACAGGACTATAATTACAGGCAGCCACATGTGGCTCTGCTTGTCAACGCCGAGGTGGATAGCCGTGGCCGTGGCAATTGGGTGGAATATGGCTCCAATTACAATTCGCCGACGGAGGGCAATACGCTGGCCAAGATTCGTGCGGAGGAGCTGCGTTGCCATCAGAGCCGCTGGCATGGCAATTCCACCGTGGCGCGTTTGGCGCCGGGCCGGCTGATCCAACTTGTCGGCCATCCCTATGCCGCCTGGAACCAGGAATTTCTGGTGGTGAAGCTACGCCATGAGGTGCGGGTGCCCTTGGCCGGCGTCCCGGATTCTAACTGGGTGGGCTATCGCAATAGCTTTGAGATGATCGACAAAAACGTGCAGTTCCGTCCGGCGCGCGTCACACCGGTGCCCAGGATGGATGGGCTGCTGAATGGGCGGATCGATGGCGCGGGCGATGGCAATAAGGCTGAGATCGACCAGGTTGGGCGTTACCGGGTTCGGATGCGCTTTGACCTCGGCGGCTCGCCAGATGGCAAGGGCTCGCAATGGACCCGCTTATCCTCGCCATTTGGTGGCAACGGCGATGGCATGCATTTCCCGCTTTTTAAAGACACGGATGTTGTGATTGGCTGCGTCAATGGCGACCCGGATCGGCCGGTGATTCTGGGTGCGGTGCCCAACGCGGTCAACAAATCCGTGGTGACGTCGGATAATTCTTCCCAAAACCGCCTCGTCACCCGCAGCGGCATGGGGTTTGAGATGTCGGTGAGTGGCCAGGCGCCAGCGGCGGCTGCCCCAACACTGGCGACCCCGGCGGGCAATGCGACGCCTTCTAATCTTTCCAACAATAATGAATATGCGCGGATTTATGTTGAAGACGGCATTGCTGGATCGGGCATTCAGCACAGCATCAGGCTGGGCGCGAAGCCCAGCGCTTCCCCGGCAGAACCCGCAGCCATGGCCGAGCCTGGCGCGCTGGGCTACGCAGCCTCCACCGGAAAGGGCGCGGACCCGGCGGCGCGGACGGATTTGTTGTTCGATGCCAAGGCCGGGGTCTTTGAATACACCAAAGGCCAGCGCTACCTCGGTGTGGCAGGCGATCTTGGCGTAAAGGCCAGTAATGAGCTGATTCTCATGGCAGGAGCCGACGGCACCGGCGATTTGGACATCAGTTCAGGCGGGGCAACCCGGATCAAGGCCAATGGGAAAATTCATCTCTTTTCCATGAAGGACATCAATCTCGAGGCCCAGGGCGACGTGAAAACGAAGACCTGGGGCAAAGCGGATTACGAAACCATAGGCGATGATAGTACGACCATCTATGGAAACCGGCGCAGCCATGTTTGGGGTGTGCAGACCGATTTTTTTATGGGTGTGAAAAATACTTTTAATCTTGGTAGCCTCAATACGGTGGCAGTAAGTGCTACTATCAGCGTAAGTCTTGCCTTAATTTGCAATTTAAGTTTAGGTGTATCTTTGTCTTTGTTTGCTGGTGCGCGGACGGATCTTAATTTTGCTGGGCGTATTTCAGTGACTGCAGGTGCAAACGTCACTGTCAATTTGGGTAGCCAAAATGCATTTACCACTGGATTAGCTGCCGCAGCCTTTACCGGCGGACGTTTTACGACAATTACTGGTTTGGATGCCAAAAAATCTACCGCTGATATTGCGATTCGCGATCTTTTTAGTGTAAATCTTGACTCGCTTTCACTCACAAAAACAGAGCTAGGAAATTTCATGGCTAGCGAAACTGATGCTTCCTTACTCGGCTTTAGGGCACAAGTGGTTAAGGCTTTAGACATGTTTCTGTGAAAATAAAAACTCCGCATGGGATCGGCCCCGCAGCTCAAATTACTGGCTGGATGGGACGGCAGCGGCGATGTTAGCCTCTGATGGCGGATGTACCGCGGCATGCGCTGGCGATGCTACATGCGCGAGACCGCTGAAGTTGCGGTGGTGGCGCGATTTTTCATTATAGCATTTTCAAGGCTTGCGGCTTAACAAGGTGTCTCGGAAAATGCGGGAGAACAGAAAACCAGAACCGTTTCACTGTACTCGCTTTCGATGAAGATGCCCTAAAAACATAAGGGTAGAGCCTAGGCCGTGAGCCACAGCGAACGAAATAGGCTCTAGTGTGGCGACCGTTATTCGCGGGCTGAAAATTCTTTCGCTGCCCCGCGCCTGCCGAGCAAGCCCGAGGCCGAACTGCGCAAACCGCAATGGATGAGATTATATAGGGATAGGACAATGGGATATTCATTCTTCGGCTTTGTGGCCGTCCAGAAGCTGGCGACGGCGTAACTGCAATGTCCGAAACAACGCTTTGGTCGCCGCCTGCCGAGCCATCCCCCCTCCATGCGAGCCTTCGCGCCTCAATCCGAGCCATTCTCCCTGCCCTGATCGCGGCTGCACAGCATGGCCGGGACGGAGCGTTGATCCAAGATTTCACCGGGCCGCTGGAGGGCCGACTTGAGCTTCGGCTGCAAGGCAGCGCGCTGCTGCGTCACGGCGCGCGCGACGCGGTAAAATTCTCGCTCGCCGGGCATGCCGGTAACACTCGCAGCCTTTGGGCCGTGGGGGCGAGCTTGGTCATGGATCGCCAGACACGGGCGGTTCTGAGCCTGGACGTCGCGTCCGAGCCACGCTCGGGCTGAGAACATCGCCCGCTCAAACGGCATCGTTTGAACGGCTGAAGCGCCTAGTCGTCGGTCCAACTCTCAGCCGCCAAGGCCAGGGCGGCCAGCGCCGGGCGCCAGTCAATGCCCTGCGGCGTCGGAGTGGCGCGACAAATCTTGGCGGTGGGGTACCAGGGGGCGGCGGTGCCGGGCATGCCCCAACACCAATCGCCCATTGGCGGCGCCAAGACTGCCAAGCGCCGGCAGCCCAGCGCACCCGCAAGATGGCCAAGATAGCCATCGCCAACCACAACCACATCCGCCGCCAGCATTGCGGCCGCGACTTCCTCTGGCTGGTACACCCATTCACCGCCATCAAGCATCTCGGGCGCCTCCTCAATGCGCGCCCGGGCGTCGCCAGCCAGCAGCCCCAACCGTGTGCCCTCTGTGCCCAGAGCCGCCAGGATATCCGGCAAGGCGGGCTCGCCCGCCGCTTCATTGCCGCAGGCTATGGCTATCACCGGGCGCGGCCGGCCTTCCAGCGCCTTGGCCCATGCGGCAAGGCGCTGCGGGTCGGCCCGTAACGGCGCTTCCGCGCCAAGTGCATGCGATTGGCGGGCCAGCATGATCGGCGGCTGTGCGCCCATCGGTGGCGGCCCATTGGCCAAGGTGATGCCGTTAACCGCCAGCAGCGGCGTAAAAGGACCCGCGCCAAACACAGCGCGGGCAGCCGAAAGCAGGCGCGCGAAACGCAGAATTTCGATCGCATCATCGTCAAGTGCGATCACCCCGGCCTCGGCTTCGGGCGCCAATTTATCGAGCAAGGCCCAGGCGGTGGTGAAATCGCCACCACGCAACAGAATCTCGACAGCCGAGAGGGTGATGCCAGTCTCGCCCGGCGCGCGCTGCACCGCCTGCTGCGCCGAGGCCATTGCCCGGTCTGGCTGGCCCGCCATCGCAAAGGCATGGGCCAGGGCCAGCAGGGGCAAGGCCTGGCCGGGCAGGGCGCGCACCACCCGGGCGATCAACGCCAGCGCCTCTGTCCCACGGCCCTGGGCGGAGAGTGCGCGGGCCAAGGACAGGCTGGGCATCGGCGCTTCGGGCGCCACCACCAGGCAGCGCCGGGCCTCGGCCTCGGCCTCAAGCGGCCGGCCGGCGTCCAGCAGCGCATCTGCGAGGCTGGCCGCCGTCATCGGATCGCCCGGCGCCAGCATCAAGGCATGTCGGAGGCAGCCGATGCCTTCTTCCTTGCGGCCCCGGCGCAACAGCACCTTGCCCAGATTGTGCCAAGCTTCGCGCATGACCGGCGCCAGCGATATGGCGGCGCGCAGCGCCTCCTCCGCCTCGGCCAATTGGCCTTGGCCAAACAGCAACACGGCCAGGTTAAAGCGATGCTCGGCCTCGCCCGGCGCCTGCGCCGCCAGGCTTTGGAGTATGGCAATGGCGCCTGCGGTGTCGCCTTCGGCGGCAAGTATCTGCGCCCGCAGCCCGGCCAGGTTTGGGCCACCCGGCAAATGCTCCGCCCGTTCCAGGCAGAGCCGCGCCTCGGCAAGCCGCCCGGCCGCCAGATGCAACCCGGCGAGATTGGCCAGGCTGGGCGCGTGGCCGGGGTCACTGGCCAGCGCTGCCTCCAGCAACGCCTGCGCCCGCGCCGCATCGCCGCGCGCCGCCGCCTCGGCCGCCAAGCCATTCACCGCGCCGAGATCGCCCGGCGAATGCTCCAGCACCCCGCGCAGCACGGCATGGGCCGCGTCCAGCCGGCCCTGGCGCAAATGTTCGGTGGCTATGGCCAGGGCGGCGGTGTTGTCGCGCCCGATCAGCGCATCGGAGAGGCGTTCAGCCAAGACCGATCCGTTCGGCATCAACGCGCAGATCCTGCCGCGCGGTCATGATCGTGCTGCCGCCGCTGCGGCTGAGCGAGAGGGTTTCGACGGTGCTCAGGCTGCTGCCGGCATCGAGCATATCCTCGCCACGCACCCGGGTGGTGCGGCGGCCGGCGAGGGTGACGATGTGTTCGGCCGATTGCTCGATGCGCTGGGCGGCGCCACGCAGCAGGCTGGCCGCCAGGGTGGCGGTGCCGGCCAGCAGCAGGGCGGTGGCGCTGCGCAGGGTGGCGCGGGCGAGGTCGAACTCGCCCAGCGGGGCGCGGGCGGTCAGGCGCTCGCTGGCCTCAAGCGCGATGCTCCGCGCGCGCAGTGAGAGGGTTTCACCATCGGTCGGGGCAAGGGTTGTGCCCTGTCCTGCCGCGCGGGCCAAAATGGCCAGGATGACGGCCTGGGCGCCCTGGCCATGCAGCAAAGCCGTATCACCGGGCAGCGGCACCACCAGGCAACTGGGGGCGGGCTTTACCGGCAGCGCGCCTTCGGCGGTTTCGGCCAGCAGGCCGTTCTCGCCGGCACGCAGGGCGGAGGTCCAGAAATCGGCGGTCACCAATGAAAGGTCCGCGAGACGGTCAAGTGGCATCGTGAGTTCCTATACTCCCTTGAAGACTGCAGTCTGGGGAGGCGCGACAGTCACGCCCGGGATATTGGGCGCCATGCCATTCGCCGCTGTGGGGTCGCACATGCCGGTTGCGGGCGGGCCACCGATGAACAGCTTGGGTGAGCCCATGATGTGCCTGTCCGGCCCCATGACCATTTTGGAGGCCACGCCCAGCAAAATGCCCGGAAAATTGCCGAGGCTGGGCAACCGGCTGGTCATTAAATTATGGGCCGGCATGCATTGCAGCAGGGTTTTGAATTGGGTGGGAATGGCGAGATATTGCAGCACCATATTCACATAGGGGATTGGCACGGGAATCGGGCCAACCGGCGTCGGAATCGGGGTCAGGCAGACATCCATGGGCGCCACGGATGAGCCTGGCAGCGGGCCGGAGGAGTTTAGGAAGCCTGGCATTTAGTTTTATTCCCTTTTTAATTATAAGTAATCTGTTATTATTTAAATTACTACATAAAAAGCTTCATTGCTTTCATTTGGGCATCCATTCCACCCTGTCCTGCCGCCAAGTCAGTGAGCTTAGCTGAAAGAGCTTTTTTTTCTGCCGCAAATTCTTCTTTGGAGAAGTCAACATGTTTGATATCTAATGAAAATCCAACTACTTTCGCATCAAGTCCAGCCACTGTCTTAATATCCATTCCAGCAACAGTAGTTAAGCGGTCTCCAGTGAACGCGCCTCCCGAGAATCCATTAGTGACCGACATAGAGCCAAACAGATTAACGTTAGTTACGTTGAATATATTAATATTGCAACGAAGGCTAATGTTTATAACAAGTGATGCTGATAGATTTAAATTCATGTTTAGGCCGGTTGTTAATGTAAAAGTTCCCCCAAAATTAAAAGTTGTGCGAAGTCCATACAATGTTGCTAGTGAATATCCATAAATATAACTTTTTTGAAATCCATGAATTTCAGATAGCGCATCGCCAAAAGTTATTGATGCAGAGCTTCCATGCGTTGTAGTCCCGGAATCTCCATAAACCGTGGTTTTATTGGTTCCCTTTACGGTTGTATAACGCTGTCCATGATAATAATTTTCAGAGTCACCATTGGCGTATTGCTTTACTTTTCCACCTGCCCAAAGCCTAATATCGCCAATCGCACTAAGATCTAAATCCTTGCCAACACCTCCCTTGTTATTGTCAGTCTGACCAACGCCAGCAGCAATGATAATGTCGCCCCCGGCCCTTATGCCCAAATGACTTTCAGACCGGGTAAAATGTTTTCCAGTGGTGTAACTGTAGATACCTGACGCACTATCAAACAATTTATCAGTGCGGGGCTTACCCTCAGCACTGGGTGAGTCTTCTGTGCCAGAGGTCGGTGAGAGGTAGCCGAGCGAGCCCGGTTTGGTGAGTTTTTCAGGCTCGGCCGTCAGTCCCGTAGCGCCTGGGACTGCACCTAGTCTTAATTCTTGTGTAATGCCCCCCAGAGTTGTTGTAGTTCTCCTAAGCCGCCCTCGGCCAGTGGTCGTGGTTACGTAATCCTGTACGAACATTCGGGCATAATTACTGCTTGCGCCGGATTCTACGCTCGACGATAAAGCATCAGGTGTTGACAGCGCTTCGGCATCGCCCGCTTTCGTCAATATCATCGGTTGAGCCTGCCCCCCCAGCGCGTTGGGTACCGCCAAGTCCCCAAGCTGCTCGGGCGGCGGCGCAGCGCCATAGGCGTTCACGCCATCACTGCCGCCCGAACCGCTTCCTCCACCCCCATCACCGCCATCATTGCTCATCTCAAAACCCATGCCCGAGCGGGTGACCAGCCGGTTCTGCAGCGAATTGTCGCTCGTCACCACCGCCTTATTGCGCGGGTTGGGCACCGCGCCCAAAATCACCG
>Ga0114972_10004717_pt1 | contig 10121 bp, 10 predicted proteins | sample M_140807_EF_Meta_FD_87354 | JGI IMG/M metagenome (GOLD analysis project Ga0114972, IMG submission 87354) | Freshwater microbial communities from Lake Montjoie, Canada to study carbon cycling - M_140807_EF_MetaG | ecosystem: Environmental > Aquatic > Freshwater > Lake | place: Lake Montjoie... | reverse complement strand
ATCGGCGTTGCTGATTTGAGATATGAATCTTCTTTTGTGGAATTTTTAAAACGCAGACTCAGACTGACTCTTGGATACGTGCAAAATTGGCATTCATAGTTTGATTCAGCAACGCCAGAAAATCGATTGGTTTCATTGAAGATTTCGGTTAAAGTTTTTGTCTCTAATAAGCGATCGCGCCATAATTCTGAATCGCTTGGTTATAGCAGTATTCAGTCTTATAAGGTATAAAATAAGCCCTAAAAAGCTTGCTGAATAAGGCTTCAATATACCTCACTTGTCTTGATACCGCTATATTACGTTACCTACAAAAAAGCAGCACCTTTTTTGTGGTACCGCTTAGCTGTTGGTGTTGCAATTTTAGCCGCTACAATATTTCATTAGCATTCAAACCTCAAAATAGACTCAACAAAACGCTAATGTGAGTCAAGTTTTCGTTTTTCTGATAATTGATTGTAAATTTTATTGCGAGCGCGATTTACGCCACCGAGCGGTTGATGTTCTGGTAAACAATGCCAAGGTGAAAAAGATAAACTTTCGTCCTGTTGTTTAACTTCTTCTGTATCAAACTCTTGCTGAAAAATCTTGATCGTTGCCACCTTAATAAAGGGCGAATCTGATTCTTTCCATTCAATTGTCGGGTCTTCAATTAGCATTTTGTCAGCATCTGTTTGAAATTGAATATTGAAATCAAAGTAGGCTTCACGTTTCTGTAAATATTGTTTAATTCCCTCCCGAAGATAGCTATCTTTATCTTGAGCATTTTGAGGATTAAACGTCTGAGTTTGGTGAGGCACTATTTGATATTTAATTGCTTTTTCTCCTAATTTATAAGGTGTTGTACTCCAATAGATAATATCAAGGGGGCTAGTTGTTGCTTTACCTGCAATTTCTTTCAAAATACCAAAAGCATAGGCAGAGGATTGAAAGGCTTCACGAAATGCGTCATCAACTTGCGGCGGTTCTCCAGGTTTTAAAATGACCTTTCCTTCTGCCATTCCTTTTTGGACTAAACCAAAATCAAGATAGCCTTTAACATCCTTAATAAACATGACTGGGTGATTAATTCCCACAAAATCTTGCTCACTATTATTTTGCTCGACATTAAGGAGTTTAACTGCTATACCTCTGGCATCACCAATCATGTCAGATTGCAAATGTCCGTCTTGACGTTTATTGCTGCCATTGGAAAAGCGAATTAAAATATCATATTTGTCACGCTGAAAAACACCAATTTTTAGATCATTTGGAAGATTACTTTCAACAATAAATTCCCCTTTTACTAATCCATGACTTTTGGGGTGTTGCTGACGAAGAACGGGTTGCCCCTTATCATCTAAATCTTGGGAAAGACTAGCGAGTAAGATATCAATGAGTTGATCTTCTCTCTCTGGGGGATATTCTTTTCCGAGTTCGAGTACCATGAGGTTCATCTCCTATGATGATGAAAGTGTAAAAAATGGACGTTGAAAGTTAAGTCAAGAACATTATAATTAAAACAAATACGGCTGGTAAGGTCTGTAAATATAATGTCTTGAGATTTCTCTTTTTATTAAGATCTTTATTGGGTAAAGTCAGTGCGCCAAAAATACCCGCGATCGCCACACAGATTAGAAAGAAAAGTCGTAGTCGCAAGGTATTATCTACTGCAAACGCAGACCAAAAGAGTCCAACTGCAATGAAACTATTATATATCCCCGCATTTTTAGCGATAGGAGCCGTTTTTTTTGCATCTGCTAAATCATATCCCAATAATTTTTCTAGAGCAGGAACAGTAAAGAAGATTTCACCAATCGCAAAAACAAGGTGAATTAGTCCGATAAAAATGATCAAAATTTGCACGAGATTCATAGCCTGTAACCTTTCGTAAGTTAAAAATTTATCAGATAACTTTAAGAGCGATCGCGTATCCAATAATAAAAAATGGACTTAAAAAATTCAGTAGTTATTGCCTTTGTTACGAAAAGTCTGAGTGAATGTCTAAGTATTTCCTACATTACTCAATTCAGCAATAGTAAAAGGGCCACCAGGGACAATGGTTATTTTTGTCGGTTGATTTAGTTTGAGAAAAGACTGGCTAATTACTTTGAGTTTTTCAAACGTCTTCTTAGTGGTATCTTGGTTATTCATGTATTTTTCCTAAAATAAGATTAACGATATTTGTTGTGTGTGTAAAGCTATTCAATGCTATGAATTGAGTGGGGAATTTCTAGTTTGATTTTCTACCGACACAAATTTCTTTTATTCAATGAGCCATTGATTTAAACAAATTGATCAGTTGAAAGTAATTTATCAAAAGCAATTTTCCGATTCTGAGGGGTATCGCGATCAAAACCTAAGTCAAAGACACTTCCGTAAAAGAAGTAGGCAAATCCCGCAAAATCTCGATCACGGGTTGCTTCAGTTTGTTCTCGAATGAGATTGAGAGAAACTCTTCTTTTGTCAGGTTTTAAACCTGTTAAAATACCGATGATTGTTGGAATATGATTGCGAGCATTTTGGACTTCTAGCTTATCAATTTCTCCTGCAAAAGCGAGCATATTTTTATTAAAACTATTCTCCTGAGTGCGATAAACCTGTAAAGCTAATTCTTCCATAATACCTTCTTTTTCCCACGCTTTCCAATCGGCTAAAATGTTCTGAATCGAAAAATCCAAAGGATTAGGAGAAATAGAAACAATACAATCATCTTTAATCTTTTTGACTGTATTAAAAATTAAGCGAAGTGACTCAGTAACTTTTTCCTTTCGCCAAGTTTTAAATTTCTCCATATTGGGATTTTTAAGGAGATCAGCCGCGCCAGGATTATCTTTATTAAATAAGCCTAACGTAAAAGCATCAAACCCCATACTCCGAGGAATACCAAAGTGATCATCTAACTGAATGCCGTCAATCTCATAATTTTCAACGACTTCACCGATTAAACCTGTGAGAAATTTTTGAACTTCTGGATGAGTTGGATTGAGCCAATATTTACCATCAAAAATGCGTTTGTCAGTAACAGCATTTGTCAGCATTAACCATTCAGGTTTGGCCGCTACTAAAGGAGAATTAGGAAGGAGCATTAATCCATATTCAAACCAAGCAATAACCCGAAAATGATTTCCTAAATCTTGGTTAACTTCAATAATCTCAGCAAGAATATCTCTACCTGCTAACTCTTTTTCGAGACCAACTATTCTGAGTTTAGCTTCATCAGAATCAGGAGTATTATCGATTAAAGAAGATTGAAAGAAAGTAAATCCTTTATTCCAAACTACGGGATAGAGAGTATTAAATCCTGAATCTTTGAGCTTTGTCAAACCCTCTCTTATGTTATCTTTGGATTTGAGAATATCGCTATCAATGTTAGTTATCCAAACTGCTCGAATTTCTTCGACCTGAATATGTTTTTCAAAGAAAAAGACAGTTTGACCCAAACTACCTAGAAGATTTTCTAGTTTGACTAAATAATGATTGTCTTTTTTTATATAAGATTTGAACTTAAGTTCTTTACCTGCACTAATAAATTGTTTTTGGCTACTAGAAAGCGTTTCAGAAAAAGCGGGCGAAGTTTTAGCAAAAGTGTCTTGGGTGATTTTTAAAGTAAGCATCTTTTCATCTCTTATTAGGATAAAATAACTGAGAATTTAGAAATTTTCAGTTAACTTGAACTCAAATACTACGAAAGTATTTTTCAGGATAATTTTAGATCGCAAAATTTATTTATGAGGTTGATTATTCACTCTAGCAAACGCACCATCATGGCTCACAATTTGAAATTAATGAAAAAATCGAATTTAGATAAGGAATTGGAATTAAATTTTGGTGTTAAAATTGGTTCAGCTAGTGTCTGATAAAAGTTAGCAATGGACAAAATTAAAATGATTGAAATTTTCAGTAAAGTTCCGAGTAATTTTCGATAAATTATCTTAGTTATTGCTCCTAATTTTCAAGAAATGTTACAAGTCTTTAATCGTTTCCAAGCTGCATAAATTTGTCCACTGGCTGCTATAACTGTATCTGAATTAACCCACATCGCTGGTAATTCTCCCATTGGTGCGTCTAAAGAAAAATTTAGTTCAAAGGGATTGATAAAACTATCATCTATTTTCCAGCCAACTTTAGAAGCAAAAACATCCCTAAGTAATGATTCTTGTTCATCATCAAGACTTTTTTTCTTGAGTTTACCGCCTAAATTTTGCCAGATTTCTTGTTGAACACTAAACCCAAAGTGTCCCTGACTATGCTTAACCCAAAGTTGATCAATTGTCTGTAAATCTGTACAAGGAAATTCACTCATATCTCCGACAAAACCCTCATCAACATTAGGCAAGACTTTTACCATAATAAATAAGGTTTCTTGATCAGCTTCTTCCCATTGTCCATTAATTAACAGATCACGAAGTCTGGAATAGTCAGCACCAACATCGGATTTAAGTTCAATTTTAGCCATTGTGATTCCTGTTTTGGTATAAAAAATTTAGGTTATGGGTAGAAATACCGAATAAAGTATCTCTACCTTTTTACGAACGTTCAGCTTGTAATTCTGATAAAGCCTTCTACATCAGATAAATTACGAGTAAAGTTTACACTCTGATTACCCTTATTGCCTTCGGATGTTGTGAATGTAGAACTACCAGGGGTATATCCTCTGACAATTCCAATGTGATTAAATGCTCCAGGAGTACTAGGCCAATCAAAAATGACAATATCTCCGCGAGTAGGTGTAAAACTACTGCTTTTTAGGTTCCAAAATCCTTTTTTACTTGCCCAAAATTTCCAAGATTCAACTAATGCCATTGTTGCCCAAAATCCGTCAGGCTGAATCGGAACATCAATGCCGACTTCTCGACAACAGTAATAAACAAACGCTCCACACCAATCGTAAAAAACTTTAGCAGTACCTATTTGTCCTAAATCCAACATAGGTTTACGGAATATTTCTAGATATTTCTCGGCTTCACTGCTGCTATCACTCCAACGTAAATTCTTAGCAGCTTCATTTTCTGCAAAATTCGCTAATTTTAACCGTGGATTTTCGCCTGAAATATCTACAGCAGTGCCATCAAATTTACCACTTAATTCTTTCCATGTTTGGGTATAAACTTCGCCATCAACTGTAATTCCTGCTTGTAGTTGAAAAGCTCTGACTGCCTTTTCTGTATTAGGGCCAAAATCCCCGTCTTCATCTCCAGCATTAAATCCTAGAGCATTTAAAACTTTTTGTAAGGCTTTAACGTCGTCTCCTTTCACTCCTTGTCGTAAAATACGAGTCAAAGTAGGTAAGTCAAAATCGGTAGAAGTTGTTCCTCCTGTATTTATAACCGCCTGTCCAGCATAATTGAGATTCCAAGCTTGACCTCTTTCTAATACACCACTACGAAACTCTGGTAATCGCCAAATCGAAGAGCCTGGAAAACGATTGAGATAGGATTGTAATTCTGATGCTTTAGCTGGATTGCTGGAATCGCTTTCCGAACCCCAAATAGGTAAAATTGGTTTGCTTAAACCTATTGCTTGATGAGCTTTAAGACAGTCCTGAACTTCATCTTCATTTGTTGCACGGAAACCAAACTTCTCAAAATAAATTTGAGGCAAAGCAATATCACAGTGTTGATCTAGTATTTTCCAAGGAATATTAGGATGAAATCCAGGATGACCAAAGCTAGTATAGCCTAATGTACCTGAAGAAATTAAAGGACGTAACTGAGTTAATAAAGCAGTTACATTAGAATGAGTGCTAGTATTTTCAACTTCTACTTCTACATCCAGAATATATCCATCTAAGCCACAATCAACAGCTTTTTTGACAGCCGTGACTTGAGCATTAATATCGGATGTACCATAATGATAACCCCAGCCAAAAACTTGAATGTCCTTATCTTTGATTTTTTTAACAATATCTGTCGAACATTGATGACCCCAGAACATAGGATTGCTTTTACCATCAAATACCTTCAGATAAACTCGTTTTGCTTTAACTTGCATTAGTTTATCTAAATAATCACTTCCAATTTGAGAAAGATTCCAAATCCAAATACCATTAGGATGTGTAGCCATAAAACGTAGTTTCCTTGAACTTAATTTTTCATATAAAAATATCGTAGACACTAATTGTTGACTTGTCAATAGGAAAAAGTCTGTTTTTGGCTCAAAAAAAGTCGGAAAAAGTCGGAAAAAGTCTGTTGTCAATATTCATCCCACCAATGCGATCGCCTGTAGCATATCCCAAATAAAACCCGCATCACGATTATTCGGCAACATAAATCACCTGATAACTATTTAAAATCTCATAACGCCGATAGGGATTTTTAAGACCTTGTTTCTCTGCAATATCAACATCTCTACAGAAAAGACTTTTCAATTGTTCTCTCATTGTCACCCAATCCAATAAACTCCACTTTGCATCAGAATCAAAGGTGACAAGCACATCAATATCGCTATCATCACGGAAATCAGACCGTAAAATTGAACCAAACAACGCTAATTCATTAATTTTCCAATCCTGACAAAAAGCGGATAGTTGTTCAGGAGAAATAAGAAGTCTTTTCTGAATAGCATAATCTAATTGAAATATCATTAGCGATCGCTCTCTTAAACCTACCAAATTGTCCCTAAATCCAAAACAAAACTCGGTAATATATTCTCTCCCGATAAACTGTTAGGATTCTCCAAAACCTCCACTGTTTGACCCTGACGATAAATCTCAACTTGTCGGTCTTGACGATTAATTAACCAACTCAATCGAGTCCCATTTTCTAAATACTCCTGCATCTTTTCTTGTAACACTTTTAAATTATCACTTTTAGATCGTAACTCAATCACAAAATCAGGACAAAGCGGCACAAATCCCTGGCGTTCATCGGTTGTTAACCCATTCCATTTTTCCAACGGAATCCAAGCCGCATCAGGAGATTTATCCGCACCATTGGGTAACTTAAACCCCGTCGAAGAATCAAACGCAATGCCAAGCTTATTACTACGACTCCAGGCTTGTAACTGATAGGCAATTTCCACATTTCGGTTTCCTGTTTCTCCACCTGTTGGCGACATAATCACTAAATCTCCTCGGCAAGTTCTCTCAAAACGCAAATCACGATTATTTTGACACAGTTGATAAAACTGGTCATCCGATAAAGTTAAAGGATCAAGCCTAATCGTTAGAGGACTCATTCTGTTTAAGAGGGAATTATTGCTAACTTCTCCCATTATAAATTTAGAATGCAAATCATGTCTTGAAATTATCTCGATCGCCCTATGGGTTGTACCAAAAAAGGAGCGATCGCGTTCTCGAAAAATTTTCTTATCAGTTCAATAATTTAGGAATAGAGCGAATAGGGTGTAAAGTAATAATGCTAATTTTAAGAACCGATAAAAGAAATTGTGTCTGATTCCCAAAAAGCCGCCCGTTCCGTCGCCAATATTGCTGGTATTGTGGCGATCGCAACCCTAATCAGCAAAGTTTTTGGGCTAGTACGCGAACAAATCATTGCGGCGGCCTTTGGCGTGGGGGCAGTGGTCAATGCCTATTCCTATGCCTATCTCATTCCTGGATTTTTGTTGATCCTCCTCGGTGGAATCAATGGCCCCTTCCACAGTGCCTTAATTAGTGTTTTATCCAAACGGGACAAATCCGAAGGGGGGGCCCTAGTTGAAACCGTCACAACCCTAGTGAGTATCATTTTACTGATTGTAACGATTGTTTTAATTGTTTTTGCTGGTACTTTTATTGATCTCCTCGCCCCAGGCTTAGATGATCATTCTCGTTCTGTTGCGGTTCAGCAATTACAGATCATGGCTCCCTTGGCATTACTCGCAGGATTAATCGGTATTGGTTTTGGAGCCTTAAACGCCGCCGATCAGTATTGGCTCCCTAGCATTAGTCCGCTACTTTCTAGCATTACCGTTATTCTTCCCCTGGGTGTTACCCTTGCCTATCTCGGCCCTAAATTAAATACTCCCCAATATGCCCTGCTCGGTTCCCTGTTATTAGCAGGGGGAACAATGGCAGGCGGTGTTTTGCAATGGTTGGCCCAAATTGCAGCCCAGAGTAAGGCAGGCATGGGAAAACTACGATTTCGCTTTGATTGGCGGCTTCCTGGGGTGACTGATGTATTGAAGGTCATGGTTCCTGCGACCCTTTCTTCGGGAATGCTCTATATCAATGTTTCTACTGACCTCTTTTTCGCTTCTTTTATTGAAAATGCGGCGGCATCCATGCGTTATGCCAACTTTATCGCGCTGACTCCGTTGGGGATTATTTCTAACATGATTCTAGTCCCCTTTATGCCGATTTTTTCCCGCTTGGCAACGCCCGAAAATCATCCCGAACTCAAGCTCCGTATTCGTCAAAGTTTACTATTAACGGCCCTGACCATGTTGCCCCTGACTGGCATTTTTATCGGACTTTCTACACCAATTGTCCGCCTTATTTATCAACGAGGAGCCTTTAATGCCGCCGCTTCCCAGGATGTGGTTCCTGTTTTAATGGCCTATGGATCAGGGATGTTTTTCTATTTAGGACGCGATGTGTTGGTACGGGTTTTCTATGCCTTAGAAGATGCTCAAATTCCCTTTAGCGTTAGTATTCTCAATATTTTTCTTAATGGGATACTCGATTTTTTCTTTTATAAACCCTTTGGTACACCTGGTTTAATCTTTGCCACCGTCAGCGTTAATATTGTTTCCATGATCATTTTTCTGGTGATGCTCCATCGTCGTCTTCATGGTTTACCCTTTGGGGAATGGTTGCTCTCCCTATTGAGTTTGACAGGAATCAGCGCGATCGCGGGTCTGGCGGGTTGGGGAGTCAGTGGACAACTGGAAAAAATGCTGGGGACGGGTAATTTAGTTTTAGAATTATTACAGTTAGCCCTCTCCTGTGGCGTGGTTGTCGGAATTTTTGGTATCTTAGCGATGCAATTAAAACTACCTGAAGTTGATTTATTAACGGAACGTATCACCAAAAAAATCAAAAAATCCTAATTATTAGTTTCCCTCAAGGAGGAAAATTTATCCGTGTTAGACATTAAACAAATTCGTGACAATCTCAGCTTTGTTGAAGAAAAACTTAATAGTCGTAGTAGCGTGCAGTTGCAACAAAATACTTTTAAACTAACTCTAGAAGCAATTTTACAACTCGATAAAGAGCAACGAGAGTTAGAAATAGCAAGGACTGAATTAAATTTTCGCAGTAATGAAATTGGAAAATTAATTGGTCAAAAAAGTCGCCAAGAAGGTAATGCAGAAGAAATTGAGATATTAAAAAAGGAAGGTCAAGCAGTTAAAAACCTAATTATTCAATTAGAACAGGAAGAAAAAAGAGAAGATGGAAAAGATGTTAAAACCCAATTAAGAAATTTCTTATTACAATTACCCAATTTACCGAGTGATTCCACTCCGATAGGCAATGATGAAAGAGAAAATGTAGAAATTCGTCGTTGGGGCGATGAATATTTACCGACTAATGTAGATATTTTGCCCCACTGGGAAATTGGAGAAAAGCTCGGTATTCTTGACACGAAAAAAGCGGTTAAAGTTGCCCAAAGTCGTTTTGTCAGCTTAATTGGAGCAGGAGCCGCCCTAGAAAGAGCCTTAATTAATTTCATGTTAGATACCCAGATTAATGCGGGTTATCTCGAAGTTTTACCTCCTATTTTAGTCAATAGTGATTCTCTAGAAGGTACATCCCAACTGCCCAAATTTGCTGAAGATCTTTTTCAATGTAAGGAGGATGATTTATGGTTGATTCCAACGGCAGAAGTTCCTGTTACTAATCTATATCGAGAGGAGATTTTAGAGGCAGAACAATTACCGATTAAACATTGTGCCTATACCCCTTGTTTTCGTCGAGAAGCAGGAAGCTATGGACGGGATAGTAAGGGATTAATTCGCTTACATCAATTTAATAAAGTTGAATTAGTTAAACTGGTTAAACCTGAAAATTCAGCCGCAGAACATGAAGCCCTCGTTCAAAATGCAGAAGCGATTTTACAAGCCTTAAAATTACCCTATCGAGTCATTGAATTATGTACAGGAGATTTGGGCTTCGGGGCGGCAAAATGTTATGATCTAGAAGTTTGGTTGCCCTCTTCAGAGACCTATCGAGAAATTTCCAGTTGTTCTAATTTCCATGATTT
>Ga0114972_10004716_pt1 | contig 10123 bp, 8 predicted proteins | sample M_140807_EF_Meta_FD_87354 | JGI IMG/M metagenome (GOLD analysis project Ga0114972, IMG submission 87354) | Freshwater microbial communities from Lake Montjoie, Canada to study carbon cycling - M_140807_EF_MetaG | ecosystem: Environmental > Aquatic > Freshwater > Lake | place: Lake Montjoie... | reverse complement strand
CGATCTGGGTTGGGACGTCGACATCGGACCGCTGTTCCAGACGCCGGAGGAGGCGGCCCGTCAGGCCGTCGAGGCCGACGTGCACGTGGTCGGCGCCTCGTCACTCGCGGCCGGTCACCTGACGCTCGTTCCGGCGCTGCGCTCAGCGCTCGCGGACCTCGGGCGGCCCGACATCATGGTCGTCGTCGGCGGCGTGATCCCGCCGCAGGACTACGACGAGCTCCTCGCCGCGGGTGCTGCGGCGATCTTCCCGCCGGGCACCGTCATCCACACAGCGGCCGCGGACCTGCTGCGCGATCTGGCCGCGCAGCTGGGCTACGACCTGAGTTGATCCGGCCGTTCACACACCGGCCGACGGCGCTCAGCGCGCCGCGGCCTGTGTGCGAACGAGGTCGATCAGGTTCCCGAGCGCGAGGTTCACGTCGACGAGGTGCAGACCCCATTGCGGGGTGAGCCGACCGCCGATCTGGTCGGGCCGGGCGTCGCCGGGCGTCCAGGTGTCGGTGGCTTCGAGCCAGTCGAAGCGTTCGTTGCTGGTGCACTGCGCGCTGATCAGCCCGTCGTAGCGGACGAACGGCGTCGTCACCCCCGGCCGCGATGAACCCGGGTAGTACGAGTCCAGTGCGCCGGCGCCGCCGCCGGGCGCGGCCGGGTTGGTGCAGATCACCCGACCCTGGCCCGTGCGTGGCGCGCCGAACAGGCTGTCGTCGGGCGGTGGGGACGTGGCGTCGAACGTGGCGTACGAGACGACGCACCCGGTCTGCTCCGAGGTCGTGCACGGCGGCACGTTCGCGAACGCACCGGGTGTTCCCTCGGCGGGGACGGGCCCACCGATCAGCAACGCGCTGACGAGCTGCGAGCGGACGTCCGGATTGTTGTCGATCTCGTCGGCGATGAGTCGGCGGAGGTGGCCGGCGCCCTGCGAGTGGCCGATGAGCACGACAGGCCGACCGCCGTTGTCGGTGCGTAGGTACTGCTGCCAGGCGTCGCGCACGTCGCCGTAGGCCACCTCGAACGGTGCCGTCGCACCGGGCACGGTGGTGGTGGGTGCGCGACCACCGATGCCGAGTCCGGCGAGCGGCACCTGGCGGTACATCGGTGCGAACGTCCGGCACACGGCGGCGAACCGGGCGAACTGGTTCGCCACCACCATGCGTTCCTCATCGCCGACGACGCGGTCGGAGTTGGGCGGCGGCTCCTGCGAGACGGTCGGGTAGACGTAGAAGCAGTCGACCAGCGGGTCGTCGGCCGGCGTGAACGGCTCGACCTGGGTCGACCCATCCGCATTCACGAGCGTCGTCGTCAGGTCGACGTCGCAGGCGTCGTCGGCGGTGTCGGGCCGGCACAACCAGTTGGCCGGGTCGTCGTACGCGCTCACCGGCTCGGCGCCGGGTGGGTCGCCCGCACCGTCGGGCACCGACGAGCTCGCCGTGGTCGGCGCCTCGTCCGGTGCCGCAACCGTGGTCGGTGGCGCAGCCGTCGATGACGCGGTTGCGTCCGTCGACGACGAGCACGCCGATGCGAGCAGCGCGGCGGCGAACACGAGCGCCGCAGAGGTCAGGAGGGTTCGGCTCGTCCGGGCTCGGCGGGTGGTGTCCACCGGTGGTCGCGTCATCGGGGCTCCTCGTGGCAGGCGGTCGACGGGCGTGACGCGGATGTTAGGTCGCGGGTCGCCCGGTAGCCTGCCCGTGTGGCCCGCCTCCTGTCGCTCGACCGCTACGTCGACGGCGTGCTCGCGGGTGACCGGACGGTGCTGGCGCAGACCATCACGTTGTTGGAGAGTCGCAACCCTGCGCACCGTGAGCTCGCAGGACAGGTGTTGCAGGAACTGTTGCCGTCGAGCGGACAGAGCCAACGTGTCGGGATCACCGGCGTGCCCGGTGTCGGCAAGAGCACGTTCATCGACCAGCTCGGCGTGAACCTGACCGCCGCAGGACACCGCGTGGCGGTGCTGGCGGTCGACCCGTCGAGCTCGCGGACCGGCGGCTCGATTCTCGGTGACAAGACGCGCATGGAACGTCTGGCGGTCGACCCGGCGGCCTTCATCCGGCCGTCGCCCGCCGGCGAGACGCTCGGCGGCGTCACGCGCAGCACGCGCGAGACGGTGCTCGTGTGCGAGGCCGCAGGCTTCGATGTGGTGCTCGTCGAGACGGTGGGGGTCGGGCAGTCCGAGACCGTGGTGGCCGGCATGGTCGACTTCTTCCTCGTGCTCATGCTCTCGGGAGCGGGCGACGACCTGCAGGGCATCAAGAAGGGCGTGCTCGAGCTCGCGGACATGGTGGCGGTCAACAAGGCCGACGGCGACAACGTCCGCCGTGCCGAGCTGGCCGCGGCGGAGTATCGCAGCGCGTTGCATCTCATGTCGGCGGCGTCGCCCACGTGGACGGCGCCGGTGCTGACATGCTCCGCCATGGACAACACGGGGCTCGCCGAGCTGTGGGACCAGATCGAGGTCCACCGCGACAAGCTCACGGCGACCGGCGAGCTCACGGCCCGCCGCCGGATCCAACAGGTGGAGTGGATGTGGTCGATGCTCGACGACCGGCTCCGGCAGGATCTCCGTTCCGATCCGGGTGTCACCGAACGGCTCGTCGAGCTCGAACTCGCGGTCGAGGACGGGTCGATCCCGGCGACGGTGGCCGTCGAGGAGCTCTGGGCCCGGTACCAGTCGGGTCGTGGGTAGCTCTGCCCGGTTGATCGCTGGCGACAGGACGGGTTCGCTGTGGGGATGACGCGTCGTGTTCCGATCGGTGCCGTGGCGGCCGTCGTGGCGGTGCTGGCCACGGTGGCCGCGGTCGCCGTGGCGTGTGCGGGCCCCGACCTGGATTCGGCGAGCGCTCCCACGTCCTCGGTCGCCTCGTCGGTCACGACGTTGCCGGTCGATCCCGGCGCGGAGGTGGCGGGCGAGACGCTGGAGCGACGCCCGGTCGATCCAGCGGTGGAGCAACAGGTGCGCGCCGCCGTGCTCGAGTCCACATCGACGGCGTGCGGGTTCGACCGGCAGGGGACGGTCACGATGATCGACCTCGACGGCACCGAGGTGGGGCTGACCAACCGTCACGTGGTGGCGGGGGCGTCGGAGACGACGCTGACCGGTCCGAACGGCGCAACGGCGACGTCGCCGGTGGGCGATTCGGTGCCGCAGCGGGATGCGGCCACCGTCGAGGTGCGCCCAGCGGACATTCGGGCACTCGGCGCCGCGGTGCTCCAGCCGGGGCTGGCCGCCGCCGTCGATGACACGGTCGTCGTCGCGGGGTTCCCCGACGGAGCGTTCTCGGCCCGGACGGGTCGAGTGGTGGCCCGCCAACCGCGCACCGATCTGGGTGGCGTCACCGACGTGCTGGTGATCGACGTCCCGGCCGCGGAGGGCATCTCCGGTGGGGTGGTGGTCGATGGCGCCGGCCGGGCCGTCGGCCTGGTCGCGGCACGCGATCCGGAGACGGGTTTCACCGTGGCGTATCCGCTGGACTCGGTTCGTGACGCGACCGAACCCGGGCCACCCGCCTGCTGAGCCGACGGCCTGCCGCCGCTCCACGCGCGACACCGCGTTGGAAAATGAAGGGCGGCCGCCTGTGACATGTCCGCAGCGACCGCGCCCCGACGCGGCGTTGGCTTCCCTCCGACTGGTCGAGAGACTCGGCTCATGCAGGCGCTCCAACTCACTGACTGGCACCACGACGCTGAACTGGTCGAGGTCGAGCAACCGGATCCGGGACCGGGAGAGGTGCTCGTGCGCGTGGGTGCAGCGGGTGCGTGCCACTCGGATCTGCACCTCATGCACGACTTCGCCGACGGCGTGGTGCCGTGGGGTCCGCCGTTCACGCTCGGCCACGAGAACGCCGGGTGGGTCCACGCCGTGGGCGCCGGCGTCCGCGGCGTCGAGGTCGGCGAGCCGGTCGCCGTCTACGGCCCCTGGGGCTGTGGCCGTTGTCCGCGGTGCCGGCTCGGTGCCGAGAACTACTGCGAACGGCAACCGACGCTGCGCGCTGCCGGCGGGGGCCTCGGTGCCGATGGCGGCATGGCGCCATTCATGTTGGTGCCGGATGCCCGGTGGCTCGTCGGTCTCGGCGATCTCGATCCGATCGACGCCGCCCCGCTCACCGATGCGGGCCTGACGCCGTACCACGCCGTCCAGCGGTCCCGAGCGTTGCTCCGACCGGGATCGACGGCGTTGGTCGTGGGTGTCGGCGGGCTCGGACACATGGCCGTCCAGATCCTGCGTGAACTGACACCGGCCACGATCATCGTGGTGGACGAGCGTCCCGAGGCGCGGACGCTGGCCCTTGAACTGGGGGCCGATCACGCGCTCGCCCCCGGGGACGACGCGGTGAGCGAGGTGTTCGGTCGCACCGGTGGGCTGGGTGTCGATGTCGCCATCGACATCGTCGGCTCCGAGTCGACGCTGGCGTTCGCGGCCGCCGTGACACGCAGCCTCGGTCACCTCACGATCGTGGGACTCGGCGGCGGTGTCGTGCCGGTCGGGTTCTTCTCGCTCGCCTACGAGGTCTCGGTGGCGACGACCTACTGGGGCAGCATCCCTGAGCTGGGTGAGGTGCTGGCGCTGGCGTCGGCGGGCCGGCTGCGCGCCGAGGTGCACCGCTTCGACCTGCCGCACGCCATGGATGCCTACCGCCAGATGCAGTCGGGTGAGTTGTCGGGCCGTGCCGTCATCGTGCCGACCTGAGTCGGCGTGGACGAGGAGGCTCACGTGGCAACGCAGGTGATTCCGTCGATCTCCATGCCGGGCGCGACCGCGCCCGTGATTCCGCTGCGCGAGGCAGGTGCCGCCGACCTGGCCCAGGTCGGCGGCAAGGGAGCGAACCTCGGCGAGTTGATGCGCGCCGGATTCCCGGTGCCGTGGGGGTTCGTCGTCACCGCGGACGCCTACCTGTCCGCGCTCGAGGCCGCCGGCGAGCGGGAGCGTGTGCGGGTGTCGTTCGACGCGCTCGGTTCGACGGTCGATCTCGAGGCCCGTCGAGCACACGTCGCCGAGCTCCGACGGCGGGTGCAACGGGTTGCGGTGCCCGACGCGCTCCGGCGCGCCATTGAGGACGCGCTCGGAGCGCTGGGTCCCGACCCGATCGTGGCGGTGCGTTCATCGGCGACGAGCGAGGATGCGCCCGGCGCGTCGTTTGCCGGAATGCACGAGTCGTACATCGGTGTGCGCGGCTCGGCCGACATCGTCGACGCGGTCCGTCGATGCTGGGCGTCGCTGTTCTCGGACCGCGCCGTGGCGTACCGCCTGGAACAGGGCATCGATGAGGAACCGGCGATCGCCGTCGTGGTGCAACTCGTGGTCGCGTCCGAGGCGGCCGGGGTCATGTTCACCGCCGACCCCGGCGGCCGAGCCACCGATCTGGTGGTGATCGAGGCGGCCCGTGGACTCGGCGAGGTGGTCGTCAGCGGTGTCGTCGAACCTGATCACCTCGAGGTCGACACGCGACGTTGGGCCATCACGGTCACGCACCCGGGGCACCAGGAGGAGCAGATGCGGCTCGACGGTGACGGCGCGACGGCAACGAGCGCGGTCAGCGCGTCGATGCGCTCGCAGCCGGTACTCAGTGACGAACAGGTGCTCGAACTGGCCCGCCTCGGTCGCGACATCGAGACGGCGTTCGGTCGGCCGCAGGACGTCGAGTGGACGCTCGCCGGCGGGAGGTGGAACATCGTGCAGACCCGTCCCATCACGACACTCGGCGGTGACGTACCGCCAGCGGTGGACATTGTGAGCGGCCGACGCTCGGGCGATCATGCAACTGCTGGCGATGCGCCGGATGAAGCGGCGGCCACCTGGGAGCTGCGGGGGTTGGCGGCGTCGTCGGGCGTCGCGTCCGGAGCGGTGCGAATCCTCACCGATCCGTCGCAGGCGACGACCTTCGCCGACGGTGACGTGCTCGTCGCTCCGACCACGTCACCGGACTGGGTGCCGTTGCTCCGTCGGGCGGCGGCGGTCGTGACCGAGTCGGGTGGCGCCACCTGCCACGCCGCGATCGTCAGCCGCGAACTCCGCGTGCCCTGCGTCGTCGGCGTCCGTGGAGCGACGACGCAGTTGCGCGATGGCCAGGTCGTCACGGTCGACGGTGAGGCCGGCACCGTCCGCCCGGGCGCTGCCGCAACCGACGCCGCAGCCGCTGGAACGGTGAGGGAACGACGACCGTTCGCCTCGGACACAGCGGCGGTCCCCGAGGCGCTCGCCACCCGCATCGAGGTGAATCTGGGCGTCGTGGGAGCGGCGTCCGCTGCCGCTGAACTCCCAGTCGACGGTGTGGGCCTCCTCCGCGCCGAGGTGATGCTCGTCGACGCGCTCGGCGGCGTGCATCCGGCCGCGATGATCGCTCGAGGCGAGGCGGCCGACTTCGTCGGACACCTTTCGGACGCGGTGCTCGAGGTCACGACGGCGTTCGGCGATCGACCCGTTGTGTACCGATCGACGGACTTCCGGAGCAACGAGTTCCGCGGCCTCGAGGGCGGTGACGAGTTCGAGCCGGTCGAGGCCAACCCGATGATCGGCTTCCGTGGCTGCTTCCGGTATGTCCAGGACCCGACCTTGTTCAACCTGGAGCTCGAGGCGTTGGCGCGGGTGCGCGAGCAGACACCGAACCTCCATCTGATGATCCCGTTCGTCCGCAGTGCCTGGGAGCTCGAGCGCTGTCTGGAACTCGTCGACGCCTCGCCGCTGGGGCGACAACGGGGACTGCTCCGCTGGGTGATGGCCGAGGTGCCCTCGGTGATCTACCAACTCGACGCGTACGCCGCACTCGGGATCGACGGTGTGTCGATCGGGTCGAACGATCTGACGCAGTTGATGCTCGGTGTCGACCGGGACTCGGCGTTGTGCGCCGAGGCGTTCGACTCCGCCGATCCGGCGGTCCTCGCTGCGATCCGCGACATCATCAGCGGGGCACAGGGCGCCGGCATGACCGCGTCGTTGTGCGGTCAGGCACCGTCGAACGACCCGCAGTTCGCCGAGCACCTGGTCCGGGCGGGCATCGATTCGATCTCGGTCACCCCCGATGCCGTGGGCGCCCTCCGGGCGGTCGTCGGGGCCGTCGAACATCGGATCGTGCTCGAGTCGGCTCGGCTCGGCACTCTCTGAACATCGTTCAGATCGTCTGGACGTGCTGTGAGGGGGAATTCATGGCCACTGCAACCACCACCCGTCGTCCCAAGATCCGCGCCGTTGCGCTGCTCGGCATGGTCGCGTCGATCGCGCTGTTCAGCTCGGCGTGCACGCTCAGCGACGTGTCATCGATCCTGTCGATCCTGCGACTCTTCGGCGTGCTCTGATCCGATCCGACGCGGTCGATCGACGCACCTCGGACGGGGTCAGTCGGTCGACCGCAGGATCCGTCCGGCGAGCGCACCCGTGTGCTCGCCGGCTTCCATGAACACCGCACCGTTCACGACGGTGCAGTCGACGCCCCGGGCCCGCTGCACGAAGCGCGGTGCGCCACCGGGGAAGTCACGCATGATCTCCGGGACCTGCAGTTCGAGCCCGTCGAGATCGATCACGTTCACGTCGGCGAACGCGCCGGGGTGCAGCACCCCGCGATCCCGATACCCGATGAACGAGGCCGTGTCCGACGTGAGGCGGCGGACGCCCTCCTCGATCGTCAGCAACCCTTCGTCCCGCACCCAGTGCGACAGGAAGTACGTCGGCTGGCTGGCATCCATGATCTGGGTGGCGTGCGCGCCCGCGTCCGCGAGTCCCATGATCGACACCGGTGACGTGATGAGTTCGGCGATGGCGGACTCGTCCTGATTCATCACCGGCCAGTTGACCAGCGTCCGACCGTCCGAGGAGTCGAGCGCGTCGAGGTACGCCTCGATCGCGTGCACCCCACGGGCTCGGCCCCATCCGGCCACCGAGTCGGACTCGTCGTACGTGTACCGAGCCGGTGCGTCAGCGGACATCACGAACATGCGCTCGTAGCTGTCGGTCGGTCGCTCCGCCGCCTCGGCGATGAGTCGGGCCCGCACCCCGGGGTCCCGGATCGCCGCGAGCTTGGTGGCCAGCGTCTCGTGCCGGACGGCCTGGAACGACGGCAGGTCGTCGAGCAGCGAGTTGGCGTCGAGGCTGAACAGCACGCCCACGCTGCGGGGCGTGATCTGTGGGCGCAGCTGCGCGCCGCGCTCGTTGGCCTCGGCGGCGAGCCGGAGGACCTCGCGGTAGTGCTCGCCGAGCGAGCTGATCTGCTGCAGGTTGAAGCTGAACGGGCGACCCGACGCCCGCGACAGCTCGGCCATCCAGCCGACCTCGTCGGCCACACGGTCGCCGGGGACGTGCTCGAAGTTGTACCGGGGCGCGCTCTCGAACACACCGCGGCCGAGTTCCGCGAGCGAGGCGGTGATCCGGGTGAACTCGTCGGGCTCGCTCCACGTGCCCGGGACGTTGCGGCCATCGGGCACACGATGGAAGAGACTCCGCGAGATCGAGTAGCCGAGGGCGCCGGACTCCATGGCGGCGCGCACCTCGGCGGCCATCTCGTCGAGCTGCGCCTCGGTCGGAACGAAGTCGCGTTCACACGCCGCATCACCCGCCACGTACAGCCGCACGGCGACATCGCCCACGTACCCGCCGGCGTTCAGTCCGCGCGGCAGCCGGTCGAGGGCGTCCAGGTAGCCGCCGAAGTCCTCCCAGTCCCACGGCAGCCCCTCGAGGATGCACGCGGCGGGGATGTCCTCGACGGATTCCATCGCCGTGGCCAGCACCTCGCCCTGTCCGGGCCGAACCGGTGCGAACGTCATCCCGCAGTTGCCCATGACCACCGAGGTGACACCGTGCCAGCACGACGACGACATGGTCGGGTCCCATCCGATCTGTGCGTCCAGATGCGAGTGCAGGTCCACGAATCCGGGCGTCACGATGCGTCCGTCGGCATCGATCACCCGCCCGGCGCCGGTGCGGTCGACCTCACCCACCGCGGTGATGCGGTCGCCGTCGATGCCGACGTCGCCCCGGAACGCAGGTGTGCCCGTACCGTCGACGACCGTGCCGCCGGTGATCACCAGATCGTGTGCCATGTCGCCGGCCCTCCGTGGGTGGACTTCGGTCGGATGGCAGCAGTCCAGCACATCAGCGGACCGGCCTGCCGAGACCCGGATTTCCCTTTGGTAGTGTTGCCGCTTCGAGGGCCGCGGGAGTTCGAGTGAGCAAGCACATCGTCGTCACCGGTGCGGCCGGCATGGTCGGGTCGCACGTCGCGGAGCAGTTGCTCGCCCGCGGGGACCGTGTGGTCGGCGTCGACGACCTGTCGACCGGCGAGCTCGCCAATCTGGCCGGCGTGCTCGGGTCGGACGGGTTCGAGTTCATCGAGGCCGACGCCTGCACGCTGTCCGAGCTCCCGGCCGGGACCGATGCCGTGATGCACCTGGGATCGCCCGCCTCGCCGCGTCACTTCCGGGACCTGCCGATCGAGGTGCTGCGCGCCGGGAGCATCTCGACGCTCAACATTCTCGACCTGGCCGAACGGACCGGCGTGACCGTGCTGTTCGCGTCGAGCAGCGAGGTCTACGGCGAACCCGAGGTCCACCCGCAGCGCGAGGACTACCGGGGCAGCGTGAGCACGCTCGGCGAACGAGCCTGCTACGACGAGGGCAAGCGGTTCTCCGAGGCGGCGCTCGACACCTACCGCCTGCGCCGCGGGCTCGACACCCGCATCGCCCGCATCTTCAACACCTACGGACCTCGCATGCGGCTCGATGACGGCCGCATCGTCGTCACGCTCGCCCAGCAGGCGCTGCGCGGCGAGCCGCTCACCATCCACGGCGACGGCACTCAGACCCGGAGCTTCTGCTACGTCGACGACCTGGCCGCCGGGCTCATCGCGTTGCTCGACAGCGACGTCGTCGAGCCGGTCAACCTGGGGAACCCGGTCGAGATGACCGTTCTCGAGATGGCGGAGCTGATCGTGGCGGCCACCGGGAGCACGTCCGACGTCGTGTTCGCCCCACGCCCCGAGAACGATCCGAGCCGGCGATGTCCCGACATCACGCGAGCACGGGAGCTGCTCGGTTGGGAACCCACCGTGGCCGTGGACGACGGTGTCGCCCGAACGGTCGCGTCGATCGCCGCGATGATCGGCGCTCCGTTGCCGACGCCGGCCGTCGAGGCGACCTGATG
>Ga0114972_10004715_pt1 | contig 10125 bp, 9 predicted proteins | sample M_140807_EF_Meta_FD_87354 | JGI IMG/M metagenome (GOLD analysis project Ga0114972, IMG submission 87354) | Freshwater microbial communities from Lake Montjoie, Canada to study carbon cycling - M_140807_EF_MetaG | ecosystem: Environmental > Aquatic > Freshwater > Lake | place: Lake Montjoie... | reverse complement strand
GTCATCGTCGACGTCGTCCGCACCCCCGGCGGCAAGCGCAACGGTTCGCTCTCCGGTTGGCATCCGGCCGACCTCGCCGGCGAACTCATGGCCACGCTCGTCGAGCGCAATGATCTCGACCCCGCAACCATCGATGACGTCATGCTCGGCTGCGTCAGCCAGGTCGGGGCGCAGGCGCTCAATATCGCCCGCAACGCAGCGCTCGCCGCTGGCTTCCCCGAGAGCGTGCCCGGCACCACCATCGATCGCCAGTGCGGTTCGTCGCAGCAAGCGGCGGCGTTCGCCGCCCAGTCGATCATGGCCGGCGTCAACGACATCGTGATCGCTGCCGGCGTCGAGGTCATGAGCCTTGTTCCCATGGGCGCATCGTTCGGCAAGGGCGTGGGTTTCCCGTTCGGCCCGAATGTCGAAGCCCGCTACGCCGATGCCGGCGGCCTCATCCCGCAGGGTCTTTCAGCCGAACTCATCGCCGAGCAGTGGAACATCAGCCGCGAAGAACTCGACGCCTACTCCGTGGAATCCCAGATGCGTGCCGCTCGCGCCCGCGACGAGGGTCGCTTCGATCAGGAGATCATCCCGGTGGCCCTGCGTCGCCGTGACAAGGAGAGCGGTGAGGTCATCGTCGAGGACTCCCTCGTGCGCAACGACGAAGGCATCCGCGACACCACCACTCTTGAATCGCTGGCCGGTCTCAAGCCGGCGTTCAGCGCTGAGGGTCGCGTCACTGCCGGCAACTCCTCGCAGATCACCGATGGCGCTTCGGCAGCGCTCATCATGAGTGAAGAAATGGCGGCCAAGCTCGGCCTCACCCCGCGTGCCCGCTTCCATGCGTTCTCGCTCGCCGGCGTCGATCCCCGCCTCATGCTCACCGGTCCGATCCCAGCCACGAAGAAGGTGCTGGAGCGGGCCGGTCTGAAGCTCGACGACATCGATCTCATCGAGATCAATGAAGCCTTCGCCTCGGTCGTACTGGCGTGGGAGCGCGAGTTGCATCCGGACATGAGCAAGGTGAATGTCAACGGTGGCGCCATTGCCCTCGGTCATCCGCTCGGCGCTTCGGGCACCAAACTCCTCGGCACACTGCTGTGCGAGCTCGAGCGCACCGGCGGCCGCTGGGGTCTGCAGACCATGTGTGAGGGTGGCGGACTCGCCAACGCCACGATCATCGAACGACTCGGCTGATCATGCTCCGCAACCACCGGGTCATCGCGGCGATTGTCGTGGTCGGCGCCATCGCGTCGATCGCTGCGGGATTCGGTGTGATCAAGTCGCTGGTGGCGGCGGCGGCTTGCTGGCTCATTCTGCGCACCGGCGTGCTCATGCTCGGCGGATTGGCCCGACCCATCCCCGCCGCACCTCCGGCGGGCGAGATGCGCAAGGTCAAGATCACCTACCGATGCGAGATCTGCGGCACCGAAGTGCGCATGACCGCAGCGCCCGATCAGGACCCCGAACCGCCCCGGCATTGCCAGGAGGACATGACCCTCATGACCCCGGTGGACGACATCTGAGTGTTATCCACAGCCTGTGGAGAGCATTGGGGAGAGTTACATCTGTGTAACCCTGCGTTCATCTTCTTACGAAGACTTTTATGAAGGGGCGCTTGAGATCTCGTCAAATCCCCCGCGACCACCCCACCGGCAGGGAAATCAGCTGCCATCCACTGATTGAGGGGTTCTGATCAGCGGTATTGGGTGGCGGAGATGATCCCGCCGAGGATGCAACCCAGCCCGACGAGCAGCCACCAGTTGCTGAGCGCACCGGGCAGGACCATGTCGAGATAGTGCATGAAGATCACCAGGAATCCGACGGCGAACCCACCAATCATGGCGAAGGGAACCCACCTCGGCGTGAGGGTCTCATGGCGGGGAGCCGGTGGCGTGTAACGCGTCGATGCCTCTGCCGCGTGCACGCTGGTGGTGACCTTGTGGGTCTTCACCGGACCGCCCTTCGGCGTGACCCGGCCGCCACCGGTGCGACCATCGCTGCGGGCGCCTTTGCGGGTTGAACCATTCTTGGAAGCCATGGCCGAACAGTAGCGGCGCCCGGCAACTCATGTTCACCAGAGCCGGTGCGAACGATAGGGTCGCTTCCGATGACTCCCCGGATCCTCGTGCTCGACAACTACGACTCGTTCGTGTTCAACCTCGTGCAGTACCTGGGAGAACTCGGCGCCGAGCCTCTGGTACATCGTTGTGATTCGCTCACGCTCGAGCAGATCGATGCGCTGGCCCCCGATGGCGTGCTCATCAGCCCCGGCCCCGGCCGCCCCGAAGACGCTGGGCTCTCCAACGAGGTCATCCACCATTTCGCCGGTCGGGTCCCGGTGTTCGGGGTCTGCCTCGGCCATCAGTGCATCGGTCAGATCTACGGCGGCGACGTCGTGCGCGCCCCCGAGATCATGCACGGTAAGACCTCGCTCATCGAACACACCGGAGTCGGCGTCTTCACCGGACTGCCGAATCCGTTCGAGGCAACCCGCTACCACTCACTGGTGGTGCAGCGAGACACCATGCCCGATGTGCTCGAGATCACCGCCCAGACCGCCGACGGTCTGGTGATGGGCCTACGCCATCGTGAGTTCGATGTCGAAGGCGTGCAGTTCCACCCCGAGTCGATCCTCACCGCCGGCGGGCATCAACTCGTGGGGAACTTCCTCGACCGCTGTCGCTGATCAGGGCGCCGGAACTGTCCGGCGACCCGGGAGCCGGGAGCCGGGAGCCGGGAGCCGGGAGCCCGAAACTCTCGTGTTCAGGGGGCTTTTGTCGTGCTGGTCGTGGACGACGAGGACGAACTCGAGGTGGGCGACGGTCCGGTGGACACCACCAGCGTGACGTTCGAACCCTTGGGCGCCTGTGTCCCTGCCCCGGGAGTCGTGCTGATGACCGAGTTGGCCGGCACCGTGGGCGAGGCCTGCGTGGTGGTCGAGACCTTGAAGCCGGCCTGACCGAGTGCGTTGGAGGCCGCAGTGGCGGTCATGCCCGACACGTCAGGAACCGCCACCTGGGCAACACCGCTCGACACGTTGATCTGCACGACCGAGTTCTTGGTGGCGGTGGTGTTGGCGGCCGGGCTCTGGGAGATGACCTGCCCCACGGGGATGGTGTCGCTCGAGGTGGGAATGGCCTCGGGGATGAAGCCGCTCGTCTTGAGCAGAGACTCGGCTGCAGCCTGGGTGCGGCCGGTGACATCGGGGACTTTGGCATCGCCGACGCCGCCGCTCACAACGATCTCGATGGTGGAACCCTGATCGGCCTTGGTGTTGCCCTTCGGGGTCTGCTGGAACACCTCGTTGGGCGGCACCGTGTCATTGGCCTGGTTCTTGACCGTGACCTTGAACCCGGCGTTGCGCAGGGTGTTCGTGGCGTCGACCACATTGGTGCCAGTGACATCGGGGACATCGACCTGCGGGGTGGACTTTCCGAGGTTGTTCGCGAGGAAGAACAGGCCGAGGCCGGCAATGGCCAGCACGGCGACGAGGATGCCGACGTAGAGACCGGTTCGCTTCTTCTCGGGGGGAGGTGTGTAGGTCATGGCGGTGGTGGGGGGTCCTCCGAATCCGGCGCCGGCGTTGGCGACGGGAACTGCGGTGGTGGCATCGGCGGCGAGCGTTCCTCCGGCGATGGCGCCGCCGGCGGCGAGTGCCCCGGCAGCGGCGACGGGCTTGCCCTCGAGGAATCGACGCAGATCAATGCGGAGATCCTCGGCTGACGGATACCGCATGAACGGATCCTTGTTGAGCAGTTTCATGTCGACCGCTTCGAGTGCGGCCGGCACGGTGGGGTTGATCTGACTCGGCGGAATCGGCTGTTCCTGAACATGCTTGTAGGCCACAGCCACCGGAGAGTCGCCCGAGAACGGCGGGCGGGCGGTGAGCATCTCGTAGAGCACACAGCCGAGTGAGTAGAGATCAGAACGCGGGTCGACGGCGTGGCCCTGGGCCTGCTCCGGCGAGAAATAGGTGGCGGTACCCATGACGGCACCGGCCTGGGTGAGGTTGACCGCGGCGTCGCCGGTGGTGATCGCCTGGGCGATACCGAAGTCGGCGACCTTCACCTGACCAGTCGGCGTGATGAGGATGTTTCCGGGCTTGATATCGCGATGTACGACACCGTTTCGATGAGCGAAAGCAAGGGCGGCCGAGACGTCGGCGGTGATCTCAGCGGCGCGATTGGGGTGCAGCGGTCCCTCGGTGTGGATGATCTCGGAGAGCGGGCGACCCTCGATGTACTCCATCACGATGAAGTAGGTGCCGAACTGCTGACCCCAGTCGTAGACCGCCACGATGTTGGGATGGTTGAGGTTGGCGGCGGCCTGAGCTTCGCGACGGAAGCGTTCGACGAAGAGTTCATCGCGGGCGTGTTCGGCGAACAGCACCTTGACCGCCACCGGGCGGTCGAGCAGCAGATCGCGGGCCAGATACACGTCGGCCATGCCACCGCGAGCGAGCTTGCGATGCAGTTCGTAGCGGTCATTGAAAACTGTCGGCTCTGAAGGCGTGTCACTCATCGGGCACAACACTACTGATGTCATGCCATCAGACGAGGACAGAACCTCACCTGATTAACTTATAAATCCTTGGGCCTTGAGCGCTGCGGTGAGCACTGCCTTCGCGATCGGGGCGGCCACGACACCGCCGGTGGACTCGTTGGCACCCGACTGATCGAGCACCACCACGGCGATCGCCACCGTGGGTGGCTGACCGGGAGGACCGGCGAAACCCATGATCCAGGTGTGGCTGCGCGGTGGTGTGGTGCCGAGTTGCGCGGTGCCGGTCTTACCGCCCACATCGAATCCGGGGATCTGCATACCGACGGCGGTGCCGCTCTGCACAACGCCGAGCATGTCCTGACGCATGGTGGCGGCGAGGACATCGGTCATCGGATGCAGCCACGGTGTGGGTGTGTAGGACTTCACGATCTCGCCCTGTGAGTTGCGCACCTCCGCGAGCACATGGGGCTTCATGATCGTGCCGCCGTTCGCCACCCCGGCCGCCACCAGCGCCATCTGCAGCGGCGAGGCCTGCACATCGTTCTGCCCGATCGAGGACTGCGCCAGTTTCGCCGCGTTCTTCGCAACATCAGTGGGGAATACCGAGCGAACAGCACCCGGGAGATCGATGGGCGGGGTGGAGTTGAAACCCCAATCGGCGACGCCGGCGACCATGTCATCGGCGCCGATGGTCTCGGCCCCCATCTCGGCGAACGCCGAATTGCAGGAGGTCTTCAGGATCTCCGGCAACGTTCCGCCGCATACCTCGCCGCCGAAGTTCTTGATCGGAACCGTCGTGTTCTTCGCGGTGTACGAGGAGGCGAACGGGTAGCTCGGATCAACATCGGTGACCCTGCCGGTCTGCAGGCCGATGCCACCAGTGACGACCTTGAAGGTAGAGCCGGGGAAGTAGCGGTCCTGGAACTGATGCGACCGCAGCGGATTGCCGGGTGCGGAATTCAGTTGTCGCCAGTTCTCGTTGGCGGCTTTCGAGTCGAGCGTGCTGATGGCATTCGGGTCATAGGAGGGCCAGCTCCAGAACGCCAGCAGATCGCCACTGCGCGGATCGAGCGCAACGACCGAGCCGGCACGGTCGCCAAGGGCATCACGAGCGACCTGCTGGACGTCTTTGCGAACCGTGACCGAAACGTTGCCGACGTTCTCCCGGGCCACGAAGAGATCGGAGAAACCGCTCACCTGCTGATCGAAGGTGGTTCCCGCGAGTTCGTCGTTGTACTGACGCTCGACCGCCGAGGATCCGAAGGTGAATGAGAAGTACCCAGTGATCTGACCGAACAGATCGCCCTCGGGATAGACACGAATGCGGTCGAACTCCGAGTTGGGATCAGGGTTCGCGATGCTCTGGGCGAGCAATGCTCCATCAGCGGAACTGATGGAGCCCCGGGGCCGGTTGTAGTCGCGTCGGACCTGTGCGGTGTTGAGCGGATTGGTGTCGAGGCTCTGCTTCTGCACGACCTGGATCCAGTTCAGCTTCACGAACAAGATCAGATAGAGCCCGATGATGACGGCACCGAGTTTGCGGATGTTGCGGTTCATGCCACGACCGCCATCTCGCTCACGGGGACACGAGCGCTCTCGCTCTGATCACTGATGCGGAGCAATAACGCCAGCAGCACATAGTTCACGACGAGCGACGAACCGCCGTAGGAGACGAACGGCAACGTCACACCGGTGAGCGGTAGCACCCGCAACACACCCGCCACGATGATGAACGCCTGCAGCCCGAGCAACAGCGTGAGACCGGTGGCCAACAGTTTGTCGAAGGCGTGCTCTGCACGGGTAGCGATGCGCAGACCCGATCCGACCATGAGCAGATACGCCATGAGCACGAGTGCGCCGCCGGCGAGACCCAGTTCCTCGGCGATGACGGCGAAGATGAAGTCGTTCTCGCTGGCCGGGATGCGTACTCCCCCGCCGAGACCCAGACCTGTGCCGGTGACGCCACCGAACGCCATGGCGAACAGACCCTGAATGATCTGGTAGCCGTCGCCGGCAGGGTTCTTCCACGGGTCGAGCCAGATGTTCACGCGGATCTGCACATGAGAGAACGATCGCCATGCGAAGTACGCGCCCGAACCGAACAGGCTGAACCCGATGACGAGGAACGAGGTGCGTTGGGTGGCGACCCACAGCATCACGATGAACAGGGCGAAGAACAGCAGCGAGGATCCGAGATCCTTCTGATACACCATCACGAGCAAGGTGACAGCCCATGCGATGAGCACCGGGCCGAGATATTTGGGATCGGGCAGACGGAACGGACCGACCTTCCACACGCTGGTGGCGATGAGTTCGCGCTGGTCAGCGAGATACGCGGCGAAGAAGATGGCGAGCACCACTTTGGCGATCTCGCCGGGCTGGAAACTGATGGGACCGAACGCCACCCAGATGCGACTGCCGTTCACCGTGCGGCCGATCACCGGGAACAACGGCAGGAGCAGCAGCACGATGCCGCCAAGGGCGAAGGTGTAGCGGTAGCGCTCGAGACTGCGTGGGCGTTTGACCACAACAAGTGTGAGGACGAACGCGATGATCCCGACGGCGGTCCAGGTGGCCTGGGCCGCAGCGAGTTTCTCGTCGAGGCCGGCGATGACCACGTACCCGATGCCGTTGAGCAGCGCTGCGGTGGGCAGCAGGATCGGATCGGAATTCGGTGCCAGTCGACGCACGACAACATGGGCGCCGAGCAGCAGGCCCAGCACGAGTACGAGGAACGGCACGACGTTGGCCGGGATGCGCGACTGCGAGCCGAGACTGGCGAGCACGTATGCGCCGGCCGTGATGATCACGACCATGAGCATGAGTCCGAGTTCGGTGTTGCGCCGCCGGGTCATCGGGTTCTCACGTGAAGCTCAACTGAGCGTGGTCGAGGTGGCAGGAGCGGTCGAGGTCGTCGGGCTTCTCGAAGTCGTGGGGTTGGTTGAAGTCGTCGGCGTGGTCTGCTGCTCACGCTGATCAAGAAGATTGCGCACATAGGTGCGGGCTGCGGCCAGGGTCGGCTCTTCGACACCGGCACTGACCGCGGCCCGGCTGGCGGCGGGAACGTCGCCGACCTGCAGCTCGGTGGTCTCGGCCAGCTTCGGATCGATCCAGAGGAGCCCACCCGGCTTGCCCTGATAAATGACAACCTGGGATCCATCGACACCGACGAAATAGGTGTGCGTTCCCGTCCACCAGACGAAGCCGAACACGAACGTCCCGAGCACGAGCAGCGAGCCGACGAACAGAACAACGCGCCAGGTGAGCGAGGACGAAAGCCTCGAACCAGCGCTGGTTGCGCCCGTGCGGGCGGCGGACGACGGCACGGGTCCGCGGTCGGCGAGCGGCGAACCAGCACCTGCTGATGGGTTCGATGCGGATGCCCCGGCAACAGCGCCGAGCTCCGGGTCCGGTGGCGCGCTGTGACTCGTGATGCGGGAATCACCGGCAGGAGTGGGATCGCGTCCATCGTCGTCGAGTACGTCGACGATCACACAGGAGATGTTGTCGCGACCGGCCGCGTCATTGGCGAGCCGGATGAGTTCCAGAGATGCCTCGGTGGGATCGGCAAGGCGGCGCAGCGCTGCGGCAATGCGGCTCTCGTCGACCTCGTTGAACAGACCATCGCTGCAAAGCAGGTAACGATCGCCCACCACCGGAACCATCTCCCAGGAATCCACCAGCACCGTTCCATCGATGCCGAGCGCTCTGGTGAGGATGTTGCGCTGCGGATGCGCTGCGGCTTCAGCGGCGGTGATGCGACCCTGTCGTTGCAACGTGGCGACGAGGCTGTGGTCCTCGGTGATCTGGTGCAGCACTCCGTCAGAGAGCAGGTAGAGGCGGGAGTCACCGACGTTGACCACGGCGATGGCATCGCGCTCGCCGATGTCGACCAGCGCCATCGCGCACAACGTGGTGCCCATGCCGGCAAGCCCCGGATCGGTGGTTGAGCGTTCGACCACTGCAGCATTGGCGTGCTCCACCGCCGCGACGAGCACCTCGGTGCCGGGCGAGTCGAACGCGGCGGCGAGGGCTTTGAGGGCGAGATGGCTGGCCACTTCGCCGGCCTGATGTCCGCCCATGCCGTCGGCAACGGCGAACAGGCCCTCGATGGCGAGCACCGAATCCTCATTGGCCTGCCGCACTTTCCCGGTGTCGGTGGCGGAACCCCACGCCAGCCGGGTCACTGGAGCTCCATGACGGTGTTGCCGATCTGGAGATGGTCACCCGGTTTGATGATCATCGGACCGGCGACCTTCTGACGATTCAACCAGGTGCCGTTGGTGGAGCCGAGATCCTCCACCTGCCATGCGCCGTCGCGAGCGAAGACGCGTGCATGGATCTGTGAGGAATAGGTGTCGTCGAGCGTGATCTGACATCCCGCAGCGCGGCCGATGGAGGCCTCGGAGTCGAGTGGGAACACCGTGCCGAACAATTCCGCGGGTTCGAGCACGACGAACTGTGGCCGATGGTTCTCGCGGCGCGATCTACGCGATGCCGAATGCGCTGGCGCTGCGGGCGCTGGTTGCGGCCGCTGACCAGTGGGCCGAAGCTCCGCCCAGACGGCGCGCACGACCCGGAAGAAGAACAGATAGAGCAGGATTAGTAGGGCGATCTTGAGGACGAACAGCAGTTGGTCGGAGACCACGATTAGGAGGCCTGAAAGGCGAGACGCAGGTTGCCGATCCCGATCTCGTCACCGTCACGGAGTTCACGTTCGGTGATCCGCACTCCGTTGACCGTGCAGCCGTTGGTGGAGCCGAGATCGACGATGGCGAACCCGTTGCCCCGCTGATGGATCTCGGCATGACGACGCGAGACATTGGGGTCGAGCAGCGTGATCTCGCATTCGGGCAGGCGACCGATGGAGGTGACCTGTTCGCGCAGTACAAACCGTTCGCCAGTGGGCAGCAGCACGGACCCTGCTCCTGCGCCTCCTGCGCCCTCTCGGAAACGAGCCTCGATGCTGAAGGTGCCGATGCGCTGCTGATCGTCGACGACAAGTTCGGCTTCGACCGGACCCATGAAGGCGTAACCCTCATCGCGGGCATGTTCCCGGGCAGCATCGCAGAGCTCACGGGCGAGACTGTCGGCGAAATCGGCGAAGGCGCTGTGGTCATCGTTGGAAATGACGATGGTGAACGAGTTCGGCGTGACACTTCTGCCACGAACGTCGAGCGTGCGCATGTCGTCCATCTCGCGGGTGAGACGACGGCCGATCTCGATGGGCCGGACCCCACTACGGAACACGCGGGAGAAGACCCCCTCGACGGCGTGCTCCAGTCGACGCTCGAACCCCTTCAATCCCACGACGACACGTTACCCACGCTGCGGCTTCGCACTGTGCCCGAAGAAGCCCGGAGAGCCGACCCGAGGCAATCGCCCGACAACTGCTCCTTGGTACCGGCGCCAGCGCGCCTCGGTCTCCGCGCAGCACAACCCTTTCCAAGTGTTTGCCTCATCGAAATTTGGTGCAAATCAACTAGTCACTCCAGCGCAACTATCGACTTCTACGTTTCGGAAGTCCGATCAGGACAACCATGAATCCGGCAATCATCTCGGAATACGAGGGGTTGCAGAAACCGTCAGAACAGGAGAAATTCATGCTTCAACCCAGACGAAAGCGAATCGCTC
>Ga0114972_10004712_pt1 | contig 10127 bp, 6 predicted proteins | sample M_140807_EF_Meta_FD_87354 | JGI IMG/M metagenome (GOLD analysis project Ga0114972, IMG submission 87354) | Freshwater microbial communities from Lake Montjoie, Canada to study carbon cycling - M_140807_EF_MetaG | ecosystem: Environmental > Aquatic > Freshwater > Lake | place: Lake Montjoie... | reverse complement strand
AGGCTTTGGGTGTTCTGACAAGCGTCTAGTTGGATTAAGCCAACGCAAGTGGGGGTTTGCCATTCAGAATCTACCAACGACCGTCGCCGGGGATGAGATGCTCGATCAGATCGCATTTCCACCACAGACGAGCGACGAGTTTACAGGTCGGGCCGGGGTGATCGATTTCTTGCGCAAATTCAATTTAACCTTGCAGCAAGCCAATCAGGTTAGCCAGCATTTGCCTGTTTGGTGCGAATTCTTCGCCGAAGAGGGTGGGTACCCGGGTTACCGCTGAGGCTCGAATGCTCTTGGGGATTCATCGTTTAGCTCCAGTAGATGTCTGGAAAAATCGCTCCATATTTTAGTCGTTTACCGCTTTCTCGATTCCGTCCAATACGATTAGCATACGAAGATGGCGTTTGGAGGTATCTTCAATCCTTAGAGGATTCATCCGTGAAAAGAAAGCGAGCTAGCGTAAAAAGACGTCTCGGGTTCCAACTGCTCGAGTCACGTGAGATGCTCACGGCCGAAGGGCAAAGCTACTTATTGGATCGTACGCTGGATGTCTCGGACTTGTTCGGAACCATCACAGGATCGATCGCGTGGGGTGACGGAACGAGTTCCACGGCAACGATCCAGAATCCGCCTGTGGCTGGACCGATCAAGTTTCGGTTTGACTATACGCTTGATAATTCCGGCTTCTTTGCCGATGCATCTCGTCGTGCGTTGCTCCAGACGGCAGCTGATATGGTGAGTTCCAAATTCAGCGATTCACTGTTGGCCATACAACCGCAAGCTGGCGACACCTGGGATGCACAGTTCCTGCATCCGATCACTGGGGTTGGTACCTCTAAGACCAACGTATCGATCGCGGCTAACGAGCTATTGGTATTTGTAGGAGCGAGAGCTTTGGGGGGGGCAGAGGGAGGATCGGCAGATCGGGGTGGATTCACGGCTCGATCGTCAAGACCTGCATTTTTGGGTGCCGTCCAGAACCGAGGCCAAGCAGGTGAGTTGGCTAGCCCGGCGACCGATGTTGGTCCATGGGGCGGCTCGATTTCCTTTGATTCCAGTCGTGAATGGTATTTCGGAACGAGCGTAGAGGCATTGAAAAGCAACCAGCTCGATTTCGTTTCCGTAGCCACCCATGAACTCATGCACATCATGGGATTCGGCACCTCGCCAGCCTGGGACAGCAAAATCGTCAGCAGCAGATTTGCCGGGGCTAACTCGGTGGCTGCTTTCGGATCCGCAGTACCGCTGGCCGACAGCGACCACTTTACCAATAGCACGATGATCGAAGGTAGACATCCGGTCATGGTACAGATCTTTACTACCGGCGAGCGGTTTTTGCCAACCAAGTTGGACCTCGCGGCAATGCAAGATATAGGCTGGGAGTTGATCCCTCAAACGGTTCGAGTTACAGGCAGCCACATTTACGGGGACAATGCGGACGTGAACATTCGCGTATCGCTAGGAGGAGGATCCCTGGGTGCGAAAAATAGCATGACGTCCCTATCGATCACCAACGCTCTGCCGGTCCTCGATGCTATCCCCAACAAGACTGCGCAGATTGGCGTGCCGCTGAGCCTGCCGGGCCTCGGACAGTTCACCGATGTCGGATATGGAATGCCCTTAGCGACACCACCCAGGTCCGAAACCTTTGCTTATCGTATCCAATGGGGTGATGGTTCTTTGGACGCGAACGGTCCTGCGACTATTTCTAATCTAGGAAGTCCTGGCCAAGCTACGGCGGGCTTCTTCGATGCAGAGCACACCTACAACAATCCAGGTAAGTATATTGCCACCGTGAGGATCACCGATGATGATGGTGGTTTCGCGGAACGTCAGTTTCAGGTAACTGCGAGTTTCGCTGGTAAGCTCACGCTGACGGTCGACAAGACATCCATTCCCGAGAATTCTGGAGCAGGAGCCGTGGTCCTGACTCTCACTCGCAGCGGCACGAGCCTTGCCGATCCCCTCGTGGTCAGCTTGACCAGTAGCGACACGAGTGAAGCGACCGTCCCTGCCACCGCGACGATCCCTGCAAACCAAGTCAGCACGACCGTTTCGATCTCCACGGTCGATGACTCTCTTTTCGATGGGACTCAGACCGTTCGTTTCACACCTGCGGTCCAAGACTTTGAGTTAATTGGCGTCTCTGTGGAGGTGACCGATTACGAGCCGTTGGTAATCACTGCAACGCGTACGGACCTCGACGAGGGAATAGCTGGCAATTCGAGCGCACAGGCGACCGTGAGCATACGATCTGCAGCACCCGCAGGCGGTGTTTTACTAGCACTGGCGGCGAGTCCAAGCGGCATTTTGAGTTTCCCAACGTCCGTATTGATTCCGTCTGGGAGTACACAAGCTACCTTTGAGGTATCGGTAATCAACAACGAGCGGCCCTCGAATCCACGGACCGTGGTTTTCAATGGGAGTGGCAGTGGAGTGATATCAGCCACACTCAGTTTCTTGGTACGCGACAACGACCCGGCACGTTGGACCAATCCGAACAATGTTTTTGACACTGACAATTCCGGTGGGCTCAATCCTCTGGATGCATTGTTGATCATCGATGAAATCAACCGCAGTGGATCGCGGATACTGGACCCAACGCTCGATGTAGGCTTGCCCTTGATCGATCCGAACCGCGATGGTGCGTTGGATCCGTTGGATGTTCTTTTTGTGATCGATGAGATCAATCGTCGCTAGTTGCTTTTAGGTACTGATCAAGCCACGCGACTGTTTCGTATTGGACGTGCATGACCGATTGACAAGCTCGGTAACCGTGTCCTTCGTAGGGTAGCATGATTAATTTCGCGACCCCGCCATTGCCCTGGATGGCTTGGAACATCCTCAGCGACTGCATTGGAAAGGTGCCCGGATTGTTGTCCATTTCGCCGTGGATCAGAAGCAAGGGTGCTTTGATTTTGTCCGCGTGCATGAGTGGAGAGATTTCCGTATACACCGATTTGGCTTCCCATAGCGGTCTTCGTTCCGATTGGAACCCGAATGGGGTAAGTGTTCGGTTGTAAGCACCGCTGCGAGCGATCCCCGCGCGAAAGCGGTCGCTATGAGCAAGTACGTTGGCGGTCATGAAGGCGCCGTAGCTGTGACCTCCGATGGCCGCTCGCTTGGGATCTGCGACACCCAACCAGACCGCGTGATCGATAGCCGCATGCGCCGCATCGACGATCTGCTGGATGAACGTGTCGTTCATCGTTTCTGGATCTCCGATCACGGGCATGGCCGCATCGTCCATGATCGCGTAGCCTTGGAGAAGCAGAGCCAGATGAGAACTTCCTGCGATGCGCAAGAACGAGTTTGGATTCCCAGAGACTTGGCCAGCCGTGGCGGGATCATTGAATTCCAATGGATAGGCCCAAACGACCAGGGGCAGACGCTTACCGGGTTGATAATTTGCCGGCAGGTAGAGGGTTGCCGAGAGAGGCACCCCGTCTGGACGCTTGTAGTGCACGATCTGCTTGCTGATGCCTCGCAATTCAGGATTCTGGTCGATAAAGTCCGTGAGGGGTTCGATTCGATCCGAGTGCAGGTGTCGAAGAAAATAATTGGGTGGATCTCGGGGGCTTTCACGTCGCGTCAGAAGCGTGATTTCCGCGTCGCGGTTCAAAACAACCACCACATTCTCTGAGTGATCGTTCGAGCATCTCCATAGCCTTTTCGTTTCTAGCGTATGAAGGTTCTTAAGATCCAGGAACGGTCGGTTTCCATCTGGACTAGCACCGATACCGGCTAAAACGACATTGTCTTTGATCTGCTTGGCAATCGAAAATCCTGCCAGGTCCGGCTCGAGCATGATTCTACCCGGATCTCCATAGCGATCGCGTATGCTCCGATCGAACAGGATACGGGATTGGATCTTGGGTGGATTCTCTGCGGGGCCAGTGAGTTGATAGCCAGTGAGCCGGTGGATTGTAGACGTCGTCCAACGTCGGTCGCGATCGTATTCGGTCGTCAACCATACGTCAGGGTCTTTAAAGAACGTGCTGCTCGAATAGCGCCCATGCAATTTAAGAAGGGTTGGAATCGGGTCGGTAAAAGGGGCGTCGTGATAGAACAGTTGCTCTCGGTAGTCCACTTTTTGGTTCGGATCCCCACCATCGAGGGCTTCGGTCCACAGCAGCCGCGCCGGATGCCCAGGCCACCATTGCACCACACGCGGTCCGGTGCGAACACCTTCGATGGGGATATTGTCAGATAGCGGTATATCGGCGACTTGGCGCAGCACCGATCCGTCGTCGCGGCGCACTTCGATCGATTTTGGAAAAAACTCCCATGGCAGAGCCAAGGAGAACGGTCTTTTCAATCGAACGGTCAGTAGATGGCAGCCATCGGGCGAGACCGAAACGTGGCTGAAGAGGTCAGGCTGGCCGAGATAATCCGGGGGTGATCCTGGTTTGAGGATCGAAATTTGGGATTTCGTATGGTATTCAAAGAGGGCTTCATCATCGGCATTTTTTAGAAGATCCTGATAGGTTCTTGCAGGGGACTTGCGCCCCAGAGCGACCTGAATATTCGGTTCGTCGGGCAGCGGCGATGGCGTTGGCGGAGCGGAATGATTTACCGGTACGGTGCCGCACAAGATACCTGCTCCATCGGGCATCCAATCAATCCCCATCAGGACGTTGTGGAGCCGGTCGGTCATTCGCACTGGTCGGTTAGGTTCATCGCATCGGACGTACCACAATTCGGTGGATGAACCGGTGTTTCGCGAGAATACAAACGCGTCGCTGCGGTGCGACCAGGAAACAAAGCCAATTCGCTTTGTGCGAATATTCTCAATTTCAGGAATCAGGATCGGTGTGAGCGTTCGACCGAGTCGATCGCGAAGTGCCAGCCCGCTGTAGAAGTCGATTTGAAAGCCGCAGTTTACCGCCGGATCGATCCTTAGTCCCGCAAGTGGCAGAAGCGGTCTAGCTAGTGCGGACAGATCCGGGAGTGGCTCTCGGGAGGCGAGTATCGCCCAATTGGCGTCTGGGCTCCAGAGAACCGACGGGTCTGGGTTGGTTTCCAGAACCCTGGCAATGGCTTCGGGGGGCTTTTGGTAAGGCACGCATCAAACCTGATCTGGCTCTGGATGGACCCACGGAGCCCGGTAAGGGCGCCGTAGCATCCCGGTGGCTTGCTCATCTCCGATCACAACATGTTTGGCAGGATCGAAACTTAGCGTCCTTCCCAACTGCATGGACAGATTTGCAAGGATACACGAAGCCGTCGAGATGTGACCTTGTTCGATATCCGCAACAGGTTTGCTTCTATCTGCGATGGCTGTGAGGAAATCGAGCATGTGAACACGGATGGCAGGTGCCACGTGCCGCTCGAGATCTTTTTCGACTTTGTCTTCGGGATACTCTTCAAGTTCCATTTTCACGTCGCGGTGAATGGGTTTAGCATCCGATCCGCGTGGGATGAAGTCGAAACTCTGCACACTGAGTTTCAGTGTGCCTTTTTCGCCGTAGAGGGTAGCTCCCCAGGGGTAAGCTGGATCGGGCGGATCGCCCCAGCTACGGTGGGTCCATTGCACGTTTAGCTCAGGGAATTCGAAGACTGCCGATTGGGTATCGGTGATGTTTGCCCTAGAGGCTTTATCGACAAAGATTCCTCCTTGGCTCGATACGCGTGTCGGCCACCCTAGACCGAGCATCCAGCGGACCATATCGAGCATGTGGATGCACATGTCTCCTACGATCCCGTTTCCATATTCGTTAAATGCCCGCCACGATCTTGGGTGCACCAATTTGTTATAGGGCAGCATTGGGGCAGGACCGGTCCACATTTCATAATCAAGGTTCGCTGGGGGAGTCGAATCCGGTGGGTTTTCACGGGCCCGCATGTGGTAATAGCAGTAGGTCTCGGCGTGAGAGATTTTTCCTAGCATCCCTGTATCGACAATCAGCTTCTTGGCTTCCATCAGGTGCGGGGTGCTGCGCCGCTGGGTGCCGACTTGCACCACTCGATTGTACTTTCGGGCGGCCGCAAGCATCGCTTGGCCTTCTACCACGTCGATGCTGATCGGTTTTTGGACGTAGACATCCGCGCCATTCTTGACCGCCTCGATCATGGGTAGGGCGTGCCAGTGGTCAGGCGTAGCGATCAGAACGATATCGAGATCTTTTTCGGCAAGGAGTTTGCGATAGTCGGAGTAAGTGCGAGGACGGTTCCCTGACTTCTGACGCTCCTTGACCATATCCGCTGCTTGGCTGAGCATGGTGCTATCGACATCGCACAGCGAAACGACTTCGACCGGTGCGACTTGGATCAAGCGGAACAAATCGGCTTTGCCATACCATCCGGTCCCGATGAGTCCTACGCGTTTCTTGGGGGAATCTTGGAGAGCCGCGATTGTTTCGCGATAAGGAAGCAGCATGCTGCCGGTGGCCGCAAGTCCAGCACCTAGGATCTGGCGACGAGCAAACGGAGTATTCATCTAAAAACAGACCTTGTGAAATAGCTAACTTGGGTTGTTGTAAATCGAGCCAGAAGTATAACCGATGGATCGGCCTTTTGGACCTCCCTTATCGATTTGAAAACCGCTGGAAAATGCCAACCGACCCCGTCCCCGAAAAATCCAGCAGCACTGAAAAACGCAGCAGTATCACATGGGATGCAATCATCGTCGGGGGGGGGGCGGCGGGATTGTGGGCTGCTGGAACGGCTGCCCAGAGGGGGAAAAAAGTCTTGGTGCTCGAGAAGAACAACAAGGCCGGTGTGAAAATCCTCATGTCAGGTGGGACGCGTTGCAACATCACTCACCACTGCGACAGCCGAAAAATCGCGGAGGCTTTTGGCAAGCAGGGAAGGGTCTTACTGTCGGTTCTCAATCGGCTCTCGCCTGAGGACGTTGTCAGAGAGTTTGAATCCGAGGGTGTTGCCACAAAAGTCGAGGAGACGGGCAAGGTCTTTCCGGTGAGCGATCGTGCGATCGATGTCCGGGACGCAGTGGTCCGCCGTTTGGCCCGCTATGGCGCAGAGCTGCTTTGCGGCTGTGCCGTAGAAACCATAAAACCGGCCATGGGAGGCCAGGGCTTCTGCGTCAGGGCAAAGGTCCAAGGCAACTCCGTGGAACTGGCATGCAAAACCGTCCTGATCACCACCGGGGGGCTCAGCTACAGCGGATGCGGTACGACCGGCGATGGCTACGCTTGGGTGCGTGGCATGGGACATACGGTCACCCCGCTCAGACCAGCATTGACTCCATTGACATCGCCGGATGCCAGAGTCCACGAACTCAGTGGACTGACTCTCGATGATGTATTGGTCCGCGCAGATGTTTTTGCGAATGGGCTAGAGACCAAACCGCTCAAACTCCAGCGGCGGGAGTCGCGCGGTGGGTTCCTCTGGACCCACAAAGGCTGTAGCGGTCCGACTAGCATGAACGTTTCTCGATGTCTGTCGGATCGCAGTCCAGAAGACCGCTTGGAACTGGTCATCGATTTGTTGCCGGATTCGACCGTGCAGCAGCTCGAAGAATGGATTGCCCACGAGACCCGACAGAGCAATCGAGCGATTTCGACGGTGCTCGCAAGCCGCATTCCAAAACGGCTCGCTAGCTCGATCCTCCAGGGCATCGGAGCGGCCTACGATCCGCACTTGGCCGAGCTACCTAAGTCGATCCGTTTGAAGATGATTGAGAATATCAAGCAGCATCGGATTCCCATCTCCGGAACTCTTGGATATCCCAAGGCCGAGGTCACGGCCGGAGGGGTAGAAATCGGAGAGGTGAATTTTCAGGACATGCAAAGCCGCCTGCAACCAGGCTTGTTCCTGGCCGGGGAAATCCTCGATCTCGATGGCCCCATCGGTGGCTACAACTTCCAAGCTGCCTGGAGCACGGGGCACACCGCAGGTCTACACGTTGGATGATGCAGGGGATTCCACTGTGTGGCTAATGCAGGAGATTCCGCAGGGTTTTTGCATGAAATTTTGCGACTTGATGCATACTACAAAAGAACGGCAAAAAGGTTACAACATACAGTAGTGAAAAGAACGTTTTTGTACTGTTGAGCCGAAAAGCGACGTCATGAAGATTGTATGCAAACGCGAAAAGTTCCTTAGCGGATTTCTAATCGTTTCGGGTCTGGTACCGACCCGTAGCCCCAAGGACATCCTGAGCAACATCAAACTCGAAGCTCTTGACGGCAAGGTCGTGTTGATGGCCACCGACCAAGAGGCAGGTATCCGCCTGGAAATCGAAGAGGTCGAGATCGTCACGCCCGGCAAAGCGCTGCTGAATGTACAGCGAATAGGTAATATTTTGCGCGAGGCTAGCGACGAGCTACTGACCCTCGAAACCACCCCCAATGCTCTCGATATCCATGGGGTGAACTCCGAGTTCCATCTGCAGCTTGCGAACCCCGACGAGTATCCCTCGGTGGGTAAGTTTGCCGAGGATAGCTACTTCGAAATGCCAGCGATTGCGTTTCGAGAGATGGTGCGTAGGACCATCTTCGCTACCGATACCGAAAGCACCCGTTACCAGCTCGGTGGCGTGCTCTTTGAAATGGAAGGCGAAGAAATCACCACCGTGGCAACCGACGGGCGTCGGTTGGCCTGCATGCGGGGTAAAGGAAACTCAGTCAACGGCTTTAAGAACGTCGGTGCCTCGACAATCGTTCCGACCAAGACACTGCAAACCATCGAGCGATCGATCGCCGATAGCGATTCGAGCGTCAAGATAGCCGCACGCTCGAGCGATATTCTGTTCAAGACTGAGCGTTGCACTCTGTTTTCGCGATTGGTAGAAGGACGATACCCGAATTGGAAATCTGTGATTCCTAGCCAAGAGGGGCGGACTCGTATCTCGGGGCTTGTCGGCCCTTTCTTTGCTTCGGTTCGACAAGCATCCATCGTCGCGGACCCCGAAAGCCGCGGAATTGAGTTCCAGTTCGGAAATGGGACCATGATCGTAGGTGCCAAAACCGCAGATGTCGGTCAATCACGCGTCGAAATCCCGATCGACTTCCACGAAGCTCCGATCGCTATGACCATGGACTACCGGTTCGTTTTGGATTTTTTCAAAGTGTTGCCGCCAGAGAGCACCTTCTCACTGCTCGTAAAATCGAATACCGAACCAGCTCTGTACAACACCGAGGATGGCTACACCTATGTGGTTATGCCGATGTCGAAGCACTAAGCCTTGGCTTATCGCATTGACGATCACCACGACCTCGCGGTTGGCAGGAGCGGTTCACTCCATACTCTGGAACGGCCAGGAGTTTATCGACAGCACCGATTATGGCCGTCAGCTACAGTCAGCTTGTAGTTTCGATTCCATGTCCGACGATCCGTTCTGAGCAGAGCGGTACAATCCGACCGAGGCCGGTTCACGCCGGGATGGAGCCGGTGACCGATCGACCAGCAAGCTCCTTGGGATCGAATCGAGCGACAAACAGATTAGGTCCTCAACGCAGATGGCCTTTTGGTTGTTTCCTGGTGAAAGTTCGCAAGGTCGTAGGGCACTCAATGCGCAGCCCGTGTCGACCCATCTTCTCCATAAACGAATTAGCCTGGGGGAGTTCACAGATCATCATGTAATCCTCGTGGAAAACACCTTTGAATGGCCAAAAGAGGAAAACCATCGCTACGCGCAGTTTGAGGTCCTTACCGGCTATATGCCTTACGTGTTTTCCGAGTTCTGGAAAGTTTCGTCAGCTTCAGGTGCATTGCTCAAACTCGATGACGGTCCGGGGGGGTCCGCTTATAGGATCGGCGTATATGAAAACAGGACCGCTGATGGACGCTAATATTCGCTGATATAGAACAACCAAAAACCGCTTGGCTCCCCTTCGCCCCCGGGCTTTGACGGGGGAGAGAGGGGCGGGGGGGGATGAGGGGGCCGACCGCGCGTAAGGCTGTTCGTAGGGTTCGTGGAGCGGTCATCTAACAATCATTCAAACACTGCGCGAACAACCAAGCGACTCTATCCATTTAAAGCACGTACAACCCATCGACCGCGGAACGTACCACCGAGCATGGTAGGCTGCTTGGCTGTTCCCTCAAGCCTCACTCCTCACACCTCAAGCCTGTTCCCATAACCGCTTGGCCCCCCTTCGCCCCCGGGCTTTGACGGGGGAGAAGGGGCGGGGGGGATGAGGGGGCCGACCGCGCGTAAGGCTGTT
>Ga0114972_10004707_pt1 | contig 10130 bp, 7 predicted proteins | sample M_140807_EF_Meta_FD_87354 | JGI IMG/M metagenome (GOLD analysis project Ga0114972, IMG submission 87354) | Freshwater microbial communities from Lake Montjoie, Canada to study carbon cycling - M_140807_EF_MetaG | ecosystem: Environmental > Aquatic > Freshwater > Lake | place: Lake Montjoie... | reverse complement strand
CTATCCGATTCTCAACTACTACCGAGTCTCAACGTATGTATGCCCTTCAGACCCCCGGGGGGATATTCCCCGCGACACGGCTGCCACGGGGAGCACATCAAACATGTTTCTCTACCCGACCACCTATGGGTTCAATCTCGGGACTTGGTTTGTATACGATCCAAACACGAATACCGGTGGCGATGGGGTGACGCATGCGAATTCGACGTTGAGACTTGCATCGGTCACCGATGGTCTCAGCCGCACTCTTTGGGCGAGCGAAGTGCATGCCTGGCAGGCTTATACTCGCAATGCCGGTCCATCGACGACCGCCATGCCGACGACAATTGCCGAGGTAGCTGCGATTGCCGATTCGGGTCGCAAGGATCGGATTTTTCCTGATGGCACTGGGACGGGGCATTGCGAGTGGACCAACGGGCATGCTCATCACAGTGGATTCACAGTTACGTTGGGTCCCAACACCGTGGTTCCCTACATGTACAACGGCGTCCGCTACAACATCGACTACAACTCACAGGCGGAAGGGCAGAGCACGACGCGACCGTCCTATGCGGTTCTTACCTCGCGGTCTTGGCATGGTGGGTCGGTCAACTCTTGTCTGATGGACGGCAGCGTGCAGACGATCAATAACAACATTGATGTGCAGATTTGGCAAGCATTGGGAACGCGTGCCAGAGCCGACCGTTCGGACATCGACTAGAAGCTTGCATCAGGCTCGTCTTTGGAGCGAACTTTTCGCATCCAAACGCTATTGCCCTTGGAGTTGTACTGAGCATCGCTCATGAGTTCTCTGATCAGGAGCACTCCACGACCTCGGGGTTGATCGAGTCGATCGTCTTCGGTCGGATCGGCGACGTTTTGGTGGTCGAAGCCTTCGCCTTGATCGGTAACGGTCATTTCGGCCGAATCGCGATCGACGACGAAGACGACATGCACCTGTTTGCTGGCGTCTCTTTTGTTGCCGTGTTCGATCGCGTTCACGACCGCTTCTTCGATCGCCATTTGGATATGAAACACATCGCGGCCTTCCCACCCGGCGGATTCTAGGGCATTCATCAATTCTTCAATCGATGCATGGCCAGCATCCAATTCACTGGGGATGATTTTATCGCACTTCCACATCGGCGGTCGACTGTTCATTAGCAAGGGGTCCCTGGAGTAGGAGCGACCTAGAGCTTGAAGGCTGACAAACCGCTGGCTTCGTCTTTGCGGATGTCGAATACGCGATCCAATCGGGTGATTTTAAAGACTTCGCCGATCTCGGGGCGGAGGCAACAGAGTTTAAGCTGGCCTGCGGCGTCCTTGACCTTCTTGTTCAAGGAGATCAATTTGTTGAGCGCCGCGCTGGACATGAACTCGACGGTGTCGAAGTTCAGCAGCAGCATGTTCTTTTTTTCGTTGAGGACCAAGCCGGTGAGTTCGTCACCCAACTGCTCGATCGTCCCGGAGTCCACGATTTTCTTATCTACGAAATGGACCACGTGAACGCCGCCATTGTCTATTACATTGATACGCCGATAGGTGGCCATCGAAAAACCTTACTAAAGCAAAAGGGGAAAGGACCAAAACTGTACCTAGGCAAGTGCCTAAGGGTAAACCAAGCCCCTCGTCCAAGCAATTGATTTGCTCATTTCGCAATCCGTTTTTTTGACGGTTTTTTTGCGGGAGGGTTCCGGATGATGCGGAAATTTGCAATCGTTTCGATTGTTGCCGGGTGCGGGCAATGAAAATCAGATCTTCGGGAGTGAGTATCCAAAGCACACGCCTGCGACGATTGCCGAAATCCAAAAGATCAAGACCGTATTGCCGAGCTTGCGCTCCTTCATCCGTGAAAACATGTAGTAAAAGATGTAAAAGACCGTCAGCGTGCACAATAGCCCCTGCTTGAGCGATTCCTTGTAAGCGGTTCCTTGGATGGCAATCAAGGAGAAAAGGGCAACGAGGCAAGCGGCTCCGCCGACCGAAAAGGCGACCACAGGTAAGTAGTCAGCCGATTGGAGTTTGGCGATCAAGGGGACGCTGGAGACGTTGCCCGATGTTTTCACATCCATTTTCAGTAGGATCGCAGTCATCATGAAAAGCACCCCGAGGATGATCGCAAGCATCATCCACCAAGGCATCCCGACTTTGAGGAGTCGCTTTTCGGTTTCGGCCTCGCGGGCCATGCTTTGAGCGGCTTCGACGAGTTGTTTGTTGCCAAACTCCTTGACCTCGACCTCGAAGCCTTCGATCTTGCTTCCGGCTTCCAAGTTGTAGCCACATCCCACGCAAATGGCCGCACCAGGAGGGATCGAGCGATCGCAGGAGGGGCAAAAGACTCCCTCGCGTTTCTTCAGGCCTGCGGAGTCCAGGAGTTTGGACATCGCATCTTGGCTGGCAGTCGCTGTCGGTTTAGCAGCCGCTGGTTTTGCGGGTGCCGTGGCCGCAGCGGCCGCGTTGCTCGAGGGTGCCACGGCGATGACGCTCTGGCACTTCGGGCACTTGACCCCTTTACCGGCCATCGTATCGGGGACATTCAAAGCCACCCCGCATTGGCAATTCACACGCAACGGCATCCGCTGACCCTCTGTCTAAGTAGTCCCTACAAATCAGCAACTATTTTCACTTGGAAGTGGAACAAAACAATGGGCAAAAGCCCGTTAAGCCGCGATTTTCAGGCCGGAAAAAGGCTTGTTGGTGTTCCTGGCACGAAAGTTGCTACATTCGCCTCGTAGCATTTTTGTATGCCTTTTTGGCGTAATCCAACCGTCGTATGTTTAGCCTACGGAGTTTTTGTAGATGGCTGCAACTAAAGAGAAGAGCAAGGTCAAGTTGGTTCCGCTCGGGGACCGCATCGTGGTTCAGCGACAAGAGTCCCAGGAGAAAACCGTCGGTGGCATTTACTTGCCCGACAGCGCCAAGGATCGTCCGACTCGGGGCAAGATCATTAGCGTAGGTGACGGCCGCGTTTTGGAGAACGGAAGCCGCTCGCAGCTTCAAGTCAAGGTTGGCGACCATGTGCTGTTTACCAGCTATGCCGGCGAGTCGATCGAAATCGATGGCGATGAGTACCTGCTGATGAACGAATCCGAAGTCCTCGCGGTCTTGGGCTAACCCCTGCCTTGCGAGACCTCGCAACTTAAACCCTCAATCCCAACCTTAACAACCGTCTCGATTGCCCTCGGCCAACTGCCGAGTGGCTCGAATACAGACGAAGAATTTCACCAAGGAGCATTCTGTAAGACCATGGCAAAAATCATTGCATTCGATCAAGAAGCCCGCGAAGCGATCCGACGTGGTGTCGGCAAGCTCGCACGGGCTGTGAAAGTCACCCTCGGCCCCAGGGGCCGTAACGTCATCCTCCAAAAGTCGTTCGGTAGCCCAACGGTTACCAAAGACGGTGTGACGGTCGCCAAGGAGATCGACCTGGAAGACGTTTACGAAAACATGGGCGCTCGCATGGTCCGCGAAGTCGCCTCGAAGACCAGCGACGTGGCCGGTGACGGCACCACCACCGCAACGGTCATGGCTGAAGCGATCTTCAATGAAGGCCTCAAGGCTGTCGTTGCGGGCGTGAACCCAATCCAGATGAAGGCCGGGATCGAAAAAGCTGTTTCGGACATTACCGAGAAGCTCAAGAAGATGTCGATCAAGATCAAGGACAAGGCCGAGATGGCCAACGTCGCATCGATCGCCGCCAACAACGACCGCGCCATCGGTAACCTCCTGGCCGACGCTATGGAACGCGTTGGTAAGGACGGTGTGGTAACGGTCGATGAAGGCAAGAGCCTCCACGACGAACTCGAATTCGTCGAAGGGATGCAGTTCGATCGAGGATATCTCTCGCCGTACTTCGTCACCGATCCGACCACCATGGAGTGCGTTCTGGAAGATGCGTACATTCTGGTCTTCGAGAAGAAGGTCGGAAACATCAAGGAAATCGTCCCTGTTCTCGAACAAGTCGTTCAGCAAAGCAAGCCTCTGTTGATCATCGCCGAGGACGTTGAAGGCGAAGCCCTCGCGACCTTGGTCATCAACCGGCTCCGAGGTACCTTGCACGTCGCTGCCGTGAAGGCCCCAGGCTACGGCGATCGACGCAAGGCGATGATGGAAGACATCGGCATCCTGACCGGTGCCGTACCGGTCTTCGAAGCCCTCGGCAAGAAGCTCGATACACTCACTTTGTCGGACCTTGGACGCGCCAAGAAGGTCATCATCGACAAGGACAACACGACGATTATCGAAGGTGCCGGCAAGGCCAGCGAGATCAAGGCTCGGATCGATCAGATCCGACGCGAGATCGAGAACACCTCGAGCGATTACGATCGCGAGAAGCTCGAAGAGCGACTTGCTAAGCTCGCCGGTGGGGTTGCCAAGGTCAACGTCGGTGCTGCGACCGAAAGCGAAATGAAGGAAAAGAAGGCTCGCGTCGAAGACGCTTTGCATGCGACCCGCGCTGCGATCGAAGAAGGAATTCTTCCTGGCGGTGGCGTTGCTCTGCTGAGGGCATCGACCCAAGTAACCCCGTCAGACACCTTGTCGCAAGACGAACGAACCGGTTATAACATCGTCCTTCGCGCTTGCCGCGCTCCTCTGACGATGATCTCGGCCAATGCCGGCCAAGACGGTGGCATCGTTTGCTCGAAGGTTGCCGAGTCCAAGGGTAACATCGGTTACAACGCACTGACGGATGTCTACGAAGACCTCGTCAAGGCTGGTGTGATCGATCCGACCAAGGTGACTCGCACCGCCTTGGCCAATGCTGCTTCGGTCTCGACCTTGCTTCTGACCAGCGATGCACTGATCGCTGAGAAGCCTAAGGATGACAAGAAGGGTGGTCACTCGCACGACCACGACATGTACTAAGCTCAACTAAGCTTATTTGAAAGCTAGTCGTTGAAGCAAACCAAGAAGCTCGGCAAACTGCCGAGCTTCTTTCGTTTTGACGTGAGCTCGTGGTGGAGTCTCTGTATTGTTTTCCGTAGGGTGGGTGAAGCGGGCTTTGCCGCGTAACCCACCATCGAGCATGGGGGACAATGAAAGCGCCTGGCGGCGTACCCATCGCACACAGCCCGGCGTATCTCGGAGATCTCTGCCCGCAATGGATCTCGGCCCGCTGTGGATAACAAGCAGCGGTGTGGGATGAGGTGGTGTTTGTTCCGGACTGGCACCGATGTTCTACGGCAACGCCAACTGGTCTAGGGCAAAGCAAACACGGTGCCTGTGACAAACGCTGCCTGTGTCGCTGCGCCTCGCATACTCAATGGAACCGCCTTGAGCGACCATGGTGCACAAGAGCCAGGACGATAGTAGCCCAACGGATGCTGGCATTCGTTCGGAGGGTGTATCCCCATCTTGTATGGCAATACGGCCAGATCTCCAAAGAACCGCACCGTCGATACCATCGGTTGCACGACCGGTCCCCACTCATGCCCGTATCTCTCGAGCGATACGTCCTCAAAATACAGTGGCTTGTTGCAAGCCGCTGAGGCCTTCCATGTGAACGTCGAGTCGACGTACAACCGAGGCGCGAAACCTTGGTCCCCCAAAGGACAAGTTACTGGGACGCCCCAAGCCTCCGATACAAAGACTTGGTCAGCATCGCTGAGCTTGCGCTGCAAGTACGATACCCGCTTGCCATCGCTCTGCTCGATGACCACCGTGCCGTAAACCAAATCCACCAGTTTCCCTTCGGAGATGTATTCACCTTGCGAGCCCCGCCAAGTCCTCATCGGAGACTTTTCGACAAACTTGTCTTTGGTTAATGATCCGGGCCGATCGACCGACTGATAGCCTTGGACAAACTCCGGAGAGGAGTTCAACTGAAAGTTTCGAATGTCGGCTCCGGCCGCAAAGTCTCGAACCATGTCGCAGTTGGCCACCGACTGCTCGGCTCGCTTGGGAGGAGCTGGCGGAAGGTCGTCGTCGAGCTTCGATGGCTCGTCGAGTCTCGCCGGTTCTCTTAGCTTGCGATCCGAAGGCGAATTCTCAACGCGTTCCTGTGCCGATGGCTTGGGGAACGGATTAGGCAGCGACCTAGAGTTTTCGGGCATCTTTTCTGGGATCACAGGAGGTTGCTCTTTGGGTAGCACGCTCTCGGGAATCGGCGCTGGAGCCTGGATCTCAGGGACCGGCAATGCCGGCGGCAAGCTTAGTGCTGGCGGTTGATTTGCGGGTGGTTGATTTGCGGGTGGCAAAGTCAGCGCGGGGGGTTGGGCTACAGGTGGCAGGAGGGACTCAAGCTGCGGTTCTTGGATAGGTTGGACAGTGGGCAGAGCCGGTTGCTGGACCAAGAGGCTCGAGCGTGGAGCCTGCGGTGGCTTGGACGTCGGGTCCTGGTAAGCTGCCGTGGTCACCACCGGTGCAGTGGTTTGTTCTGCGACTGCGTTTTGAGGAGGCTTGATCGTTGGTTTGGCGGATACGGCAGGTAGATCCACTTTGCGCCAGCGGAGAACCTCGGCCTGCTTGGCCGGATCGCTTGCAAGCTTCGCAGGTTCAGCAGCCGTCGGACGGTGCAGAGCGGGTGCTTGCAGCGAGGGTGCTTGGAAGGCCCTCGAGATAGAGTTGCTTTGGCCTGTAGAGTTGCTCTGAGGCGTCGAGTTGCTTTGGCGTAGGGGGTTGGTTTGGAAGGGAGTAGGCGACCAAGCCGGTGGATTTTCGTTAGCCCCTGAGTTTGCCCGAAGAGAGTTCTGCGCGTTGGCAAAGCTTGGCGCAAGGGCGGTTGCAATCAGGGGAGACATACCTACTGGCACACACAATCCCCATCGCAAGAGGCTTGCGAGCAAGCTCCTTGTCCGTCGCGAGCGATCAGTTGTCGCCTGCTTGATGGACCTCCGGACTGTAGTTGGGTGCTTCTTGCGTGATGGCAATGTCATGTGGATGGTTCTCCCTAACCGTCGCCGCCGATACCTTGATGAATTTAGCTACGGACCTAAGCTCCGAGATGGATTTGGTACCGCAGTACCCCATGCCAGCCCGCAACCCGCCTACCAATTGGTAAGCATAATCGGCCAATGGACCTTTGAACGGCACTCTGCCCTCGACCCCTTCTGGAACCAGCTTTGAGAGTTGGTCCTGGCCGCTTTGGCGATACCGTTCGCTGGAGCCTTTGACCATCGCCCCGAGCGATCCCATTCCTCGATAAGCCTTGAACGTGCGGCCTTGGTAGAGGATGGTTCGCCCTGGACTTTCGGCAAGTCCTGCGAACAAACTCCCGATCATCACCGTTTGGGCACCTGCAACCAGGGCTTTGACGATGTCTCCGGAGTACCGGATTCCACCGTCGGCGATCGTCGGGATTTTGGCTTGCAAGCAAGCCTTGGTCGTTTCGTAAATGGCGGTGATCTGCGGAACTCCTACGCCGGAGATAACGCGAGTCGTGCAGATCGAACCTGGGCCGATCCCCACCTTCACCGCATCCGCACCAGCTTCGACCAACGCCTTGCCACCTTCGAACGTCGCAACATTCCCGGCAATCACGTCGATGCTCCACTGACGCTTGAGCTCTCGGACTGTGGCGATCACGTTCGATGAATGTCCATGAGCGCTGTCGACGACGAGGATATCCACCCCGCGTCGAATCAGTTCTCCGGCCCGATCGTAGTCGTGAACGCCGATCGCGGCACCGACCCTCAATCGCCCCTGTTCGTCCTTGCAGGCCGACGGGAAGCTCTTCATCTGGTCGATGTCTTTGATCGTAATCAGTCCAGTCAGATGGTATTGATCGTCAACCAGTAAAAGTTTCTCCACCTTTTTATCCGTTAAAATCCGCTCAGCTTCGCTAAGCGATACATTTCCTTGGGCAGTGACGAGGTTCTCGCGGGTCATCACCGAGGAAATTGGAGTATCGCTCGATTCGAGGAATCGCATGTCGCGTCGAGTCAATATTCCAACGAGTTTGCCACTGGGTTCGACGATTGGGATTCCGGAAACATTCTGCTTGCGCATCACATCCTGAACCATCGAGACGCAATCGGTTGGTCGCAAGGTCACCGGATCGGGAATGATTCCATTGGCCGACCGTTTCACCTTGGTCACCTCGGCGGCTTGGGAGGCGATATCCATGTTCTTGTGGATAATCCCCAGTCCACCGACCTTGGCCAAGGCGATGGCCATTTCGCTTTCGGTAACGGTATCCATCGGCGAGGAAAGGAGCGGGATACCCAGCCTGATTTTGGCCGTAAGTTGAGTAGAGACGTCGACTTGCGACGGGAGAATATCACTGTATCGGGGCTGGATCAGCACGTCGTCAAACGTGATCCCCTCACAGGCGATCTTGTCGTCCATAAGATGTGTTTCCTGGGAAAACTTTCATAGATCCTGGAAACCGAAGTAGTATCGCGAATTTGCTAGCTTGTGCAACCCATCCGGAGAACCCCAAGATTACAAAAACTAAATGTTAAGCTTTAACGCTCAGGTTGAGTCTTTTGATTGAAGAAGGGTTGCTGAATGTTCCGATTGTTCCGATGAGACAGGGCCCTTGAGCGGTGCCCAAAACCCTCCGAAACCATAAGGAACGGTAAGCGTGACCATCCGAAGCCAAGAGAAAACCAAGCAGCACTTTCCCATCGAGCGTACACCTAGCAAGCGATCCAGGGAGCATGCTTGGTTCCGCAAGGCGCTTTTGATGACTGCCTTTGGAACCGCAGGTTTGGTCTCGCTGGGCCAGGTGCAGGCCCAAGCTCCTCAGGGCCCCCAAGCTCCTCAGGGTCAAGTTGATCCGCGGGGATCGGGGTCTGCGAATCAGCGACCGTTGATGCTCCCGCCGAGCACCCAACGAGGGGCGGCCGGTGCGTCAGGTGTCCAAGCTCCCGCCTTGCCAGCTGCGACTCCGGTTAATGCTGGGGATGCCAAGTTGCAGATCTACGCGTTGCCAACCGAATACGTTGCGTATGTGGTTGCACAATTGCAATCGCAGTTCGGAGCCGACAAGCGAGTGCGGATCACTACCGAGGCACAGACGGGCCGATTGATGGTCTTGGCCCCGGAGGCCACTCAGCAGCAGATTGCAGCAAGCGTTGGGGCCATTACGAAGAATCTCAGTCCGGCTGTATCGGATGTTTCGGGGCAAGTCTTGTCCAGTGCCGTCCAGCAACGAGAGTACAAGCTTCAGCGGATCAGTTGGCGAGAGCTCGAGGATGCAATTCTGCGGATCGCAGGAACTCGGATGAGCGTATCGACAAGTAAGAATGGTGAGTTGGCTCAGATGCAACTGCTTACCGATGCTGGACCTCGCGAGGTGATGACCATCGATCGTCGCACCGAAACGGTCCGTATGCAGGGCAGCCCCAAGGACGTGTTTGCTTGGTCGCAGATAGTATCTGCGGTGGATTTTGCCCAAGCCGACTCGCAGCGTCCGACGCAGATTGTTCCGATCAATCCTGCCAGTCCCGAGAGAATTGAGACCGCATTGCGTCTTGTTCGATTAGCATCTTTTCAACAACCTCCACAAGACCAAGTCACCGGCCAGGTTCCGGTCAACCCTGAGGACGACAATGCACCTGGGATGGCCGTCGGATCTCCGGATTCGATGGGCAGCGGAACGGGTCTGATCGGAGATGTCGACATCTCCTTTGTTCCCGAAATGGGGGTCGTGATTGTCAAGGGTGGACGACGGGATGTGCAACGCGTCTTGGAGGTCATCGAGCAGATCAAGAAGCAGAGTGCTGAGACGACACCTGAGATTGAGATTTATCCGCTCAAGCATGTCAACGGTGTGGCCCTTGAACCGATCTTGAGGGACCTGAACGACAAGGTTTTCACCCCTCGGCAGGGCCAAGTCAGTCTTTATGCTTTGGGTCAACCCAACTCGCTGTTGCTCATCGGCAGGCCTGAAGCGCTTGCGGCGATCAAGGAGTTGATCGTCAAGCTCGATCAGCCTCTGGATCCGAACAACCAGTTGCGAGTTTTTAGGTTGGTGAATTCCTCTGCAATCGATGCGGAGACGCTGGTGCGAAATTTCTTCGCCGAGACCACACCTGGTCAGGCTGCTGCCCCTGCCAACACCTCGGCCTTGACGATTGGGGCTCGGATCAAGGTGGTGGCCGACTATCGGACCAATTCGCTGATCGTCCAAGCATCGCCTAGGGACATAGCCGAGGTCGCGAAGTTGATTTTAGAGATCGACGTAGAGTCGACCCCTGCGGAGAATG
>Ga0114972_10004706_pt1 | contig 10132 bp, 9 predicted proteins | sample M_140807_EF_Meta_FD_87354 | JGI IMG/M metagenome (GOLD analysis project Ga0114972, IMG submission 87354) | Freshwater microbial communities from Lake Montjoie, Canada to study carbon cycling - M_140807_EF_MetaG | ecosystem: Environmental > Aquatic > Freshwater > Lake | place: Lake Montjoie... | reverse complement strand
GATCCATTCTTAGATCCATTCTTAGATCCATTCTTAGATCCATTCTTTCTCATTTTTGTTTTCATTTTTCTTTTTTTGTCATTTTCTTTTTCACTTTCACTTTCAGAACTTTGATCATATGATATATCAGATCTATCATGTGATAATAAATTATTTCTATCTGAAGATTTTTTTAATTTTTTTTCATCTATATTAATAGCTTCACTTAATTTTCTAATTTCTATATTGATTTTTTTCATATTAATATCATCATCAGATTTATCTTCACTTATTATAAGTGGACTTTTTCTACTAATTTTTCCTCTTTTTTTTGTTTTTCCATCATTTTCATCAGAACTAAAGAAATCTGTTTTCATATAAACTATAAAAATTATTATTAATATTATACCAAGTATTAAAACTGTACTCATAATTATAATTTATAATATTTTTATAAAATTTATACTTATTATAAAAATATTTATTGTAAGAATATTTATATATCATCTATATTAATTTCTTCCTCAAGTTCTTCACCATCTTTCTTTTCATTTATAAATTCTGCATTTAATTCATTATTGCCTCCTCTATCAAATATATAACCAGCTTCGTCTATATTATTACTTTCTTTATCATTTGATATTCTAGATACAAGTAGTCCTGTTAATTTAGTATATATTTCTTGAGTTATCAAATTATTCTTTAAATATGCATTTAAATGATCTATTTCTAAAATTTCTTCTACAACACCCAAACAACCACTAGTTAATCTAAAATCACTTACTAATGATACTAAAGCAACTCTTGATTGTGATCGATCATATGTCTTTTTAGCAGTTTTACCACGTTGATGTAGAACTTTTATATCTCTATCATTAATTTCTCGTTTTGGTCCTGTATAATGTAGAACTCTACTTGAAAAACAATTACCTAAATTTCTATCTATTAAAACAATACAAAAATCATTAAAATTAATATCTATATCTACTTTAATAGTTCTATTTTCATCTTCATTTTTTCTTGCAAGTTTCTTATGCGATGAGCCTCCTTTCGTATTTTTAACCATCTTTTAACACTCTTAATATATATAATAAATATGTGTTTATATTAATTCCTTCAGAACCGTTCCGATAATTTATAAATCAAAGATTTATATTATATTTTTATCCGAGCTTATTAACATAAAGGAAACTAATTTTATGCCTAGCAAGAGGCATTTGGATTTAGCACTCGAAATGTCAATGAAATCCTACCACCTTTCTCATCTCCTCCCTTTACCTCAGGAATAGAATGATCATATACCTCCTGACACTCATTAAACATTCTAAAAACATCTCCATTCTTTAGTTCAAAATTATACTTAATATCCTTATCATTTCTAAGCCGAACAAGAAAAGTTCGAGTCTCACCAAATGATACTGTAATGATATTAGTACTCTTTGTCACTCCAACATCATCTTTATGAAATCCCATATAATCACTCTGATTAACATAATAATTAATTAGGCAAGAATCAAACTTAATTCCAAATTGTTCCTCCACCATATCCTTTACAAACTTTACTCTGCTAGAAAATGGATCTGGTGTCATTGTCTTCTTGCTATAATATAGCTCACTATTATGTTCACTCTGAAGTGCAGTCAAACGCCTCTCCCTAATCAAAGTCTCAACACCATCATTAACCTCCTTAAAGTAATCCTGCTTGAAATTAATTTCCTTAAGCAGATCATCATATACATTACCAAACTTATCATTACTAAACATGTTCTCCACATACTCAAAAGGCTTCTCAATTACAATCTTTTCCTTTCGGATAAGAACACAAGATACTTCCACATGATCTGTAAAAGGATACATATCATACATATCCTTGTCAGCAATCTCGTAATTTGGCATTAGAGCAATGTCACGCATCATTGTCTCCTGATTGCATGAAACATAAATTACAAAATTACATCCACTCGAATCAATCAATTGAGGCATACTCTCATGCAGACCACTACGAGGAGGATCAATAATGATAAACTTGTTCATTACCTTATACTTCTCCAAGTATCCCTTGAATACATTCTCAATCTTATCACATACAAAATTACAATTAGTAATACCATTCATCTTTGCATTCTGAATTGCATCAGCAATAGAAGTCTCACATGTATCAATACCAATTACCTTTTTGCACAAAGAAGCACAATAGATACCAATTGTTCCAGTGCCACAGCAGAGATCAAACAAAATATCACTATCAGTTGAATACTTCATCATCAGAGCCTTAATTCGAGAATACATAATATTAGTCATATAAGTATTGGTCTGAAAAAATGAAACCTCTGTAATTCGAAAATTAAAACTACTATCATTTGTAAAATCAAGCAGCTTCTCATTAATATAGGGCTTACCACGAATAAGCTTGAACTCATTATTTAGAATATAAAATGACTGAATCATGGAAGAACAATGATTATACATCTCCTTGTAGATTTCAATAAGCATTGGAATAGTATCACGATTACTTACACGGTTAAGATTTACAATAATCATTGCCTCATCAATATTAAAAGAGGTTCTCAATGTTAGATTACCAAAAAGATTAATAAAACGAGGTCCCTCAAGTTCCTTCTTATCATATGGGATTTGCTCAAACTTATCCTGCAAATACTCCTCCATAAATTTTAGAATATCATTCATCTTCTTACTAACATTCAATAGATCAATTGCCGAGACCATAATAGAGGGCTTTACCTTTGGATCATTATAACCACAAACAATCTTATAATCAGAATTATAACCGATTGTAAATCTTTGCTTATTACGGTATTCAGTTGGAGTAGAACTATGAGTTGTAATTTCATCACTCTTAAAAGTTCCATTAACAAATGAAAGTTTCTTATAAAATTGCTCCTCATAAGTAGAGGTCATCATTGGAACTGCACAGGATAAGGCAGACATTTATTTAATTAAGTATATAATATTGCTTAAATGTGTTATAAATAAAATATTTCAATTTTTAATTATTATAATTTATTTATAAATTATTAGAATTAAGATTAATCGTTAGATCAATTTTTAATTAATCGTCAGATCAATTAAAAATTAATCGTTAGATCAATTTTTAATTAATCGTCAGATCAATTTATAATATAATTTTAAAAAATTATATTATAAACTGCCATCTAGTTCAGTTCTTGAGCAGATCCGCAATTCTGCCAAAAATGACAGACAGCAGAACTATCGAGGAAGTGTAAATGCTGCAGCTCCTCGAGATGTTCACATCTTTCTTGTCAGGAGTGGATGTCCCGACGGAGATGATGTAGGCACCAAAGAGGAGGGTCAGGAGGATGAAGGTCTGCGCGTAAATCTTGTGGAGCTCCCGCTTCAGGGAGGCTTTTGAGATGAGGTCGGAGGAGGGAGGCATTGGACTCGGTTATAAATTTTTATAAGAGAGATGTTGTCATAAATAAATTTTCAATTTTTTAATAAATTAATTTTTTCTAAAAATAAATTTATTAAAAGGTTAATCAGTAAGATCAATTTTTTAATAAATTAATTTTTTCTAAAAATAAATTTATTAAAAGGTTAATCAGTAAGATCAATTTTTTAGTTTCAGCGTCCATACTTTATTATCTAAAGGACACACACGTCTCATCTTTAACCAATTATTCAAACAATGCTCATGATATGCATGACCACATTCACCAATTACAATTGAACAATGATTATTTCCAGATGAAGAACAATCTAAGCAATAATTATTATTATCTTCTTTACAAATACCACATGCTTCATTAAAGCAATTAGTCTTGGAAGTAGTTACTACGTTTAACGAAATAAGTTTAAACATCTTAAGGATATATTATATAATAAATAGATGAAAATAAGATAATTTATCAATTTTTTATCAATTTTTATTAAAAATAAAAATTGATAAATAAAATTATTAAATTGTATCCATTCTGTTTAAATTTAAAATGGTTCTAGTCTGTAAAAATATAAATCAAAGATTTAATATTAATACTTATCATGATAATTTGATTCAAAACAAGAAAATAAGTATATATAATATAATAAATGAAAATGCCTGTAATAATAAATTACATAAAATAAATTTAGAAAATAATTTAACTAAAATTTATTATGATAAAATAAAAGATATAACCGAAGATGAAATTAATAATAGAGATATAATAATAAATAAAACTATCCAAAAAAAAATATATTTAATACACAATTTTGTTAAATTAAAAAAATGATTAAACTAATTGTTTAGCAAATATAAAAGCAATCTTATAATGATTTTCATTTGAAGATAATTCTAAAATTTTTTTTACAATATCTATTTGATGAATTAAAAAATCATTTTTCATATTCTTTTTTAATTTATTATTTTTGTTATAATAATTATTATAAATATTTAATATTTGATTAGTTGTTTCAATCTCGTGATTGTTTTGATTATCATATGTTATTAACATGTTAGATTTATTATAAATACTTTATCAGTGAACTATTTATAAAATCAATTTTTAATTAAAAATTGATAAAACTTAAACTTATATAAATAAATTACAATACATTAAATATACAAACAATGAATCGTCAATTACCTTTAATAGAAAAATATAGACCTTCTAAATTATCTGATATTAAAAATCAAGATGATATTAAAGATATTTTTATGAACATGGTTTTAAATCGTAATATTCCTCATATGATTTTATACGGAGGAGCTGGTACAGGTAAAACTTCAACTGCAATTGCAATGTGCAAAGAATTATATAAAGAAGGATATGCTGATAGTGTATTAGAATTGAATGCTTCTGATGAAAGAGGTATTAGAGTTGTGAGAGAAAAGATTAAGACATTCTCTCAAAAATCTGCAGATAGTGATTTTAAGGTTATTATTTTAGATGAAGCTGATGCAATGACAAGTGATTCTCAATTTGCATTAAGACGTATAGTTGAAAAGTTTTCATCTAATACAAGATTCATTTTAATATGTAATTATATAAATAAAATTATTCCTCCACTTTTATCAAGATGTGCAGTATTTAGATTTAAAACAATGACAAATTTAAATATAGAAGATATATTATTTACTATAATGAAAAAGGAAAAAATTACTATAACTGATGATTTAAAACATAAAATTATAAAGGATGATTTAAGAAAATCTATTAATAACTTACAAAAATTAATATTTTTAAATCGTAATAATAAGGATCCTAATAATAATACAATATTAAAATATTTTGATGATGATATTACTCTTGATTTAAAAGAGATTATCTATAATGATAAATTAAATACAATTGAATTTACAACAGAATTAATAAATGAAGGATATTCATTTGAAGAGATCTATTTAATATTAAAAAAAGAAATACTTCATAATACTGATATATCGAATGAAGATAAAGGTAAAATATTTATGGAGATGTGTAGAAGTTATGACAAGATTGTAAATGGAGCATCAGAACTTATAAATATTAATCATGTGATAAATATTATAAATAAACTTTAAATTTTTTTTATATAAAAACTTTTTTATATAAATTAAACAATTGTTATACAGTTAAACTAGAGCCAGATGTCTTAGCTTCTTCAGCTTTAGCTATCTCTGCATCTGCTGCTGCCTCCCAATCTTCAAATTGATCATCCCAATTTTCAAGGGGTTCATAATCAGGAGATAAAATATCAGTTTTAGAATTATAACTTAAAGCTGCAGCACCACCACCCATTGAAATTGAACTACTTACAGTAACAATTGGCTTTGGAACTACAACTACTGGAGGAGGAGCTTGTGGTGGAGGAGGTCTCACATTAGTCCGTAGATAAGTTTTTAGGTCAGCAAAATCATCAATTTTAAACATTGCATCAATTACATCAATATTATTTGGAAGAATATGTTTATATTTTTGGATCAAAATATCTTCAATAATAACTCCAGAATATATTGCTACACTTTTAATATCAAGTCCTCGTCTTCCTGCACGACCAATTGCTTGGTGCGCAAGAGCATTATCAATTGCCTCAAGGGGTTCACCCTTAAGTCCACCCAATAACATTACTGTTTTAATTGGATAATTGATACCAACAGCCAATGACTCATCTGAAAATGTAATAAATGGATATTTATTAATCAAATATTGTGAGACACGCTGAAGAGCGGGGTTCATTAGTTTATTATAACCGAGGATACCAAACTCTAGGCCACGCATAAATGGGTGATCATAATTAATAAGAGTCATATCATCTCCCTTATCATTAACCTTATCATTAACCTTTTCATTTAGAAATAATTCATCTTCATCATTTTCAATTATATCTCCATCACTGCTTGAATTATCATTTGAATAATTTGCAGATGCATTTTCTTTCATAGAATTTTGAATAATAAATTCCCTTTGCAATTCATTATTAATTCTCTTCTTAATCTTTCTCATTTGTTCAGGTGGAATATCATTATCAATTAATCTGCACTCTGAATGAGGAGCATATTTATTTCTCAAATATAGCCCATTTCTATTAGAATACTTTCTAAATTCCTTTGTAGCATGAATATTTCTTAACTTTCTAATAGATTCCGCAGTTAAATCAGCACCATAACTAGAATTAAAATCATCAATTAATTTTTGCTCAATCTTAGTATCAATAAACATTTTATAAAATTCTTTCAATTTAGCCTTAGTGCCAAATTCACCTTCAAAAATATTATCTCTAATATTCTCTTTCATTTCTTCAGCATCTTCTGGTGCAGACCCACCCCCATCACCCTTTGAACTAGTCTCTTTTTTCTCATCATCTTGTGGTTTAGAATCACCACAACCTCCTTTGGCTCCACCCTTTTTACTAGATTCATCTGCCACTCTAACCTTACCACATTGCTGCTCACACATATCAAAATACTCCTGAATAATAGGCTGATCACCATTATATCCTGAATAAATTAGAGACTCATATTCTCTAACCATTACCAATAGCTTATTAAATCTTACCATACATTTTTCAGAATTCATTGTAAAAATAATCATTGGTTTAATAGCAGACGTATTAAACTTCTTTAGCATTAGAAAGAGATCATACAAACTTAGCTGATCATCAATAATTGGATTATTTGCAATTACCTGAGATAATACCTCATCTGGCTGAGTTTTAAGATATGTAAAAATATCACACTCTAGCTTATGAACATCATCAAGTTTTAGAAATTTTTGCTCCTTTTCATTAATTCTAGTGACATCAACCAATTTTTTATATAAATCATAAACATCTTTTGGTGGTAGTCCAATGTGAGTAAATTCATTAGAACGTAGAGTTTCAATAGAAATGTGCTGCAAAGGATCAATCTTTACTAGCTCCAAATCTTTAATCATAAATCTCTCAATATTAAAAAAACGTTTCTTTTCAGAAACACCAAATACTGGTTGATTATAACGATATTCCATCATTGTTTTAACTTCATCAAAATTAGGAATTGTTGCTGACAGACAAATAGATGGAATTTGATGAAATGCTGCAAAAAGCAAGATGCATTCAATAAATTGCCCAATACCGTCATTAGCCATATTATGAAACTCATCAATAATAATATAATCAACGTCTTTTGTAATCTTCTTATCCGTAATCAAATTATACATTTGGTCAGGTGTTGCAACAATAATATCATCATTACCCATAAATCTTTTATAGTGTAGATCCTTAATTGCAAGTGTAACATTTCGACGTGTTTCACCTGCTCTCTTTTCAATTTCAATTAAAGATGAAATAATAATACCAGCAAGCTGTAAAGCAAGAGGAATAGTAGGAACAATATACCAAATTTTTCTAAATTTACGAATTGCTGCAGTTGAAATAACAGTCTTACCAGCAGAAGTTGGCAGACTGAGAACAATATTCATTTTCAAATAAATATTCTGAATACAATGCTTCTGCCACAAATCAAGAATAAACTCACGAGTCTTAAAATTCCAATGAGGATACAATTGATAAGGCATATTGGTAATTTGATAGGAAAACCAATCAAAATTCTTTGTATTAATATATAATACTACATCCTTGTTAACAGTCTTAATTACTTCATTATTAATTAAATACAGATAAACCTGAAGCATAATTCGCTCACTGCTTTCAGAACGTGTTGGCTTCTTTAGATCTGCAATAATTAGCTGAAGAAATGAATTATAAAAAGTATTACGCTTATTATCATCATCAATAAGGCGAACACAGTTAAAAAACTGATTGACAATCAGATTTTCATCTGCCTTAAAATCAATCTTTTCTAGAAAATGAATTACTGAATCATTATATTTTTGATTTGCCTTCTCAACATTTTGAATAATAATTTTTTCAGCTTCAGTCAATGAATCCTCATCCTGAATAAACAGAGGAGTAAATAATATCTTTTTAATAATATTAGTTACCTTAGAAGGAGTTCTAATTTCATTCTCAATATAAGTAATCATCTTTTTATTGATGATCTTTTTCTTAAGAATATTCAAATTTAAAATCTTATCTGCATCAGATACATTATTCAAGATATAAGACTCCCATAACTTCTTATAAGCATCCTTAATTTCAAATTCAAAAGAATTGATGATTGAAAAAATTTCATTAATAATTTCTTGCTTTTTTGACTTGTCATGAATAGATTTTGCAAAATTTGGATAGTCATTTATAAATTTTGCAATATTTGATTCAATATTTTGCATGATTTTACTTTGATCAATAACATCTTCATAAATTTTGATTTCAGGCGGTAAAATTTGATTTCCCGCTAAATCTATTAACATATTGGTGATTTCTTGCATGGTTGTGCGCATATTTGTAGTCATTCTTCAAGATTATACTGAAAAGTTACATAGATTAATAAAGTATCAAAAAATCAATTTTTTTATAAAATAAATTGATTTAATATAAAAAAATTAATTTTTATATTAAATTTAAATGAATTTATCTAACCTAGGTTTATAACCTTTATCAGAATACATTCTACTTATATGAAGATCTTCTAGTAATAAATCATTAAGTTTTTTCTTTACTAATATTTCACTTGGACTATTGGAATAAAAAACATTATTGACTTTATAACCTTTTTTAATTGGTAGAGTGCAAAGTAATGCTAAACAATGAGCACATGGTTTAGAACTACCTATGACTCCAGTTAATGTTGTTTTTATAACTAACAAATTAATTCCTGTTATTTTTTTAGTATCACGATTCTTAAGTTTTAATAATGCATTGTGTTCTGCATGACATAAATTATAAATAGTTGCTCCATTTTGACCATATGAAAGTGGAATTATATTTGATCCATTATCTTCAAAAAACATCGCCATGTGTAAATGCATTTTACCACTAATAATACAAGGTTTACCTTCTACATTTCTTGCAAGTCTAATATCTATCATATCATTAACATGTGATAATAGTGAATTCATTTTTTTAAAAGTCATTGGAATATCTGGTGTAATTAATTCATTATCTTCTGACTCATATTGTTCTTGAAATTTGCTGTAATTTGGTGGTATATACTCTCGATAATTATTTTTATTGTATTTATTTGGTTTTTGATAAACATTCATTTATTTAATTTATACTATTATTTGTATTTATTTATATAGAATCTATTTATCAATTTTTAAGTTGAACAACATGTATATTGAACTCCAACTTGAGGATTGCCGACACATCCACCAGTTTCATATTGACATACTCCATTTGTAAAATAATAATTATTAGTTCCTAAGTTATTTGCACAATAGTTGCACATCCATGCACATCCAGTCCCAGTACTTACTGAAAATGAAATACAACCATTTGATGTATTTGATGATGTAGAAAGAATATTGCCATATAATAAAGAAACATTCTTATTCTGAATCTGATTTTGATTATTACTATTTACACCAAAAATTGATACCATTAGAAGAATAGATTTTAACATATATATATATTTATATATATTATTATATATATAAATATTAAAATTTAAACATATTTTGATTCTATGATTCTATAATATTATATGTGTTTTTTTTATAATTTCTAACTAAATTTTCTGGTATATATATTTTTTTTTTTTTTTCTTTTTTTTTAATTTTATATTTTTTTTTTTTTTTTTATATATTTTTAATTTGTTTTTTTTTTTTTTTTT
>Ga0114972_10004704_pt1 | contig 10132 bp, 10 predicted proteins | sample M_140807_EF_Meta_FD_87354 | JGI IMG/M metagenome (GOLD analysis project Ga0114972, IMG submission 87354) | Freshwater microbial communities from Lake Montjoie, Canada to study carbon cycling - M_140807_EF_MetaG | ecosystem: Environmental > Aquatic > Freshwater > Lake | place: Lake Montjoie... | reverse complement strand
TCGAGAAGGCCGAGCAAATCCGCGCGTTCATCGCGGCCCGCGCCAAGTACAACCTGAAAGCGGCGGCGACCCCGGCGGGCGATGATCCCGTTCAGTACTTCCTGATGACCAGCAAGGAAGGCTACTGCGATGTCTTCGCGAGTTCGATGGTGCAGATGGCTCGTTACGCGGGGCTACCGGCTCGGTATGTGCAAGGCTATTTGACCGATTCTGACAGCACGGTCGAAGATGACGGAGCCGTCGTGATTCGGGAGAAGGACTACCATGCCTGGTGCGAAGTCTTGCTGGATGGCACCGGTTGGACAATTTTTGATGCTACGGCGGGTGCGACGGCCGTCGAAGGTGGCGAGCGAGGCAAGGATGTCAATTCGGATCCCTGGGCACCGGGAGGACTCTTGCGTCGGCTGCTGGATGCCGCAATTGTTGCCGTGGCGGTTTTCGTGGTGGGGGCGTTCGGCTACCTGCAATGGCAAAATCGAACCCGCGTCACCCGACGATCCGAAGTGGATCGTTTGTACGGGGATTTCCAGCGTTCATTGACGAAACTTGGGAGCCGCAGACGCCAGCCGTCCCGCACGATTTCGGAGTTCATCGGCGAATCCGTACCGGAACCATTAAGGGATCAAGCAACCGCGATGGGTCGGCGGTTTGAATCTGCGTTCTATCAGGATGGCGAGCCGGATGTGGCCACCGTCGCCGAATTGAAGGCTGACCTATCCGCATGGCAGCAAGCGGTCAAGGGATACCGGCCGCCCGCAAAATCCGCGCCGGGCGGGTAGCTTAATAGCCGTGGCGGACCCTATCGAAAAAGCGGTGCGTGCCCGCGTCATCTTGATTGAGGGGGACGAATCCACCCTTCGGGCGGAAGCACTGCAAAAGATCTTTACGGTCCTCAACATCGCCCCCGATGACTTTGATTTGGAGCAGATTGACGCCGACGAGCGACCAATCTCGGAGTGGATTTCTAGCGTCTGCACCATTCCCTTCTTGTCCGAGCGACGCATTCTGGTCGTTCGTCACGCGTGTCGCTTAACCCCCGATGCGAATCAGAAAGGTGGTAATCCCAACCTTTCCAAGGGCACCTTGGCGTCGTTACCACCTACGGCTCTTTTGATCTTGGTGGCGGATGACGAGCAAGGCGATGATGACCGGCAGCGTCGTTTTGCGACCGTCAATACTGCTTGGCGAAATCGTTTGAAGGCGGAGGGAGGGGAAGTCATCACGCGAAAGACCGACCCCGGCGCGGTGGCCTCTTTGCTTAAAGCGTACTTTTCGTCCCAGGGGGTCACAATCTCGACCCCGGCACTGGAGACGCTCATTGAGATGTGCGGCGGCAGTTACAGTCGCGCCGTCGGCGAGGCGGAAAAGCTGGTGCTGTTTGTTCCCGAGAAGGGCCAGATCACCGAGGCGTTAGTTCAGGATTTGGTGGTCGCGTCCCGCGAATGGAGCGTCTTCAAACTCATTGACGGCATTGTGGGTAATCAACCCGCGGCGGCACTGCGACAACTTGGCACCTTGTTGGGAGGATCGCCTAACGGTCAAGACCAGGTGTTTCGCAGCATCTTGCCGATGATTTCGCGCCAGCTGCGCCTTCTTTGGCAAGCTCGGGCCGTCAAAGATGCGGGCTATAGGGCCGAATCGCTTCCGGAAGACTTTGAGAGATGGCTTCCCGAAAAGCCGAACTTTGCCCGCGAGCAGCCGTTTCGGCAGCGAGACCTGATGCGCCTTGCCGATCGCGTCACCCTGGGCCGCCTCGCGAAGGCAATGCGGATTCTGGCCGAAACCGATGGTCGCCTTAAAGGGCAGGGGGCCAGTCTGAGCGTCCCCGACACCGTCGAACGGATGGTCATGGAGATGATCACCACGCTGCATCCGCCGGTTTCGGTTAAGCCGTAGGCGAAAACCGGACCGATTTGCCCGTATCCGCAGACTGGAGAACGGCTTCGATGATGCGAATGTCGCGCAGGCCCATTTCTCCGGGGGTTTTAAGAATTCGGCTGGAGTCGAGAATGGCCCGGCTCAAGTCGTCCATCTGAAGCGCCCACATATTGGCGGGCTCGACGCGGAACGGTTGGCCATTCTTACGGAAATTGTGCCCGCCGTAGCCGGTAGCGGGTTCGGCGTCAATCTGGCCACGATCGCCGTACGCCCGAAAGTTATTGGCGTTCCAGGAGTAGCCCGTCATGCCGACCCCCTGAGCGCCGCCCGGGAACTTTAGGTTGAAGTGGTTCACGTCCTCCACATCCTTGAATCGGTCTGCTTTCACCTTGTCCCGGGTGCCAAAGATCTCGATCGGATCCTCGCCGGCCAGGTAGCAAAGGGCATTGATCGAGTAAATGCCGATCTCGCTAATCGCCCCGAAGCCACCGAGCCCTTTCTTGCTGTGCCAGCCGTTATCCCACCCCATGGTGAAGGCGTGGTCGCTGCGGATCGTGCGGATTTGGCCGATCTCACCCGCGCGGCATATTCGCATGGCTTCCAGGTTATTGGGTTCAAAATGACATCGATAGCCGATTTGGAGGAGTCGTTTGGCCCGCTTGGCGGCGGCGATCATGGCTTCGCAATCTTTAGCGCTACTGGCCATCGGCTTCTCGCAGCACACATGTTTGCCGGCTTGGAGCGCACGAATCGTGAAGTCTCGGTGCGTCCCCGGCGGGGTGATCACGTAAACAACATCGATCTCGGCGACATCCTTGATCCTATCCATGTTGTCGTAGTTGAAGATCATGGATTCCTTGATGCCGTAGGCCGCCGCGGTCGCCTTCGCCTTGTCCGGTGAGCCACTGATGAGGGCAACCGGAGCCCCGTGCTGGCAAAATTTCATATTGGGCAAGATCTGGTTGAGGGCATAGCCGCCAAGACCAAGAATCGCCCAGCCCACTTTTTTGTTGGGAGCGCCAGAAGACTGGCCCTGTCCAAACGCCGATCGAGGGCCAACCCCGGTCAACGTTGCCACGCCGAGCGTCCCCGCCGCTTGAATCATTTGCCGTCGTGTGAGTTCCATGAGTCCATTATCGTGCATCGGCTTTCAATCTGGGAAACAATTCGTCGTGAACGAATCGCGCCACCAAAATCGTCTGATTGTTTGGCAATAGAAAATACCAATTCTTTATGTTAAGCCTGTAGGAAAACTGAAATGATTCTTGCTCCCATGCTGATTGCTCCCATGATCGCATCCGCTCCTTTCCGGAGTCCGGTCGACGATTCGATCAACCGAATTACGATCAAAAAGTCGGTTGAAGTAGTGCCAAATAGCGAGCCGACGATTGTTGTGTTCCCGCCGTTTGATCCCATGCGAGGCACGCTTTTGGCGATTGAAGTGAGAACCACAATGAGTGGCAACTTTAACTTCAAACTGGAAAACACCGGAACCACGCCATTGACTGGTCGCGCCTCTTACCAGAACCAACTGCGGATTGACCACCGGGTGCCCCAAGGCGACTACGTGGAAATGAATCGAATCGAGGCGAAATCAAAGGGGCGTGAAGTGATCCTGACTCCGTACGATAACGTGACGGACTACGACGGGAAGTCGGGGCGAACCGTGAACTTCCGAACAAACGAGGCCAATACAACCAAAACGGAGATTCACGCTGTGCTGCAAAGGGCAAAAGCGGGCCAGCCATTTGCCGTCCGCATCCGGCTCGACACCCAAAACAAATGGACGGGATACATCGGAGTCGAAACGGTTCCGGCGCAGAAAAAATTCGATGGCTCTAGCTTCGTCCACTTTGCGTTTGTTTACGTTTACCAACGCCGGTCGTAGGGCCAGGTTCAGTAGGGCTAGGTTCAATTGCCTGGGCGAGGGTTAAACTATCGCCGGATGGCGGAAAGACGGTTACGATTGGGGATGCTGGGCTACGGAACGGTGGGTTCCGGGGCCTACCGGATGCTGGAGGATAACCAGGCATCCATTCAGGCGAAAACCGGAACCCGGATTGAAGTCGTTCGCATCGGGGTGAAAGACGCCCAGAAGCCGCGGGATCTGCCATCAGAGCTTTTCACCACCGACTTAGATTCGATTGTCAACGACCCCGAGATTGACACCATTGCGGAGCTGATCGGCGGGACCGATCCCGCCGGCCGACTTGTGGAACTGGCGCTGAACAACGGCAAGAACGTCGTGACGGCGAATAAAGAATTGATGGCCAAACACGGCTCACGGCTGGTGCATTTGGCCAAAGCCAAGCGGCTGGACCTGCACTACGAGGCGGCGGTTGGTGGCGGTATCCCGCTGATTCAACCCCTCAAGCACCAGTTGGCGGGCAACGACGTGCTCAAGATGATGGGCATCTTGAACGGTACGACCAATTTCATTCTGACGGCCATGCAGCAGGATGGAGCCGACTTTGCCGAAGTCTTATCCGATGCCCAAGCCAAGGGTTACGCCGAAGCTGATCCGACCAACGACGTGGACGGGTTCGACACGATGTACAAGATTTCGGTGCTCGCGAGCATCGCCTTCGGTCGTCAGGTGGCGATTGAGGAAGTCCACCGGGAAGGCATTCGTAGCATTTCGAAGGCGGACATGAAGTACGCCGATGTACTGGGCTACGTGATCAAGTTGCTGGGAATTTGCGAGCCAGTTGGTGACCGGGTCCGCGTTCGTGTCCATCCGACCTTCCTGCCGAAAACTCACCCATTGGGCAGCGTTAATGGGGTCTATAACGGGCTATGGCTCCACGGCGACTTCGTCGGCGACGTGATGTTCTCGGGCCGCGGCGCCGGCAGCGATCCGACCGCGAGCGCGGTTGTCGGTGATCTAATCGACGTGGCTCGCAACATGGCTATCGACGGCCCGGGAAGCGCCTTGCCGTACGATCCCGACATGCCGACCGAGCCGATCACCACGCTCCAATCCCGGTACTACATTCGTATTCGAACCCTGGACCGTCCGCTGGTGCTTGGCAAGATTGCCACGGCGATGGGTCAGCGAGGAGTCAGTATTGCCGCCATGGAAATGAAGACCATCGTTCCTCACGAAGAAGGTGAGATTGTGTTCTTGACTGACTACGCCACCGAATCTGACTTCCGGGAAGCGGTGGCTTCGTTGACCGCCGAGGTCGGGGTCTCCAAAGTTCACGCCACAATTCGGGTCGAGGACTAGTCGCGGTACCGAGGGGACGTGTGAACGTTCTGGAGGCAAAGTCTCGATTTTCAGGATATTTGGGTGCACCAGAATTATTGACGTACGCGAATTTGCGCTCCGAGAACCGGTGGGGAACGACCGCGAATAGCAGTTTGGGGATGATTCCGCGGCCCCTTTTTCTTGCCGTTCGGGATTGTCTCGTGTCGGCTGGCGAGCAGATTAGCTCGCCGCATGAGACCAGGAAGCGCAGCGTGCCATTGACCTGTCGGGCAAACCATGATCGTATAAAAAGCGATGACTTTGAAGTGGATGTTCCGGAGTTTGAAAGTCGGCCAGAGTGGTTTAGGACGCCGTGATGTACCTCGTGCCCCCAGACTTTGAAGCAGTGATTCGCCTTTTTTCGACTGAGGAAGGTGGACGGCGGACTCCGGCCTTTAACGGAGTTCGGTGGGACTTCGACTATGTGGACGGTTCGCGGGAGTTGGGCAGTTATATGATTTGGCCGGAGTTTCTCGAAGAAACTGGCGAGTCCAGGCCTAAGGATGTGCCGTTGCCCATTGGGGTCGAAATTCCGGCATTGATGTATATCCTTGACGAGGAGTTGCGGGAGTCGCTGCATCGAGAGCGGTTGCAACCGGGAGTTCGGTTTTGGGTGATTGAGGGATCGAGCCGGGTTGGGGAAGGACGGGTGGTTAAGGGGCTAGTTCCTCGTTAAGCTTTTGAAGCACGTTTATTTCAAACCACGCTGGCACGGCGTCGGTGTGAAGGTGTAGCTCGTCGGACTCGGTTTCAGCAACGAAAAGTAAATCTCGCCCTTCCTCAGAATTATCGAAAAAGTAGGCTCGGTTGGAGTGGATGATGGCACCGGCAAGCAAATCTAGACTGCGAAAGTACCGAGAAACCACCTTGTCTTCAGGAACTGGGTGTCCACCCTTTTTGACCCTGGCAGCGACTCGGGAAACGTTGATTTGAGGATCCTTTGTAGCCACGTAATATAAGTAAGTTCGGTAGCCAAATGACTGGGCTTGCTTCATAAATGCCACTTTGTCCATCGACGACATGACGGTTTCAAATGAGAAGGACCGTTTTTGAGATAGCAAACTGGTCCTGATGTAGTCCGAAATCCCAGATGCCAGGTAGCCAACATTTTGATCGACCGGAAAGTGAAGGGAATCGCCATCAGCTGTCAAAAGGGCGATCGAAGAACCGGCACCAACTGACTGTAGGAACGAGGAGCGGCCTAAAAACTCTTTAACTTCGGCGGAGTTAGACTCAATACCAAAGTCCCCAAGCTTCAATCCAGACATGGACACGATGGCAGCGGCGATCTCGTCTGGATTAATGTAAATGCCTAGAAGCTCCGGCGGAACGAGGGTTTTTAGCGTACTTTTCCCAGAGCCATTTGGCCCGGCAAACATCCTCAGTCGCGGGGTTCTTGCGTCCATCTAAGCTTGAGCACTCGCCGCCGCACCGGAACGGAAGGGGCAACCTTACCCACAATTCTTTCTCCCTGCTCACTGACTTCAATGAGAGTGTCGCCACGGGTAATAAGGAATTTGGCGCCAGCTTCGACGGACTCTCGATACGCTGCCTCAAATGCAGTTTTGGCGTTGTGAGGAATCCTGGCTTCCTCACGGTCTATCTTTGCTTCGGACCATTCACGAACTTGCGCCACCGTATAACTTGATACCTGATGCGTTGAAAGTCTCGGGTCTTTGAACCTGGCGGGTACCCTATATTCTCCCGATGAGCACTCTGGCCCCGGATTCTTTGCGTACCGAAATTGCCCGTCGGCGGACTTTTGCGATCATTTCTCACCCCGACGCGGGCAAGACGACGCTCACCGAGAAACTGCTGCTCTACGGAGGCGCGATCCAGTTGGCGGGTGCCGTCACCGCGCGAAAAAACCAGCGTAAAGCCACGTCCGACTGGATGGAACTGGAAAAGCAACGTGGCATCTCGGTCACCTCGACGGTTCTGCAGTTTGAATACCGCGACCACGTCCTCAACCTCCTGGACACGCCCGGCCACGACGACTTTTCCGCCGATACATACCGCACCCTGACCGCCGCTGACAGCGCGGTGATGCTCATTGATAACGCAAAAGGCGTGGAAACCCAAACCAAGAAACTCTTTGCGGTTTGTCGCCAACGAGGCATCCCAATCTTCACCTTCGTCAACAAAATGGACCACCCCGGAATCGGCCCGCTGGCGTTGCTCACCGAAGTCGAAGATACGCTCGGGATTCGCACGGTGCCCATGAACTGGCCAATCGGGCAGGGCAGTGAGTTCCGGGGAGTCTACGATCGCGAGTCTCGCCAAGTTCACCTATTCCAGCGCGTAGCTCACGGTAGCGAGCGAGCACCGGTCGTCGTCATGGACATCGACAATCCCGAGTTGGTGAACCTGCTGGGGGCCGACGTTTTGGAAACTCTACGGGAGGAAATTGATCTCGTCGAAATCGCGGGAGAGCCGTTTGATCTGGAGAGAGTGCTTCGCGGTGAGTTGTCGCCGGTGTTCTTTGGATCGGCCATCACGAACTTTGGGGTGGAGCCCTTCCTCAATCGTTTCATAGGAATCGCCCCCGCCCCGGGCCACCGAACGGCAGAAGAAAAACCCGTTGAACCCGAAGAGCCAACGTTCAGCGGATTCGTCTTCAAGATCCAGGCAAACATGGACCCCAACCACCGCGACCGAATCGCCTTCATGCGGGTGGTCAGCGGAAAATTTGAAAAGGATATGCAGGTCAGCCACACGCGGCTCGGCAAGCAGATCCGCCTGACCCGCCCCCAACGATTGTTTGCCCAGGATCGCGAGACGGTGGAAGAGGCATATCCCGGCGATATCGTGGGTCTCACCAACGTTGGCATCTTCCGACTCGGGGACACCGTGGTCGAGAAGGGCAAGTTGACGTTCCAAGAAGTCACGCCGTTTGCGCCCGAACTCTTTGCCGTCCTTGTGAACCGATCTATTGATCGGTTCAAGCACTTTGAAAAGGGGGTCGAACAGCTCTGCGACGAGGGGTTGAGCGATCTGTTTTGGGATCCCAAGTCGGCTCAGCGAAACCCGATCCTCGGCGTCGTCGGACGTCTCCAATTTGAAGTCATTCAGTACCGATTGGAGTCGGAGTACGGCGTCAAAACGATGCTGGAGCCGATGCCATTTGAACTAATGCGCTGGCTCGAGGGCGATGTAGACGAGATTCGGGGCATCTACTGGGGCACCAGCGCGAAGTACCTGGAAACGCGCATCGGGGAGCCGTGCGTGGCCATTCAAAGTGAATGGAATCTCGGTTACCTTAAGGAAAAGCACCCCAACTTGGTCTTTCACGATCGGGCCGATTGGCGCACCGCCAACCGGTAGTTAGCGGTGCAATTCCCAGAGGCGGGCGACGGCGTCGCTAACGCTGACCACTTCGGTGTTCAACTGCACCTCAGGATGAACGGGTGCCTCGTACGGGGCGCTAATCCCGGTGAAGTTAGGGATGGTTCCCGCGATCGCGCGCTCATACAACCCCTTCGGATCGCGCCGGATGCACTCGGCCAAGGTGCAGTCAATAAACACCTCTACGAAGGGTTCGCCCACAATCCCGCGAGCCATTTCGCGTTGACTACGCTCAGGAGAAATAAGGGAACAGACGGCCGTAACGCCGTTCCGAGAAAACAATCGCGCAACCTCCGCGGTGCGACGAATGTTTTCGCGTCGATCGGTTGAGGAGAAACCCAGGTCAGAACAAAGGCCGGTCCGCAAAACATCCCCGTCCAACGAGACGCAAGGGATCCCGACCGCTTTGAGATGGCCAATAAAGGCGTCCGCAATCGTGGACTTACCCGCGCCGCTAAGCCCGGTCAGCCAATAGACCGGGGCCAACGATTCCATGGCACACATTCTGTACTAATCGGGGGTGGTTCACGTATACTTTACAAAAAGGTAAAGAATGAAGTTTTCCACCCAAGAAGAGTACGGATTGCGATGCCTACTGCAGATCGCGCGCACTCGCAAGCCGGGCGGGTTGACCATTCCCGAGATCAGCCGGGCCGAAGCGCTCTCCCAAACTCACGTGGCCAAGCTTCTCATGGTTTTGCGGAAAGAAGGCTTCGTTCAAGCCACTCGCGGCCAAGCCGGTGGATACACCCTGGCCCGGGATGCCGAAGCCATCTCGGTAGGAGAAATCCTAGCGGCGCTGGGTGGCAAGCTTTATGACGGTGAGTTCTGTGAACGTCATTCGGGGCAGTTGGATATCTGCAAGCACGCGGTGGATTGCAGCGTTCGATCCCTATGGCAGATTATTCAAAAGTCCGTTGATGAGGTGGTAGATCGCATCTCACTCGCCGATTTGCTCGAATCTTCCGAGAAATCGAGTAACGTGACGTTCTCCGACCGTGCGCCGAGGCCCGTTTTAACGTCTAATCTTCCGTAGACAAACAGAAATGACCAGCACCCAAGATTTCCCCGTCACCATCACCGACCGCGCGATTGCGCAGTTGCGGCGATTGATTTCGAAAGATTCGCGCCCGGATGTGTTCCTGCGGATCGGGGTGAAGGGCGGCGGTTGTAGTGGCTTCGAATATCTGATGAAGCTTGACAACCAGAAAAAGACCATTGATATGGAAGTCGAGATTGAGGACGTCAAGGTTGTCTGCGATGCGAAGTCGGCGGTCTTTCTGCGCGGAGCAACCTTCGATTACACTGGCAACCTGATCGGCGGGGGCTTCAAATTTGATAACCCCAACGTCAGCAAAACCTGCGGTTGCGGCACCAGTTTCACTCCAAAAACTAGCTGACGACGGCAAAAGAACGAAAAAGGGGGAGGCAGCATCGCTACCTCCCCCTTTCAATCGACTTTACTTGCTCTTGGCGAGAAGCGCGTTGGCGGCGTCCCAGTCTAGATTGTCGAACCAGGCGTCGATGTACTTGGCGCGGGCCGTCTGGTGATCCAGGAAGTAGGCGTGCTCGTAGACGTCGAGAGCCAGCACCAATCGGTTGTTCCACGCCGGGAACGTATCCTGAGCGTCGCCCGCATAGTTGTGGATTCGCTGCTCG
>Ga0114972_10004701_pt1 | contig 10137 bp, 10 predicted proteins | sample M_140807_EF_Meta_FD_87354 | JGI IMG/M metagenome (GOLD analysis project Ga0114972, IMG submission 87354) | Freshwater microbial communities from Lake Montjoie, Canada to study carbon cycling - M_140807_EF_MetaG | ecosystem: Environmental > Aquatic > Freshwater > Lake | place: Lake Montjoie... | reverse complement strand
CCTTTTCGCTCATAACTATTTATTGAAGTTAGCTTCCCTCCCATCATACCTGGGTCATACTTAGATTTAAAATACAATGATCGCTTAAGGCCATTTTTCTTTATGTCTGGTTCTTTTTCAGTTGAAATCGAAACGCTACTAATTGGAAATACTTTATCCCCGTTTTTAATTACCAGATCACCGTTAAACCGACCATCTTTTTTAAATCCTGACTTAGGAGGAATATTAACCTCAACAGTAAATGCAATTGAGTCTGCGACTACTTCAAGCGGATCGGGATTAGCGGTAATTTGTGCCCCTTCAAAGGCCTTACATCCTGGCAGGGTAATCAAAAGCCCCAATACCAGTAATAAAAAAAGAGTGTTTCTCATGAATGAAAATCTGGTTAAAAACACAAAAATACTAACTATCTGCAATAGTAAATGACTTTTAATTTTTTTCGTAGCATTAAATCTATTTTTATCGGGATTATTAGGTAAAATTGCATTAACCTATGCTCGAAAAAACACTCTATGTAATTAAAGTAAAGGGCAAAGCCAAAATTCCTGATTACATTCAGGTACGGGATGAACACTTTACCCTTATCGGATATTTCAGACCTGGCAGGACAGAAAAAACTGGAAAAATGCTAAACGACCCTGAGATTATAAAAAAACTGGAATCCTGCATTGAAACCTTGCCTTTTGGAAGAATAATTAAACTGGAATTGTAATGAGCGAACTAAAGCCGGTTATTCTATTACAGGAAGCAAGCCTCGGATATACGGATAAACCTTTTTTAAAGGGCTTGAATTTCAGCATATTTCCTTCAGAATTTGTTTATCTGGTTGGGAGGACCGGATCCGGAAAAAGCACAATCCTTAAATCTTTGTATGCAGATTTAAGACCTCTTCAGGGTTACCTTGAAGTTTGCAAATTTGATATTGGAAAAATAAAAAAAGGTCAAGTTCCTTTGCTTCGTCGTAAAATGGGCATCATTTTTCAGGACTATCAATTGCTCACTGACCGCAACGTATCAGAAAATCTCACCTTCGTTATGCATGCAACAGGTTGGAAAGATTCAGCCAAAATCAAAGCTCGTATATCTGAATTATTGATTAAAGTTGGCCTTAGCTCAAAAGCATCTACAATGCCACATCAGCTTTCAGGTGGAGAACAACAGCGATTATCTATTGCAAGATCTTTGGTAAATAATCCGGCTGTAATTATAGCTGATGAAGCTACAGGAAATCTGGATCCTGAAGTTTCGGCCAGAATAGTTGAATTATTACTCCAAATAAACCTTGGAGGAACAGCAATAGTTATGGCAACACATGATTATAATTTAATAACAGAATTTCCTGCAAGAACATTAGAATGCATTGATGGTCAGGTAATTGATCATCCAATTGGTGGATTTAAAAGAAAAGTTAGCTATTCTTAGCAATAACCTTTTTATAAAGTGCTATTAATTTGGGTGATTCATTTTCCCAACACCACTTTTTTGCAGCAAATAAACAATTCTCCTTAAGCCTAAAATACAAATCTCTGTTATTTAACAATTCATTACAGGCCTTTGCAATTGATTCCGGTGAGCTATCTTTAATTAAAATACCAACCTCGGTTTCCTCATTGTATCTTCGATACTCAGGAAAATCATTGATAACTGAAGGTAAACTAGCCTGAACATAATCAAAAAATTTATTATTCAACGAAAAATAATAGCTTAATCCGAGATTTTCCGAAACGTTATATCCAATAAATGCAGTACGCGATATTTCTTTTAACTCTACAGGCCGTTTAAACCCTAAAAATTTCACCTTATGATTTAAATCAAGTTTTTTTACGAGTATTTTTAACTCATTTTCAATATCTCCTTTTCCAATAATATGTAATTCTGCATCAATCCACTGCATTGCCTGAATTGCATTTTCCAAACCGCGTCCTAAATTTAATGCTCCCTGATAAAGAATTATTTTCTTTTGAATGTTTCTAGGAACCGACAAATTAAAATGTTCCCTTTCTGGCAAATTGCGAACAACTTCTACGGATTTTTTAAATTTCTCCGCGAATATTTTTGCTAACCCTTCCCCTACAGTATATACAATTTCCGATTTATTAAAGGCTAAAATCTCAATTCGTTCCCAAATTTTTTGAACAAAACTCCTTCCAAGGACTTCTGGTACCTGAGAAAAAAACTCATGCGCATCAAATACTATTGGCTTCTTTAATAATAAGGCTGTAAAATAATGTGCCAGAAAAGTATCTGCATCAACAGCACCAAGAATATCTGGCTTACTGCGAAATAGATAAATAAATAATCTGAAATTGTATTCTAAGTAAAACAAAAAACCTCTATTAAAAAAGCAATTCAGTCGTTTTACGTTAAATGAAAATTGCTCAAGTTTTGCAGATCCTCTTAACCTTCGGCCAACCAAAGTAATTTCAAACTCTTCCTCCGATAAAGTTCTGCAAATTCTTTGCATCCTTTGATCCGAAGTAAGGTCATTGATTACAGTAAATACTATTTTTGGCTTCATGAAATCCAAGGAGCTCTGATAAAATCAATTTTACCGGAATATGCAGAAACTGCATCTTCCCATGAATCACCTATCAATAACTTGAATCCCGGCAAATCATTTACCTTTCCTTTTACTGCTTCAAACGAGGGCTTTTTCCTTTTGCCATGTGCATAAATAACCTCCGGCTTTTCTTCAGACCAATTAATCTGCCTTACCTTATTCTCTTGTTGAATTTGGTTTCCACTTGTAAAAACAATCCAGGGAATTTGTTTCTCAACTAAAAAGTCAATTGTTTTTACTGCTGCAGGAAACAAGTTTATCTTTTCTACCAGGTCAATAGTTCTTAGAATTTCTAAAGCTTCCACAATTATTTTTTCATCCAAATTAAATAATGAAAATGTTCTTTGAAACAACTGTTGTCTTCCATCTGTAAGAAATCCCGAACAAAGTTTCTGATAAAAATTTTCCTGAATTGATTCGTCCTGAATAAAATATTTTGAGATTTTCTGATACGCTGGAAACAAATATTCTTCTTCCTTGATTAATGTACCATCCAAATCAAATAAAATAAAGTCGTATCGACCAATCAGAGAAAAATTTTCCATTATTAATAAAAAAATTCGTTCCAGACCCTTACAAATTTTACCCCCCAATTCACGGAATAATCTAATGTTTCTGGATTAAAACCTCTATACAACTGCTTTAAAAGATAAATTAAATTGATATTTGCACCAAGGGTCGCAACAAGAGTTCCTTGTACTCTTGGATTAATCTCCAAAATTTTAAACCTGCCATCCTGACCTTGTTTAACCTGTATTCCTACTATACCTTCCAACCCTAAAGACTCTGAAATCGAAGTGCAATATTCAATTATTTCAGGATGATAATGAATTTCTCCTGCCATACTTATGCCACTTCTAATTTTATCTCTTCTTCGTGGAATTGCTACCAAACACCTACCCTGCCATACAAGGCAATCAACTGAGTATTCTGGTCCTGGAAGATATTCCATCACTACAGTTTCTGGTATTTCCTGATGTTCAAGTACAAATTTTAATCTTTCAAATGAAATATTTACAGAATCTGGTTTTTTATAAAATAATTCCTCCGTTTCATTTACTTGTTTATGAACAACCCGAAATCCTCTGCTTCCATTTGAATTACAAGGTTTGAAACAAACAAGTTGCTCAGGAAATCCTAATGAAGGAATTGCTTCAAGCAAAGCATCTGAAGTTTGTACAATACAATATTCCGGAACAAGAATGTTTTTACGTTTAAGATATTCTAATAATCTTCCTTTATTATTTGCAATATTTAATGCCTCATTTTCAGAGACCCAAACATTGCAGTCTGAAAATACTCCTTTACTTTTTGCTTCTGAAAAACCAAATAATTCTCTAGTTACAAGTGGAATTATATGACCAATATTAAATCTTTCAGTCAATTCTAAAATTGCAGTAATAAATTCAGAAGATTCCGCAATTGGAATTTCGGAAAAAGTATCAGTAAAATGCTTACCATAAGCCATTGAATCAGCATCGCAGGAATGTACATATTCAAAGCCAGCCGATTTGATACATTGTAAAATTCCATAGGCACCAGGTGCACCAGCTCCCGTAAATAAAACTCTATTTTCTTTCACAGAATCCATCGTACCACTTCAAAAACTTCAGCAAAACTAACTCCAATCTGAACTCCTCTTGTTGTCGCAAGACCTCTGATAAATTGTTCATTGGCATAGGGTCTGTGTTTTTGCGATTCATATTGTGCCATTGCATTTATTTTTGAAATAACATTTTCTTCGGTTAACTTAACAAAGCATGTTGTATTAAAACTAAGATTATTCCAAGGTAATTCATATGATAAAATAGATTTATCCTTATATGCTCGTAAAGCTTCATGGGCAATGGTCTGATGGTCCTGATGTAAATCGGTTAAACTAGGAATAAAAATCAGATCCGGCTGAATCTCTTTTTTAAGCTCAATAAGATTCTGTAATATTTCTTGCCTGTGAAAATTAAATGTTCTAACTGCATAATTATAAAGTATCAAATTATCAGGATGAATACCAAGCATTTTAGTAGCCTTTTTAACTTCTGTAATAAGTATATCCTTAGGAAGATGTCCGGGTACCGATAACTCACAAGCTGAAAATGCTGCATAAAAAACAGTATGCCCTTCCTTTAATAGTTTATCAACTGTTCCTCCACATCCAAGTTCACCATCATCAGTATGGGGCGCAAGAATAAGTATCCGCAAAGCACTTCCTGGAATAGTCATCATAATTTAAGATTGCGAATTTAAGGAAAGCCTACCATCGGGAAGGGTTTTTATTATATTTTGCTCCAACAGTAGTTTCAAAACACTACTTTTTTGGGCAGCATTTCCTTTTTTAGCTGATTTAATCAGAAAGGTAAATTCCTGTGGACCAAAAGCAAGCTGGTCCAAATATTCCTTCTTTAAAGTAGACAAAACTTCAGAAGTAAGCTTATCATTTGCTCTGGAAAGACAATAATCGCAATTCTTGCAACTACTTTTTAGTTTTTCGCCAAAATAAGAACTTATCATTTGGGCGCGGCACTTGTCAGTATTCGTAGCATACCCAATCATGTAGGCAAGTCGTGCTTCAGCTCTTTCTCGAAGTTCCTTAAACCAACTGATATTGAGGCTTTTTTCTGATGGGATCGATCTTTTCCGAACAAAGGAGATTTTAGGCACTCCATTTTGTGCCTGATATTGAATATGTCCTTTTTCTGATAGCCCATTCAGGTAATGGTGCACATTTTCTACACTTATTTTCTCTCCTTTAAACAATTGTACAGGCTGAAATCGAACTTCCCGCATAAAGGCTTCTCCACCAAATTTTCTTAACAATACATTCCAAATTTTATCCGCAATTGGGTTATTTTTTCTCTCTGATAATATTTCACCGGAAGACATTAGTATTTTTAAACAGGCATATCTTTCAGCACTATTATCAATCAAAATAAAGCCACATTGCTCAAACCATAAAAGGGAGTTCCAGACTATACCTGCTGTTAAACCCGATCTCTTAACTAAAGAATCCAGTTGTAATTCAAAACCAGGATCTTCGCTATTGGCAAAATCTGGTAAATATTGATCATATAAACAATCAAAAACCCTAAATAAATCTTCATTATTTGGATACTTTTCAATCAATTGTTTTCTAAGTTTTGCAAAATCGGATTTTGAATACAACAAAACCGCATAGGCAGGCTTTCCGTCTCTGCCTCCTCTGCCTGCTTCCTGGTAATAACTTTCCATATCCGGAGGCAAACCATAATTTATCACAAAACGAACATCTGGTTTATCAATGCCCATACCAAAGGCATTGGTTGCCACAATTACCTGCACCTCATTTCGGATCCATTTATCCTGAATAAAATTTCTATCAGCATAAGGTAAACCGGCATGATAATGTCCCGAAGAAATTCTTTTGCCTTCCAAAGCCATTGCAATGCTTTCCGTTTCTTTTCTGGAACGCACATAAATTATACCTGTTCCTCCTGTCTTCTGAACAATTTCCTGTACCTTTTCCGCCTTGTTTTCCTGAAAAATAGACACATATCTAAGGTTTGGCCTAAAAAAAGAATACCGATAAAAATCTGGGGATTTCATCCCAAGTATCGTTTCAATTTCCTCACAAACTATTTGGGTAGCAGTAGCTGTTAATGCTATGATCGGAGTATTGGGAAATTTTTCTTTTAAAATGGAAAGATTCCTGTAAGATGGTCTGAAATCATTTCCCCATTGGGAAATACAATGCGCCTCGTCTATCGCAAAAAAAGAAAGATTTATTGCAAAAAGTTTATCTGTGATTTTTTCATTCTGAAGCCTTTCCGGTGCAACATAAAGTAATTTAAGTTTACCATCAGTAACTTCATCCAGAATCAGTTCCTGCTCAAGTCTTGATAATGAACCTGTTAATGCTCTGGCCTGAATGCCTGTTTGAACAAGCCTGTCCACCTGATCTCGCATTAAAGAAATTAAAGGCGAAACGACAATGCAAATTCCATCGGAAGCAATGGCTGGAACCTGATAACAAATTGATTTTCCTCCTCCGGTTGGCAACAATGCAATGGTGTCTTTACCGGACAAAACCGAATTAATTATTTCTTCCTGTAATGGCCTGAAAGAATCATATCCCCAATATTTTTTCAGGATTTCAAGTAAATGTGCCTGAGATTTCTGTTCAGTAGATGACCCCATCTTTTAAGTGTAATAATCTGTCGGCACTTTGACCAAGTTCCGAATTGTGGGTTGCTATCAATAAGGCAGTATTATATTCTTTGGAAATTTTATGCAATAGGTGCTGAACTTCCAGACTATTCGCAGAATCTAAATTGCCTGTTGGCTCATCTGCCAGAATAATTCCTGGTCTGTTAATCAAAGCTCTGGCTATGGCAACTCTCTGTTGTTCCCCACCAGATAATTGGTCCGGAAAGTGATTCATTCGGCTCTCTAAACCTAAATAAACCAAAAGCTCCTTTCCCCTTTCCTCAGCTGCTTTCTTTGAAATACCATTAATTCTTGCGGCCAAAGCAACATTTTCGAGTGCTGTAAATTCCTGAAGTAAATGATGAAATTGAAAAATAAACCCTATCCTGGTTCTTCTGATTTTGGCTTTCTCAAAAACAGAAAATCGTGTTACATCCTGATTATCAATCAAAATAGAACCAGATTCGGCTTCATCTAAAAGACCCGCAATATGTAAAAAGGTGCTTTTACCAGCTCCGGAACTTCCCATCAAGGCGACAATCTCCCCGGCATTCAACGTAAAATCAATTCCCTTTAATACTCTTAGTACTCCATAGGACTTCGTTAGTCCTTTAACAGATAACAGTGCCATTAAACCTTAAATCTAATTGAAATAATAAGGATTAGCCTAATTAAAAAACCATTATTTTTGCCGGTTCATGAATTCAGAAAGCAATACATATTCCTTGTTGAAAAAACTGTATAATCTAAAGATAATTAGGTATGGTTTTGCTGCAGGAACTTCTTTTTTAGTGGATTTATGCTCCTATTTATTATTTTATTATGTAATTTTTAAAGATGTTGTATTTGATTTTTTGGGATTGGAAATCACTTCGAGAATTTTGTCACTTACCTTAAGTTTTTCAATTGGTTTTTTAACAAATTTTACGATAAGCAAATATTTTGTTTTTAAAGATTCTAATTTAAAAACTTCAACACAGTTTTATCGTTTTCTTACAGTTGCAGTTTTTGTTTTTGCTGCCAACTGGTTACTCATGTTTCTTTTGGAAGAATATTTCTCGCTTCCAAGCGGTGTAGCAAGATTTGTAGCTGGAATTACGGTTGCAGTTGGCTCCTTTTTCTCTCACAAGTTCTTTTCCTTTAAAGTAAATCAAGAAAATAGCTCAAATTAATTTTGTGGTTCCGTAATCTCCCCTTCCCAACGGGCTATTACATAAGTCGCCAAACAGTTACCAATTACATTTACCGATGTTCTGGCCATATCCATCAACTCATCAATTGCCAGAATTATAAAAACTGGTGTTAACGGTAAGTTAAACATAGAAACAGTACCCATTAGAATTACCAGAGATGCTCTTGGCACTCCTGCAACTCCTTTGCTGGTAAGCATCAAAGAAAATACCATCAATAATTGCTGACCTAAACTCATTTCAATTCCTGCAACCTGTGCAACAAACACCGAAGCAAGGGACAAATAAAGAGTTGTCCCGTCTAAATTGAACGAATACCCTGTTGGTAAAACAAAGGCTACAACTTTTCTGGAAATACCTAATTTTTCCATTTCTTCCATCGCCTTGGGTAAAGCGGCTTCCGAACTGGTAGTAGCAAATGCTATGGATACAGGCCCGGATACTGCCTGAATAAATCTTTTAAAAGGTAACTTTACAATAAAAGCTATCGGAATAAAAACTAAAATTATGAATACAAATAATGCAACATATAGTGTAGCAAGTAATTTTAATAAATTTAATAATATTCCAAATCCCATATGCCCAACTGTATATGCAATTGCCGCCCCTACTGCAAAAGGCGCGAAATACATTACAGCTTTTGTAAACCCAAACATTGCATCAGCAAGCGATTCGCAGAATCCTATCATAAATCCTTTTCGCTTCTCACTTGCAGACAAGGATAATCCTATTCCAAATAGAATAGAAAATACCACTATTTGAAGAACTTGCCCATCAAAAATTGCTTTTGAAATGTTCTCTGGAAAAACATGTAAAACAATGTCTTCAAAACTTTGGTGATTCACTTCAGGTGGACTTTCTTTTGTCATACTTTCGGGTATAACTACACCCTTTCCTGCTTCAGAAATATTAATCGCGGCAACACCTATAAAAAGTGCCAAGGTTGTTACTATTTCAAAATAAATAATTGATTTAAGCCCCATTCTGCCGATCTGCTTTAAATTTGTATGACCAGCAATTCCTACAACAAGTGTACTGAAAAGTAATGGCGCAATAATAGTTTTTATTAACCGCAGAAATATCTTACTTACAAGATTTAGATGTCCGGCAAACTCCGGAAAATCATACCCTATTTCAGTACCAATTACCATTGAAAATAAAATCCATCTTGTTAAAGATTTTTGTTTATAAATAAGATAACCATAAAAAACCATAGCTAACCATCTGCATACCATCAGAATCATTTTTTGATCCGGTAGTACAATATGCAGTAATACCAATGGAATAGGTAAAAGTATTGCAACAATGGTAGTCGGTGACTTAATTTTCATTAAGTGCAAATTAACTTTTTTGAGCATACTCTATTTAATCCTAAAAAAAAAGAGGCGGAAATCCGCCTCTTTTTTAAACACTTTTAACTATTTATTCAACTTCAAACATCATACCGAAATTATCAGCAACCTGAGCATCAATTGAAGGATCATTGGTCATTGTTGACCAGGATAATGGATCATTAATTCCCGTTAGCAATTTGTTGTAATCTGCCATAATGTGAACATAGGTAGAATTTCCTCCATTAACCGTAAATGCCTTACTTGAAAAATCAACAGTGCGCCTGGATTGAGCTTTTCCCATATGGAAATAGAATGGAAAATCTGCAGGACCAGTTTTGGTAGCTGAAGTATCTACCATTCCTTCAAATTTTACAAAAATATATCCGCTATTCCAGCTCCAATACATATCTGAGTGGTCAGCAATATTTAATGGATGGCCTGAAGGATAAGCCGTTGCATGATTAAGCTGACCTTCATTTCCGGTGCTATCTACACCAGCAACAAATCTAAATCCTTTGTAATCTCCTTTAGGAATAGATGCCGAAACTTCATAGGCTTCTTCTGCTGGAGTTAGTAGAATGTATTTACCATCAACTTTCAATTCAGAATTGTCCGATTTTATTAGAACAATAGATGAAAGATACAGTTGGGCCAATGAAATCGTGTAACTTCTTCCATCTGGACTTAGGAGTGTTTGGGTTGCATCATAAGCAACAATCTCATTTGTATCAGACATTGTATGAATATGAAAAATCAAGGTGCCGTTTGAGGGTGTCGTAGCCGGTGGCTGTGGTGTATCTTTCTTGTCCTTTTTACAGGAAACCAGAAAAACAGTGGAGAATAAAAGTAGAATGGCGAAATTTAAAACTGTTCT
>Ga0114972_10004700_pt1 | contig 10138 bp, 10 predicted proteins | sample M_140807_EF_Meta_FD_87354 | JGI IMG/M metagenome (GOLD analysis project Ga0114972, IMG submission 87354) | Freshwater microbial communities from Lake Montjoie, Canada to study carbon cycling - M_140807_EF_MetaG | ecosystem: Environmental > Aquatic > Freshwater > Lake | place: Lake Montjoie... | reverse complement strand
TTTGGATCTTTATTGTTATGAATAATATCACATTGATCAAGGTCTTCATCATCTAAAAAGTTTATATTTATATTTTCAATTTCTAATATTGGTGCGAAATAATTTTTATAATTTTTTATAGTCATTATTTTTTTTCCTATTAATGTCTCATTTTCTGATGTTTCTTCTTTTTTTTGTATTTTTATTATATAATCTTCTTTGAATTTTTTTTTATTTTCATCTACGTTTTTAAATACACAACCATATGCTCCTTGTGATATTAATTTTATATGATTCTGTTTTGTTATAATTTCATTTTTATTCATTAGTTTCTTTTTATTTCGTATATATTTTCTATTGACAATAAAAAATATACAATTATACTATTTTGTATTATTATTTTTATAATATATGATATATTTTTGATAGTGATATTCTAAACATTTTATATTTTTCTTGATCTCTTTTTTGTTTTTCTATTTTTTTTCATTAGTCTACCACCTCTACTAATAATATTAAGTTTGAAAAATTTAAAAGATTCATTAGTTTTAAAAGTTCCTTCACATTGAACATTGATGGTATAATTTTCATAATCCAATAATTTATCACTACTTATATAAGGTCGAAAACTCAATACTTTAGTTGCATTATTAAAATTCGAAAATTTTCCAAAACCTTCTATATTATTATTTTTGACTATCATAATCGTTTCTGTACTTTTAATTTTATGATTTCTAAAATCGTCAATATTAATTTCATTTAAATTATTTATATTTTCTAGATCTATTTCTTTTGATGTAACCCAATTATGTATATTTGCTGCCCAAAGTTTATCACCTGATAAAGGATTTCCATTTTTATCTGAACAATCATTAGATACTTTTAATTCACTACTTTTTTTTTTACGACTAGACATTATATAATAATATTAATATTATAAAGTTGAAACATATTCAAAATATTTTATTGATTTGTTGTAATACACGTAATTCAACTGTTCTAAACAAATATAGTTTTGGCGTTGTATCAATACCATGATAAATAGTACCTAAATTTATTTCTTCTATTGTCCAGCCATTTTCTGATAAATGTTCGAAATAGGGAACTGCGTTTATCATTACATCAATATCAGTTTGTTCTTCATCTGTTAAGAATCGTGTTTTACCTAATTGTTTTAATATATGTAATTTTATAATATATATAAGATGGTTTTTTATTGTATTTTTATATGATTCTTTTTGATATAATTCAATGATCTTATCTTTGAAATTTTTGTTTTTCATTGAAACCATAAATTTATTATCAGTATTATTATATTGCTTTTTTTGTTCTTCTATTACATCTATGAATTCTTGAAATGTTTTTTGTACATATACATTTGCTAATTGGGTTTGATTATATTGAACAATGTTGAGTTCGTTTAGTATATTTTGAAAATTGGTTGTTAAATGTAAATAATATCGAATCAAATCATGGTTTTTGTTGAATATTTTTTCCCATATTTCTTTGTTGGTTGTGTTTGATTCTAATAATGTTTTATAATCATTATGGATTTCATGTGCTGTTAATAAACATGATTTTTCGTATATCTCATTACAATATTCCATATAGCAAGCATTTATTATAAATGTTTTGATAAAATGAATATATTCAGTTGAATAGATTGTTTCGATCTTTGCTTGTGACATTTTTGATTATTAATATTATTATTATTATTAATGATAAATATATTATTCAATTTTTTCATTTTATCGATCTAAACCAACACTTGATTTATGTGGTCGCATTAGAGCTACTGATGGTTCAACCCAAAAACTCTTTATATTTAATTTTCGAAATAAATCATTCATCCACCAATCAGGTGAATTATTAAATGGAATATAATTTTCATATAATTTTTTTGCACATTTTTTGGTTATCAAATAAAAAGATGCAGCCTTTGTTCCACCATGACATTGATTTGTTATATCATTTGTTTTAGGATATACTAATAATCCTGGTTTTATCTCTCCTTCCATGTATTTTGTCCAATTACAATCAAAAAGTATATCCCACTCACCATAATTATCAAGTTGTTCTATATATTTATCTACTAATTTTGGTATATTATCTGTAAAATATATATTATCTTCCATTATAATACCATAGTCATAGTTATTATCTATTATATCCTTCAAAGATAAATAATGTTTATATGTACACGAAATACAACCTTTTCTTAATATCATTCTAGATGGATATACTAATATATTACTTGTATATGATGGCTGTTGTATTACCAATTTATTTATCATTTCTTCAGTAATTTCATCTTTATTTGGATGTTCCATCCATTTTATATTATTCAAATCAAATCCCCATTTTTTAAATTCATTTGTCATAATTTCTTTTCGTTCTGGCTCCAAATAATTATGTATTAAATAATATTTGATTGACGTTTTTGATGGTTTTGATTCCATGAATCTATCTAAATACACTTTTTTAAATATTTTTATTACTTTGTCTGGTGTATATTCATCAAATGCATTCCAATCTTTTTTTTTCTCAATTTCTGGATTAAAACTTAACAAAATACTTACTAGACTATTTGCATCATTATACCATAATGCTTTGTCTTTTAATATATGAACATGACCTAAGTCACTTCCAGTTTTTGATGCTATAATTGGTTTATTTTTAGACGAAAATTCTCCTATTGATATTCCAAATGTTTCACCCATTGCTCGTGCATATATCATTGCATCTACTGTATTAATAAATTTTACCTTTTCATCTAAGTCTGTTATTAATGGTAGATGAATAATATTCGGTAAACTTGGACAAAATTGTACAAAGTTTGCAAATAAAAAATAAATATGTTGATTATTTTTTGCAATATTATATACTACATATTGAGCAAATTGTATATCAAAACTATGTTTTCCACCATAACCACCAAAAACTATTGCATTTTTTGGTATATTAAGTTCTTCTCTCATATTTGAATCATGATTTGGAAGATTTATCATATGGGGAACAACCGGATATTTTCCACTGTTGCCTTTTACCCATGGAGATATAGATGTGTATATATCTCCATGGGGGTCATTGCAATTTAAAACACAATGTATACAATTTTTTGCTACTTTACTTATGCGATTATCTTTTTCACCTCCTTTTATTATGTAAATAATTTCAATATTATTTTTTAATAATAATTCATCTACTTCTTTAAAATCTTTTGATTCATGAACGAATTCAAATCGTTTTTTGAATTTTTCGATTACTCTTTCATCATTGAATGGATGATTTTTTTCATAAAAAATAAAGGATCTATTTCCTAATATTGTTTCATTATAATTAGCGTAGTCATAGAGAGTGTTACTAGTTTCACCATAATATAATTGATTATCCCAAAATGCTATATTCATTTTTGAATCGATATAAATATATAAAACAATATTAGTTTATATTGATTTATATGAACAATTTGTTTCCTATTTCATTTTCTATACCTGAAGAAAAGATTGTCTCAGATATCCCAAACAAAACATTTATACTTGCTAATTATATACCAGTTGGTGTTGGAGAAGGGACTTATATTTATGATTATGAAATAGATTACTATAATGGTTATAAAAATTCATTGTTTGCTATAACTAAAAAAAAAGGTGGTTGGGATTGTATGAGACATTATGAAATTTTAGCATGTGGATGCATACCTTATTTTGAAAATCTAGAAAAATGTCCTGAAAAACGTCTTTTTAATTTTCCAAAAGATATTATTTTGAAAACCAACAAAATATTTCATTCTTTAATGAAAAAATATAATGTCAACAAAAATAACATGATAGGTCAAATGACAAAAGATGAATTAGATGAATGTAAAAAATATATTCAAATACTATTGGAATATACAAGATCTCATCTGACTACAAAAACATTAGGTCATTATATTATTGAAAATACTAATTTGTCGAGTGATAGTAATATATTATATATTTGTAATCCTGCTGATGCTGATTATTTAAGATGTTTAACGTTACATGGACTCAAGCAAATATTTGGAAAAAAATGTGAAGAATATCCGATTCTTCCATATATTTATAAAAATTGTAATGAAACACAGTTTATAGATTTCAAACGATTACATGGTAGAGGATTTACATATACTAGATTATTGGACAGGGATCAATATTATAATGAATATAGTCAAGAAGAAATTATCAATAACATTAAAAATAAAAAATATGACATGATAATATACTCTAGTTTACATAAAGAGAAATCAAATCAACATCAACATATATTGATTGATATCTTAAAACAAAATTATCCTTCTAATAAAATAGCGTTTTTATGTGGTGAAGATGAACATCTACCACATCATTTAACCCCTGTTTGTTTATATCCCGAATATACTAGAAATGGACATATTTGTTTTGTTAGGGAAATATAAGTATGTTATATAAAAAATCATATAAAGATATCTATGTTATTATGATAGTGGGCCTAGCTACTCTTGTATATATTGTATATAACTACATAAAGTAATTTTGCACTTGTAGCTCAGTTGGTTAGAGCGTCAGTCTTATGAGCTGAATGTCATGAGTTCGAATCTCATCTAGTGCATTTTTACATGGTTATTTTATAAAATAAAAAATATTCAGGTCTTATAGTGTAGTGGTTAGAACCGGGGACTTTGAATCCCCTAACCTGGGTTCGAGTCCCAGTAAGACCTGGGGGGACATTGATATATATTATTAAAAAAATGATATAAAAAAAATATAATATATTTATTCAAGTAACATAATTGTTTACTTCAAAAATATGATTTTTATATCATAAATGCTTCGTTAGCTCAGTTGGTAGAGCGTTGGAAATTAATATTTCCGCTCAAATGGCTGTTAAATCACTTTTTTAGTGATATAGGCTACCATAAGGTCGAGAGATCGAAACTCTCATGAAGCGAAATTCATATTTTAAATAATGTATTGTATTATTATTTAAAATATTATAATCAATCAAAATTCATTAAATCTATTGGGTTGTTATTATTCGTGAGCTGTCTTGTCAGATAATCAATTGTCATTGATTTGTTTTGAACTTCTTTTTCTAATTTTGCTATGATCAATCTTTGATTCTGTATTGTTGTTTTCAGATTTTCATTTTCTATATAATAATTTGCCTTGTTTAGATTCAAATTATTAAGCCATTTTTGATGTGTTTTTGTTTTGATATGTGTTGAAAATACACCATGTGTATCATAAGTTTTGTCTTTTCTACTTCCACAAGGACATCTTATTCCATGTTTCAAATTATTGAATGATGGAATTTTATCTATATAATTACCTATATTATCAATACTAGGCATGTATAAGTCTGGCTCTGTTACTAATTCCATTTTATATATTTATTATATACGTATTATTGTATAATAATTTTTATTCAATTTTCTTTGATAAATATATAATTTCTTTAATAAATATATAATGGAATTTGTTTATAATAAAACGTTGCAAGAAAATGCTACAGAAAAAGTTTTAGTATTATGTCATCCAAAAAAAGATGATACTGACATATTTTTAAAAGTTGTTTCAATGAAAATTTTACGCAAAAATATCAAAGATATTGAATTAGAATTTATGTCTCAACCAGAACTGTATAGGTTAAGTGACACTGAATTTATGAAATCATATGAAGTGAATTATAGAAAGTATTTTGATGAAAATTTAGATATAAATGAAGGGAAAATATTCATTAATAATTATGAATACTTGTCCATTTGTTTATAGTCCGAATCTTAATAATGAAATTGTTGTAAATAAATTAACTGAAGTTTTAAAACCTGCTGGATATATATTGTGTTTACTGCAGTTCCAGAGGATCCATATGTACAAACTTACAAAAATGATGTACAAACTTACAAAAATGATGTACAAACTTACAAAAATGATGTACAAACTTACAAAAATGATGTACAAACTTACAAAAATGATGTACAAACTTACAATATTGTTAAAATAAATTTATTTGAAAGGTTTAAAACAAAATTTTTTTTGATAAATTTAATATAATAGATATACCTATTGAACCCAATAAAACTACCACAGTGCAAAATAATGAATTATACGATTTAAACAAATCACAATTGTTAAGATTCAGAGTTTTTTACTTTTTCAATTAAAAGATATTAATATAAAAGAAAATAATGAAACTAGTAATGCAAGGTCTAATAGTGAAACAACCAACAATGCAAGACCAATGTCCACTAGTGCAAGATCAAGGTCAACTAGTGCAAGACCAAGGTCCACTAGTGCAAAAGGTGGTAAAAAAAATAAAAATCAAATAAGGAGAATTACAAAAAATAAGAAAAAAAATATACATAGAAGATCAAGTAAAAATAATAAAACGTATCATTCTACATAGATTATAAAATTTGTTTATTATTATATTTCTTTCTTGTTTTTAATTTTTTACCACCTTTTGCACTTTTGGACCTTGGTCTTGCATTGTTGGGTTTTTTACTATTAGACCTTGCACTAGTTGACCTTGATATTGCACTAGTTGACCTTGATCTTACACTAGTTGACCTTGATCTTGCATTGTTGGTTTTTTCACTACTGGATCTTGCAGTACTAATTTCATTATTTTCATTTATATTATTTTCATTTATAATTTCATTTATATTTTCGTCATTAAAATTTAATTGTTTATCAGATATTGAGACATTTGTTATTTTTGTTTTTTCATCTAATTTTTGTTCAAATAATGTAAATTTAGATTCCCTTTTTGGAATTACATTTTTATAAGTACCTTTTTCCATAATGTCAAAATTATCGTTGCCATTTATTGTATATTCAAAAATCTTTAAAGGTTCATTCAATATTTTTATAATTTCGCTTATAAATTCTTTTATATTATTCAAATCATTTTCGTCTAATTTATATACTGTTATATTCAAACCACATTTTGATAGTAATATATATTTCGATATTAAAAATATTGTGTAATTTGATTCATAATTATTATCGATAAAATCTTTAGTGTGTTTTGGATTTTGTTTCAATATTAATTCAATAATTGAATTTATATTTTCAATTAGACTAGAGTCATTTGTTAATTTATTCAATTCAACAACCATTTCTTGTCTTTTTTCACTAATTTGCTGAAATAATTCCAACAAATCGTGTTAGCTTGTATTTCCTATTTCAATACCATCTATATCCCACGGAAAAAAATAAGTAAATGTTTCATTATACCTTTGGAAATAATTTTTGTTATTTTCTGTATTATAATTTTTTATAGCTGCTTGTTCTTCTGAAATAATGGTTATAGCGTCTCTAAAATTTGTTACAAATTTACTTTGATTATTATCTTTACTTTGTTGTGTATAATTTGAATACATATTATGTGACTGATAAGAATCTCCTTTACAAAATTGCTTTAATGCTTCGTATTTATCACAATAAGGGGTAATATTATTTTCTGCTTTTTCTTTTTCAATATTTCCAAATTTAGTTATACATGTAGTACTATTGAAACTTGTAGGCCAAAAAAATAAATATATTGCTGGATTATTGTTAAAAAATTTTTTTAAATTATTTCGATTATTATATGAATACACAATAGAAGGACTACCTAACCATGTTATAAATCTAGTTTCTGGTTTATTTTCTGCTTTGTCTTTTATGTATTGGTTGATTATTGCATCTTCACGTTTTTTAAAATATTCTTTAAAAGTGTTTTTGTCTCCAAATATTTCTTTATTATCAGAATAATAACGTTCAAAAATTTGTGATGCAATAACTACATTTGAATTATTTAATACAATAGTAGCTGGATTTCCGAAATATTCAATAATAAATCCACTATCAAATTTTAAAAAACCTGTAAATATTTCATTTATAATACTTTCTAAATCAATTCTAGAATCATTTTTTGAAAAATTATTACTTAATACTGATCTAATAAATTTATAATTTGTATTTATTTCTGGATCTATATCAATACCAGATGTTTGTCTTAACATAATATTTTGATTTTCATCTAAAAATGAACTCATTTTATATTTTATAATATATATAAATATATTTTTGCTTTGTTTTACAACCTTGAAGAATTAAAAAGAGACAAAGTCCAATTTTATTCTTAATGGTCATGACCCTTAAGAATAAAATTTTTTATAAACATCCATCAATATTGTTTCATAATCTTTCATAAATGGTTCTGGTTCCATTAATTTCATGAATTTTTTATTTATCGTCTTTTTATATTCATCGATTTTACAAGGATTGTTCACCAAGTCCTTTACGATTCTAATATATTCTTCTTCCGTCTTTGCTACTAGGTCACTTAGGCCACAATTTGTCAAAAGACTACATGATACATTATGTGCATGGTAGTTTTCATTATACAAAGACACCAAAGGTATCGAATTGAACAACGCATTACATGTCGTCGTTGTTCCCGAATATGGAAATGTATCTAATAAAATATCTATCTTTGTAAAAAGCTTATTATATTCATCATTTTGTAGTTTATTAACAATAATAATTCTTTCTGGATCGACATCAAGTCGTTGTGAATAAAATTCCATTCGTTCCTCATTATTATCGAAAGTCTCTAATTTTATCAAAATTTGTGTGTTTGGACACTCTTTCAATATTTTCTTCCATGTGTCCAATGCAAATGTCGAGTTTTTATTTTCTTTGTTTATGGCTGCTATGATTATCCTGTTTGTTTGTGTGATTGTCTTATTTGATGGTGTTGTTCGTGGAACAATTGGTGCATCTTGATTAATCGATTTATATAATAAAAAACATCTCGGTAATTTCAATAAAGTTTCGGTATATCTTTGTTTTGATGTTGGTGGATCTGCTATCATGTCTGTTATACGATATTGTATCGATTTCAGCCCCGTTGTATTTGGAAATCCCAAATATGCTATTTGTATTGGTGCCGGATTATATGTAAATACACCTAACCGGTTGTTTACTGTATGTCCATTCAAATCAAATAAAATATCGATACCATGTTTATTAATTAATGTAGCTGCTTCTTTATCGCTCATGTTTTTTATTATATGATATTGAAGATTCAAAGATGTAAATATTTCTGCATCGAACTGTGATTGATTAGCATATAGTATGATCTCGAATTGGTTTTTATCATGATTTTTCAATATAGGAATAATAAAATTAGCAACAGCATGATACATATAATCACTTGATAAATATCCGATTTTTATTTTTCTCGGTAATGTCCTTGTTGTTTCATATAAATTTTTTATTATTCTTTTACGTGCTTCATAATGGAAACATGGATTATCTGGTAAATAATCGTTTATTTTCAAATATTGTTTGAATATTTCGTCATTATCTGAATATAAAAAGTCAGAATAACAAAGTGAATTACTAAACGATAATAACTTATTCCATATATTCAAATTGAACTTATTTGCCAAATCGACTGCTTTGTTTGTATACTGAAGTGATTTTTCAATTTCACCCATTGCACAATATACATATCCCAAATCATGATAATTTGACCATTTTGTTACTTTTTCGTCATTGGTTTTAGATGATTTGGTTGAACTTAGCTTGATCAGTTTCAAAAGACATGGTACACCATTTTTATAATATAATTGTTGGAAATTACATCTTGAATATATTCCTAAGAATCGTGGGTCTTCCATTAATTGACTATATATAGACATTTCTGGGTTTATTATTTCGATTACTTGTCTTGTCAATCCATTCTCAAATAATGTTATTATCATATCTATTATATTTGATTTATTATTAGGATCAATTTGGTAGCATATTTTATACCATGATATTGCCTTTAATGGATTTGTTTTTTTAAATGATTCTCCCATCATATAATAAAGATTAGAATCATTTGGACGTAATATTATTAGTTTTGATAAAATATCTTCTTTTTCGATTATGTTTTGACTTGATTGTATTAATGTTATTCCTTGATTATATACATATGTTTTTAGTTGATGATTAGAATTAGGCTCTTGTAATATTTGAGAGTATATATTCATAAAATTTGTTATGTTAGACATATTTGTATATATTTTGATAATATGTTTATATTTTTGTTTATTATTTATTATTATATTACGTTAAAATAATGATATTTTTATAATTTTATATTTATATTTATATGA
>Ga0114972_10004698_pt1 | contig 10139 bp, 8 predicted proteins | sample M_140807_EF_Meta_FD_87354 | JGI IMG/M metagenome (GOLD analysis project Ga0114972, IMG submission 87354) | Freshwater microbial communities from Lake Montjoie, Canada to study carbon cycling - M_140807_EF_MetaG | ecosystem: Environmental > Aquatic > Freshwater > Lake | place: Lake Montjoie... | reverse complement strand
CGAGGCCGGCGACGTCGGCAGCGTTTCTTGTTACCAGCACCAAGCCATTCACGCTCGCGGTCGCCGCCAGAAGGGCGTCCACGACAGGCACGGAGCGGATGGCTGAAATCCGTCCCCAGCTTTCCGCTACAGCAGCGTCGACACCCAGCACACGCGGCCCAAACGCCTCCACGACACCGTGGAGCCAGAGTTCGAGCGCCCGCGCTTTGTCTGGATCTCGGGCCCGAACACCCTCCACGCCCTTCCTGATCTCGCCAATGGTCAGCGTGCTCAGGAAAAGGTCGCGTTCATTCACACTGTCCCACCACGCAGCAACGGCAGGATGGCAACGAGGCCCTTTTCGGACCTCAGAGATGATGTTCGTGTCGACAAGCCAAGTCACAGTTCGACCGCGCGCCCCATACCTCGCGGCTGATCGAGGTCAATTCCATCGAGCGGCGCAGAGGCAATAAGATCTTTCAGGCTGCGGGCAGGATCCGGAGCAAACCGGCGCAGAAGCAGCGCCCGCGCTTCCGCCGCCTGCCCGGGGTCTGCGAGCGCGGCGGCGATCGCACGAACCAGCGGGGCGTCTTCTCCACGGACTTGCACCTCAAGACGCTGCAGCCCACGGTTTCGCAACCGCTGCCTGTGCTCAGCTAGCGCCGTGCTGGAAGGGGGCCGCGATTTCGCTTGTGGAACAAGTCGCTGCTTTGACATTCCGGATATCTATCCGGAAATCGACGAAATTTCAAGGTCGGATAAGGCCAACTCCGGAGCGCGCGCCAGAGACGGTGCGGAACCGGTTCCCACTACTGCTCCAGTTGATATTCAAACCCCGCATTTCCGCTTCCTTGATAGCGCCGAGAACCGCAGGTTTCCTGGGGTTTTGCCCGGGGGCTCGAGGGTTGGAGAACGCAGCGACCTCGGAAATCTCTCTCCGGAGGGCGGAAAGTCTCCGAAGCTTGAGGGTGTTGCGATTTTACCATCAAGCTCTATCCCATTGATATCTCCATTTTTATGATGAGCCGGCCGTACGGCGTTTCAGCAAGTCGACCGCACCGCAGTGACCACTCGGGCTGCTCATCAACTCCCAGTGACTCTGCTGAGGCCACCAGCCTAAACTAGGGCGAATCGGAGAGAGGCCTTAATCAGATGGATATCCCCCGGCTACCTGTTGAGCAGAAGAGGTTCGACGAGCAAAATAGGCGCCGCGCGTATCTCATAAACGGCATCCGGCCTGAGACCTTGCTGGTTTCGTTCCCGTGGCCAGTGGTCTGCACCCGCCCGAATACCGGTAGAGCAGGTTCCCGGTCACAGCTGCCGGCCTCGAAGTCCCGTATTGGGAAGGTACGCGTCAAGCTATTCGGTTCATCGCCATCCCTAAGTCACATGGGCGAGCTTCAGGGACCTCAGCCCACTGTGCCCACAGAGGCGACGGCCGCCACATGAAATCTGGAAAATGGAATGAGGCGGCAGGAATTTCGCGTTCTCAGGAAGCATCGCCCGTGGTTGAGAGCCTGGCGGCGCTGCAGCGCTGAGTGCGGTGCTGGGGAATGTCACTTGGCAGATTCTCGTGATGTGCAATGCTTTTACTTGGCGGTTATGGACCGTTAATTTATAACATAACATAAAAATACGGAGGAATACCCAATGAAGGGTCTCACGCAAAAGGGTCTGTCCCGTCGCGCGCTGTTCAACGCGTGTCTCGCCTGCGGTTCCGCGCATCTCGGCCTCCAGGCCAATTCCGTCCAGGCGCAAGGCTGGGCGCCACCCGCCGCCGCACAGCGCTGCCCCTCCCGCTGGGGCCCGAATGACCGCCGGGGCTCGATGAACCTGCTGACGCCCGAGCGTATCCGCAGCGCCGCCGGCATGATCCGCGAGGGCCGCAAGATCGAGATGGGCCATGTGCTGGCCCAAAACATGCCCTTCTTCGGCACCCGCCGCTTCGACGTGCACCAGAAGCAGGTGTTCATGAACCCGCAGTCGAACCGCCGCGGCTCCAACGAAGAAGTCGTCGTCGGCGAGATCGGCCAGGTCGGCACGCAATTCGACGGCTTCCCGCACCAGACCATCGGCAACGAGGTCTACAACTGCGTGGACTTGCCCTCGATCATGTCGCGCACCGGCTTCACCGAGATGGGTATCGAGACCGTCGGCACCATCATGACCCGCGGCGTATTGATCGACGTGGCCGGCCAGAAAGGGGTGCGGACACTGCCCGACACCTATGAGATCACGCCGGCCGACCTTGAAGCCGCGCTCGCCCGGCAGCGCGTGGAACTGCGCGAGGGCGATGCGATGCTCATTAACACCGGCTGGGGGCATCTCTGGGCGGTGGACAATGCGCGCTATGTTCGCAGTTGCCCGGGCATCGGCGTGGCGGCGGCCGAATGGTTGATCGCGCGCAACCCTATGCTGCTCGGCGCCGACAACTGGCCGGTGGAGCAGTCACCCTCGGCCACCATGCCCGGCGCATCGCTGCCGGTTCATCAGATCGCGCTGGTCGTGCATGGCGTGCATTTGCTGGAGAACATGAACCTGGCCGAGGTCGTGGCCTCCGGCCGTAACGAGTTCTGCTTCATGATGCAGCCGCTGCGCGCGCAAGGGTTTTCGGGCAGCACGGTCTCGCCGGCGGCGTTGTTCTAGGCCACGACGCGTTGAGGCGAATTCCCCTCAACGCTGAATTATTCTCTGAGCAATGGCTTGACCACCCTGAACGAATGCAGCGTGGCCAAGCCTGTTCAATGGCGGTCCAGGTGGCCCTGCCAACTGGTTGGGAAGGTCTGGAGGGGGCAAAGCCCGGGCTTTGCCCCCTCCAGGGGGCCACATCGCCGCTACCCAGGCGCCAACCTCGGCCAAGGCGATGCCAGTTCAAAGGCTTCGCCCAAATCCAGCAGCGCCTCCTCCGGCATGCGCGCCGCCACCAATTGCAGCCCTGCCGGCAGTCCCCCCGGCGCCACCGGCATGGGCAGAACCAGTGCCGCCAGCCCGGCGCAATTGATGGCCGTGGAGAAGACCGAGGCGGTCTTGCCCGTCGTCGCCTGGCCATTGATTTCCGCCGGGAAGGGCTCGCGTTTGGGCCATGCCAGGGAGGGCGAGGCGGGGGTGGCGATGATGTCAAACCCGGCCAGCGCATCGGCCACCCGCCAGCGGAAGGCGGTTAACGCGTCGATCGCCTGGACATGCTGCACCGCGCTGCGCGCCAGGCCGGCCTTCACCGTGGCGGCGACATTGGGCATGCAGGCCTCCTGCCAATCGGCAAAGGGGGAAAGTGCCCGGGCGGCGCCACCTGCGGCGAGGGCGGCGAAAATCTCCGCCGCCTCATCCGAGTTCCAGGGGCAGGGGATATCCTCCAACAGGTGGCCCAGCCCCCGCAGCACGGCGCAGGCCTGGGAGAAAGCCGCGGCCACGGCCGGGTCCATCGGTGCGCCGGGGTACCCGGACACCACGCCAATCCGCAGGCGGGTTGGTACCACCATGGCTGCGACCGGCGCGGCGATGGCCGCAAATGCCAGTTTCAGATCGGCCACCGAGCGAGCGATCGGCCCGATCACCTGCAGGTCATTGGTCAGGGTGGGGAAGCCGTGGCGCCTGGGCACCCGCCCGGCCGAGGGCTTCAGCCCCGCCACCCCGGCCAGGCCGGAGGGGCGGCGGATGGAGCCGCCGGAATCGGTGGCAATGGCCAGGGCGCCAAGGCCCGCCGCGATGGCAGAGACCGCGCCGCCGCTGGACCCACCCGAGGTGAGTTCCGGCGCCCAGGGATTGCCGGTGGCGCCGAAGACCCGGTTGTCGGTATAGCCGGAGAGCGCCAGTTCGGGCGTATTTGTCTTGCCCAGAATCACCGCGCCCAGCGCGCGCAGCCGCGCCACCGGCAGGTCATCCTCCGGCGCTATGTTGTCGGCGTAGAGCGCGCTGCCCCATGTGGCGCGCATGCCGCCGACATGGAGGTTGTCCTTCACCGTGATGGGCACACCATCCAGCGGGCCCAGCGCAGCCCCGGCCGCCCAGCGCGCGGTGGAGGCCTCCGCCGCCGCCCGGGCGCCATCCGCATCCAGGGTGACGATGGCATTCAGCCCTGGATTGACCGCGGCGATGCGCTCCAGCACCGCCGCCAGCACCGCGAGCGGCGTGGTGGCCCGGGCGGCGTAGAGCGCGCCCAGTTCCGTGGCCGTGGCCGCCCAGAGCGGGCTCATTCGTCGAGCCATGCCACGGCGCGTACCGGGCTGCCGGTGCCGCCCTTGATGCGCAGCGGGAAACCGATGAAGCGGAAGCGGCCCTTGCCCACCACCTTGTCCAAATTCACCACGCCTTCGTAATGGGTGAAGCCCATGTCACGGCAGACGTGATGCACCTCGAAATTGTTGCGGCCCGGGCGACCGGGGCTGACCGATTCCACGGTGAAGGCGGTGATGCCCTTGGCGCCGAGCCAGGTGGCGCTCTCCTTGGTCAGGCCCGGGAAGTCGGTGATGTAGCCATCAGTGCCGGCGGCGCGCTTGTAGAAGCCGGTGTAGAGCAGCACCGTATCCTTGGGCTGAATGGTGACGCCGGACGCTTTTTCCGCCGCTTCCAGATGCGCGATGGTGATGTCTGTTCGATCTGGCACATGGGTGAGGTCGAGGCAGAGCGCTGCGGTGAAGAAGGTCTCGAGCGGCAATTCGTCGATGGTCTTGGCGCCCGGCTTCTCGTCGAAATGCACGGGGGCATCGACATGAGTGCCGCCATGGTCGCCGGTGTGCAGCACCATGGTGGCGGCGGAGAAGGTATAGCCATCGGCCACCCGCTTCTCCTCATGCGTGCTGAAGGGATAGAGTTCGATGCTGGGATGGTTGGGCAGGCGCTGCATCTTGTGGGTGATCTCGCGGGTCAGATCGATGAGTTTCAATGCAGTCTCCTGGGGATAATGGTTTTCGCGCGCAGTATGGTCGGCGGCCCCCGCTTGGCAAGCGCGGCGGGGGCGCGCCAAGTGCGGGCTTCGCATTGTGGAGTGCTGCCGCGTGTTTCGAATTCTCCTGGGGCTTGTGGCCCTGCTCTCCCCCGCCATGGCGCAAAGCAATTTTCCGGATCGGCCGATCCGCATCGTGGTGCCGATCAACCCCGGCGGCGGCACCGATATTTTCGCCCGCGCGCTGGCGGAGATTGTGGGCAATTCGCTCGGCCAGCCGATCATCACCGAGAACCGGCCCGGCGCCTCGGGCACCATCGGCGTGCAGCATATCGTCGATAGCCGGCCCGATGGGCACACGCTGGGTTTCATCTGGAACACGCCGCTGACGGCGGCGCCGCACACGCTGGGCGCGCGTTATACGGCGGAGAGTTTTACCCCCGTCTTCTCGGTGGGGTATTCGGCCTATGCGCTGTGTGCGCGGCCTGATTTCCCGGCCAATTCGCTGCCGGAGATGATCGCGCGGGTGCAGGCCAACCCCAATGAATATAGCTGGGGCAATGAGGGGCTGGGCGGCGCCATGCATCTGGGCGTGGAGCGTATTTTGCGCCGGCTGAACATGCAGATGACGACCGTGCCCTTCCAGGGTGCTGGGCAGACGCTGCCGGCGTTTCTGGGCGGGCATATCACCTTTTATGGCGGCTCGGTGGTGGGGGTGATCGGCGCTGCGCGTGCCGGGCAGGCCAAGTGCCTGATGCTCACCACGGCCGAGGATCACCCGGTCATGACCCAGGGCGCGGGCCTGGCGAGCCTGGGGCTGGCGGATCATGCGATCACCATCTGGTGGGGGCTGATTGCGCCCAATGGCGTTCCCGCGGACCGGATGGCGCGGCTGAACGATGCGTTTCTGGCGGCGGCACGCACGCCGCGCTTCCGCGAATTGGTGGAAAGCCAGGGGGCGACCTATGCGCTGCGGGTTGGCAGCGAGATGGGTGACGCGACGCGGGCGGAATATGAGGCGCTGGGCGCAGTGGCACGGGAATTGGGGTTGGCGCGTCCCGCCCGGTAGGGTTTGTTGCGTGACGGGGCGGCCATGATGGGTTGCCGTCCTGTCGGCGTGAGGCCACGGGCCGTCGGCCCACCCGGCGGTCAAACCGGATGAACGGCGCGGCCAGGCTCGCTTATGTGCTGGCCCGCAGCCCGCGAATCCTGCCCAGAAACACCCGATGCCAATTCACATAGCCCGGATGCACATGGGCCAGCTTGCCGCGGATCTGCTGATGCACCTCCGCCAGGCGATGGAAGGGCACGAAGGGGTAGAGATGGTGCTCTGCGTGATAGGGCATGTTCCACATGAGCAGCCGTACCAGCGGCGTGGTCAGAATGGTGCGGGTATTGGTCAGCCCGTCGCGGTCCTGGGTGCAGAGCGTGTGCTCGGTGAGCAGATAGATGCGCAGAAAGGGCTGGCCTAGCAGTTGCGGCAGCACCCAATACAGCAATAGCGCCTGCCAGCCAAAGGCCACCACGATGAACAGCGCCAAGCTCAGGATGAAGGCCACCATCCAGCGAATGCTGCGGCTGATGCGTGGCGCCGCATCGGGGTGAATGAAGGGATAGGCAGAGAAATCGCCCCGCAGCCCCTCGATCATGTAGCGGATGCGGCTGCGCCAATAGGGCACGCCCAGCATACGCAGCAGATAGCCGCCAAAGATCATCGGCACCGGCTGTTGCAGCAATTCCGGGTCATTCTCCGGGTCCTGCGTGTGGCGGTGATGGGCCAGATGATAGGATTGATAGAAATGCCAGTTGTAGAGTGAGAGCGCCCCGGTCAGCCAGCCAACAACGGCATTGATGCGGCGGCTGGCAAAGGCTGTCTGATGCATGGTCTCGTGAAACGGCGCGAAGAGCGCGGCCTGGACGATGCCCAGCGCCAGCACCGCCGGTGCCTTCCACCAACCCGGCAGCATGGTCACCAGCAGTCCCATCGCCAGCAGCAGGCCGATATGGATGCTCAGGCGCTGCAGGCCCTTGATGTCGGATCTGGTTGCCAGATGCATCATTGCCGCCGGCTTGGGCGCCCTGACATGGGCTTCGTCATGGGTCAGTCCGGTCATGCGCTGGGCTCCGTGATTGCGCCGAAGGTGAAGATGCTGGTCCGCTCAACCGTCAAGCCGCGTAGCCAGCGGAAACTGCCGAGTATTTCTGCCACAAAAGTATTTCTGCCACAAAAGGTGCTGCGGCGGCCAGCCAGGCGAATTGCCAGTCGTCAAAGGCCAGGAAGCAAGCCTCGTTCATGGCCGCATGCCTGCCGAATGGCCGGTGGCGGCGCATGGGGGAGCAGATGGGGAACAGGGTGCGCGCATGCTTCGCCTCAAGGCTGAGATGACCTCACTTCCCGGCGATGGCGGCTTCCCTGGAGGCCAGCATGGCAGGCTGGCGATGCCATCGTCAACACGGTCCAGCCGCGCGGGCTGAAGCGGTTGTCCCGTGCGTCCTTGGCCGCGCTCAGAGGCCGGCACAAGGCCGCCCGGGCGACGCGTGTTCCGGACATCAAGAGGCGGAGGAAGACCCTGGGCTCATGCCGTTTCTCTATGATTCATGATAAATGAATGCTATAGAAAAATAGTCATGTGACCAATTTGCGGAATGTGAGGCGGGCAGTCGTGGTAGATCAGGAATTTGCGCTGCTCTGCGCCAGGCTGGGTGCGGAGCCTTGGTACACGCAAGGCGCTGGCGGAAACGCATCACAAAAACGTGACGGCATGCTGATCGTCAAAGCCTCTGGCCGGAGGCTGGATCAGGCGCTGGAACCCGCGGCCTGGACGGTGTTGCGCCTGGCGGAGGCGCGGCAGATTGCCCTGGCCGGGGGCGAGGATTTCACCGCCGCCATGCTCGGCCCGGCGCGCGCCTCAATCGAGACCGGTTTGCATGCGCTCTCGACGTCCCGCCTTGTTCTACACCTGCATTTCGTGCCTGCGCTGGCCGAGGCGATCCGCTGTGATGGCGAAGCCCGGCTCGGCGCGCTGCTCGCAGGGCTCGACTGGGCCTGGGTGCCCTATGCCCGGCCCGGCGCGCCACTCGCCGCCGCCTGCCTCTCCCGCCCGGCCCCGATCATGCTGCTGGACCGCCATGGCATCGTCCTCAATGGCGAAGATACCCAGCAGATTTCCGCCCTGCTCGCCGGTTTGGAAGCACGTTTGGCGGCGCGGCCGGATCGGTGCGGCCTGCCGGCCAATCACCGCCTGGCCCGGCTGCCGCCCTGCTTTCCCGATCAGGCTGTCTTCCTCGGCCCAGAACCGATCGCAGCCGGCCTCGCGCCGGTGGTGACGGGCGCTGATGGCCTGCTGCATGCCGCGCCTGGCGCCTCGCCTGGGGCTTGTGACCAATTGGCGGCCCTGGCCCTGCTGGCGCCATTGGTGCCGCCTGATGCGCCCATCGCGGTGCTGCCGGATGGTGAGGCGGCGGCGCTTTCCACCTGGGATGCGGAACACTATCGCCGCGCCATCGCCCTGGCCGCTGATAGCTGAGCCATGCAGATGCGACCACAGATTCTTATTCCCATGTCCGGCTGGGGTGAGCGTTTCCGTCACGCTGGCTATCGCCTGCCCAAGCCGCTGATTGCGGTGGATGGCAAGCCGATCATCGCCCATGTGGTCGACCTTTTTCCAGGCGAGGCTGATGTCACCTTCGTCTGCTCGGCGCAGCATCTGGACGATCCGGCGCTGCACATGCGGCAGATTCTACGCGCCATCCGGCCTTCGGCGCGCATCGTCCCGGTTGCGCCGCACAAGCTTGGCCCGGTGCATGCGGCGCTACAGGCGTTGCCGCTGCTCGATCCTGAGCGGCCGGTTGTCATCAATTATTGCGATTTCACCAATGTCTGGGACTGGCAGGACCTGCTGGCCTTCTGGGAGGAGAGCAGCGCGGATGGAATCCTGCCCTGCTATCGTGGCTTTCACCCGCATAGCCTCGGTTCCACCCTCTACGCCTACGTCAAGACGGATGGGCTCTGGGCGCTCGACATTCAGGAGAAGCAGCCCTGGACGGACCGCCCGATGGAGGAATTCGCCTCCACCGGAACCTATGGCTTCCGCACCGCGCGCCTGGCGCGCGAGGCGCTGGAGGCCTGTGTCGCCCAGGACCTCGCCACGGGGGGCGAGTATTATGTGAGCCTCGCCTATCGGCCGATCCTGCAAGCCGGCGCCCGCATTGCGGTCTATGAGGTGAAGCACTTCATGCAATGGGGCACGCCGGCCGATCTGGTGGCATGGCAGGATCAGGCCGATGCCTTCCGTGCCGCCCTGCTGCCACGCGGCGAGGCGCGGGCGGAGGGGCTGGTGGTGCTGCCGGCCGCCGGCCTCGGGCAGCGTTTCACCGATGCCGGCTATGCCACGCCCAAGCCCCTGCTGGAGGTATCCGGCCGCCCGATGATCCTGCAGGCGCTGGACGACCTGCCATGCGGCGAGGAAGCCCGGGTGATTCTGCGGCGCGATATGCCGGGTGCCGCCGAGATCGCCGCCAGCCTGCCGGCCAGTGCGTGCCCGGTATGGCTTGACGGGCCAACCGATGGGCAGGCGCGCAGCGTCTCGCTCGCGCTCGGCCCGGAGGACGATGAGCGGCGCCTCACGATCGGCGCCTGCGATGGCGGGCTGGTCTATGACCCTGCGGCCTTCCGGGCGGCGATGGCCGATGCCGACCTTCTGGTCTGGGTGCGCATCGGCCATGCGGCGGCGCTGGCCAATCCGCGGGCCTATGGCTGGATCGTCACCAATGCGGATGGCAGCCCCGCCCGCGCCGTGGTGAAGGCCGACCCGCAGGACCCTGGCGCCGGCACCATCGTGGGCAGCTTCACCTTTCGCCGGGCCGGAGATTTCCGCCGCTGCTTCGAGCGCATGGTGGCGCGTAATGGGCGGGTGCGCGATGAATTCTATGCCGATACGCTGGTCGAGGATGCGCTGGCCATGGGCCTGCGCGTGCGCTGCTTCCCGGTGCAGGCCTGGCTCTGCTGGGGCACGCCGGCCGAGTATGAGACCTTCCGATACTGGCAGCGTGGCCTCGACCTCTGGCCGCATCACCCCTATGCGCTGCGCCACGATCCTCGCGCCCCCTGGCCGTGGCGCGAGATGGCGCGCCCCGAGCTTTGTCCCGCGCCGAGGCCCCATGTGGCCCGCCCGTGAGGTTGCGGTCTTCCTGCCCGTGGGCGGCGCGGCAGTGCTGATCGACGCCATGGCCTATGCCGGGCTGCTGGGTCTGGGTCTGCCCGCGGCGCCAGCCAAGG
>Ga0114972_10004695_pt1 | contig 10140 bp, 9 predicted proteins | sample M_140807_EF_Meta_FD_87354 | JGI IMG/M metagenome (GOLD analysis project Ga0114972, IMG submission 87354) | Freshwater microbial communities from Lake Montjoie, Canada to study carbon cycling - M_140807_EF_MetaG | ecosystem: Environmental > Aquatic > Freshwater > Lake | place: Lake Montjoie... | reverse complement strand
AGATAAAAGCGGCTTTATTTCAGGACTAATTCCTATTTTTAGCACAAATATCCTAGACAGATTCTAATCTGCTATACTCTCAACTGGCCCAAATCTGACGAAAATATTAATGATTAATGCAATCCTTGAGTATGCGCTGGTCATTGGCACTTAATTTTCCCAGGGCATAGTAGCCATCCAAGGTCATATTGCCTAGATTTTGAGCATTGCCTGCCACAGGTTCCTGGGGTGTCAAAGCGATCGCATAGGGAGACACACTATTATCGTAGGGGTCACGAATCGATAGACTGAGCTGGCTGGCGGTTAATTTTCCCGAAAAGCAACTATATTCAGAGCGGGGTTGATAAAACGCCCCTGTGACTTTTCCCGCATTCACTGTAAAGACCAGATATTCCTGTCCTAGTTGTTCACGCTGGGGAGACTGGCCATAGAGATAGGTTCCATCTTTGAGGGGAAAAAATTGCGGCTTTTGAACGAGAGAAATTTCTGCACGAGTTTGAGTATTATGCACCGAAGAATACAAACCAACGCGAGTGGCTGCCTCGGCGATTATTCCTAAATTCAACAGACCAAAGCCCGCGATCGCTATCAATAATAGCGAAAATTGGATAGATTTAATTAATTTAGTGGAGGAGGTTATTAACATGAGATTCAAAGCCCCTAGATTCTTCAAGCTGGCCTATCTTCAACCTAACAAAATTCTCTCTCCAAGCAATTCACCCAATAGGATGAAATTATTTCAAAAATGCAATTTAAAATGCGATCGCTATCTCTAGACAAATACGTTAATTAAAATTAACCTTCAATTTAGCTAAACCTGATTTAATTGTTTTTTGTAATCGTAATTTGAGCGATGTAATTGATCGCAACTTATTTCTTAACATAATTGTCCTATGGTGAGACTCTGTCGTAACAACGGTGATCAATATTTTGAAAGGCTTACTGTATAAGGTTATATCCATATCTCATTTAGGTGAATATCGATAAAATCATGAAAATGAGCTTTAAACTCCTTACCCGTCTCTTATTCAACTACATACCGCCATCACACGAATTTGATATAAAATAACGAGGACAAATTAACCTACAATGTTAATCTAATGATAGGATTATATATCATTGGTTAAAATTAATAGTCAAAAACAAGAACGACATATAGCAGTTGGTCTAACTATGCAGCGCAAACAAGGCTCTGAAATACTCGCTGAGTCAGTCTTTAAAAAAACTGTAAGATAGAATCTCGATAAATGCTGTCACTAATTGTTGACTTCAAGTTCTTATACCAAAGATGAGAAAAATCACCAACCATTGCATTTGATCAAAGTAAAACTTTACTACTAAATTTTGGGAAAAATGAAGAACCTTCTTAAGTTATTTCTTCGCAGTATGCGTCTTTATGTAAAATCAATGGAGAGCATTCATTTTGGTGTGGAATGGGGTGAAGACATTAAATGTCTTCTTGCTGGTCAAGAATTAGAGATAGTAATGGATGTTGGAGCCAATATTGGTCAAACAGCATACGAAGTAATGAAGCATTTTCCCAAGAGTCGGGTCTATTGTTTTGAGCCGATTCCTTCTACTTTTAATGAACTGGTTGAACGAACAAAAATATTTCCTAATGTTTTTCCCGTTAATATTGCTTTTGGGGATGAAATGGAGACGCTTTCGATAATGGCAAAACCACTTTCTGAACAGAATACTCTTGTTGTGAATACAGAAGAAATAGTCACTGAAAATATGGAATTAATTGAAATAAAAGTAGAGACACTTGATCAATTCTGTGAGAAAAATAAAATTTCTAAAATCAATTTACTCAAAATTGATACTGAAGGTTATGAAATGAAAGTTCTCAAAGGGGCAGAAAATTTAATTACTTCGGGTTGTGTTGATTACATTTTAATAGAATGCGAATTTCTCAAAAGAACAACTGAACCTCATGGTAACTTTATCGAAATCATGGAACATCTTCAGTCTTTTCAATATAATGTAGTGGCTTTTTATACAGGCGGTATTGACAACTTAGGCTGGAAATGGGGTGATGTACTATTTCGGAAAATTAGCGACAAAAAACCTAATAAACTACTTATTTCTCCTTTTCTCTCTAGGTAATTTATCTCTTTAATGGGCTAAAAATACTAAGTCTTAAAGCGTGTAACTAGCATAAACATAGTTGCTTTGGCAAAAGCTTGTTTATCAGAAAAAATTGACATCACTCTGCCCTTCCAAGACAAGGGATAATAAATAATCTGGTTAATATTTAATCCAGTATTGGTAAACCAGTTATTAATAGCGCGACGATCATTAATAAAGTTAAATCCAGAAAATTCAAATTGATCATAATTTTCATTTTTATGATTGCTGGTATTTTTATGGCAACTAAAATTAAAACGATCAGAATTAACTAATTGACAATAGTGATCAAGGCTAATATTCATCAAAGTGGCAATTATTGTTCCTTTTTTTTCCAGAAGACTAACAAATTTTTTCAAATATATTTCTGGTTCAGCAATATAATGCAGGGTTTCTAAAAATAAAATATAGTCAAATTTACGAGAGGATAGATTATCGAGCGATCGCTCCAGGTCTGGTGTGGTGACTTCTATTCCTTTCTCCTTAGCAAGGGTCGCAATGATGGAATCGAGGGGAATTGCTGTCACGTCATGGCCCATTTGAACTAATTTTGCTTCTGTACTTCCGTCTCCACATCCTACCGATAAAATTTTACGACGACCTGAACCAATTTTTTTTAAGACATCTTGATCACAATTGTTAAGATACTTCTTATCAAATCCACGCATCAAAAGTTTAGTTTGATCTGCTAAAAGACTAGTATTAACTAACTCTCCATTAACAATTTTCTTCATGGCTTCGATTTGGGGTTTTAATTGCTTCATATTTAGCCCCCATTTATCAATGTAGTTGTTGGGAAGATGCTGGACTAAAAAATGATCAATATCCGATAAGCACATAACTTTCTCTAAACCACAATCAATAAAAGGATCGGCTGATGCCGCCTCTAGAATTCCGCCTGCCCCTGATATTCTAGGAAAATTATTATAGTTTCCTGATTTAATGGCCGTAGAAAGTTGGGATTGGGTCAGTAGGTAACAAGCAGAATGTTTGTTGTTGAATTGGGCAAAAATTTTTGATTGAACACCCTGGACTGATTTTGCAATCCAATGATAACTATAGTGAATATCCGTCAGTAGGATTTCGTTTTTTTGATTAACTTCATAGCGAACAAAACCAAGAACTTGATTCTCTGGAAGCATTTTGCTAATGTCTAGAAATGCTTCTATATTTTGTCGAGTAATCAGTATATCATTTTCAGTGTACAGAAATAAATCGTAATTATTAAGATTGTCTATAAATAATTGACGATGGGCAAACACCAAGGAACGCGGATCAGTATTAGGAAGACCGACAAGACATTGAATGTCATCTCCCAAATTTTTTTCTATATTAGACTGAACGATAATATCTTTTTCATAGGGTATTTCTCTCAACGATTGAAGTAAAGTATTCAAATAGTCATCATTTTTTTCTCCGTAGCTGGCAATTGCAATTAAAATTTTCATCGTTGAGTTATTATTCCGTTAAGATTTTAAGATTCTAGATGATTTTTCCAACAATCTTTTAAAATTATCTTTGATTCAAAGTAAATTTTCTTTTGAGAAAGAATTTTACGGAGAATTTAGGGATGATAATATCATGATTTTTCAAAAAATGGGACGAATTTTCTGAAATCATCTTGATCAAATATTGTCTCCCGATAGGGGTTGGGCGGGAATGGCGGCAATAATTGCATCAATTACTTTACCCACGCTGACAATTTCTATTCCTAAAACGTCGGGCGCATTTTGTCCCTTGGGAATGATAGCGCGTTTAAACCCTAATTTAGCGGCTTCTTTTAGTCTTAATTCGATCTGGGAAACCGATCGCAACTGACCGCCTAAGCCGACTTCCCCAATTAAGACTGTGCGGGAATCGACGACCCGATCGCGGAAACTGGCGACGACAGCGATCGCAATCCCTAGATCGGCGGCGGGTTCGGCCACTTCTAGTCCTCCAGCCGCAGCCACATAGGCATCTAAATTGGAAAGGGGAATGCCGACTCGTTTTTCTAAAACCGCTAAAATTTGTCGTAAACGACTGTAATCTAATCCTGTCGTCGATCTTCTGGGCGAAGGGTAACTGGTGGGACTCACTAAGGCTTGTAACTCCACCACAATGGGACGGGTTCCTTCACAAGCCACAATGGTCGCTGTGCCTGGACTAGATTCTTCTCGATTGCCTAAAAATAATTCCGAGGGATTTTCGACTTCACTTAAACCCTCTTCTACCATTTCAAAAATCCCAATTTCATGGGTCGCCCCAAAGCGATTTTTGACCGATCGCAATAATCGATGGGAGGCATAGCGATCGCCTTGAAAATATAACACCGTATCGACGAGATGTTCCAACACCTTTGGCCCTGCGATCGCGCCTTCCTTGGTGACGTGACCGACAATAAACAGACTAATATTTTCCCGTTTGGCGACTTGCATCAGCGTAGAAGTACATTCTCTCACCTGGGCGACAGAACCTGGGGCGGAAGTGAGAGCCGCATAATAGAGATTTTGAATACTATCAATCACGGCAACCTGGGGTTTGAGGGATTCCAATTCCCGCAAAATTTCCTCTAAATCCGTTTCAGGTAATACATATAACCGAGAATCCGTATCGTCTTCCGCGATCGCCGCTTTTTTCGATTTCGCCTTGCCCCTAAGCTCCGTTGATTGAGTTACGCCCAAACGAGAAGCCCGTAACTTGATTTGTTGCCCCGACTCTTCTGCTGATACATACAAAATTCTGGACAATTTTTTCGCTAATTGGTAGGCAACCTGTAACAAAAGGGTGGATTTGCCGATGCCTGGATCTCCCCCAATCAAAACCAACGCCCCAGGCACAATGCCGCCTCCTAAAACGCGGTCTAATTCCCCATAGCCAGAGAGAAAACGGGTTTGATCGTGATCACTAATTTGGGAAAATTTAAGGGAGGTTCGGGGTTGGGCGGGGCCTGTATTTTTGGGGGCTGATCGGATGACTGCGCTCCGATTAACATTTCCCGAAGGGGTAGCATTAACGACCTGTTCCTGTAAGCTCCCATAAACGCCACAACTCGGACATTTTCCGTACCATTGGGGAGAATCTCCGCCACAGGCGTTACAGACATAAAGCGATCGCGGTTTTGCCATTTTTGTTTCTTTGTAGAAAAATAAAGATTCTTCAAGATTTATGAGCTAAATTTGGTTTATGCTGGAGATACAGAGCATCCTTATTTTGCTATCTGGGGCCACATTTAGGACTCAAGAACGCAAAATAGTCACAGGAAAGCGATATAAAGAGAGAAAATTACTAATCAACGTAACTTAAAGATTAGCGATTTTACTTAATAATTAAGGAGCGTTGAGTAAATTGGAACCCCATAAAGAAAAAATTCTCGTTGTCGATGACGAAGCCAGTATTCGTCGTATTTTGGAAACTCGTTTGTCCATGATTGGCTACGATGTGGTCACCGCCGCCGATGGAGAAGAAGCGATCGCCATTTTCCACAAAACCGAACCCGATCTGGTGGTACTCGATGTGATGATGCCCAAACTCGATGGCTACGGGGTTTGTCAGGAATTACGCAAAGAGTCGGATATTCCCATTATCATGTTAACGGCCCTCGGTGATGTGGCAGACAGGATCACGGGTCTGGAATTGGGAGCCGATGATTATGTCGTCAAACCCTTCTCTCCCAAGGAATTGGAAGCTCGAATTCGCTCCGTTTTACGCCGAGTGGATAAAAACGGAATGCCTGGAATTCCCAGTTCGGGAGTCATTCAAGTCACTTCCATCCGCATTGACACCAATAAACGTCAAGTTTATAAAGGCGATGAGCGCATCCGTCTCACAGGGATGGAATTTAGCCTACTGGAATTATTAGTCGGTCGGTCAGGGGAAGCGTTTTCCCGTTCTGATATTCTCCAGGAAGTTTGGGGCTATACTCCCGAACGTCATGTGGATACCAGGGTAGTAGATGTCCATATTTCTCGATTACGGGCGAAATTAGAGGATGATCCCAGTAATCCTGAACTCATTCTCACCGCCAGAGGAACGGGTTATCTCTTTCAACGCATTTTAGAGCCTGGAGAAGAACCCTAATCTCCCCAGCGATCACCCATGAAAAAAGATCCTAATCTGATTGTGCGTCTGATCCCGTTGATTGCAGGCGCGATCGGTAGTGTTTTATTACTGATTAATCGATTAACAACGGTGGAATTAACCCCTTCTCAAGCGCGTTCTGACGTAGTGGGGGTTATTCTTTCGGGGATGTTGGCCTTGGTTTGGTTGATTTGGCAACAGGTTCAACCCGTTCCCCCCGATACCGTTACTCTGATTGGAAAAGAAGGACTAGAATTTGCTCCCGATCTATCAGATCCCGTGAAAATAGAATTAGCTTGGGCATCCCATTTATTGTTAACCAATACGGTTACAAAATCATTGGTTGTGTATTACAAAGATCGAGTATTGTTGCGACGGGGCATTTTAGGACTTAATTCAGAAGTCAATCCAGGTATTATTGTTAAACGAGTTTTAGAAAACCAAAAGCCTGTTTATTTAGTTAATCTAAACCTATACCCAGGAAAAGTAGAATTTGATTATTTACCCGAAAATACCCAGGGTTTAATTTGTCAACCAATGGGTAAAGAAGGGGTTTTGATTCTAGCGGCTAATGTTCCCCGCAGTTATACTAAACAAGATGAAAATTGGATTGAAGGGATTGCCGATAAGTTAGGAAATACTCTGGATCAAGAATTAGTTTAAATAATATACTTAAACAGCGATCGCCATTTCAAAATACTCATTAGGACGGATAAGATAGAAATAAAAAATACCACAATATCAGCATCGGCGATTATACTACGTTGATTGCAACATAAATAGCTCTGTTTGATAATGAGTTTCATCAATTCTCTTTTGAGCCATTTTTTGATATTTTTCCACAAGTTCAATACCGATAAAATTGCGATTATTTTTTTTAGCAACAACTCCAGTAGTCCCTGAGCCTGTAAAAGGATCTAAAACAAAATCATTGCTTTTAGTAGAAGCAAGCAAACAAATTTCAACTAATTTTTCTGGATAAACAGCAAAATGTGCATCCTTAAATTTACTTAAAGGAATTTCCCAAATGGTTCTTTTATTTCTACCATTAGGATGAAAAGCTTGATCCCATCTGGAGTTATGTAAATTAGAGTTACCTGAGTTTTTCCCTTTTTCAGGAGTTCCATTTCTTTGACCAAAATGTTTTCTTCCACCTTTCATTTGAGATTTATCAGAAAAAGTTACATGAGGTTCTCGTATTGCATCAGAATCATAAAAATAATCTTTAGTTTTGGAGAAAAGAAATATATATTCATGTTCAGTTGTTGGGCGATTTTTGACAGAAGAAGGCATAGCATTATTTTTTTTCCAAATAATATCACTTCGTAAAATCCAGCCTTGATCTTGTAACGCAAAAGCAACTCTCCAGGGAACTCCTAATAATTCCTGATTTCTATAGGTATCACCAAGATTTAACCATAATAAACCATTATTTTTTAACTTCGGTTTTAGGAGATCAAAGCATTCAGTTAAGTTTTGAATATATTCTTCTAAGTTGCTCTCCCTACCTATTTCACATTGAGAAGATTCTTCACCAGAATATTTTCTGTGACCAAAATAGGGAGGACTTGTAATAATCGTCTGAACAAAATAATCAGGAATTTGAGAAAAAACATGACGAACATCTCCTGAAATCACCGTATTTTTTAGAGATTCAAAATTCTGCATCAATTTAGTCCTCTATTGTAAAATCTGACCAATATATTGATTCAGCTTAATTTGAGAATCTTCATCAAAACCAATGAAACGATTAGGATTCATCTTAAAATGGAAAATATAATCAATATTATTGTTAATATTTACGATTTCTGCACTAGACCAATTCTGGGCAATAATTACCGCAACAATGTGATAGTGATTTATATCATTTTCTAAATCACTAATTGCTTGCATAATATCTCTAGTAAATAGATGAGAGTGACCTCCGCCTTCTGTTTCTCTTGTTTTGATAGGAATCAATAAGTTAACATCAGGAAGATCACCACTAGAGATAAATTTAGCTGAAACGTCAATTGTATGACTTCCAATTTTGATTTGTTTCGGAGCAACTTCTACCGTTGTGTATTTACCGTAATTACCATGAATTGCAAAAAAAGTTTGAATAGCTGTAACTAAGGCAATTCTTATACTGCTCTCTAAATGATGCCCTTTTATACTACGCCTAGAACCTTCTAGTCTATCAATAATAACTTCCCTAATTGTTAGCCATTCAAAACTCTTCACATAGCTTTTATATTCATAAATTAACGCACTTAAGGTATCTACTTCTGCACTTTTCTTTTCAAGAAAATTAACCTGTTTACGCATTCGGGAAATTAGCGGTGATAGTCTTTGTTGAGGAGCATCCCTAATCATCCATGAAAAGAAGTAAAAACAAGCCTTTGGATGCTTATAAACTCTGCCAATACCATCAAACAGCATTGGTTTATTTTGATTAGTGTCGTTATAACAAAATAAAATAATCTCTTTAATAGCAGGAACTGTTGATTTTAGTAAAATATCGTTTAAAGATTGATGGGAGCTAGTGACTTTTTTTGCTTGTTTTCCTACCCAATCATAGAAGGGTTTAGATTGATCAGCTAATTGGGATAATTCAATTAAGCGATAATGTGCAATATCTACTTCGTGTATGATTAGCTCTTTCATCTAAAGTTTCCTTTGAAAATCTTTTTTGAAGAGTGCTTTATTTCTATATTTGGCTCTCCCTTAAAGTATAATATCATGTTAACAACAGAGAGCCATCTAAACAAGGGCAATCTAAAATAAATTTAAATTCAAATCCGTTACAACCTCTAAACAACCCTAGTATAACAGGGTTGGGGAGCTTGCTAATTAGTTTAACACCAATACTTTGCTCTTCCGTGAAAAACCCAAAGGATTTCAACATTGTTTAAAACTTGCACAGAACCTGCGGAACATCGGTTAGGAGCAACTTTTAAACAAGCAACTTGCCACTCTTCTGCATCTAAATCTTGATTTGACTAAGATAAGCTTGAAATTGATAGGAAACATAATAAATCGGCTCAATCTCATCAATCATCAACTAATTATTTACAGGTGGAAATTTATTGAGCCGCAGTAGCCCCTGATCCACAAGTCATCTAGATTTGTGGGTAGTTCATTGGGAATGACAATTTAATCTGACGGTCAGAAGATTAACGTTTGAGTTCTTCCCTACCTTGATTTTATTCATCACCGCCGCCGATGCCGATACCTGTATTGTAAATTTCCGCATTCTTGATATTGATACCATCCATTGAAGCTCCCGTCACATCGGCATCGTAGAGCTTAGCGTAGGCAAAATCAACCTTCTTTAAATTCGCATTGTTCAAGCTGGCATTGGTGACCATTGCATTTTGCAAATTAGCTCCTTGTAAATTCGCGCCTGTCAAATCAGCTCCTTCCAAGTTGGCTTCAGCTAGATTCGCGTCCCGAAGATTGGCATCCCGTAAATCAGCCCCAATTAAATGGGCTCCTGACAGATTCGCTCCTTGTAAATCACAGCGAGCGCACTCTCCAGTCTCTAATAGTTGTTCCACCTGATTTAGATTTTCCGCTTTAACAGGGTTACTCAAGACGAGGGGGACAATCAGGGCTAAGGTGGCAATTAGTGGGCGTTTCATAATATTTATCCTCTTGCTCCTCACGGTTTATACCTTCATACTATCGATCTTATTTAGTCAAAACTTCACCCAGTTGGACTATTTTCGCCAGGGTCAGGAATTATTCGCCTCTTTTCTAGCACTTGGGTATTGACAAAAAACATGATCTATGACTTCTAGATAATACCATTATTGCTAAAGTTTACAAAAATATACTCACGGATAACACAGGGCAACCGCACACATATTTTAACAAAAAAGAAGGTAAAAGCGTAAAATAACTTAATCCAAAAAAGAAGGTAGGAGGCAAAGATAGTAAGAAAATAAGACTACTTGGAAAAAAGGTGTT
>Ga0114972_10004692_pt1 | contig 10141 bp, 8 predicted proteins | sample M_140807_EF_Meta_FD_87354 | JGI IMG/M metagenome (GOLD analysis project Ga0114972, IMG submission 87354) | Freshwater microbial communities from Lake Montjoie, Canada to study carbon cycling - M_140807_EF_MetaG | ecosystem: Environmental > Aquatic > Freshwater > Lake | place: Lake Montjoie... | reverse complement strand
CGCAATTATCACTTGTGATTTGTCGGGTGTTGCCCGGGGTCTATCCGACTCGATTCGTGAAGCGATTTCACAAAATGCCCAAATCCTGGTTATCCTTTTTGGAATAAGCGGATCCTATTCCCATACCGCCCCGGATTCCTTGCGTGATCATTACAGTTTGCTAGCAAAAACGCCCTATCCATCTGGGAAACCCCGGTATGCCCAAAACCTGGTCGGACCGATGGTTTCATTACTTGGGCTGGTTCAGTTTTCGGATTCGATAATAAAAAAACCGATTGGAATCGTCCCCAATTTTGCCCTTCAACCGGATATGGCAAGTGGTTTGGAATGCAGCGCGGATTATCCCTGTTTTCGGGAAAAGGCGGCTCGTAAATCACTTGGAATGCAAACTATTTCCCATTTTGGGTTGGGGGTGTGTGGAAATATTAATCAGGGGAATCCGTTTGGTGAAACGGTAAACAAAACCTCCGAGATATGTCGAACCCTTTTTAAAACCGTGCACTCACATTTACCCATGGAAAAACGGGATCTCCGGTTGGCACAAAAACTGTTGGAGTTTCCTATTCGCTCATTGGGGGAAGGAGATTTGGACCGTGCAATCAAAGCTTTAGACCTTCTTAAAGCCAAGGGAAGGTTGAATTTTCTGCCTGCGCCTGGTCCCCTCAATCTTGAGTTGGTTCTCAACGAAAACGGACGGCTTTTCAAGGAATTATGGGGATAAAAATGCAAATGGAATTTCCCCTGATGAAAAAGAGTCGTCGTTCCTTTCTTCGAATTGGGCTGGGAGGGTTTACATCCCTCGGGATTCCCGGAATGTTGCGACTAAGGGCGCAATCGGCCCCTGCGGAAAAAACCGCAATCATTCTGGTTTGGCTGCGGGGAGGACCAAGTCATTTGGAAACCTTTGATCCGAAACCAGATGCCCCATCCGATTATCGTGGTCCCTACAAGGCGATTTTCACCAAAACGCCTGGTATTATGATTTCCGAGTTGTTACCAAGGCTTTCCGGCCTTTCAGATCGCTATGCCCTTCTCCGCTCGATTGCCCATACAGGGGGTGGGCATCCGGCTGGTTCACTCCAGATGCTCTCGGGAGATCCCGATGCACAGGACAAACCGGTTCCCAGGTATCCCGATTGGATGTCGATTGCCAATCATTTTCGATCCGGGAATGTGGCCCCCCTGCCCCATTATGTTGCGGTAAATCCTGTCGATAATTATGATAATTTTATCATAGCTGGATCTGCTTATCTGGGGCAGGCATTTGATGCATTCAAAGTTTATGGTGATCCTAGTAATCCGCAGTTTCAGGTGCCAAATGTCGGAGTGAGCGACCCGATCAAACGAAGGCAGCTCGTCGAAAGGGTTGGGCTTGCGAGGTCTTTTGATGGTTTTCGCAATGCAATGGATAAATCCGCCATCCTTTCTTCGGCAGACCGCTTCGAAACCCAGGCTATTGCTATGCTAACGAGCCCCGAAGCCAGAATTGCTTTTGACCTGGGGCGTGAATCAACCAGGGTCAGGGAGCGCTATGGTCTTCACTCTTGGGGACAGCAGTGTTTGATGGCAAGAAGGTTGGTTGAAGCAGGTGTCGATGTGGTGACCACCGAATTTGATGGGGCGCTTTGCGGCAGGGTTGCCAATTGGGATGACCATGCGGTTAACCATCACATATTTGACGCAATGAAGTTTAGGTCGCCTTATTTTGACCAAGCAGTATCGGCACTGATCGAGGATGTATATGCCCGAGGATTGGACCGGAGGGTGCTTGTAGCGGTGGGCGGGGAGTTTGGGCGTACACCCAGGATATCTCATGTGGCTTCAAGTGGGGGTGGAGTTGCGAGTGGTGCCGCCGGAGTTGTCCAGCCCGGGCGCGATCATTGGCCTCGGGCAGGGTCATTTTTGTTTGCCGGAGGTGGCATCCGCACGGGACAGCTTATTGGGGCTACCGACAAAAAAGGTGAGGATCCAGTGGAAAGACAGGTTGGCCCGGAGGATTTCCTGGCGACCCTATATTCGCATTTGGGAATCGATTACAAGACAGCGGCAATCCGCGATTTTGCTGGACGCCCCACCCAAATCATTCGTCAGGGTGAGGCCATTCGGGAACTTGCTTCCGAGTCCTGATATTTCCAGTTAGAGCCCGTCTACTTCATTATTTTTTCGGTAGGACTTCCTGACAAAGGCATTAGCTTCGGGAAGGTTGGTGACTTCCATGGCTTCCCCGTTCCATTCAAGGGTTTTGCCAGGGAACCGTGTGGAAAGACAACCCAAAAGTACGGTTTCGGTGAGCGGGCCGGAATAGGAGAATGGAGCCGAGGTTTTCCCTTTACCCATTACCGCATCCAGGAATTGCCCATAGTGATCATTTCCGGGAACCGTCTGGACCTTGTAAGTGGCAAACTGATCCTTGGGCAAAAGGATGGGTGCGGAAATATAGGGAGAATAAAGGATTCCCTTTGTTCCAATATAAATTGATCCCTGATCGGATAAAACGTTCCCTTCCAAAAGTTTTATTACTTCTTCAGGAGGACGACGATTCCCATCATACCATGTCAAGCTAACCGTTTGGGTTGTGTATTTGCTTCCGGGGAATTCATACCGGACCTGGGTGTGCAAGCCCCAGCTGTCCGCATTTGTGCCCCCTTTTTCGCAAATGACCGATTTGGGATATCCCACTCCCAACGATTCATAAACCGGGTCAAGGATGTGGCAGCCCATATCCCCAAATGTTCCGGTCCCGAAATCGAGGCGTTTACGCCATACGCCCGGGTGGTAGTACCCGTCGATATAGGGCCTCTCTTTGGCCACACCGAGCCATCCGTCCCAATTAAGGCTTGCCGGCACTTTATCCGTGCGGTTTGGTCGAGGAGTTGTGTCTCCCCATTCCTTGCCAGACCAGCTATGGACCCCCTTCACTTTCCCGATCGAACCGGCATGAATGGTGGCAACAACCGTTCGGTGTACCTCGTGCGAGTGAATTTGAATTCCCATTTGGGTGACAAGCTTTTTCTCTGCGGCCACCTGTGTTAACCGTCTCGCCTCGTAAATGGTTTGGGTAAGGGGTTTTTGAGTGTAAACATGAAGCCCACGGTTCATTGCCGCCATAGATATTGGGGCGTGCATGTGATCTGGGGTCGAAATGTTGACGCTTTGCAGGTCCTTTTCCTTATCGAGGAGTTGGCGCCAATCCTGATAAACTCTTACACCCGGAAAGGCTTTGATTACCTCCTCAAAACGGCTTGTGTCTACATCTGCCACGGCTACAAGGCGAAATCCTTTGGTTTGGGAGAAGGACTGGATATCAGCCCAGGCCATTCCACCACCACCAAAGCTGGCATGAGCCACTGTATCCGATGGAAGAGCCATGCCATGGCGCGGAAAAACTCCCGGAATCGCCAATGCACCTGCGGTCATGGCCTTGAGGGACATACGGCGGTTTATGATTGGACGATTTGGGGTTATCGTTTTTTGTTTGTTGGTCATGATTCAATTCCTTGGGGTAAGGAAGCTGGCAGAATACGGCTTAACAATTATCTAGGTAACAAACCTAAACCGGCCACTTGGCTTTTGCTGTGCCACAACCTTTTCCTGGGATTTTTGTAAACACCGGCGGATTCAAACCCAGTTCAGAATCGTGGGTTTGGCTTTCCCCTCGGAAAATTGAATCAAAGCCCTTAATCCGTCTGTATAATAGGAATCTCCGGTAAGGTTTTTGCGGGGATTGGAATGCGGGGCTTCAACAGCCCCCGAAACATAACCCACAAGGGAAACCCTGCCCGCCTCCATAAGGTCGTCAATCAAATAATCCCTTGCATCATCCACATCCGGATCAATCTTGTGGGTGGTCAGGTTCCATGTTTTGAACGTGAATCGAACACCAATGTCCCTGCTGATTTGTCCGATCCAAACGGGTTGTTGCTCAAGAACGAGCGGAGTTTTCCAAAGTCGAAGGTGAAGCCTCTGGTCAATTGTTTGCCTAGCCCGTTGCAGTGAAAAATCCTGGCTTCTTTGGTGATAAAAAAGAGCACTAATAGGACTATATCGGTATTCCTTGCCAAAAAAGAATGATTTTGCTGTTCGCCAGCAAGAGGCAATCGAAATGGTTTCTGTTTCGTCCCAGCGTGCGCCAAAGCCGGTTCGAACTGTGTTGAAATCCCCGATCACAACCAAATTTAGGGGATCTCCCTCGGCTTTCCCTGATTTGTTCGTCGTTGCCCTGGGCAATTTAACAAGATGGCCGCGAAGCTGTTCCATGTTGGTGTTTATGATTGCTCCTTCTTCCGGTGGCAGAGCCAGGTCTTTATTGTCATAATCCCCATGGAAACCGGGAACAGGAATGGAAAACATAAATTCCCGCTCCGATTGATCACCAAGTAATCGGATTAAAACCTGTTTTGTTCCCCGGTCGTGGGTGGTGAAAACAAAACCCGAGGCTTCCAATCCGGGTCGAATGATTCCCCAGCCGATTCCATGCGTCTGGAAAAAAGCATTAATGCGTCGATTGGCACGCATTGCCCCAATGAGCTTCAGTGGAAGGAGTGGAATCAGAATGAAAAATACCCATCCCAGTAAACCGAAAGCCAATAAACGCTTAAGCACTGCGAAATGATTCAGGTATGCGGCCTCAAGTGGTGGGAAATAATTCGGGTCAATTGACCCAAGCCTAAGGCGAAAAGGCTTCATTCCCCTGTTTCGAATGTGGACCCAAACCGGTTGCAGGTTTCGGCGTGTAAGTGGCACACCGAAAAAACGATCGGCTTCCCGGTCAGTTGGAACCGCAACAGTAACCTCAAAATCGTTATCGGATTGGGTGAGTTTTCGCTGCAGAAAACCGGTATCCCCGGTTTCAGGCCTGTAGGAAACCCAGAATAATTGTAATAACCATTTTGGCATGGGAACCTTCCTTCTGATCATCTTATGGGCCTACATTTGGGGAAGGGGTTGGAATTCGATCGACTTGATTTTTCAGGTATAATCCTTAACTACCCATAATGAAAGTAGTTGTTTGTGCCTTTTACCAGTTTTGCAACTTGGGGCCTCTTCCCCCTCTCCGGTTGGAGCTATTGGCCCTGATGAAGGCAAATGGCATTCGGGGATCGATTCTTTTGGCCCCGGAAGGAATTAATGCGACCATTTCCGGGCCCAAACCCGGTATAGATAATGTAATTCATCATTTGTGTCAGCTTCCTCAAGTGCATGACTTGGATATCAAAAAAAGTTGTTGTGATACCCATCCATTTCGCCGGGCCAAGGTTCGTCTAAAAAAAGAATCGATTACTTTTGGGCTAGATCACGGTCCTGAAGTTCCGACAGGGGAATATGTTGACCCTAAAGATTGGAACCGCGTCATTTCTCAAGAGGGAATTGTCCTTTTGGACACACGAAATGGGTATGAGGTAAATCTTGGGACTTTTGAAGGTGCCATTGATCCCAAAATCCGGAAATTCAGTGAGTTGTCCCGGTTTGTGGAACAAAATCTCGATCCAGGTCAACACCGAAGGGTCGCAACATTTTGTACCGGGGGAATCCGTTGTGAAAAATTTACCTCTTTCCTTTTGACCAAGGGATTCAAGGAGGTTTTCCAGTTGAAGGGTGGCATCCTCAAGTACCTTGAAGAAATTCCGGAAAAGGAAAGCCGTTGGAATGGGCACTGTTTTGTGTTCGATGAACGGGTGGGAGTGGGCCATGGCTTGAAGCCTATGCCCCCAACTCCTTAGATGTCAAAAACCCCTTATTCCCGAAATTGGCGGATATTGGGGATGCTCCCCCAAATAGGAATACTTCAATGAAACGCACAGTGGTGTATGGAATGGTCCTTGGAATGATTTCCATTGGATTCTTGTCGATTTATTCCCAGGACCTCAAATCAGTTGCCACATCAATGGAATGGACTTCCCTCTATAACGGGAAAGACCTGACGGGCTGGAGTTATAAAACCGGGAAGGCATTTGATGGTCTCAAAGAATCGTCAGATGGCCGTTATATGGCCAAAGGCGACACCATTATTGTAAAGGATGGCAAAGGTATTCGCCAGCTTTGGACTACTACCGAATACTCCGGAGACATGGAAATTCGAGTGGAATTTCGCGCCGATGTGAATGCGGACAGCGGTTTTTTTGTTCGGGGCCCTCAGCTTCAGGTCCGGGATTACCTCGTTGCCGGCCCTTACAAAATGTTGAAAAAATATAAGCCACAGGAATGGAATGAAATTATTGTTGTAATTCGGGAAAATGTGGCCCATTGTACCTGCAATGGGGAAATACTGGAGGAAAACCTCAAGGTTCCGGCCAAGGGCGGTATTGGCCTTGAAGCGGATCACGGAATTTTGGAGTATCGCAATATTAGAATAAAAAAGCTGCAATAATTACATGTTTTATACATGGGAAATTTTTAAGGCTACGAGGAGTAATCCTTGTGGCCACTTTTTGTAGCAATCTAATTCTGGGTGGATCCAGTTGGAGAATAGCAAAGGGTCAGGATTTGTTCCGAGACATCCAAAGTAGATGTTAAACCACCGGGAAGGGAAATTGTCCGGACCCTGTTTAGGATCTGGTTCCAAAAAGCCTTGTATTGGTTTCGGGATAAACCGCGCCTAGGCCAATGGAGGATTTTCGCAATTTGCCCAATCATTCCCATCGCGGAATAGTTCCCCAACTTTTTTAGCTCACCCACGGGAAATGAAACTTTTGTGGGGCCAAGGAATTGCACATGAATGGAGATCCATCGTCTTAATTTTGCCAATTCTTTTTTGTGCAAGTTTCTTGCGTGCCATGCGATTCCGGCCAAATTCGGCGAGACCGGCCTGCCCATGATTTCGGACAATTGGGGAAGAATTTCCCGACGAAGGCGATTTCTGGTGAATAAGCCAATTTGATTTGAAGAATCCACCCGAAAGGGTTGGCCCAGCTCATCAAGATAGCGACGCAGCAATTCGGGGGAAAATTCCAAAAGTGGGCGGATGAGATTAAGGCCTTTTGCCAATTTTTTTTTCGCCGCAATTCCTTTAAGGCCTAAGGGACCCGTTCCCCGAAGGATGTGAAAAAGTACTGTTTCCGCCTGGTCCTGGGCATGATGGCCGGTGAGAATCGAATCACAACCAATTTGCTTCGCGATTTGAACAAGCCAAGAGTATCGGGCAATTCGGGAATTGGCCTCCAGATTTCCCTTCTCAAGGGCCAAAGGTGTTGTGGGAGTTCCGGAAAAATATCGAATTCTGCCGGGATAATTCAACTCCAGCTTTTTGGCCAAATTGCCGACAAAATAGGAATCCTGGTCGGATTCGTCCCCTCGAAGGCCATGATTGAAATGAGCCAGAACCAATGGAAAATCCGATTCCATGGTCAGCAACATGGTTAAAGCGACGCTGTCCGCCCCACCCGATAATGCAACCATCAACTGGGATTTTGAAGGGGAAAGGCGGTCCAAGGCTTCCACGAAATCCCTTCGGAGCCTGGACATCCATCGCGGCTCTTTGGGGTCTGATTTAGGTGCCGACATTCCTGAATTCCCTTAAGGTTTTCACGGGGTCACCGGATCGCATCAAGGTTTCTCCAACAAGGATCATGCGAACCCCGGCAGCCCAGAGCTCTTCAACATCGGTAAGGCTTTTGATTCCACTTTCCCCAACAAGGGTGATTTCGGGAGGTGCATTTGCCGCGACACGAAGTGTTGCCTTCATATCCACTTTGAAGGTGCGAAGGTCACGGTTGTTTACCCCTACAAGCGTGGCACCGGCTTTGAGAACGCGATCAAAATTGGATTCATCGTGCAGTTCAACAAGTGATTCCATCCCCAAACTTTTTATCAAGGCGGTGAAATTCGCAAGTTTTTCATCATCAAGAGCCTCTGCAATCAGAAGGACCAGGTCGGCCCCAGCAGCCCTTGCTTCATAGATTTGTACAGGATCAATGATGAAATCCTTGCGGAGAACCGGCGGACCATTCAGGTTGCGTACGGCTTCAAGGTAGCAAAGGTCACCTTGAAACCATTGGCGATCTGTCAAGACGCTAATGGCGGTAGTATCGCCCAAAAGATAAGATTTAGCCATGGAGACAGGATCAAAATCCGCACGGATTATCCCCGCCGAGGGCGAGGCTTTTTTGATTTCGGCAATTACCCCCATGCCTTTCTGGGAAGCCAGTTTATCCCAGATAGACCGTACCGCCGGACCGTTTTGGGCCTTACGGATCCATGTTTCCAATTCATGATTAGCGTAGGCTTCAGCTACCTCGCCATTTTTGGTGGCGATGATTTTTTCAAGGAAATCCGACATCGGTTTCAACCTGTATCCTAAAGCGTAGTGAATTCACAGTCCCGGGAGAGCTAGTTTTGGCTGAACTTCAAATCCAAGATTCCCAAACTCAATCCGTACCCCCAAATGGGAGCCCGGAGTGGGCTGGAGTTGCTCGGTTTGTTGCCTTGTACTTCAGTTTACAATTCTTGACTGGGCTAGCCTCATTGTTGATTGCAGGATCCGGTTTTTTTAACCTCGATCCCTTGGTAGAATTTGGGTCTGGGGAAAGCTCTAACATTGAAATCCAATATCGAATCCTTCCCGGGATATTGGCTCAAATCGTAGCATTCCTTCCCGGCTTAGGTTTGATTTGGTTTTTGGTTGGGACAGATGCATTTGTCCTGGGGAAATTGGGAAATCCGTTAAGACTTGCGATGGAATTTTTTCTGGTTTCCATGGGATGTCATGTTGTCCATCAGGTCGCCCTCTGGTTTCATCAGAGTGTTGGTGGATTCACTCCCCAGCCTCACCCTTTTACCAAGTTGGGCCATTCCATAGATGGAACCTGGGTGTGGATCGTTTTGTCATTTGCTGCTTGTGTCGCGGCTCCAATAAACGAAGAAATTGTTTTTCGTAAGCTCACAAATCATTGGCTTGGAGGGCCGTTTGGTAAAAACTGCCTATTTTTTATGGCTGGATTTTTTGCACTCTTGGGCGGGGGGCAATCCAAAACGACCCAATTCTCGGAACAAGTATTTCCTTTGCTTTGGGTTGGTGGGCTTTTTGTTTTGACTCAAGCGGTCAACTGCAGGGGGGATATCCAATGGATTATTGCCTCCGCCTGTCTTTTTTCAGCTATTCACAGCTTCGCCTGGCCAACTCCTGTACCACTCTTCTTTTTTGGGATTTATCAGGTCCTTTTAATGAAAAGGACAGGCGGCATTTTGGGACCGGTTTTGTTTCATTCATGGTTCAATTTTCTTGGAGTGTTTGGGCTTTTGTGGGAAGTGTTTGGACCATGATCCAAAGACTTTCTGTTTCAAAGGACTTCCACAGTCAAGGGGCCATTAATTGACTGGCAGGACCATTGGGATCCGGTTTCCCAAAACCCACGCCGCAAATAGGCCAAGCCAAGCCAAATATCATTACCCAAACTGGTATGGGAACAGATTCGGCCAATTTCCTTGCCGTCCACCGATATGGCACCAGCAGAAAGCCCCGAAGCCTGTACTTTTACACGGCGTAATTTTCGATTGAGCTGGCCACGATCCCTTGCCATAACAATGGGCTCCTGGCCAAGATAGCAACCTTTGTTGTCGGAAATAGCGGTTTTTGGCCTGTCAACTTCCATAACCCTGACGGCACTTTCAAGTTCACCGGGTTCCTCCGGCAATCCGGTTTTGATTCGCAGTCCCTGATAGGCATCTTCGCCTGTCGGAAGTGCACCATTTTCAACAAGTATTTGCCAAAGTGTTGGTGCACGGTCACTTAAAACAATTAAATCATATCCAATTTGTCCTAGTTTATCATTCCGCCTGATGCTTGTCGGAATTCGCCCACCTAAGGTTCGAACCATGTGTTGATGTTGGACCAGGTCGGGTATATCCTCGCCGATTGCTTGGGATAATAGCTGGGTAGAACCTGCGCCTGATATGTGGTACTGGGCAAATTCGGCGCTTCGGTCGGCAAATTCCACCTGCTCGCTGACCAGGTGTTTATCCAGATGGGAAATCATTGGAAGACTGGATCCAGGTGGAAGGTCCAGCCAAAATGCGTGGCGACCATCGGCCAAAATCAGGTGGTAGATATTGGCAAGGGATATGTACCTGGCGGTTTTGTCCGCGAAAAATGCTTCGCAGCCTCCCCCCAGTGGCATGCCTTTAATGTCATTTGAACAAAGATTAT
>Ga0114972_10004691_pt1 | contig 10142 bp, 10 predicted proteins | sample M_140807_EF_Meta_FD_87354 | JGI IMG/M metagenome (GOLD analysis project Ga0114972, IMG submission 87354) | Freshwater microbial communities from Lake Montjoie, Canada to study carbon cycling - M_140807_EF_MetaG | ecosystem: Environmental > Aquatic > Freshwater > Lake | place: Lake Montjoie... | reverse complement strand
GAGCTGCCGGAGCTGCGGCGAGGCGGTGCTCTGTCCCCACTGCGATGTGGCCCTCACGGTGCACCGTCAGGCCAGCGGGCGGGAATGGCTGCGCTGCCACTGGTGTGACCACCGCGAGGAGGCGGCTCAGCGCTGCGGCCACTGCGGCTCGACGGCCTTCAAGGCTTTCGGTGCCGGGACCCAGCGGGTTGTTGAGCAGCTGGCCGAGGAACTCGGGGATCTGCGCCTGCTCCGCTTCGATGCCGACACCACCCGGGGACGCGATGGCCACCGGCGCCTGTTGGACCGGTTCGCCGCCGGTGAGGCCGATGTGCTGGTGGGGACCCAGATGCTGGCGAAGGGGATGGACCTGCCCCGGGTGACCCTCGCGGCCGTGCTGGCGGCCGATGGCCTGCTGCATCGCCCCGACCTCCGCTCTTCAGAGACCTGCCTGCAGCTGCTGCTGCAACTGGCCGGGCGGGCAGGCCGGGGTGAACGCCCCGGCGAGGTGCTGGTTCAGACCTACAGCCCCGACCATCCGGTGATCCGCCATTTGGTGGATGGACGCTATGGAGCCTTTCTGGAGGAGGAGGCCGATCTTCGCCAGCGGGGCGCTCTGGTGCCCTTCAGCCGGGCCTGTCTGCTGCGCCTGGCGGGCCCATCCGCCGCCGCTACGGCCACCGCCGCCGCCACCCTCGCGAGCCTGCTGGAGACGCCCCTGCGGGAGGCGGGATGGGCCTTGGTGGGCCCCGCCCCCGCCCCGGTGGCCCGGGTGGCTGGCCGCAGTCGCTGGCAGCTGTTGTTGCATGGACCGGCCGGCACCGCCGTACCCCTTCCCCCCGGTGCCGACCTGCAGGGCACCCTGCCGAAGGGGGTGAGCCTGGCGATCGATCCCGACCCCCTGGAGCTCTGAGGGGATCGACTCAGGCCGGAAGCTCGGGAAGGCCGAAGCCCAGCTGGCGCCTCAGCCACTGGAGGCCCAGCACCAGGGGCAGGAGTAGGGCGATGGCGCAGCCCCCCAGCCCGAGCGGGCTCCAGCGCCAGCAGCGGAGTTCCAGCCGGTTCAGGGAACCGACCCGCAGGGGCCAGATCAGCCTGGTCCCCGGGCCGGTCTGCACCGACTCCGGCTCGGCACGCCGCACGCTGGATGCCCGCACCGACTCCAGGCCGATCGAGAGGTCCACGCCGGGCAAGGGGGGGAGCGCGCCCAGGTCGAGATCCAGCCAGACCCTCTGACGCACGCCCACCAGCCAGTTGCGCTCCTTCACCTTGAGCTCGGGCTCGGCCACGGTCTCCCCTGCCGCCTCTCCGGCCGCCCGCACACTGGCCAGCAGGGCCGCTCTGGCTTGCTCGAGCGGCAGGACCCGGGTCTGCAGGATCGTGGTGCCGCCGGCCTCGCGGCTGCGGAAGCCCTCCCGCTCAAGGCTGGTGCCCAGCTTTCGCTGCCAGGGCGTGGGGGGCCCCGTGTTGCTCCGCAGCTGATGGGTGATCTGGAGGCGGCCGGGGCCGGCGAAGCGGAGGTCGGTCCGCATCTCCACGCATCCCCCCAGCAGGGAGGCCAGCAAGAGCAGCAGGAGCACCACCATCGCCAGGGCGGCGAATCCCAGGGGGGCCTGGGTTGGTCCCACCGGCGGCGGTGGCGGCGGCTCAACCTTTCTGCTGCGGCGCTGGCTGAGGCCCTTAGCCCCCAGCGACTCCAGCGAACCGGAGATGGGTAGATCCGGCAGCGTGATCGACCAGTCGCGGGGCCGTTGCAGGGCGGGGGCCTCAAGCACCAGTTGCAACGCCTTGCCCCGGGCCCGCAGGTCCGGATCCTGGCAGGCCCGCAGGCTCCGGCACCAAGCGGCCGCGGCCTCGCTCTGCCCCTGACCCATCAGGGCCGTGGCCAGCAACAGCCGCAGTTCAGCCCCAGCCACTGTGACGGCCGGGTGCTCCTCGGCCAGGGGTTCCAGCAGTCGCACCACCCTGCCGTAGTCGCCCCGCTCGATCGCCTGGCCGGCGGCCGCCAGGGATGGGGTGAGCCGGTCTTCCGCCGGCTGGTTGTTGGGGTCGATCATGCCGGCCAATCCCGGGTTCCCGACGGTTCAGGGCCTGGGGTGGGCCGTGCGGCCCACCACCATGGTGCCGATCCCCGCATCGGTAAACACTTCGAGCAGAAGGGAATGGGGGTGGCGACCATCGACGATGTGGGCGGCCGCCACCCCCTGGGCTAGGGCCCGGATGCAGCATTCGGTCTTCGGGGTCATGCCCCCGTCGACCACCCCCTGGGCGATCAGCTCGCGGGCTTCCGAGAGGGTCAGCTGGCGGATGAGCGAGCCGGGATCCTGGCGATCGCGCAGGATGCCAGGGGTGTCGGTGAGCAGGATCAGTTTCACCGCCTGGAGGGAGGCCGCCAGTTCGCCGGCCACGGTGTCGGCATTGATGTTGTGGGCCTGCCCGTAGGCATCGGGGGCCACGCTGGAGATCACCGGGATATATCCCTGGCTGAGCAGGGGGGCCAGCACACTCGGGTCCACCGATTCCACCTCACCCACCAGGCCGTTGGCGCCTTCTTGCCAGGGGCGGGCCCGCACAAGATTGCCGTCGCTGCCGGAAAACCCCACCGCCCTGCCGCCCACCAGGTTGATTCCATTCACGATCTGTTTGTTGACCCGCCCGACCAGCACCATCTCGACCACATCCATGGTCTCGGCGTCGGTGACCCGCAGGCCGTTGCTGAATTGGGGCTCGATTGCCAGTCGCTTGAGCCACTGGTTGATCTCAGGGCCCCCGCCGTGGACCACCACCGGCTGGACGCCCACGCAGGCCAGCAGGGCGAGGTCGCGAAACACGGCCTCCCGCAGGTCCTCCCGCACCATGGCGGCGCCGCCGTATTTCACCACCACCCGTTCCCCAGAGAAGCGCTGGATATAGGGAAGGGCCTCACTCAAGACGGACACCCGCAGGGTGTCTTCAGGACTGACGAGGGGATCGGGGCTCAAGGCTGGAAGGGAGGGAGGGAGCTGGGAATCGGAAGCCTCGCCCTGCGGGGGGCAGCGGCGTCGGGGAGGTCAGGGCGTTGGCCCAGGTCCGGGGCCGGGCACCCTGGGCTGGAGCCTGGCCTGGCTGGGAATCGGCCAGCGGCGCTGCAGTGATCGCCTTCAACCATCTTCACCGGCGGCAAAGAGCTTGAGCTCGACCTGGCCAGGCGCCGGCTGGCTGACGCTGCAGCCCAGCCCGGAACCGAAGAAGCGTCCCAGCCTTCCCTCCAGGTCCAGCCAGCGTTGGTAGGGAACCGCCTGGCAGTCGAAGCGGAGCACGAGCGCATAGCGGTTGTCTTCGTCCCTTTCCTCCACCGTCACCAGTTGGGGGGGATTGTCCTCATCCCACAGCTTGAGGGCCTCGAGGGAACTCTCCAGGTGGGCCTTCTGGCCGTAGCGCCAGCGGTTCACGTCGGTGAGAAGGCGGCTGAGGGGCAGGTTCTCAGGCTTTTGCCGCAGCTCCCGCAGGGCCTGGGGGGGGGATAGCCGAAGGGGAGGGGGGAGCTCCGAGGATTTCAGGGCCAGGCCACCCAGCAGGATCGGAATGCCGTAGAAGATCGTCGGCAGGCTGAGGTTGGCATTGTCGTTGAGATAGGCCACCGAGCCCACCACGGTGAGGAGGGCCCCCACCACGGTGACCAGGCTGCCCGGGGAGATCAGGCGCGAGGCGAAGAGTGCTTGCATCGACCCATGATCCTGCAGCGCGGGCCAGGATGGGGCACACCGGCTGACCATCTGCCAACCACCATGAACTCCTCTTCGCCCCAGCCACCTCCGGAAGCCGCGGTCGTGGATGGCGCGGCCGATCCTTCCACCCTCAGCACCGACGACCTGCTGCGGCAGCTTCGTCAGGACAGACTCTGGCTGCTCCGTCAAATCGACGCTGGCCGCTGGCCCCAGTGGAGGCTCGACCTGGCCGCCCTGGAGCGGGAACTGGGCCTGCTCCTGGATCAGGCCGCAGAGCGCTCCGGCACGGTCTAATTCGGGCCAGGGATGCGGGCCGGTCGGGGTTCAGAACGGAATGTCGTCCTCTTCGTCGAACCCCTCGGGATCCGCGACCAGCGGCGAGGTGTTCCACACCGGAGCGGCAGCTTCGGCCGGCTTGCCAGCTGGCTGTGTCGGAGTCGCTGCCGGCGCTGCAGGCCTGTTGCCGCTGACCGCGGACCCGACGCGCCGAACCACGGGCGCGGGGGCTGCAGGCGCCATTCCCCGGGATTCCGCCGCGGCGATGGGCGTTCCACTGGGCCCCCCCCCCGAGGGATGGAGGCGGGAGAGGGTGAATTCGGCCCGCTTTTCCTTCACGCCGTCGGGGCGGCTCACGGTGTTCATCCGCAGTCGCCCCTCCAGAACCAGTCGCTGGCCCACCTGAACCCGGTTCTGCAGATCCTGGGCCAGGCTGCCCCAGCCCACCACCCGGATCTGGCCCGGGGGGTCATCCGGACGCAGCCCATCGAACCGGACGCCCATCTCGGCCACCGGGGTCTGGTTGTCCTGGGTGTAGCGGATCTGGGGTGCCTCCAGCACCTCCACCTCCAGTAAGCAGTGATTCACGCCCGTACCCACGGATTGGAGCGCCCATCCTGATGCACACCCGCCCACCCCACCACCCGGGGAACCGGATCTGGCTGTTCAGCGGCACAGGGGAGGGCCCCCCCCTGGCGACGGCCCTGCTGGCGCGGGGATGGCGGCTGCGGGTGTGGGTGGTGAGCGAGGGGGCGGTCCGCTCCTATCCGGCGACGCCGGCCCTGGAGCTGGCGGTGGGCCCGATCGGCGGATCGAAGGCCGTGGCCGCCGCCCTGGCGCAGGCCGAGGCGGCGGGGGATCGTCCGGCGTGGGTGGTGGATGCCACCCATCCCTTCGCCCGCCGCATCAGCGCCGACCTCGCGGAGGCCTGCCGGCTGCGGGCCCAGCCCCTGCTCCGTCTCCAGAGGCCCGTGCTCCCCATGGGCGGGGCCACCCTGTTGGAGGACCTGAGCGCCTTGACCACCGTTCCCCTCGCCGGCCGTTCCCTCCTGCTGGCGATCGGCGCCCGCCACCTGGCGAGCGCCGTGGCCCACAGCCCCGGGTCGCGCCACCATGCCCGCATCCTCCCGAGCGCCGGGGCTTTGGCCCAGGCGATGGCGGCCGGCCTGGCGGCCGACCGGGTGGCCTGCCTGCGTCCTTCCCCGGGGGGGCTGATCGAGCGGGCCCTGTGCCGGCGCTGGGGAATCGAGGCGGTGCTCTGTCGCGGCTCTGGTGGGGTCACGGAGCACCTTTGGCACACCCTGGCCGCCGAATTCGGCTTGCCCCTGCTGCTGCTGGAGCGGCCTCCTGAGCCTCTTGGCCTGGAGTGCCACGGCATCGAGAGCTTGCTGGATCGCCTGGGGAGGCCAGAGTGGGGGTGAGCGAAGGGGCCGAGGCGCATGGAACCAGCTGACGGCAAGGCGGCGGCGTACCCGCTTTCCGCGGCTCCCCCGGCCCCCGATGGGCTCGATCGCCCGGTCTGCGTGGTGCTCACCTCCGAGGCCACCCCCGAGCGGGCCGACGCCCTGGCCCGGGCCCTGCTGCAGCAGCGCTTGGTGGCCTGCGTCAGCCTGCTGCCGGTGCGCTCCCACTACCGATGGCAGGGGGCGATCGAAACGGCCGATGAGGTGAAACTGCTGCTCAAGACCGCGCCGGAGCAGCTCCCCGCTCTCCATCGGGCCCTCCATGCCCTGCATGGCTACCAGACTCCGGAATGGATCGTGCTCGCCGGCAGCAGCCGCGGGGACTACGGCCTCTGGCTGGGGGAGCAGCTGGGGTAGGACCACGCCGCAAGGCCTGGGCCTCAGCCCAGGTGGGTGGCCACCAGGTCGGGAAGGGAGGCCTGGGGTCTGGGGCCAAGTTGGGTCACCACCTGGCCTGCGCAGAGAGATCCCAGGCGCCCGCAACGCTCCAGGCTTTCGCCGCGGGTGTACCCATAGAGGAAGCCCGCCGCATAGAGATCGCCGGCCCCGGTGGTGTCCACCAACGCGCCAAGTCGGTAGGGAGGAATCACGAAGGTCTCTTCGCCGCTGAGCACCACGGAGCCCAGCTCACTGCGGGTAAGGGCCGCCACCCGGCAGCGCCCCCGCACCTGGTCGGCGGCGGCTTCAAAGGTATCCGCCTCGTAGAGGGAGCAGATCTCCGACTCATTGGCGAAAAGCACATCCACATGGCCATCCACCAGCTCCTGGAAGCTGGCGCGATGGCGATCCACGCAGAAGCCATCGGAGAGGGAGAGGGCCACCTGGCCGCCGCTTGCGCGCACCACCTCGGCCGCGGCGAGGAAGGCCCGTTTGGCCTCCTCGCTGTCCCACAGGTAACCCTCCAAATAGAGGACCTCGGCCTGGCGCACCAGGTCCAGATCCAGGTCGGCCGGATCGAGCCCCACCGAGGCCCCCAGGTACGTGCACATGGTGCGCTGGGCATCGGGGGTGACCAGGATCAGGCAGCGGGCCGTGGAGGGGCCGCTCTCGGCGGCGGGGGTGTCGAAGCGCGCCCCCGCCGACCGGATGTCATGGGCGAAGATCGCCCCGAGCTGGTCATTGCGCACCCGGCCGATGAAGCCGGCCCGGCCTCCGAGCTGGGCAATGCCGGCCAGGGTGTTGGCCGCTGATCCGCCGGAGGTCTCCAGGCCCGGTCCGACGCTGGCGTAGAGCCGGTCGGCCTGCTGCTCGTCGACCAGGGCCATGCTGCCCTTGCTGAGGCCGTGGTCGGAGAGGAACGCGTCGTCGGCCTGAACCAGCACGTCCACGATGGCGTTGCCGATGCCAACCACATCCAGGGTCTTAGGGGAGGAGGTCACGGGGGGGGGGAGGGGTGAGGGAATGACGGGCTCGATTCGGTGGCCGGACTCCGCAGGGTGCGGGGAATCAGAGGGGGCGGGTGTGAAACCGTGGCCATGCCCACGGCGGTTGGCCATCGCTCCTGCCCGGCCGGGAGAGGCTCAGACGCTCAGCAGGGCGCGCTTGGGACCGTGGATCGGATCCTCCACCACGATCGTCTGGTCGCGCTGGGCTCCCAGCGACACGATGGCGATCGGCACCTCCATCAGTTCGGCGAGGAAGCGGAGGTAGGCGCGGGCGGTGGCGGGGAGGTCCTCCAGCTTGCGGCAGTCGGCGGTGGAGCACATCCAGCCGGGGTGGGTCTCGAAGATCGGGCGGCAGCGGGCGAAATCCTCAGCGCTGGAAGGGAAGTACTCGATCCGCTGGCCATCGAGTTCGTAGGCCACACACACCTGGATCTCATCGAGCTCATCGAGCACATCAAGCTTGGTGATCGCCAGGCAGTCGAGGCCGTTCACCTGAACCGCGTAGCGGCCGATGACGCCGTCGAACCAGCCGCAGCGCCGGCGGCGGCCCGTGGTGGTGCCGTACTCACCGCCCCGGTCGCAGAGGTGGTCGTTGAGGCTGCCCTCGAGTTCGGTGGGGAACGGACCCTCACCCACGCGGGTGGTGTAGGCCTTCGCCACGCCGATCACCCGGTCGATCAGGGTGGGTCCCACACCGGCACCGATGCAGGCCCCCCCCGACACGGGGTTGGAGGAGGTCACGTAGGGGTAGGTGCCGTGGTCGAGGTCGAGCAGGGTGCCCTGGGCCCCTTCGAAGAGGATGTTTTTGCGGGCCCGGGCGGCTTCGTGGATGGTGCGGGTGCAATCCACAACGTGGGGTGCGAGCCGCTGGCCATAGTCGGCGTACTCGGCGATCACCGCTTCGGGGTCGAGGGGATCGAGTCCGTAGACCTTCTGCAGGAGGTCGTTCTTCTCGGCTAGGGGCCCCAGCAGCCGGTCGCGGAGCCGCTCGCTATCGAGCAGGTCGATCACCCGGATGCCGTTGCGTTCGGATTTGTCGGCGTAGGTGGGGCCGATGCCGCGGCCGGTGGTGCCGATGCGGCGGTCGCCGCGGCGCTGTTCCATCGCCTGATCCAGCAGGCGGTGGTAGGGCATGGTCACGTGGGCGGTGCCGGCGAGCTTCAACCCCGAGATCTCAATCCCGTAGCTGCGGAGCATGTCGAGTTCGCCCAGCATCACCTTGGGATCCACCACCGTGCCCGATCCGATCAGACAGGTGGTATCTGGATAGAGAATTCCGGAGGGAATGAGGTGGAGTTTCAGAACACGATCATCAACGACGATCGTGTGTCCGGCGTTCACGCCGCCCTGATAGCGCACCACCACGTCGGCGGAACGGCTCAGCAGATCGGTGATCTTCCCCTTCCCTTCGTCACCCCACTGCGCACCGATGACGACAACGTTGGCCAAGGAAACAGCGGCCCGAAGCCGCTTGGAAGCACAATCAAGCAGCTTCTCAGATCAACCGCCCCTTCGTCAAAAAACAGGGGATTCGTTGAGGGACCTTGCGGCAGGGCCAACCCTCAGGCGCCGCGAACCACGCTGGTGGAAGCCCGTTGGAGTTCCTTCTGGAGGCGGCTGCGCAGGGCATCCGGCAGGGGGCGGTTCGCGTAGTTCGTGTAGTGGCCCGCCAGGGAGTTCAGGGCGGTCTGCATGGTGGTGAAGGACCCGAGACCATTCACGTCGCGGCGAGGCCGGTAACGAGCCATGTAGTCGGTGATCAGGCGCCTGGCGTCGGTTTCGGCCTGGGCGTGGGCCGGATCATCCTGGGGAATGGCAATGGTGGTCAGCAGGGTCTGGGCCACGCTCACCGTGTCATCCACGTAATTGCCCGTCAGGCCGCCACCGGCTCCGGCGCAGGCCGTGAGGCTCAGACATAGACAGAGCCCGAGGGCCAGCAGCGGCCTGAGGGCGGATGCCGTCAGGCCGTCGACCAGGCGCCTGGCCCAGCTGCTGATCCGGGGCAGGAGGGCGGCCATCGATGCGTGTGCGAATGCGGATGATCTTACGGGCGAGCCCGTGGGGGCCTGGCTGATGGGCCCTAGTCAGGCCCCGAAGCCGCTCTCCAGTCCAGAGCGGGCCGCCGGGATCACCTCCAGCAGGGCCTCAATGGCCGCTTCGATGGCCAGGTCGCGCCGTTGACCGTCGTCACGGCACACCACTTCGACCTGGCCTTCGGCGGCGCCGCGACCCACCACAACACGCCAGGGGATGCCGATCAGATCCGCATCCTTGAACTTCACGCCGGCGCGCTCATCGCGGTCGTCGAGAAGCGCATCGACCCCGGCGCTGCACAGGCGCCCGTAGATCTCCTCGGCGAGGCTCACCTGCAGGGGATCCTGGGCGCTGGCGCTCACCACGATCACCTCGAAGGGGGCGATCGCCAGGGGCCAGCGGATGCCGTTGGCATCGTGGTTCTGCTCCACCGCCGCCTGGGCCAGCCGCGAAACACCGATGCCGTAGCACCCCATCCAGAGGCTCTCCTCGACGCCTTTGTCGTTGGTGAAGCGCGCCTCCATCGCATCGGAATACTTCCTGCCTAACTGGAAGATGTGGCCCACTTCGATGCCGCGGGCCGACGCCAGGGTCTGGTTGGGGTCGTGCAGGCACCGATCACCCGGTTGGGCGGCCCGCAGATCCACCACCTCGGGGCGCAATCCCAGGCCGGCCCAGCCGGAGCCGATTCGATGCTGATCCACCTGGTTGGCGCCACAAACGAAGGCAGGTAGGTCGGCGGCGGTGGGGTCGGTGAGGCGCAGGAAGTGTCTCGCCAGGCTGGGGGAAGGCGAAGTGGAGCCGGGTTTTCCCGAGGCTGCCTGGCTGCCGTTCGCCTGAGCGGTGGAGGCCAGGACGGCATCCCCGAGGTCTGGGCCCAGGTATCCAAGGGGGATGGCGGCCAGATCGATGGATAGGCCCTCGCTGCGTTTCAGCTCAGCCACCAGCTCAGGGCTCAGCGGATCGATCCCCAGCAAAACGCCATGGTCGCCGGCCAATCGGGCCGAAACCGCGTTGGCCAGCTTCACCTCGTTGAGCTGCTGGTCACCTCTCAGGCTGATCAGCAGGGGCTGGCGGCGACCATCCTCGAAGCGGGCCAGCAGCAGCAGCACCTTCACGAGCTGGCTGGGCTCGAATCCATGGGCGCCCACCAGCTGCTCGATCGTGGTCTGGCTAGGGGTGGCCAGCAGCTCACCGGCCCCGGCGGCCCGCAGCCCTCCCGGTAGGTCCGCCGGCTCGGGGGGCAGGGAAACCGCCCGCTCCTGGTTGGCGGCATAGCTGCCGTCGGCGCTGGTGAG
>Ga0114972_10004690_pt1 | contig 10144 bp, 8 predicted proteins | sample M_140807_EF_Meta_FD_87354 | JGI IMG/M metagenome (GOLD analysis project Ga0114972, IMG submission 87354) | Freshwater microbial communities from Lake Montjoie, Canada to study carbon cycling - M_140807_EF_MetaG | ecosystem: Environmental > Aquatic > Freshwater > Lake | place: Lake Montjoie... | reverse complement strand
CGCCCGCCAAACGGCTGGATACCTTGTGCCAGCTCTCGCAAGCGGGCGTGCCGACCATGGTGATGGTGGCCCCGATCATTCCTGCGCTCAACGATGCCGAGATCGAGGATATTCTCGATTGCGCCTGCACCGCAGGGGCGCGGGAAGCCGGTTACGTGTTGCTCAGGCTGCCGCACGAGCTGCGCGATCTGTTCCGCGAATGGTTGCTGGAGCATCATCCCGGCAAATTGCGCCATATCCTGTCGCTGGTTCAATCGACCCGCGGCGGCAAGGATTATGATGCCCGCTGGGGCGTGCGCCAGACAGGCGAGGGCGCCTATGCCGGATTGATCGGCAAACGCTTCCAGCTGGCCTGCCAAAGGTTGGGGCTGAACAAAAACCGCTCGAAATTGCGCAATGACCTGTTTGTGCCGCCTGTGCCGCAAGGCGGGCAGTTATCGCTGTTTTAAACTGTTTTTGGCTGGTGATCGGTCTGTGCTAGAATCATTTTTATGAAAAAGCCTGCGTCCAAACCCAAAACCGTCAAATCCGCCCCCGATTTTACGCGCGAGCAGGCTTTGCTGGCGGCGGGTTTCAAATGGATTGCGGGCGTTGACGAGGTCGGGCGCGGGCCTTTGGCCGGACCCGTGGTGGCAGCGGCGGTGATTCTCGATCCCGACCACCTGCCATCGGGCCTCAATGATTCCAAAACACTGTCTGCCGCCCGCCGTGACGCGCTCTATCTCGAGATCATGCGCCATGCCCATGTGGCGGTGGCGAGTATTCCGGCCCCTGTGATCGACCGTATCAATATCCGGCAGGCGACCTTGCTGGCGATGGTGCGGGCCGTCAACGCGCTCGCGGTAGGGCCCGACCATGTGCTGGTCGATGGCCGCGATGTGCCGGTTTTGCCCTGTGCGGGCGAGGCTTTGATCGGCGGTGACGGCAAAAGCCTGTCGATTGCCGCAGCTTCCATCATTGCCAAAGTTACCCGTGACCGGCTGATGGAACGGTTGTCGGAACATGATCCGCGTTACGGGTTTGCCGCCCATGCGGGCTATGGCACGGCGTTCCATCTGGCGGCTTTGCAGCAATACGGGCCGGGTCCCGATCACCGTCTGAGCTTCGCGCCGCTCAAAAATCGCGGGTTGCAGGACTAACCGATTGTTAACCATAACAAAATTGTGTGTCGGTTTTGTTCGCCCGCAGTCTCATCCTGACTTCAATCTTTAGCTCCTCTTTACCTTGTCCCGCCATGGTGGGGTCATCAATTCCAGATGGTGACCATGATGACCCAATCCCAGCGCGCGCAGGCCAAATCCAATGTCAGGGCGTTCAAAACGACCCTGAAATCGCACGAGGCCTTTGAAAAGCCCGCGCTGGAGCTGGATACGATCCGCTTGGGGGACTGCCTGAAAGAGCTGGCGCAGCTGCCCGATGCCAGCGTCGATCTGGTGTTTGCCGATCCGCCCTATAATTTGCAGCTCGAAGGTGCCTTGTCGCGCCCCGACCACTCTGTGGTTGATGCGGTCGACGATGATTGGGACAAATTCGCCAGCTTTGCCGATTATGATGCCTTCACCCGCGCCTGGTTGAAAGAATGCCGCCGCGTGATGAAGCCCGAGGCGACCTTGTGGGTGATCGGTTCCTATCACAATATATTCCGCGTCGGCGTGGCGATGCAGGATCTCGGCTTTTGGGTGCTCAATGATATTGTCTGGCGCAAGGCCAATCCGATGCCGAATTTCCGTGGCCGCCGCTTCACCAATGCACATGAGACGCTGATTTGGGCCTCGCGCTCGCAGCAGGTCAAAAATTACACATTCCATTACGAGGCCCTCAAAGCCGGCAATGAAGATGTCCAGATGCGGTCCGACTGGTTCATTCCTCTGTGCACGGGTGGCGAACGGTTGAAAGACGGGGCAGGCCGCAAGGCGCATCCGACCCAGAAGCCCGAAGGTCTTCTGGCGCGGGTGATGCTGGCGTCTTCCAATGCGGGCGATGTCGTGCTTGATCCGTTTTTCGGCACCGGCACCACCGGTGCGGTCGCCAAACGGCTGGGCCGCCATTTCATCGGCATCGAGCGCGATCCCGATTACGCCAGAATCGCCGCCGAGCGTATTGCGCAGATCGAGCCGCTGGCCGATCCGGTGCTGGCTTTGGGACCGACCCGCCGCTCCGAGCCGCGCGTGCCGTTTGCCAGCCTGATCGAGGCCGGATTGATCACGCCGGGCGATATTGTGTGGGATTCCAAGCGCCGCTATCAGGCGATGGTGCGGCCGGACGGGGCTTTGGCCTATGAGCAGATTATCGGCTCGATCCACAAGATCGGTGCCTTGGCGCAAGGTCTGCCCGCCTGCAATGGCTGGACATTCTGGCATGTCGATCGCGATGGCCAGTTGCAGCTGATCGACGAATTGCGGCGCGATATGCGGCAAATTATGGCAGCCGCCTGACCAAAACACCATCATTGCGCCCTGAACCGGCCGCAATGCTTTGGCATCCTGCTCCTGTCTCGGGTCTTTGAATATCCGCCGGTCTCCGGTTGGCAAAGGCCCGACGTAACCCTTTCAGCAGGAGGTTAATGCCTATGTCGCTTCTATCCCGGTCTCATGTGAATGCACTCCGCCCCTCGGCCTCTGCCTCGTTAAGGGCAGGAGTTGCGACCCTGCTGGTGCTCGGTTCGGTCGGATTGGCGCAAGCCCAGACCCAGCCGCCCGCCATGCCGGTGCAGCCCGCCCCCGTTCAGGGACAGGTGAATGTGACCGATGAGGCCCGTGGACCACGTCAGGAGCGGATGGGCGAGCGCGGCATGATGACCGGCGGCATGCCGTTGATGATGTTTTGCAATGAACAAAGCGAGTTGTCCCCCCGCTTCATCAAGCGGTTTGAAAAGACCGTACAGGTCAAACCCGATCAACGCGCCGAATTTGATGCTTTGAAGGCCGCTGTGACCAAAGCCGACCAGATTTTCAAATCAGCCTGTCCGAGCAAAACCGAATTGGGCGATTTTTCGCCGATGGCCCATCTGGCCCGCATCGAAAAAACCGCCCAAGCCACGGTGGATGCGATGAAGCTGGTGCGCCCGCCTTTCGACAGTCTTTATGGCAAGCTCGACGACAAGCAGCGCGACCGTCTGCGCTGGATGCCGCACGAGGGCGGCGGTTCGCCGCTGGGCTGGATGCAGCGGATGCGCGAAGGAGTGCACCACTTCTTCGATCATGATCGTTAAGCTGGTTACAAACAACAGAACCCTGTCCGGACCTTTGTCCGGACGGGTGATGCCGGAGGTGCAGGATGACACCGCCTTATCACAAGCTTCAGGGCCTGATTGAAGCCATTCATAGGCTGTCCAGCCCCAGTGTCAGGGCTTTGGCCATGACATTGGGCAACGCCTCGTTTGACAGGGCATGGCGCGGGGTAAAGCGCATGCCTTCGGGAGCCTGTGTATCCAGCGGGGCTCGGGCCACATAGACCCTCAGCACCAGCGGAAAATGGGTGAACACATGCTGGACTGGCGGAAGAACCTGTTTCCAGTTCAAGGCCAGAGGTGCCTGTTGCTCATCCTGTGACGGATCACTGGCGTCAGCGTGCCATTCGGTTGTCGGGATCTCGCTCATGCCGCCGAGCAGACCCTTGTCGGGGCGGGTGCGCAGCAAAACAGCACCATCGGCCCTGTGGCATAAAAAAGCCGCGCCATAACGGGTTTGTCGGGTCTTTTTCGGGAGTTTTCGCGGAAAAGTCGCTTCGTCACCCTGTTTGGTTGCCGCACAATGGGCGCGGACGGGACACAAAAAGCAGCTTGGCGAGCGCGGCGTGCACAGCGTGGCCCCCAGATCCATCATCGCCTGCGCATAATCGCCAGAACGCTGGTGCGGGGTCAGTTGCCCGGCATGGTGTTTGATGGCAGGCTTGGACAGCGGCAGCGGCTCTTCGATGCGGAACAGGCGGGCAATCACCCGCTCGACATTGCCATCCACCACCACCGCGCGCTGGTCAAAGGCAATCGCCATGATCGCGCTGGCGGTGTAGTCGCCGATGCCGGGCAGGGCTTTCAAACTGTTGTAATCCTGGGGAAATTGCCCCTGATAGAGCGTGGCGACCTGCTTGGCGCAGGCGTGCAGATTGCGGGCGCGCGAATAGTAGCCCAAGCCCGCCCATGCGCTCATCACCTGTTCTGTCGGGGCCGCAGCGAGGCTTTCGACAGTGGGAAACAGCCGCAAAAACGTCTCGAAATAGGGTTTGACCGCCTGCACGGTGGTCTGTTGCAGCATCACTTCCGACAACCAGACCCGATAGGGATCGGCCACTTCATGCGGCAAAGCGCGCCAAGGGAGCACCCGTCTAGCCCGATCATACCACGCCAGCAACAAGGCGGCATGGCTGTCGGCAGCGGGTTTGGACTTTGAGTCTGGGGCGGAAGGCTTTACCATGGGAGTATAGATAGCGTTGCGGGTTGGTTTCGCCAACTCTTGTGCAGAACATTGGTGCATCCTTGGCGATAAATCCCAACCAGAGCAAGACGAGCGGCAAATTCGGGCCCAAGCCCTTGGCCGAATTGATCGAAAACGCTTTGCAGCCGATTATGGCGGCTCAGGGCTTTGCCTCGACCGATATCATCATCGGCTGGCCTGAAATTATCGGGGAAAAGCTGGCGGAATTCTCGCGGCCGGTCAAAATCGAATGGCCCAGACGCCGCAGCTATGGCGATGACGGTCAGGGCGGGGAGGCGGCGACGCTGGTGTTGAAGGTCGAAAGCGCATTTGCGCTTGATATCCAGCACATGCTGCCGGTGCTGATCGAACGGGTCAATGCCCGCTATGGCTGGCGGTGCATCGGCAAGATTGTCATCAAACAGGGGCCGGTGCCAAGGCCGTCCCATGCGGCCCCGCGCCGCATTCTTGATCCCGCGATGATCGAGCAAGCCAGCCATCGGATTGGCGCGATAGAGGACGAAGGCTTGCGCGATGCGCTTGTACGGCTCGGAGCGGGTATTTTGTCCGATAGCCACAAAAAAGACAAAACCGCCTGAAAATAACAAGCAGGAAGCCTTCTCTTGGCAATCCCGGGTTGGGGGATATTGTGTGTCTTTGGTGTGGTTTTTCCTGTCTTTTGTCAAAAATTCCTCTAAAAATGGTTCATGCCGTGCCCATCCCGCTTGCTCTCTGGCGGTCTCTCGTTCATGAGATGGGCCGGAATGATAGGAGATGCCCATGATCAGCCGTCGCGACCTTTCAAAATCCGCTCTGGCCTATAGCCTGATCGGCCTTTCTCCCCTTGTGTTGGGGTCCGAAGCCAAAGCGGAACCCAAATTCAGCGCCGAGGCCCTTGCCGTTGCCGGACCTCTGGGCGATGTCGTGATGGGAAAAGACGATGCCAAGGTCACGATTTACGAATATGCCTCGCTGACCTGCTCGCATTGTGCGGCATTCCATGCCGATGTCTTGCCCAAGTTGAAGGCCAAATACATCGAAACCGGCAAGATCCGCTTCATATTGCGTGAATTCCCGCTTGATCCGCTGGCCGTCGCCGGTTTCATGCTGTCGCGCTGCAACGGCAACGAGCGGTTCTACCCGATCACCGATCTGCTGTTCAGCACCCAGAAAACCTGGGCCTATGCCGACAAACCTGCCGAAGCCCTGCAAAGTTTGATGCGTCAGGCCGGTTTCACACAGGAAAGTTTTGAAGCCTGCTTGAAAAACCAGTCGATTTATGACGCGGTGATTGCGGTGCGTGCGCGTGGCGGCAAGGATTTCCAGATCGACGCAACACCGACTTTCTTTATCAACGGCCAGATGTATCGCGGGGCTATGACGATTGAGGAACTCGATAAGGCGATTGTTGCGTTGTTGTGATCGGGTCAATTGCGCCTCTCCTGACGTGAGAGGGTCGCGATGAAACTGACGCGCCTCAAGCTCATCGGCTTCAAATCCTTTGTCGAACCGACCGAATTTCTGATCGAACCCGGTCTGACCGGCGTTGTCGGTCCCAATGGCTGCGGCAAATCCAATCTGGTCGAGGCCCTGCGCTGGGTGATGGGCGAAAGCTCCTATAAATCCTTGCGTGCCTCGGGCATGGATGATGTGATTTTCTCCGGATCCGGCCACCGTCCAAGCCGCAACATGGCGGAAGTGTCTCTGCATCTCGACAATCGTGCCCGCACCGCGCCCGCGGCCTTCAACGATCTCGACCAGATCGAGGTCAGCCGCCGGATCGAGCGCGAGGCGGGATCGCATTACAGGGTCAATTCGCGCGAGGTCCGTGCCCGCGATGTGCAATTGCTGTTTGCCGATGCCGCCACCGGTGCACGCTCGCATGCGATGGTGCGGCAGGGCCAGATCGGCGAGATCATTGCGGCAAAACCGCAAGCCAGACGCCGGATTCTGGAAGATGCGGCAGGCATTGCCGGTTTGCATTCGCGCCGCCACGAGGCCGAATTGCGGTTGAAGGCGGCCGAGGAAAATATCCGGCGCGTCGACGATGTGCTCAACCAGATCAACGAACAGATCGACGGTTTGAAAAGGCAATCGCGGCAGGCGGCGCGCTATCGCAATGTGGCCTCTGATATCCGCAAAATAGAATCTTTGTTGCTGTTTCGGGCCTGGCAGGCTGCAGCCGAGGCCTTGAACGAGGCCGAGCGCACCCATGCCGGTGCGCTGTCGACGGTGCAGACCCATGCGCTGGTGCAGGCCGCAACCGCCAAGGATCAGGCCGTGTTGGCGGCAGGCATGGCCCCGTTGCGCGATGCGGAAGTGGCGGCGGCCGCGGGCTTGCAACGTCTGACTCTGGCCCGCGAGGCTCTGGACGGGGAGGAGCGGCGCGCCAAGCAGCGCGCCATCGAACTTGAACGGCGCGAGACGGAATTGCGGCGCGATCTGGAACGCGAGGACAGCGTGCGCACCGATGCCGACACGGCTCTGGGCTTGCTGGACACCGAGGACGCGGCGCTGCTCAGCGAGGCGGCGGCGGCGGAAAGTCTGGCGCGTGATTCGACCGATGTCCTGCGCGAGCGTGAAGCCGCCAAGGTGAAGTCCGAGGCCGCCTTGCAGGATTTGCGTGCCAAAGTGGCGGATTTGTCCGCCCGCTATGCCGCAGCCCAACGGGCTTTGGCCGACGAACAGGCCCGCGAACAGCGCATCAGGGCTGACCTTGCCCGCAAGTCGCAGGAACAGCAGCAGGTTTCGGCCCTGACAGGGCTGGATGACGAATTTTTGCAAGCCAGCAAGGCTTTGGAACAGGCCGAAGAAACCAACAAGGCCAGCGAGGCCAAAGCGGAAGCCGCGCGCCAGAATTTGCAGACCCTGCGCCAGAGCGAGCAGGATGCCCGCAAGCCGATGGAAGATGCCGACAGGACCGCGCAGCGGCTCGAAACCGAAGTACGAACGCTGTCGAAATTGATGGCAGGCGGTGATGCCGGCGGGTATCGGACCATTCTGGCCGATATCGGCGTCACCCAAGGCTATGAAACCGCTCTGGGTGCGGTGTTGGGCGATGATCTGGAGGCCTCGTTGGATGCCGAGGCACCCCGCCGCTGGTCCGAATTGTCTGGTTCTCAAGGGTCGCAGGATCATGGGGCACAGGACCATGGGTCGCAGGATTCTGCATTGCCCGGGGGTGTGCAATCGCTGGCCAGCCAGATCAAGGCCCCGCCCGCTTTGAACCGCCGGTTGCAGCAAATCGGGCTGGTGACGCACGAGCAGGGCGAGGCCCTGTTTGCACGCTTGGCACCGGGACAACGGCTGGTCAGCCTGCAAGGCCATGTCTGGCGGTGGGATGGTTTGCAAAGCGAGGCGGGCGCTCCGACTGCGGCGGCCCTGCGTCTGGTTGAAAAGAACAGGCTGGCCACGGTCGAGCTGGCCGCGCAATCCGCCAAAGCCGAATCGCAACGCCTGCGCCTGCTGTTTGAAACGGCACAAGCGGCTGTGCAGGCCGCAGTGCAAGCCGAGGCGGCGGCTCTCACCGCGTTGCGGCAGGACAGGCAGGCGGCCGAGCAAGGGCGCAGCAAGGTCGGCAGTCTGCAACGCCGCCTGTCCGATCTGGCAACACAGCGGGCGACCGTCGAGGAGGCTGTGGCCCGCTTGTCGGCCCAGCTTGGCGAAGCGGTAGAGCGTCTTTCCGGACTTTTGCAGCAAAAGCAGGCGGTCGAGCCCGATCCTGCCGTTGACGAGGCGTTGAAAACCGCGATTGTCGAGGCGGACAAGGCGCGCCAGCTTGCGGCAGAGGCGCAGGCTGGTCTGGCCTCGCTGGAGCGCGAAGCCGCCTTCCGCAGTCGCCGCCGTGCGTCGATTGCCCATGAGCGGCAATCATGGGCGGAACGTATCAACCGTTCCGAATCCCAGAAAGCCGAAATCATGCAGCGTCTGGACGAGACGGTAATCGAGCGGCGGCAACTGGCCGAAGCCCCCGATCTGTTCCAGGAGCATCGGCGCAGACTGACCAACGAGATCGAGGCGGCAGAAGGCAACCGCCGTGCAGCGGCCGACAAGCTCGCCGAGGCCGAAACCGCTTTGGCTGTGGCCGACAGGCAGGCCCGCGAGGCCTTGGCCGATCTGGCGCAGGCGCGCGAGAATGCCGCGCGGCTAGAAGCCAGACTGGATGCGGCGCGCGAGGTGCTGCAACAGGCGCGGCGGACCATTGTCGAGCGTCTGGAAATCGAACCGGAGGGGCTGGCCCCGCAACTGGCGGCCGATGGCGCGATCAGCACCCAGCCGATTGCCGAGCTGGAAACGCGGCTGGAACGGCTGCGCGAGGACCGCGAACGCTTGGGCGCGGTCAATCTGCGTGCCGAGGATGAATTGTCTGAAATCGAGGCGCGGCAGGCCGCACTCGATGCCGAAAAGACCGATCTGATCGAGGCAATCCGACGCTTGCGCGGGGCGATCGGCTCGCTCAACCGCGAGGGCCGCGAACGCCTGCTGGCGGCTTTCACCGAAGTACAGGGCCATTTCGAGCGGTTGTTCAGCCTGTTGTTCGGCGGCGGCACGGCCAAGCTCGAACTGGTCGAATCAGATGATCCGCTGGAGGCGGGTCTGGAAATCCTGGCGCATCCGCCTGGCAAGAAGCCGCAGACCATGACGTTGTTGTCGGGTGGCGAGCAGGCTTTGACTGCAATTTCGCTGATTTTTGCGGTGTTTTTGACCAATCCTTCACCGATTTGCGTGCTCGATGAAGTGGATGCCCCGCTCGATGATGCCAATGTCGAGCGCTATTGCGACCTGTTGCGCGAAATGGCCAAGACCACCGAGACCCGATTCGTGGTGATCACCCATAATCCGATCACCATGGCGCGCATGGACCGGCTTTACGGGGTGACGATGGCCGAACGCGGTGTCAGCCAGCTTGTTTCGGTCGATTTGGGCGAGGCCGCGAGCTTTGTGGAAGCCGGTTAAAGCCTGATAACAGGCCACAAAACGGTACCATTAAGTCGCATACGCTCTCAGACCTTTGATTGATGGGCAAAAAATCAATATTTTTCAATAAGTTAGTCAATAACTCTGCCGCCTTGACAGGGGGTGTCACGAAAACTATGTTACGCGCGATTTATAAGGGCGTGTCTGTGTTTCGGTGAGTCATGCTTCAAACGGTCTTTTCGGGCCGGAATGGGGTTGTGACACAATTATTTTGGCCTGGCTTATACATTCGTGGCTTTCCACGCAGAGGTAGTCGTGTCAGAAGAAGAGTCGGAACGGTTGAAAGACCAAAACTTGCGGGAACGGCTTGACAGATTGTCCGGTGCTCTCGAAAGAAAACAGTCTGAAGGCGACACGAACAAGCGACGGGATGATCTGACCGCAGGCTCGGCCAGCGAGACAGGCAAAGCGATGGCCCTCGGGTTTCGCATTATCTCGGAACTTGTGGCCGGTGTTGTTGTAGGGGCATTGCTGGGCTGGCAGATCGACGAGTGGTCTGGTACGCGGCCTTTGTTCCTGATTGTGTTCTTGATGCTCGGCACGGTTGCCGGTTTCTGGAACATGATCAAACTGGGTTTGGGAAAGACCCCGCCAGGGTCCGGACCGGACAAAAGATTTTAACGTTTCTTGTCTGGCTCGGGCTGATCCCGATCCGGCAGGGATCCGACGAGACGGGTGGACCCACCCAAACCGAGTGTAGACAGGCCCAATCCGGGCAGGGAGCGCAACGTGGCGGCTGAGAGCGAAGCGGGGAT
>Ga0114972_10004689_pt1 | contig 10144 bp, 8 predicted proteins | sample M_140807_EF_Meta_FD_87354 | JGI IMG/M metagenome (GOLD analysis project Ga0114972, IMG submission 87354) | Freshwater microbial communities from Lake Montjoie, Canada to study carbon cycling - M_140807_EF_MetaG | ecosystem: Environmental > Aquatic > Freshwater > Lake | place: Lake Montjoie... | reverse complement strand
CTTTGTTAATCTTTGGGCGACTTTGGAGAGCCAGGGCACCCGAACGGGGAACTTATTGCAACTCGAAAGCCATTGTAGCACAAACACATTGGCCGTTTCTGGCCACGTTTTTTGAGCCACCCGAGCTGCTTATTGAGCTTCCCAATCTGCCCATTTGCCAAAGCTGGTCGAGAGTGTAATCCTTTAGCCAACCTTCTAAATCGAACTCAGTACCCCACTTGAAATGAAGGATTTGACTCCATGTGAGTCTCATTGCCTTAAGTCCAGTAAAAGTATCGCCTAGAAAAATTGAGAAGTGTGCGACTTCCGACTGAACTCAGCTCACTGCGGTTTATGCGGATCGCCGACAATCGCTATCCGCAACTCGCGCAATTGCCGCTCCGAGACATACGATGGGGCTCCCATCATCAAGTCCTCGGCCTTCTGATTCATCGGGAACAAAATCACCTCGCGAATGTTCGGCTCATCAGCCAACAACATCACGATGCGATCCACACCCGGCGCAGATCCACCGTGCGGCGGTGCTCCATACTTGAACGCAGTTATCATCCCCTTGAACTTCTCATCCACCACCGATCGATCGTACCCTGCGATCTCAAACGCTTTGTACATGATCTCGGGCTTGTGGTTTCGAATCGCCCCAGAAGATAACTCAATCCCGTTGCACACAATGTCGTACTGATAAGCCAGTATCTCGAGCGGATCCTTGGTCTCCAAGGCTTCCATCTCCCCTTGCGGCATCGAAAATGGATTGTGACTGAAAATCACTCGCTGCTCGACCTCGTCCCACTCATACATCGGAAAATCGACAATCCAACAGAACTTAAAAGCATTCTGCTCGATAAGCCCCAACTCTGTACCAACTCTCGTTCGCACCAACCCCGCAAGCTTGGCCGCCGTGCCGGGTTTATCGCAAGCAAAAAAGACTCCGTCGTTAGGCCCAAGCCCCATTTTGGAAACCAACTGCGCTACCCGATCAGGCCCCAAGTTTTTGGCTATCCCGCCACCTTCACCACCCTTGAAGTTGATGTAGGCCAGACCCGCAAACCCCTCGTCTTTTGACCACTGGTTGGCCGAATCAAAGAAACTTCGCGGTCGTGTCCCGGCCTCAGGGGCTGGAATCGCACGAACTACCGATCCACTCTCAATCGATTTGGCGAACACCGCAAACGGTCCATCTTTGAAGATCTCCGTCACGTCCGAAATCTCGATCGGATTCCTCAAATCCGGCTTGTCCGAACCGTACTTGAGCATCGAATCCTTGTAGGTAATCCTAGGAAAAGGAGGCGGTGTGACGCTCCGACCGCGAGAGAACTCATCGAACACCCCTGCCAGCACCGGCTCGATCGCCGCAAACACATCGTCTTGAGTCACAAAGCTCATCTCGAAGTCGAGCTGGTAAAACTCTCCAGGGGAACGGTCCGCTCTAGCATCCTCATCCCGAAAACATGGAGCGATCTGAAAGTAACGGTCGAATCCCGCAACCATCATAAGCTGCTTGAACATCTGGGGCGCTTGTGGCAACGCGTAGAACTTGCCATGGTGAATCCGCGAAGCGACCAAAAAATCCCGTGCTCCCTCCGGACTAGAAGCGGTCAAAATCGGTGTCTGATACTCAGTAAAGCCACCTTCAATCATGCGACGTCGCAAGCTTGCTATGACTTGGCTACGCAGAACGATGTTCGCATGGAGCTTCTCGCGACGAAGATCCAGAAATCGATTCTTCAAGCGGATATCTTCTGGGTACTCGGTATTCCCAAATATCGGGAACGGGACCTCAGTGGCCTCAGAAAGCAATGCTACGCTCGATGCCTTGACCTCAATCTCTCCGGTCGGAATCTCCGCATTGACCCGATCTACCCCCCGCCCAGAGACCGATCCCTCGATGCAAATGACCGACTCGAGCTTGATTCCCTCGACGAGCTTGAAGGCTTGACTGTCCCGGTCAACGACCACTTGCGTGATTCCGTAGTGATCTCGAAGGTCCACGAATAACAGGTTACCGTGATCCCTCTTGCGAAACACCCAACCCGAAAGCTTCACGGTCGATCCAACATGGGCCGACCGCAACTGTCCACAAGAATGCGTGCGATATGCGTGCATTATGAAGTAACTTTCGAAGCGGCACGAGCGGCTTGCTCTCTCTGGGAAAGCCAAAGCAGGATAGGAGCTGCGACAAAGATCGAGCTATAGGTACCGACAACGATCCCGACCAATAGGCAGAAGGCAAAACCGTGGATTCCTTCACCACCCCAAATGTACATCAATAGAATCGCGATGATCGTGGTCGAAGAGGTTAGCAACGTACGGCTCAGCGTCTGAGTCACCGAGGCGTTGATCATCTTCTCGGTGAGATTCGGGCTCTTGCCCTTGACCTCACGGATCCGGTCGAAAACCACGATCGTATCGTTGAGCGAATACCCGATGATCGTCAAAATCGCAGCCACGATCGTCAAGGAAATCTTAAAGTCATCCAACAGAAGGAATCCAAACGGCTTGAACAGCCAGTGGCTAATCGCCAAAAGCCCGACAGTGATGAGCACGTCGTGAATCAACGCAATCACCGCAGCCACACCGTAAGAGACCTTATTAAATCGGAACCAAATGTAGATCGTGATAAAGATCAAACTCAACAGCAATCCGAGGATGGCCTTCTGTTGCATTTCACCCGCCACCCGACCTTCGATCTTGCTAAACGACTGGAATACCGGCTTGGTCTGAATCGCCTCTCGCATACGAGCCAAGACCGTAAGGGTTGTCGCTTCATCGTAAGGCAGTTTTATGTTCCATTCCGAGAATCCCAACTCTGAGGTCCTCGTCCAACTGCTGGCGGAGACTGGATCAAGCTCGACTTGGGAGTCCACTAGGTTACGACCGGCAGCCTGGGATGCAGCCACCAAGGCTTCGATAACCTGAGAAGCATTCAGCCGAGCCGATGTGGAACCAAGCGTATCTAAGAACGAAAGCTTTGCGGTCGTCGAGAACTGCGGAGCAAGACTCGGCGGGGTCGGCTCGGCAGGTGCCGAAACCCCTGGCTCTTGGACAGCAGTCGTTGCAGGAGTTTCCGCCGTAGCGGGAGCCTGTACCGTAGCAGGTGTTTCTGCTGTTGCAGCAGGAGCCTGTGCGGTAGGTTCTTGATTGCTGGGCACTTGTGCGGCAGGATCTTGATATGCCACCAACAAAGGACGCTTGTCGGAGCCCAAACTCGATCGACTCTTGCCAACAATTTGTGACTTCATGTCGTAAGTGACCAACTTGGGTCCAGTGTCACCATTGAACCCCTTGAGCAGACGGTCTCGCACCTGGTCTTCGTCCTTGAGCGAGACGTCCAACTTGTAAACCGAGTTCTTCTGGAAATCGCTCATCTCGACGTTGGTCAAGGTCGTTTGAATGGGTAGGCCTGCTTCATCCGCCTCAAACGCCTTCTGGGCGATCTCTCGTACGCGATCCGGCTCCACTGTCTTATCCAACGAAAAGACGACCGATGTGCCACCGTTGAAGTCAATGTCGAGAAACTCGCGGCCCCTAAGGAAGGTCGCTATCAAGCCGACGGCGATCAGTGCACCAGAGATCAAGTAAGCGATATTTCTATAGCTTAGAAAATCGATATCTCCAGCGCCGACCAAGGATCGCTTGGCTGAGTTCACCCAATCGGCCATATTCAATTGAGCGAATCCCCATCGCTCGGCGATCTCGAACAAATTGTGAGCAAAGAAAACCGCGGTAAACATGCTGATCGCCAATCCGATAATCAGCGTGATCGCAAAACCCTTGATCTGCTCGGTCCCAACATAATACAGAACCAGTGCACTGATGAGCGTCGTGAGGTTCGAGTCGAAAATGGTCGTCCAAGCACGATCGAAACCGTTGCGGATCGCCATGCGCGACGTCGCGTTCTTTTCTCGCTCCTCCCGGATCCGTTCAAAAACTAGAACGTTTGCATCGACGCTCATACCAACCGACAAGACCAGTCCGGCAAGGCCAGCGAGCGTCAGCGGTTGTCGGAAAAGCATCATGCTCGCAAGAATCATTGCCAAATTCAGCAGAAGCGCAATGGTTGCAATCACTCCTGAAAAGCGATAATATGCCACCACGCACAGGACCGTCGTCAGGAGCCCAAGCCAACTCGCCCACTTACCCTTGGCAATCGCATCGGCACCCATCGTTGCTCCGACAATATTCTCGCTGATCGGCTGCTTGCTGATCGCACCGGGTAAGGATCCCGAGTTGAGGATCTGAACGAGAAACTCTACGTCCTTCTTACTAAAATTCCCCTCGATTTGCCCCTCGCCACGGATCGGGCTGTTGAGGCTAGGTGCGGAGAGCACGATCCCGTCGAGCAATATCGCCATGCGTTTCTTGAAACCACTATTCACATCCGGCTGGTTGGCAATGGTCATCTTGAGCATCTTCTCAGCACCAGCCGTCGTCATCTTGAAGGAAACTTGATAGCCCCCGTTTTTTGCGATTTCAACTTGCGCTCGAGCAAGGTCCGAGCCGTTGACTTCCACGTAGGGAACAGAGTTTTTCTGAAGCGACAGCAAGATATCTACGTCTTTGATCTTTTGGGTATCAAGCCAAGTCTCAAAGTCGTTCGGACGTCCATTCAAAATCGGGTTGAGAATTTCGCCAGTCCGCGCATTGCGGATCGTATCTCCCGGGACGTAGCCCTGGACCTCACCGGCCCCGGACTGTTCAGCAGTTCGCCCAAGCGTTCGCCAAATCCCAACCTTTTCCAATTCGCCCGTGGTCTTGTTCGGCAACTTGACGTCTCGACTCAAGCGAATGTCAATGTTCGGATTTTCAGCTTGCGTCTTGGCGACCTTGATGAGCTCTTCATGGTCATTGAGGTTCGCGACGATGCGAAACTGCAAGATCCCCGCGTTGGTGATCTTGCGCTTGACTTCTTCAATCTCAGTCGGGTCAACATCCGCAATGATGATTTCAATCTTGTCATCACCAGCGGGTCGAACAATCGATTCGTTCATCCCTGAGGGATTGATTCGATTGAGAATCGGGGCCACAAAGTCTTTGGCTGCCACGCGCTGTCCACCGTTGCCAACCGTGGTTTGATCGATCTGATAGATCAAGTTCGTACCACCTTTGATGTCCGGCCCGAGCTTGAGTTGACCGGTGGCAATCACGATCCCTGTCCCGATCATTGCAAGAAGAAGCCAACTGAATGCCATGGCATGGTTGGGCATCTTGAGCCGAGTCGAGAAAAACTTCCCGAGAACAAACGGCACAATGACCGCCAGCAAGAAAACCCCTACATCCAAAAAGCCCTTCCAGTTGTTGGCGGCAACTTTAGCGGCTTCGGCCGCTTCGGCTGGCGTTTGGGCTAATAGAAATAGGGACCCAGTTCCCAAGGATTGCAAGGAATCCGTCAGGCTCAGCAAAGTGAAGATGGGGTGAAGAAACGTTTCCAGCATGGGTTATCCTAATCCTTTTTTACGACTCGTATGGTGTCGCGATTAACTGTCATTTTTGCGTTGGTGTTCTCGTCCAAGCGGATCGTAACGGTCCCCGCGTCGGGTTGGGTGCTAACGACCACACCATGAACTCCAAATGAAGTCACGATGCGATCGTTTTTCTTTAAATTCGAGATCAGCTCTGAGAGCTCTCGCTGCTGCCTCTTGTTGGATCTTTGTGACGGAAGCACAACTCCAACGTAAAAGACCAAAAACATGGCCATCATCAACCAAAGAGGATTGCTAAGAAACTCCTCCCAAATCCAGGCCGGTTGCTTAGATACCTTGATGCTGCCAGAGGAACTTGCAGGGGAACTTGCAGCCCCCCGATCGGCACCTGCAGCAGGCGTTGTACTAGCAGGCGTGGCAACCTGCGAACCGCTAACAACCGAAATGCTAGGCCCCTCCTGCCCCCAGGCCGTATTGACCGACAGGCAGGTCCATAGGTAGATCCAAAAACATTGTTTCCACGTAGCCATGAGGCCTCAAAGCTAGGTCAAAATCCCAGCCGGAAAAGTTCCAATACACAACAAACAAGCAGTGTAAATCCATTGAAAAATAGCCACAAGTCCAACCGAGCAAGCCGATCCGACCGATCCGACCGGTCCAATTGCTCCGGCGGATCGTGTTTTAGCCCCCGGAAAAGAGCCTGCGGCGACGCGATCGCAAACTCGGATCCCCCTGGCTCTCCTTGAGCTCCTCACGCAATTCGCTGTCGGTCATCCGCATCCGAACCTCATAAAGCCACCAATTCCAGCCGTAATCCAGCCCTGCTAATACTAGCCACCCCAAACCCAACCACCATCCCAGACCCAATAGAAACATCCAAGCTGACGCCAAACCCCTGGACAGCGGTAAATCGCTCCAGGAGACCAACTCTGCCATCCGACTCCATAACCCCCAGCCAATCACCCCCACCACCAGAGCCAACTTGAGCAACCCACCAACCACCCCAACCCAAACGCTCGCTCCGCCCAGATTCGCAAATCGGGGCGAAACCCGCCCCCAATCAAAAACCAACCGCTCAAGCTTCCACCGAAATCCAGCCTGGGCAAAATGCACCGCCATCCCGATACAAAAAAGCCCCGCAAACAGCGGCACAATTCCCGCCAAAGACCCAAGAACACATTCCACCACAACCCGATACCAATCGGTTTCCATCCCCCAGCCCACCTCGACTCGCTCAATCCGTCGGACCAACAACTTGGAAATCAGATCGAACGAATAAGCCGACTCCCACTGCAGGATCGCAATCCCAACCAGCCAAGTCAGGGCAACCGACCACTCCTGGCTTCTAGGGAAAATCCCCTCGTCGTCGGCCCGACGACGCCTCAACTGCGTGGCGGGATGCTTTTTTGTCTCCAAGGTCTCAGCCATCTTCACCCACCAAGCCCGCATCCGAAGAGGAACTCCATCGCTCGGGTTCCATCACCGAGCGCTGGGTTTGATCCATCCAATCCGCTATCTCATGCTGAAAAATCCACCCCATCGCACTGAGCGTTAGCAACATTCCCCACACCAACCCAATGGCTTGCAATGACCCACCAAGCCCGCCACGATCCCAAGCACTCAAACTTCGGGCTATCCACGCCTTGGCCATCCCAATGGCTACCAGTACCACCGCCGAGGGCAACGCCAGCCGTATCGCAATCGAAAGGGCTTGGCCAAATCGCAATGGGACCTGATACATCAACTCCGTTGAGTCCATCGCCGAGCCAAGCGGAAATCGCTCAAATGTCTCGATGACCAATTGCAAGGCCCATCGATGGCCTCCGGCCAACACAAATATCGCACCGGCCACCCACACGAGGATCCGTTCTACTTGATTCCCCGCCTGAGCCTCATCGGATGCAAGCCCCACTCGTAAGCCACTTAAGTCCGCCAGCGTATTGCCAACTGTCTCAAAGGCGGCCAGCAGCAGATGGATCGAAAGAGCAATCGAGGCTCCGAATAGAAACTCGCAGACCAAAACACCAATGCCTATCGCAAGCGTCCCAGGTATTTCGACTGGAACTTGCATCCCTATTAGTGGCGTTACCGACAAACAGACCATCGATAGCAACAACCCTCGTACCAACCACGAGACGCCACTCAAAGAGAAAGGAGGCAAAGTCACTAGGGTCGGCCCAAGCCGCATGGCAACACAAACATAACACCAAACGATGCCTTCAAGACCACTGAGAGTAAGCCCACTGAGAGCAAACCCGCTCATGGTGCCCCTTTGCCCGAGACCACCGCAGGAATATTCAGAATCAAATCCCTCGAATACGCCACTAGCCTATCGGTCATCCACGGCAAAAGCAGTATCAACGCCAATCCGATCACGACCAACCGAGGCACCATCGCAACCATCGAATCCTGGATCTGCATCGCCGTCTGCAACACCCCAAGAAACAATCCAACCAAGAACGCGACCAGCAGCACTGGACCCGCAATCGCAAGTACTTGAAAAAGCACCCCCCGAACCAAATCTATCGCGTCTTGCGTCACCATCCATTTCGTTTCCCTAAACCGAGGAACCCACCGTCCCAAAGCTATCGAGCAACATCTGCACCACCAACCGCCAACCATCGACCAACACAAATAAGAGCAACTTGAACGGAATCGAGACCATCGTCGGTGATAACTGCGACATCCCCATCGCTGAAATCACTGCCGCGATGACTAAATCCAATACCAGAAACGGTAAATAAATTTGAAACCCCATCAAAAACGCTGTCTTCAGTTCGCTAAGCATGTAGGCGGGCAAAAGCACAATCAGCGGAACACTCTCGAAACTCTCAGGCGGCGTGGAATTCGGTGCATACCTGCTATAAAACAAATGCACATCGTCGTAGTTTCCAGCCATCGCAATCTGACTTGCCATAAACCGATGCACCGGTGCAATACCCTTGTCCCACGCTTCATTGGCACTCATGGTGCTGTCTTGTGCCGTATAGGGAACTATGGCGTCGTCATAGACCTGCTTCCATACCGGACTCATCACGAACAAGGTGATGAAAAGCGAGATCCCACTCAGTACCTGCGTCGGGGGCAACTGCTGATTCCCTAAAGCCTGCTTGAGCACTCCCAAAACTATCACCACTCGCACATAGCAAGTCGTCATTAAGAGCGCAGCAGGGGCCGCGCTAATCAAAGTCAAAAACAAAAGCGTCTGAATCGATTGCGAAAGTCCCTTGGGACCTACCCACTCCTCAACACCTTGCAACCAGCCCTGACCTGGCTTTGGTCCACTCTTAGACATCCGATCGATCGTCTCTGGCAAAATCGGTTGCGCCAAAGGCTTCACAACCTCCGGCTCACGTTGAACGGCCGGCCGCTGGGATAGAGTCCGGCCAATGTACGAATCCGAACCTGCACCGACTCCTGACGAGGTCGATGCTCCCGACGAGGTCGATGATCCTCTAGCTTCCAAACCAGGGACTTGTCCGGCCTGACCTGCTCCTCTGGATACATCCACCAAAAAAAGGCAAAGCAGTCCCAAGATCCACACGCCGCGCAGCACCGTAGCGACCCTATGGACTGTCTCCCGGTAGCCTGCGCTCAACGCGTCATATTCCAATCGAATCCCTGATTTCATCCCTCGTTGGTACAGGATTTACACCCGCCGACGCAAGACAACCTGCAACTCCAACCCCCGCCAGAGCATACAAAAGACCATGCAATGGAATCAAAAAACGCCCACCCGTCTCGTACAACAATGCCGTTGTCAACGCGTCGGCCAAAAAGATGCTTGCTAATACGATCCCCCTGCGAGGGCAACGGCGCCAAATCCACACCCAACCCAGGAATGCCAATGATTTCCAAACGATATGATCGATCCGCCAAGGCCCCCAGTGCGACACCAATCGCATCGCACCGAGTCTGGGTAAATCACTCCAATGCTTGCCGATCCAATCCCATGTCTCCACAGAAGCCATGTCCGCCAAAGCCACCTCGCGCTCGACGGCCGTCCAGCCCTCCGAACCCAAAACCCGATCGAGCTTGGCCTGCATCGCTATCTCAGCATCAGAATGCCAATTCCCCCAATCAGCCAAAGCCTCATCGCTGTAACCACCCCGCAAAGCCGCAGCACCTTGCGCTCCCATCGGCATCCATCGACCAGTGATACAGCCATTGCGAACCCACCAAGGCCCCGCAACCAAACACACCACAACGAAAAAAATCCCCAGTTCAGACCATCGTACCCGTGCAAACCATCGTACCGTGCGGGCTGCGGGAGCCTGATTGCTCAAGAGAAAAATCCCTAAGGCAACCACTGGCAACCAGAAGATAAACAGGGATCGAAACAGAATCATCACACCAAACACAGCACCTGAGACAATCATCCAATACAACGATCCGTACCCATGAGCCCAACGCATCAAGCACCATGCCAAGATCGTCACACCCAAGACGGCCCAAGTCTCCGTCAGAAAATCATGCATGTAGGTTTTGATCGTCCGATCCACTCCTGCAAGCCCCAAGGCAACTAGCGCAGCCAACGCAGCAAAGTAAACTGGACTACGAACTTTCGGACTCAGTAATTCCGCCGTCCAAGAGCTAGCCAACCACACCGCCAGCGCACCGGCTAGCGTGAGCGCCACGAGCGACAGCCATCGAACACATGCAAATGCATACGGCCCACGCGGAATCCATCGATAAACTTGGCTGATCAACCAAGGCAGGGCAGG
>Ga0114972_10004688_pt1 | contig 10144 bp, 13 predicted proteins | sample M_140807_EF_Meta_FD_87354 | JGI IMG/M metagenome (GOLD analysis project Ga0114972, IMG submission 87354) | Freshwater microbial communities from Lake Montjoie, Canada to study carbon cycling - M_140807_EF_MetaG | ecosystem: Environmental > Aquatic > Freshwater > Lake | place: Lake Montjoie... | reverse complement strand
CTCAGGGCCGAAGGACAGGGTCGGCAGGGGGCCCGGGAGTTCACCGAAGCCCTGGCCCAGGCCATGCGGTCGGCCGAGCAAGCGGCCCGGACCCTGGTCGGTCGGCCCATGGACCCCCCGTAAAGTTCAGCCCCGTCGAACAAGCCCCTTGATCAGCCACTCTGTCGCCGCCCGGATGCTTGGGGCCTGTGGCCGTGCCGCGGCGATTCTGGCCCTGGTGGTGCCCCTGGCCCAACCCACCCTTGTCCACGCCCGGGAGGACCGCCGACCCATGGTGGCCGGGGTGTTTGATGCCAACGCCGTCCGCTCCCTGATCGCCCGGGGAGACGCCGCCGCCGCCGCCGGCAATAGCCAGGAAGCCCGCCGGCTCTACGACCAGGCCCGGGACGCCGCCAAGCGTCTGTTGATGTTTTATCGGGATCTGAGCGGGGCGTTCCGGGGCCTCGACGCCCGCATCCCCCGCGAAATGGATGACAAAGGACGCCAGACCCTGGATGTGTTGGTGGAGGCGAACATGCGCCTGGCGGGCCTGTTCAAGCGCCAGGGCCAACCCGAAGTGGCGGTGCCCCTGTTGGTGGAAGTGATCACCACCATGACCCCCTCCAGCGAAGCGGGCCGCAAGGCCTATCAACAGCTTCGTGAGATGGGCTTTGTCACCACTCCCTACAACGTGCCAACCTCAGGCAACTGAGGCACAGATGCTCTGGTGCAGCTTGGATTTCCAGGCTGCGCCGCCTGCAGCGATAGCTTCTAGATTCCAGCCTCCCCCCTCAGCCCCCACCATGGTTCACCCGGATCAGGTGAAGGACGCCATTCGCCATGCCCTTCCCGATGCCGCCGTTGAGGTGGAGGACCTCACCGGTGGCGGCGACCATTTCCAAGTAAAAGTGGTCAGCGGTGCCTTTGCGGGTCTCAACCGCATTCGCCAGCACCAACTGGTGTTTAACGCCCTCAAGGGCGAACTGGCCAGCGAGGCCATCCATGCCCTCGCCCTGCACACCTCCCTGCCCACTGATCCCCTCGCCCACTGACCCCCTCGCCCCCTCGCCCCCCGACCCACCAAAAGCCATGGAAGACCGTGTCAAGCAACGCATCGAGGCCCTGATTGCCAGCAGCCCGGTGTTCGTGTTCATGAAAGGCAACAAATTGATGCCCCAGTGCGGCTTCTCCAACAACATCGTTCAAATCCTGCACTCCCTTGGGGTGCCGTTCGAAACCTTTGATGTACTATCCGATGGAGAGATCCGTCAGGGGATCAAGGACTATTCCGATTGGCCCACCATTCCCCAGGTGTACGTCAAGGGTGAGTTCATTGGCGGCTCTGACATCCTGATCGAGATGTACAACAGCGGTGAATTACGGGAAAATCTCACCGTTGCCCTAGCGTCCTGACTTCGCAGGCAGCACAACAAGGAAAGCATTGAGCCGGACGGAATATCCGCCCGGCCCTCAAGGAGAATCTGAACATAAGACCATCGAAGTCAAGGCCCTATCCAGGCAAACCCTCAATAGCGGCCACTTTCAAAAAGGGTGCGGGGATTGCCGTCGGGACTGACAAAGGCCGATGGATCCAGAATCCATCGTTCAATCAACTCCTCCAGCCGCCGCTGGGATTGGTGATCGAGCACCGATGTCCGACGGAGGGCATGGAGGTAGCCATCGGCATAAAGCCTCAGTTCCGATGGGCTGTGGTACCTATCGGCCAGAGCCTGGAGTGCATCGCAGAGGGATTGGAACTGCCGGATGGCGTCGGGATGTTGCAGCGCGGTCATGTTCTGGGCAAGCCCTTGGGCCCATTCTGGTGCTTCGGCGGCACTGCTGCGAATTTGTTCAGCAGCAAAACGGCGGTCGGAGACAGGTTGGGTGTGGAAGGCATCACCTGATACTCAGTATACAGATTTATTTCAGCTAACATAAAATGGATTTACTTGGCCCCAGGAGCCCCTGACTCTCATCATGGCTGAGCCGAATGCCAACGACAACGGCGGCCATCCCAAGCGGGTTTTGGTAGTCGATCCCCACGCCACTTTGCGAACTGTTCTTGCCCAGCGCCTTCGCCAGGATGGCCACATGGCAGCAGCTGTGGCCACGGCTGCCGAAGCCATTGAGCTCTGCCAGGAACTCTCCCCCGACCTTCTGGTGAGCGCCGAGTTGCTGGAAGAAACCTCGGCCCTGAAGCTGGCCAACCAATTGCATTGTCCCGTGATGGTCCTCACGGCCCGCTCCGGATCCGAACCGATGGTCTCGCTGCTGGATGCCGGTGCCGATGAAGTGTTGCGCAAGCCCTTTGGCCTTGAAGAACTGGCCGCGCGGTGCCGCACCCTGTTACGCCGTAGTGGCACCGGCCTGCAGGAACGGGTCTGTGTCGGCCCCCTGGAGGTCCATCTGCTGCTGAGACAGGTGACCCTGCGGGAGCAACCGGTCGAACTCAGTCCGAGGGAATTTGCCTTGCTCTGCGCCTTGCTGATGCCCCCGGGAGTGGTTCGCTCCCGCCAAGAACTCCTCCGCATGGCTTGGCCTCCCTTCAGTGGCGGCCCCCGCTCGGTCGATACCCAGGTGCTTACCCTGCGACGCAAGCTTGAGCAGGCTGGATTGGGAGAAGGGGGTGGCATCGAAACCATGCGCCAACAGGGATACCGGTTCAGTCTCGACACCCTGCCGGAAGCTGGAACCCCCTCTGCCAATGCCCCCATCTCCATGGCGGCTGCGTTAGTCGGTCAAGCCGATCCTCCCCCCCTGCGTTATTAGGGGCTGACGGGATGGAGTAATCCAAGGAAAGACAAGGTTTCAAAGACCAGCAAAATCCCACTGAAGACAGCCAGCAATTGATAAGTCCAAGGGGGCGTGAGTCGTTTGACATCACCGACATCCAGGCCCGTCGCCTCCGAGAACCGGGCTAGAAAATCCTCAAAATGGGCGATGCGCTGGGGTAACAGCCAGGACTGACTTCTGCCAGCGTTGTCTTGACAAGAACTGCGGACATAAAACACCCTGCCCCCCTGGCTGGTTGCCACAGAATTGAGCGCCTGAATATCTCCCCAAGCCAGACTCCAGCCCCGACGCAGAAGCCAGTGGCACCAAGCCGGGTGGCCCACCCGCAGTCCGGTTGGCCCCATTTCCACCTGCTCACTGGTTGCCGCCAGCACCAGCAAAAAACCCAGCAGCACGGCAGCCCAACCCAACCAACGCCAATGGGAGGGAGCCAGCAGAGGCAACGGCAACACCAGCGCTCCATAGAGGGCCAGCAAGCCATAACGAATCAAGGGTGCCATCGGGTAACGATGCACATCAACTGGGGGGGCCCCTTTCATCGGTCCTCCGCAGAGCCGGGCAGAGGCTCGATCACAGCAGGCGGTTGGTATTGGCCGCCAAACACTTCCTGCTCACGCCCCCTCCAGAACGTCCCCAGACGCATCAGGTCGGCATGGGCATCGGCGAGATGGGCTACGTAGTCCTCGGGAGTCATGGAATCCCGTCCCTCCTTGATCTTGATCAAGCGCAACAGATGCCACATCCACGGCTTCCCCAGCTCACCTCGGGCCTCTAGATACTGGGCCAAATCGGCGGAGCTGGGCAATGGAGCTGAACTCATGACCTTGGGTTCCTAGGGATCCAGGCTATGGAGCCAGGAGCTTGATCGTGGCCGTGGTGACGTAAAGATCAGGGCCGAAACCGATGGCCCCAACCGCTTTACGCCTTTGATTCTAGTCAGAGCTTGGTAAGGCGAAGCTCCACGCTGTTGAGCGGGGTGTACAAGTCTTTCATTTCGGAGCTGCTCAAGCCAGCATGCTGGAGGGCGCTGACCTTTTGGACAGGCGTGGCCAGGATGTCACCAATATTTTCTGGGGTGTTGACTGTTCAGAAGAAATCTAGATGGGCCCATAAATGAGTTGTCTTGAGCCTCGTGGCAAGCCAGGTGCAATCTGCGCATAGCTTGCGTTCCTCAAGGATACTATCGAGAACAGGCTTGTTCAGCAACAGGATGGAACTTTCAGAATTACCTAGGAGCAATAATAACATATAGACCAATGAAGGAAGCACATCAATATTTAAATCCTAGCCAGGGTCCATTCCCTTGATTGAATCGGCACCCAAGAGAGCCCTTGCCTTTGGATGGTAGAGATCGAAAAAATCTCCAAAATAATGATCTGCAAGCGAGACAAATCTGCATCGAGATACCTTTCTTGCACCGTCAGCCCTGATTCATGCCAAAATTTGTCAACTTTATCAAAGTGGGATATGGATTCATGAAAAACCGCAATTGGATTAACAAAAGCCCGTTCAATACCCGTCAACGCACACATAAACAAATCCCGCTGCATGTGCTTGAGGGATGATAGAGCGGATACCTTTACATCCCGGCGAGCAAGAAGTATGCTAGTACGATAAAAAGGAAGAGAAAGCCTGGCAATTAAACGCAAACAAGCCTGTCCATTAGGGAAGATTTCACTGAAAACTTCGGAACCAATAACCGTCAGGGCAGGATTATACTGGGCAAGTTCAACCTTAAGAGCATTGATATATGTGTCCAGACTTCTAGAGCGTGGGACCCTATTAAGAAAAGGATGCTCTAAAAAACAGCCAGGGATCAAGGCATGATGAACATGAAAGATTCCCCTATCCATATAAAGTATGCCATATCCCTTAAAATCTGCAGATTTAGAATAGAGAAGTTATTGAACAGCAGAGGTGCCTGTTTTAGGAAGACCAACATGAATAAGCAAATCCATCAACAGAACCCCTTGGCCTTCGCTCTCAATCCGGCAACGCCCAGGGATTTAGCCCCAGATCGGCGCCAATGCGGTGGGCGCAGGCGAAGCCACTGAAGGCGACGGCGTTGAGTCCTTGGCCGGGGAAACAGGAATCACCCACACAATAGAAGCCGTTGATGCCAGTGCGGTTAAAGGGCATGGGCAGCAGGCCCGGCAGTCGCATCGCCGGGATGGGGCCGTAGCTGCCACCGCTGCGGCCCAGAAAGCGGCGGTGACTGCGGGGGGTGCCCACCTCCCGGTGGGTGATGGCGCCGGCCAAGCCCGGCAGGATCGCCTCAAGGCGGTTGATCAGGCGGTCGGCATCGGTTTTCTTCTTAGCGGCATAGACCGACGGCGAAAGCCCTTGCCAGGCCTCCATGGAAGAGGGGGTGAAGGTGTGCACGATGTGGTGGCCGACCGGGGCCAGGGAGGGATCGAGCAGCGAGGGCATGGAGACAAACACCGTGCCCTGCTCGGCTTCGATCTCCTCCCAGCGCTCCAGCAGCAGGTGGTGCACGTGGGTGCCGGAGGGGATCAGGTCGGCCCTCACGCCGAGGTGGAGCGAGAGGAAGGAGGGGGAGGGTTTGTAGCGGCGCCGCCAGGTGCGCTCGGCCGGCGGCGTGTCAGTGCCATCGACAAGGCTATGACTGGCGCCGCTGGAACCTTCGGCCCTGCCCTCCGGATCCCCGAAGGTGTCCCAGCGGGTGGCATTGCTCACCACCCGGCGGGCGCTGAGCTCCTGGCCGCAGGCCAATCGCACCCCCACTGCCCTGCCATGCTCCAGCAATACCTTTACGACCCGGGCCTTGTAACGGATCGCGCCGCCATGGCGCTCCAGCCCCGCCACCAGCCTCTCGGCGATCACCCCCACGCCTCCCTTGGGATAATTAATGCCGCCGGCGTGGCGATCGGAAAACACCATGCCCGCATTGATCATCGGCGTGCGATCGGCAGGCATCACGCTCCAGCAGAAGCACTCCATGTCGATGAACCGCAGCAGGTCGGGGTCCTTGATGTGGTCACGGGCCACCGAGCCCACGTTCATCGGTAGCCAGCGGGCCAGGCCCAGACAGGCCAACGGCGCCTTGAAGAACACCTTGGCCAGGTAGGCCGGATCCTCAAGGGATAACAGCGGCATCGCATCGAGGCAGCGAAACACCTGCCAACAGGTGTCGTAAAAAGCGCGAATGCCCTTGGCTTCGTGGGGGAAACGGGCGGAGAGATCGGCGATGAAGCGCTCGTAATCGCGGTCGACCGCCACGGTGAGTCCACCGGGCAGGTGGTATTCGAGCTGGGCCGGATCGGCGATGGTGACGCACTGCTCGCCCACATCGGCAAGGGCGCGGGTAAGGAGGTTGGTGTGCCCCTTCTGGCCGAAGCCAAAGATCATCGAGGCGCCCACATCAAAGGTGTAGCCCTCTCGCTTGAAGCTGCCGCCCGAGCCCCCAGGAATCAGGTAGCGCTCCAGCACCAACACCTTCGCCCCCTTAGCGGCCAGCTGGCTGGCGGTAACCAGGCCGCCAATGCCGGAGCCGATCACGATGACGTCCCAGGCTGGGCCCTGGGTGGGGATAGGGCTGGCTATCACTGGGGCGAACTGGATGATCCCGACCCTAGGGGGAAAGCATCCGGAAGAGACAGGCAGGCATCCATGGGGTCGTAACCATGGACAGGACCGGCCTAGGAGGCTGGGGGGCGGCCGTCTTCGCCAAACCGCTCGACGGACACGATTTCCTTGCGCAGGGTGACGGACTGGGGATCGTGGTACTGGCTGCGATCACGGCGAATGCGCACCTCCTCCACCAATACGACCTCCTTGTGGGTCACCAGCCTTTCCTCAAAGATGGGGATCACGGTGACATCGCCTTCTTCGCGGACCTGGGGAATATCACCTGTGACGACTTGGTTGATGGGCACATGCTCCACACTCAGCCGTTCCCGGTTGAGGGGGTCATCAACAACGACTTCACGGGATTCTACGGATTTGGTGATGCGCACCTTTCCGGTTTCGACCCTCTCCTTGGCCAACTCCAGCTGTTCTTCCACAACCGGAATGACCATTCCGTACTCATCACGAACGGCGTCGCTGAGGAGCCAGGTTCCGGACCCCTGCCAAGAGAGCTTGTGGCGGGGGAGCGTGATCTGGGAGCCATCTTCCCGGCCCAGCACCACGGTCTCGACCATGCCTTCGGTCGTTTGTTGCAACAGACGGTAGGTCTCACCCCGTTCGCCAACGACGACAAGGGAGGAAGGGGTCAAAGGGTTGTCAGAGGCATTCACTTCGGAACTCCGAGGACGGGTAAGGGGAGGAAGGGGAGCAGGGGAAGGCTTGGCCGTCGTGCCACTGGGGGGCACCCGAGACGGCTCCATAACCGAAGGGGATGGAGGAGTGGCCGGCGGACGATCTGCACTGTCATCAGGGCGTATCCAACCGAACATCGACAGCAACTCTCTCAACATTCCATTCACAGTCAGACAAGTTTAGTACGGAATTCAGCACAGAGAAAAGGGCCCATTACGGAATTTTCCGCTGCATGGGCCCCAGACTGGCACCAATCAGATCCACCTATCCCAAGGAACAGGGGAATCGTTTTGGCTGTATCAGCGTTCGGTGGTGTGGATGGTTTCGATCACTTTGCCATCGGCACCAATGCGCTCGGCGCGCACGTCGGAACGACGCACGGTTTCGGTGACGGTTTGACCCTTGGTTTCAGCCTGCTTGGCGAGGTTGACTTCTTCGACAACCTGGGCACGCTTGCTGACAAGGGCACGCTCGTCGAACTCGGAAAGTTCAAACACGCGCTCTTTGAAAGCATCTTCCAGGGCAGCACGGTTGACGGCGCGGCGCTGAACGGTGACGGTCTCATCGACCAAGTCGATGGACTTGGAGACCTTGGCCTCGGAGACGACGTTGTAAATGCGCATGCGGCCGGTTTCGACCTTCTCCTTGCCCAGTTCAACCACTTCTTCAACCACTTCCAGGACGTTGGGGTCCTTGGCAGCGTCGATCAGTTCAGCCTTGACTTGGGGATGCTTGGCGGCCAGAGCCACGGCATGCTCGCGAATGTTGACGGGGTTGTAACCACCGATGATTTCGGCGGCACGGGCTTCAGCATTCAGGGGTACTTGGGCGGTCAGCAGGGTGCCACCATCCTTGACGCCGGCGAGGTAGACACCGAGGTCGGGCTCAGGAACCAGGTCGGAAAGGGCCCGCAGCTTGGGAGCATCGGAAGCGTCGTCAGCGCTCAGCAGGTCGAGGGCATCGCGATGCAGACCAGCGGCCACGAGATCTTCAAGGGCCTTTGCGGCATGGGCGTTTTCGGCAAACAAACCGATAACGGTGCGGGTTGACATTTGGTGTTGGGAGTGAGAGAAAGTGACTGCGACAAATACACTTTAATGGATCCTGAAAAACATCCATAAAAGTTTCCCGAACCCTCAATCGAGTCGGAGCTCGTTCTTCGTATTTGGGGAAGCAGCCTGAACGCCAAAGCGGCATCCTTGTTCAAAGCTTAGGGGCCTCAGACAAAAATGGTCAAGTAAGTCAGATCACAATTCAGAATTTTTTCGACATGAACAAGCTGTGTCAATCGAGCACTATTGCAGTTCCAGACAGGTTTTTACCTTGAGCCAACAGGTGTTGCGCAACCTGTCCAGTTCCCTGCGTTAATTGCAGTGTGCCAAGGAACACATCAGGCCAGGGGTTTGCTTTGTAGCAACCTGAACATAACAACCAGCGATAAAGAAAGGATAAAAAAAAAGATGCCGGATTTGCCGACATCTTAAAAGTGAGTCTCGGTGAGGTCCTTTGCGAAATCGCCACGGACCGGACTCAGACCCGAGGATCGTTGGCCAAGGACTTGATGTCGATCCAGCCGCCATCGACCAGCTCGGCCCAGTCGTTGACATAACGACCACTCAGCTTGACGCTGCTGCCGGCAGCGAGGCTGCGGGTGACTGCGTTGGTGATGCCGGCTCCGGAGCGAACCTCAATGGCGGAATCCTGAGTACGTAGGATGGCATCAACAACGTTGGCCACAACGGTCTGTGCCGGGGTGGTGGCGGTAGTCGTCTTCGTGGCCTTGGCCACGGGGGTGGGGCTCCCATAGCTGCCCATCTTGGTGGCGTTGACATCTGCAGCCTCCTTAGGACGGAGGAAGAACAGAAGGGGCAGCAGCAGCAGAGGCAGTAGGAGTAGGGGGTTGAAACCGCCCTTGCGCTCGGTGGTCTCAACGACCTGGTCGCGATCACGAACCCGGTTCCGTTGAACGGCAACCCGTTCGGGTTGCTGCACGGCCACCCGAGCCGGTTGTTGCACCGCGACGCGCGCAGGCTGCTGGGCAGCAACGCGATCATTGCGCTGGGCTACGGCTGCCGTCTCGCGGGCGGGGGCCGGAGCCACGTAGGCATGAATGTTCTGGGAGAAACCGCAATTGAATTCGAAGCGTTCGCCACCCTTGCTCAGTCGCAACACGACACTGGAGCTATCCCCATCCGCGGGAACGGCAGAGGTGACTTCTTCAACGGCGTAGCCACGCTTTTTGGCAACATTGACACAGGCATCCTTAGTCACCTGAACCATGTCTTCAGCCAAGGTGGCTGCCGAGACCAAGGGGGCGTGAATCAGCAAGCCGCAGGAGAAGAGCAAGGCGGCAACGGCAGCGAGAACAGTTCTCGAAGCCGTTCGAAAAGTTCGGCCGGTGGCCAGAACCGGGAGAAAGTGGTTTTTCATTCCTGATTAAGAACAGCCTGTTTCAAAAGAAACGATGTGGAGAAGTGCTTGTGCTCCTTTGGCGGAGTCAAGTCTTCAAGGGATTTTTATCGGGGATAGGGCCAGCGTGGTCCAAGTCTTCACACTTAGTTGTTCGATTTTTGACAACATTTAATTAATATGACCAACAGGCAATTGTCAGAATTTACAAAATATCTATTACGCCAATCCGGCCGGCCATGCCGCTCAGGCCACCAGTTGCTCCATGCCCAGCCGCTCGGCCAAATCCGCCAAGGCACGGTCGCGATAGGCGCCATAACGTTGCCGCTTGTCGCGGATCCGGCAGGACAGCTCCGGCAACAAACCAAAATTTGGGGGCATCGGCTGAAAGCGTCCCTTCGCAGCAGGGGCATCGACCGTGGGTGGGGTGCTGATGAAATCCACCAAGGCACCCGCCATGGTGGTTGAGGGAAGGGTCAAAGGCTCCCTACCTTGGGCCAGCCGTGCCGCATTGGTTCCCGCCAACCACCCCCCTGCCACCGCAGCCGCATAGCCTTCCGTACCCGTGATCTGGCCGGCCGCCAACAGGCTGGGACGGCGGCGAAACTGCAAGGTGGCGTCAAGGAGCTGGGGAGATTCGAGGAAGGTATTGCGGTGCATGACCCCGAAACGCACGAATTCG
>Ga0114972_10004684_pt1 | contig 10150 bp, 5 predicted proteins | sample M_140807_EF_Meta_FD_87354 | JGI IMG/M metagenome (GOLD analysis project Ga0114972, IMG submission 87354) | Freshwater microbial communities from Lake Montjoie, Canada to study carbon cycling - M_140807_EF_MetaG | ecosystem: Environmental > Aquatic > Freshwater > Lake | place: Lake Montjoie... | reverse complement strand
CGTCTCTTTTTCGACAAGGCGTTGCATGCCCAGTACGACGCGATGCTGTGGATGGAGGCCGACGTGGTGCCCATTCGGCCGTTGTGGCTCGCGCGCGTGGCCGAGGAGGCCGCATCGCCACGTGGCTACTGGCGCAAGGGCCCCGCGCAGCAGCCTCGGTTGGCACATGCCATGGTGAGTACACACCACTACCACATGAACTCGGCCGGCCTCTACCGGCTCGGCCAGCCGTGCTTCGTGGCGCTGATGCATCGTGTGGCGCACGAGCACCTCCGCCAGCCGCATGACGTCTCGACGCACTTGTTCCTGCACGAGCCACGCCACTTCCATATATGGCAGGCGCACGCTCACCGCTTCCTGTACACCGACCTCGTGCAGAATCGTCTCGACGAGTGGAACGAGGCGAGCGTTCGCGCACTCTCGGCCGACACGGTGCTCGTGCATGGCAAGCACCGTGCCGAGCCGGAACTCAAGTCCAAGACCAGGCCTAATAAGCCCCCCAAGGCACAGGACGATAAGAAGGGCAAGTCCAAGCGTAGTCCAAGCGAGTAGCAGATTAGGGCCGTGTGGGCTGCGACCTGCGTTTGGGCTGCGTGTCGAGTCCGGGCGTGGGTGTAGAGGGGGCGTGTGGTTCACACACCCCGGTCCCCGCCGAAGCGGCATGCGAAGCGCGTGAGTTTGCTGGAGTCGCAATTATACTAATCCGGTCGGAGCTAACGGGCTACTGCCTAAGTTAAAGTTTTTGTACACCTATATATACAACGCAAGAGAAGGCGAATGTACGCGCGCGTACACGCGCCGTCTCATCCACGAGTCGAGGGTCAGAGATTGTCCTCGCCCGCCGCCGAGCCCGCCGGGCGCGCCTGGCTGATGGGTACCTTCCGATGCCCGGCGAACGATGCGTCCGGCCCGACGTGGCCCTCGCGCCAGCAGCGGTTGCAGTATGGGTCGCCATCGCAGCCGACGCACCACACGTGCGCGTCCTCATTGCAGACGATGCACCAGCGCTCCATCTCGTCTGGCGGCGCAGGCGCTGGCGGGGCCGCCGTCCTGGGCGCGGGCTGCCGTGCTTGGTGCGTCGGCGCACTCGGGAAGAGAGCGGCGACGGAACTCGGTGCGGGCACGTGCGGGGGCACGGTCGGCATCTGCGCGAAGCGCACCTCCGCCTCGACCTCATCTGCCATCTCGGCGAGCAGACGTTCCGCTTCTGCAGCCTCGTCGTCCTCCTTGGCCTCATCAACGCCATCGAAGCCGAGGGAGCCCATCACGGCGCCCATCAAGTCGGCGGCGGCGGCGCCGCCCTTGGCGCTGGTCGGCGCGCCCTTGGCGGCGGCGCTCGTGCCCGCGCAAAGGCCCTGCAGCCCCTCGCAGAGGGCGCGATCCGACTCGCCCTTGATGCTGGCGAGCTCTGCCTTGCTCAGCGCAGCGAGGGGCTGTTCTTCGGGAGGTGCGCCGGCGGCGAGGGCGGCCAGGGCGGCGAGGCGCGCGGCGTCGAGGGCGGCGTTGCCGGCCCCGTCGGCCTCGCCGCGCGCGTGCAGCCACTGCGCGACGCGGTCGTTACCGACGGCTGCGTGGGCGCCGCCGCCCTCGAGCCGTACCGCGTCGGCCGCCTGCTGCAGCAGCACGTCGGCCTCGGCGGCGCCGGCACCAGCGCCGCCACGACCGCCGTCCACAAAGGCGTCGAAGAGCCGTCCGAGCTTGTCGTTCACGCTGGACTTGCCGGCGCCCGCCGGCCCCTCGGGCGGCGCTGGCGGCAGCCAGCCCGCTAGCGGCTTCGGCAGCGGGGTTGTGCTGGGTAGGCCACGCAGCTCACGCGACTTGGCGATGAGCTCGTCGTCGGTGGCGCCGCCGGGCGCATCGTCACCGCGCAGCGCTTGCAGCCGGCGCATCAGCTCGTCGTCTGCCATGGCAGACGACTGATCATGCAAAAGAACGGCAGCAGAGGTGGTAGCGGCTGCGACTGCGTGGCGTGGGCGCGAAGAGCGCGTGGTTAGAAGAGGAGAGAGAGAGGGAGGGAGGGAGGGCGTGCGCGGGTGGCGCTTGCGGACGACGCGCGCGGGTGGCGCTTGCGGACGACGCGCGATGCGGAGGATGTGCAGCTCGTCTAAACCCGGCCAGGTAGAGGGAGTGCGAGGCACACGCAACGGCCGCGGTGGCTGCCGAAGCATGTTGGTACGCTGCCCGGTCGGGAGTTATGCGGCTGGCGGCTATTGTAGGCAAACGAGTCAACGCGGGGGTCACGGGAGGAGTCCACCCGCATTGCTTGTGTTGGCCACCTATGTGAGAGGTGCGCGGCGCGCGGCGGCGCGGCGCGGCGCGGAGACGAGACCGCGTACTGTCGAGGACGGGCGAGGGTGTGAAGCGGTGGACGCCTTCACACCTGAAGAGACCTCGAAAAGGACAGAGGGGGAAGGTCCTATCCCATGAGATCCAAAGTCACGAGGAAAAGGCGCTCGCCAACGCCCATTCCGGGAATGTCTTTTGCATTCCACAGCCCCAGGGTTGTCCCGCTTGAGTTCGAAGCGTCGGTGCGGCCGCCATTTTACCAGTCTCGCCGCCGCTGCTGGCTGCTGCCGGGTGTGGCCGCGGCGCTCGCGGGTTCGCGGCGAGCCAGGCAGCGCTCGCTCTGCCTCCTTCGAGGCGCTGACTAGCTCGCGCGCGCGCTGCATCGAGCCTCGGGTGGCTGCGTGCGGCCGTGTCGCACCTCCACCTGCTCAGCGCGGAGCTGGCCGTACTGCCTGGCCTCGCCCGCGTTTGGCGCGGACCTGCACCTTCGGGCGCCTGAGGGCGGGCCAACATCCAGCACGCCACGCGCCGCGCGCCGCAGCCGTGGCCGCCACCCGCTCACTCGCTGCTAATGCTCACGCGCCATGGCCCACCCGCAGGCACCATGGCTGCAGCTGAAGCCACCGCGTCGTTCAAGTTGTGGAAGCGCGGCGAGAAGCTGGGTGAGGGCACTTTCGGCGAGGTCTACGTCGCGACGCACGAGAAGACGGGTGAAATTGCCGCGCTCAAGAAGATCAAGCTCGAGTGCGAGGATGAGGGTGTTCCGGGCACCACGCTGCGCGAGGTGTCGCTGCTCAAGGAGCTGCAGCACCCCAACGTCGTCCAGTGCGTGCACCGCGCGCGCGCTCGCTGAACCCGGCTGCGCGCTCGCGAAGGCGCCGCTCACTGGCGCGCGCGCGCGCTCTCTCTCTCGCTCTCTTGCAGGCTCAAGGACGTCTTCTACATGCCGAACGACAACAAATTGTACCTGTGCTTCGAGTACTGCGAGTTTGACCTCAAGAAGTACATGAAGTCACAGCAGTACAAGCTGAGCGCGGAGTGCGTCAAGTCGTTCACCTACCAGATGCTCGACGGCCTCCGGTGGTGCCATTCGCACCGCATCTTCCACCGCGACCTCAAGCCGCAGAACGTGCTCGTGGACCCAAAGAAGGGCTCGCTCAAGCTCGCTGACTTTGGGCTCGCGCGCGCGTTCACGGTGCCGCTGCGCACGTACACGCACGAGGTGGTCACGCTCTGGTACCGCGCGCCTGAGATCTTGCTCGGATCCAAGCAGTACTCGTGCCCGGTCGACATGTGGTCGCTCGGCACCATGATCCCCGAGATGGTCACCGGCCACCCGATGTTCCCGGGCGACTCGGAGATTGACGAGATCTTCAAGATCTTCCGGGTGCTCGGCACGCCGAACGAGACGCTCTGGACGGGCGTCTCACAGCTGCCCGACTTCAAGACCAACTTCCCCAAGTGGCAGCCCAAGCAGCTGCGCGAGGTGGTGCCGCAGACGGACCGGCTCAACGACGAGGGCCTCGACCTCGTCAAGCACATGCTCCTCTACACGCCGCAGGCGCGCATCACCGCCAAGGACGCCCTCGAGCACCCGTACTTCAACGGCCTCAACCTCGACACGGTCGGCAAGATCCCGCTGCCCTTCTAAGCGCGCGCGGGGTCTCCTGTCGCAGCGAGCAGCAGCGCAGGGTGTGTGATTCGCAGCGTGACGGTTTGGAGCCGTCGATCGCGCCACCCCCCCGCGCGCCGTCCTTCCGCGCGCGCTGCGCACTCGGGATGCGTGAGGTCGTAAAGCACCACGAAGATGTTGGGAGATGTTGTGCCCGGGTGAGCTCTGATCTGGCTGGCTTGATGTGCTTGAGCGTGTGTGCCTATGGCTATGCAATTGGACCTGTGGACGTCGATGTGCGGGTCGTGAAGGGTACGTCGCGTTTGTGTGGCGGATGCGCGCGTGTTGTTTGGTACATGGACACTCAGTTTTCCGAACTTGTCCCGCTTGCAACGAAAATTCAAAACCCCACAGTGGCTCGCGAAACAACTTCTCGAAACAACGAAGTTGGCTCCTGCCAAAAAGCGTGGCTCTCCGCACTCGTGCAGCCATGTCGTACGCTGGCGGTAGCGGCAACACCGCGGTGGCGACGAAGACGGCGCCGGTGCGCAGGAAGCCCCCCAACCCCGATGGCCACAAGTCGCTCGTCGAGGCCCCGCTGCCATACCGCCAGGAGGATCCGGCAGAGCCGAACACCCGCTACTGCGACACGGTCAACGGTGTCATTCCGGGCTATGCGGGCCACCGCCCCCGCGCCCAACACACGTACGGCAAGGCTGCCTTTGGCGATCCTAACGGCCTCTCGCACGCTGGGGAGCTGCGCAAGAAAGGCGATCTGGAGGTCTTCGGCGACATGGCCGTGTGGAATGACAAGGGCACTACATATCAAGGCGCCGGCGTAGGCGTCGACGGCGAGCAGACAGGGCACCCGAGCACGAAGGCCGATGCGGGTGTGTGGGCGGAGGGCCTGCCCGAGTACTCGGTTCAGGTCGGTGGCGTGCTGCCCGGCTACGGCGGCCACGTGCCCCGCGCGCTGCACACGTACGGCAAGAGCGCCAAGGGTGCGACTCCGCCCTTCGCCAAGGTGCAGGAGCACGAGGAGATCGCAGAGCTTCGTGAGCTCTTCTCGCGCTCGCCCAAGGTGCGCGGGCTCGAGAGTGGCGACTACCAGCGCTCTGACCCTAACGACGACGGCGAGGAGTGGTGGCCCCAGGGCCCACCCACGGCGGCTATCAAGGGCTTCATGACTGACTTCCGCGACGAGCGCAACGGTGTGGTGCCCAAGTACGCGGGCCACGTGCCCCGCGCGAAGGACAAGTACGGCGCGTCGGCGATGGGGCACACGCGCACCGTCGAGGCCAAGAAGCCGGCCCACCTGAAGGACGAGTCTAACTCCGGTGTCAACACGGGCGACCAGATTATGGGCACGGTCAACCGCGTCAACACGAAGACTGAGGTGGCGTTCAAGCCCACGATGCGCATTGACGGCAACGGCGTCATCCCCGGCTACAGGGGCCACGTGCCCAACGCGTACAACGCCGTCGGCATGACCACCTTCCTGTCTGGCCCCGGCTACACAGAGGTCAAGGTCGAGAACATGGAGAAGATGGGCGGTGCCGGCGATCTGGGAGACTCGGCGGCGGCGTACGGCTGCAACGACTGGGGCGCCTCCTCCTTCTCGGACGGATACGCCGACTTTGACGGCGCGGCCCCAGATGCGAGCTGGATGGCGAAGGACGCCGTCTCGGCGGGTGGTCACATCGATCAGTATACCTTTGGCGATGCGAGTGCGGATGCCGCTCGCGAAGCTGCGCGCAAGAATGCGGAGCATAAGGCTCTGCATGACGCGGCCAAGCGCGCGGCGCGCGGCTTCTGAGGCGCGCACAGCGGCGGCAGCAGCGGCGGCGGCGGCGGCGGCATGTCGCCGGCCGCCGCAGCGCCCGGCGGACGCAAGGAGTGCGCAGCGAGCGCGTGAGCCCACCCTCGGGCCCGCGCGGCGGTGCATGTGCCACGGCACCAGGTGGGGGGGGGGGTGCACGTGGGATGTGGTGGCGGTGGCCGGGCATGCGCGTGGTGGTGTGTACCCGTGGTGGCCGCGGTGGCGTGTCAGAAGGCGACGAATGATAGCACAGGTTCTGGGCTGGGTCTGTGCGTGCGGGTGGCGTCTCCATTTACGTTGTATGCGTCGTTGACCCGGGACGGTGAGTTTGAGCCATGTAGTGAGTAGTGTGTACTGCGTGCTGCGCGCGTACCAGCTGTATCCTGTTTGTAACAGCTCAGATTGGAAATGCGACGCGACTCAGTGTGATCCCGTCGATTCAGCATTATCGTACGTCCTCCGCAATGGCGTTGCCGTTGGGACCCTTCCGCCTTCGGTTGGCGAGTTGGGTTGTTGCATGTTGGCGAGCCCGCAGCCCGGCTAGCGGCGGTGAACGCCCCATCGCGCACCGGACGCCAGGCCCGGCAGGACGACCCCCGGGGATTTCGGATTAACCCGCTACCCGGGGACGGCGGACCCGCGGCCGGTCCGGAGGCTGGAGCGCGAGCCGGGGTCCGGTAAGTTGACGCCACATGCCACATGGTACGAGATGATAACCGCCGATCTCACACGGTGCGTGACGTGACCAGACCGTGACGCGTATCGGACGCGGCGGATCTCGGTGTGACGGATCTCGGCGATCCGTAACCGCGACGGGGACCTCACAATAATTTATATGCGGACCTCGTGCTCGTCCGGCTGGTATGCGCTTACCTCATACCTGAATGCTGAAACCCTACTGAACTAAACTGAAATAACGCGCCCCTCCGCTCCGACCGCGCTGGCTTCCTCATCGCACATCTCGCGGGACCCAGCTGACAACCAGCACAGAAACGCAAAATCGTGCGCGCCTGGTCGCGCGCGCGGAGCGTCTCGCTCTCGGGGGTCGGTCAGTCGGCTACTGTCCCATCACTGGCGTGGCGTGTGGTGCCCATTACTGCTTTACTGGATCTCGGACGTCCCGGCGCCGTGGCGCGTGTGGCCCGCTGGGCGCGACACGCATGTACTCTCTACCTTTACGCCTTGATGCGGCCTTTGATGATATCCTGTTTGTACTTTAGCATCTCTAGCTCCTTTTCAAAAGTCGCCTGAGGGAAGTAGGCGTTCGGGCCGGGCTTCTTCTTCTCCTCGTCCATGATGGTCTCGATCATAGATTTTTGGCCCGCTTTGGAGAAGCGCGGTGCACCCGTTGAGCGCAGCTCCGTTTTGTGGCCGTACGCACCCGGTCCCGGGAGATCCCGAGCGAGATCCATAACCATATCGAGCTCTGACTTGCAATTGCCACGCCCGGTGACCGTGACCGAGCGCCCCGACGACAGTCCTTTTTCGAGACTGTAGGTGCCCGGTCCAGGCACTTGAGGCGGCTTCGGGTTCGAAACTGGGCGGCCACCCACGGGCTGCATCATTCGAAACGCCCTATTCGCTGGCTGAGGATCCCTGGGGGAGTAGGCGGCGGGCGATGGCAGGTCGCGCAAGTGGGCGACCATCCTGCCCATGTCGTGCGCAGATGGTGCAACCTTTCCGTGCCGAAGCTCGGGCGAGAGTCCAAAGGTGGATCCGCCCATCCCTCGCTGACTACTCAGTTTGGGATCGTACGAGGCGGGGCCTGGCTGCTGCGAGGCTATCTTGACGCGGTACGAGTCGAGCGAGCCTGCGTCGCGGTCTGGAATAGAACCAGTGCCCAAGACAGAGCCTGCAAATATGATTCCGGACTCCGTGATGGCCCGTACGCGCGGTGAGTACTGGGCTGGACCGGGGATCTCAGCCGCATCAGCGCACATCTTGTCATCATACATCACCCGGCGTGCTGGCGTGGGGTCAAATGAGTCGAGCTGCCGTTTCTGCATGATTGCCTCTTTCTTCAGCTTGGACATTTTCAGACGTGCATCCTGCTCTTCGAGATGCTTCACCAGCGCCTCGCGTTCAGCTTCAGCCCGTGCGGCCGCGCGTTCACGCTTGAGCTTACGCTGTGCTGCGGCGTCTTCGGCGGACCGGCGTGCAGGACCAGGATCGTAGGCGTCCAGCATACGCAAACTTTTTACGAACGGCGTCGTCTGTTTATCATGGTTTCGCCTCTTAATGAACTCCCTCATCAGCCGAGCAGCACGCACAGTGGGTGTAACGGGGATAGTCAGGGGCATGCAATTTGCTGACATACGCCTCCTCTGAGTGTCAGAGTTCATGAGAGTTCTACTTCGTCTATTTCTTCGACGTTGGCAGCGGCGGCGACTGCCGCGGCGGCGTGCCCATGGTGCGAGAATGTTAATGAGCTGGCCGTTGAAGCCGCCGATGCCGACATGATCTTGGGCCGGTGCGCGGGTGTGGCTGTCGGCCTCAAGATCTTGGTCGAGTCGTCGCGTCCAGAAATATCGACCGGTACGATCATACGAGGCGGCCTGTGGGGCGAGTCGTCGCGTTCAGCGGCGGGCTTGCCCGTGTCGAAGGACTCGACCGGAGTCATGCCCTCTTCGGCTCGGACGCTGGAGCGCACACTTCTTGATGATGGGCTTACCCGGGATGGCGAGATCATGCCGATCGCACGGCGGATCGCGGTGGGGCTCGTCTTAAGGCTGGTGCCCAGCCCTACGGCCATCGCGAAAAAGTAGCTCCCGCCGTGTCGGCTGCCCTCTGAACTACTCGTGGGGCTAGCTGAACGTGGGGACGTCGAGATGTTTATGCTGCTGCTGCTGCTCCTGGAGGTGGTGCTCTCACCTATGGAGCTCTCACTGTGCTGAGCTGCTGCTCCTGTTCCTGCCTTGAAGCCTGAGATGAGCGCATGCATCTCGGGCTGGCCGAGCTCACGAGCGAGCTCTGCCGGCGTGAGCCCGTCCGCGTTGCGTGCCGACGTGTCTGCGCCTGCCTCGAGTAGCAGGACGACGCACCGACGAAATCCGCGCGCCGCCGCCCAATGCAGCGGCGTGCGATCGCCGTCGATGTCGATCGCATTGACGTTGTGGCCGGTCCGTAGGAAGGCCTCGACCTGCCTCGGCTGGTTGAGGGCCACTCGCACCGAGACACCCGTGAGTGCCTCGCTCACCATCTTCGGGTCGTTGTGCCGAGTGGGTCTGGATGTTCCAGTGATGTTCATGAAGAAGTTCGTTCGAGGCGCTGGGTCCGCTCGCGGCATATGCAGCGGCAATGTGGCCGCATCCGCCGGCAAGAGGCTCACGAAGATGCAGCTCGTATCGTCGAGGAGGCCTCCACGCATTTTGACCGCCTTGGCGATGATTGCATCGGCGAGCAGCTGCGAGCTTAGCTGCCTGCTCGTGTTCTTGTACACCAACCTCGTGAGCGGCTCCACATCTTGGAACGAGTCCCACACGCCGTCTGACGCCACCACGACTGACGCGCCCAGCCGAGGCAAACGGATGGACTTCACCGTCGGCGTTGAGCAGATATAGTCGCCGCAGTCGGCATCTCCAATGGTGCGCGCGATCGCGAGGCCTCCGGGCCACGCGCGTAAGGGCCCCGCGGGCTTTCCGTCCGGCCCCGCCGCCTGAACGACCTTGCCGCCGGCCGTGAGCACTCGCTGGCGCTCCTCCTCGCTACTCTGCAGCCGGTGGTCGCTAGTGAGGCGCAGCGGCGCAGGTGGGTTACCGTTGAGCTTCGCCTTGCCGTCGCCGTGCGTGTACGGGAAGAGGTATGCGGCCGAGTCGCCGAGCGAAGCGCATGTCATCTCACCGAGCGTCGCGTTGACACACACAACTGTGAGCGTGCTGCCCGCTTTTCTGGTGATCCTGCACACCTCGTCTGCGGCCTTAGAGAAGGCATCCTTGCAAGCTGCCTGGAAAGAGGCGACCGACGCGTCGCGCCCGGCAAATAGGCGCACGTCGTTCAGCGTGTTGCGGGCGCACCACTCAGCAGCCTCAGCTCCACCGTGGCCGTCAGCAACCAGCAGCAGCAGCACCTCGTTGTTTTCGAGCTTGCCCTTCCAGGTGGCCATCCGGTCCTCGCCCTTGAGGGTGCGGGTAGACGTGCCCACGGAGGAACTGTCGAATCCCAATTGGGACGCGAGATCACCATCGACCGCGAGGGGGTCCAGGCCCAACATTGAGTTCCGAGCAGGTAGGATTTCTATTGACTCCCGTTCGGCTGCTGGTGTTGAGCATGCTGACGGTGTAACGGAAGAACTCCGCTCATTTAACAAAGCGTTGGAGTTCGTCGGGGTTCATGGATTCGCTAGTGCTGTTCTGCAATGGTGGCGCAGCACTAGCTCACGCGTTGCTTCCCGTGAAGCCGGGCGACCTCGGCGCCTCGAGCACTCCTGTAGAGGG
>Ga0114972_10004683_pt1 | contig 10153 bp, 4 predicted proteins | sample M_140807_EF_Meta_FD_87354 | JGI IMG/M metagenome (GOLD analysis project Ga0114972, IMG submission 87354) | Freshwater microbial communities from Lake Montjoie, Canada to study carbon cycling - M_140807_EF_MetaG | ecosystem: Environmental > Aquatic > Freshwater > Lake | place: Lake Montjoie... | reverse complement strand
GGGTGCTGTTGTAGTTTTCAGGTACACGGACGTGCTCAAACTCTAGACTGCATGCTCCGAGCTTGATGACACTCCCCGGGAGCACTGGGTAGGGACCATCTCGTTGCTCAAGTTTCAAATAAGAGCGCCCTGATGAAATAAAGGCCAGAATATTTTCCCCGACTTTCGTTTCCATGGGTGAGCGGGTAATGTAAAGGCGAGCATGCTCGCGAGGTGAAAGAGACGGGTCTGGCACTATTACAGGGAAAAGTCCTTCAGGTTCATAGCATGGTTGGGATACAAAGGGTTCCGATGGTGCACCCTGAGATTCCCGAGAAAGGTTTGCTAGCACTCCTGCATCCATTTGAGGCCAGAATGATTCCATCGATGGTCCATGGATGGAGATACACGTCGTGCCCGGGGAAGGGTGGGGTCCCTCCGTGCAGCAAAGGGTTTGCGGGAGTAAGGGGACCACAACGCGCAGTCGAGACCTGGTCGTCTTTATTTTAAGCTGTACCCATAATACCTCTTCGTCTCCTACGACTGCGCTATTTGACGACGACTGCGCACCCATGGCGCGCGCGACTGTTGAAGTTTTTGTGCGAGTTGAGGATAGGACTAGTCCTACCGGCAAGCCGCCCCCCCCCTTTTAGCCCAAAGCGTTTTCGTGCGTGATGCGTGAGGTGAAAGACAAAATTTTATTTTCTCTGCAATAAGGTGTTAATCCTCCTCAAACCACTGTTTTTTCCCTGCCGAGTTTCTTTTTTGAGCCTCTAACTTTCGCTTGTGGATAAAGGGGTCCCCGAAGGGCCAGTACTCGTACTTTTCAGGGTAGTACTTTCTCTCAATCTCCTCGCGAAGGCTTTGTTTGTGCTCCTCAGCCTCCTCCTCCGAATCATCGTCCCTACCAGACTTTCGGGAGGCTTTCACGTCCCCCCCCTGATCGTAGGAAGTGCGCTTGTCGGGGTCAGAGAGCACGTCAAATGCATGTGCGATTCGTTGGAAGGCAGCCGTGCAGTCAGCGCCCGCCCTATCAGGATGGTACTTCAGTGAGCGCATTCGATAGGCAGCCTTGATTTGTTTCTCCGTGGCATCACATGTCACCCCAAGGACGAGGTAAAGGTCTTTTTCCGCTGCGAGGCGTGCAATGTCATCAGCGTCGGAACCCTTCTTAGGGGAGCCCCCTGACGCTTGGTCCCCCCCACCAACGTGGGGCATAGAAGAGTCCATCTCCTGAAAGCCGCCCCCGGAGACCCCGGGGTTTTTTTTTCGCCTGGCAGCAGCGTGTGCACGAAGAAGCCAGTCGGGTAGTCGGGGCCAGTTTCTGTCCACGCGGTAAAGTGCCTCAAAGGCAACCACAGACTCATCTGGTTTTCCCGCCTCAAGAAGGCACACGGCTTTTCTGAGGAGGGCCCTACGAAACCGGGGGAGAAGCGCAAGGGCAGCATCGCAGGCCCGAACTGCAGCCTCGGGATCCTTTGCCCTCCTCAGACATGCTGCTATATTGGCATGAAGAGCGGCCCTACAGTGTTTGTCGTCCTTCACACCCGCTTCAATGCAGTCCAGGGCCTCCTTGTACGCACCAGCTGCCCCTGCAAAGTTACCACGCTCATACGCATCGGCAGCAACCACCTGACGGTGTTCACACGCCTTCAGGGCTCGAAGTGCTACAGTTGAAACCTCCCGAGCCCACTTTGCATCTAAGAAAGTGCTTTCCTGCTGTTGGGTTTCCCCCGCAGGAGTGGATTCAGCTTTTGAGGGCATAGCGGCAGCCCCATCGCTTAGTGACCCATAACTGCCATCCCCGCAAGGGTTGACGACGACGGCAGCTTCAAGGTACTGCTTCGCCTCAGAGCGCTTTCCCATGCGGTGCAAGCAGCGAGACATGACAAATGCAGTGGAGGGGGAGGAGGGATGGGCTTGATGGGCCTCTTTAGCGGAATCGAGGGCCGCTTCGTCCCTTCCAAGAGCAAGATTCGAGAGCGCAATGGTCAATCTTAGCCTCAGCCCATCACTACTTTCTGTGGTCTCTTGGGCGCTAGCCGAGCGCTCTAGCTCCTCCAAAAATACCTCCTTTAGGGCTTGGAGGCCACTGTTCACTTCCTTCACACTGTTTGAAGCAACAGCTGCCCGCTGCAGTATTGAATTGAATTGTGTGTGGGCAATGTGGATGAGTGTGTGGGTACTTACGGGAATAATTTGTACGGGAAAAGGAGAACTCACGGCAGCAGCTGCGGCACGTGGCCCAAGAGCTCCGTGCCTTACAAGAATATCAGGGGCGCCATGATAGGGTAAAAAGGCCTGAGAATCAGTGGGGCGAGCTCTTTTAGAGCGGTCTTCCTCGCTGTTGGAGGGCCCATCAACAACCCCCCTTCTCTCATCCTCCCCGACACCCGTTTTGCTGTGTAAGAGCTCAAGCAAAGCATCGTGGGAGGCACGCGCCGTAAATGAGGCGGAGTCATCTCTGAGGTTATCCCGCAAGGCGGATCTTAGGGAAGCTGCAAGGGCATCCTCTGCAGAGGCTGCGCCCATCCTAAAACCCAATGGAACCCCATCACTGAATGCGTCATCCTGAACCGCAACCAAACCAAGCTCTTTGAGAGTGAGCCCTAACACCCGCGCGTGGCGGGCAGCAGTTTCCTGAGAGGCGTCATTTACCTCCCTCCTCCCTGCAGCGGAGATTTTGGGGTGAGTGAGATTTTGAGGGCGGAGACTAATGACCTTGCCACTGAAGGGGGCACCAAGACGGACGCTCTGTCTGCCTGAGTTCAAAGGGGAGGTTACCACTCCCTGGACACCATTGTATTGTACAGTCTCAAGACCTTGAAGGCGAACTAAAACGACCAATGCCCCCACGGGGAGGGCGACTGAAATTTGTGCGGAGGCAGTGGCTAACTGAGCCGCCTCTTCTTTGCCAGACTGCCCGAGCGTAGACCCGGCGCCGCTGATTTCACTTGTACCCTGCATCTCACTGCCTGATGTAGAAGACTCGATTCGCTGAATGTAGGGAGCATCTAAAAACTCAGCCGCAAGGCCCAGGCGGCGCTGGGCTGCTGGGGTGGAGGGGGTGTTGGGAGTGGCCATACTGTCATCATTGTGCGTCTCGCCTTCAACAGAGCTCCCCCCGAGATGTGCATAGTCAGTGGGGTCCAATTTTTTCAAATGCATGACATCACTGGCGCAATCATTCAGATGGACCCAACTTTCAGTAGGCTTGTTACCATGCGAGCGATTGAAGTAACGATGATTACCGAAAATGCCCCCACCATGCAACCCCCTCCTCGCATAGGAAGAAAACCCATATTGACCCACACCTTCATCGTCATCCTCCTCCTCATCATCAAAATACTCGTCCTCCTCCTCCTCCTCTTCCTCCTCCTCCTCCTCCTCCTCCTCCTCTTCCTCCTCATCGTAGAGCTCCTCGTCCACTGACTTGCCTTTTCCAGTGTGAGGACTGATTTTAAGCCATGTTCCAGTGGGTGTATCCTTAGTTTCGATACCAACGACATACTCACCAAAACCACGTACTCCCGTGGAAGTTGAGGTCTGGGTGGGTGCACTTCTTACTCGCACCCCATCAGGGTTCTCAACTCGATAGAGCCACTTTTCTGAGCCCCAAGCAGCCACACTTTCCAAGGAGGACAGCGGGGGCTGTTTCACAGCGTCACCTCGTCCAGCCATGGCCTCAGAACACTTATGCTTATGGTATCGAGCACCACCAATGAGCTGCTGGAGAATACCCGTGTCTAAAATGGCAATTACTTGCCAGGGGAGCTCATCATCATCATCTTGTTTCACCTCAGCAAGCTGGAGACCCACACCCCCCCCCTGACCAACACGCAAGGCGCCCCCCATAACCGGGCTTACAGTCTCACCGCTTTTTTTGTGCACGTGTTTCCACCTTACACCAGCACCCGGGACAATTGTATCTCCGGCTAAAAGACGAATGATATGATAGGAGGGGATCTTGGAGTTATAGGGGAAATGGAGCAGAAAAGAGAGCGGGGGTGGGAGTGGCAAGGGAGGGTAACTTTTTAACTAACAGTGTGTAAAACGGTCCACGCGCTTATCGTCAACAATGAGCCACTCCCGCTTGGGCTTTGGCGCCATGCGCTGCTGATACCAGCGACGAATTTCTGCCTCCTCGTCGTCCTCATCGAATTCCTCCTCCTCCACTTGGGCCACTGTCTCAGACAGCAACATAGAACTCTTGTTCCCCTCCTCCACATTTTCGTAGTAAAGGAGCACCCTCTCGCCTTCCCTTCGAAGTTGTGTCGGGACATTTCTGCGGATATACACCCCATTCAAGGGTTTGAGCGTCGACCCAGCAATAAAGAAGCCATACGGAGGCTCATCAACGTACACAGTACCACGACTTTGCTGACGACGACCGTGACCCTCAGGAACTAACTGATCGTTGCGGGATAACATATTGTGGAATGCCTCGAGAACAGATATCTCGCCGTCGGTACCTGGTCGCCGGAGCAGTCTGGTCGCCGGCGAGCTGGGGGGTGAGTCAGTGGTGGGTGACTCACTGAGTCACCCACCCTCCTCCTCCTCCCTCCCCACCTATTCCAGTTATTTGTATTTGTGGGACAACTGGAGGGAGCGACAGCTTGCCCATGGTGGAATGTGTCCTGTGTGCCAGCTTCGCCCGTTGTCGCAACTGTGGCAGCACTCTTCCCACCGAGGTGTTTAAATCCTCCCATGGGAATGCAAATGGGTTAACGATTAACCACCCTGAGTCCCGCTAATGCCTGCGATGATTCTCTCGAAGTTCGCCCCGCCGGAATTGGGGAAAGGGGGGGGGGGGTTCTCCAGATGTCCCCACCCTACGAAAAAAATGAGAATTCCGTTGATTTGTGGGACAACAGGAGGGGAGAGACAGCTTGCCGCTGGTGGAAATTGTCCTGTGTGCCAGCTTCCAACTCTGGCTTTGATCAAACACACTGAGAATTGCTGTTTTTTCTTCATTCCCATGTGCCCCTTATCGTCTTCCGAATTCGCCCGTTGCCTGAACTGTGGCAGCACTCTTCCCACCGAGGTGTTTAAATCCTCCCATGGGAATGCAAATGGGTCAACGAAGAACCATCCCGAGCCCCTTCGTGAGCCTCTCATACTTCCCATTGTTCAAAGTGACACGGACGGTGGCTGGCGCCGTGCCTCAAATGAGCACTACCCCTTTGCTAAATAAAATTTCATTGTATAAAATAAGGCGTCTCTTCCTCCCCCGCGCGAAGCTCCTCGTAGGCTTCCCGCTCTTCTAATGAAAGAGCCTTACCTCCACAGATACTTCTGCAAAATTTGTCACAAGTGAGTCTATACACAGCCCTAAAAAATGAAATGTGAGGAACAGCCTCCAAACCCCTCGCACCCTTCGTTTTTCTTTTCCAAAGAGTACCCAGAACAAAATACAGCACCATGAACGCCCCTAACCCAGTTAGCACACTTGCGACTATTCCGATGGGGTGAAGAACTACTGTGATGTCAGCGCCGCATCCTGCAGGGGAGGACCCCGAATAGATAAGTCCACACCCTGTGTCAGAGGGTACCAAGTTGTCAAACACTACTGTCCCGGCAGTCACCTGGGGATCACAGCGAAGATTCACCTGAGTGTAGTACGGCTCTCCTTCCTTTCCAGCACATTGATCCTTCCCAGTGTACTTAAGAACAAGGCCATCTTTTGAAGGAGTTGCGGTTGCTATTTCAGAGCTACCATATGCCTGCAAACATCCACCGGGATATAAACTCACAGAAGAGGAGGCAGGGTCTGTAACACAACTACCCGAGGCGATACTCGGTGAAAGCGCACCGCAAAATTGAAAACTGTATGGGAGCAAGGTTATATTGGAGGAGCAGTCGTACACAGACCCGGACAGGCTCCGCAGATCAAAGCTCTTGAAATTAGGAGACCCAAATGACCAAACACAGTTTTTCTGAGAAGGAGAGGTCGCCGGGGTAATTTTACATTCACTCATCGTGATAAGATTTTTGTCTTGAGTTCGTCGCGTGACAGCCGGCGGTTACAATAATCTTCCAGCACTCTTTTAGAAAGAGTAGAAGAGAGAGGTGGAGAGAAGAACCGAAAATGGAGCAGCGACCCTTTAATTTCAACCCTGGTGCTTCAACGTTCAGTCCAAGCGAAGTTGCGTATTATTCCGCTGGAGGAGGTGGTGGTTTTGGTCGAAGTGAACCCGAGTCAGCAGGTGATTCGAGTAATAGAGGTGGTAGAGGAGGTAAAAGAAAATCAAAGGGTCCTAGCAAAACCGGAAATTCAGCGGGTGTTTCCGCTGCATTGGGGGGCTCAATTTCATCGCGAGTTATTGAAAGCGCACTAGTCTCTTCAAGAACCGATCAAAATAAGCCTAGTGATCCAAAAGGGAAGCCACCTAGCAAAGGCGGTGGATTTGAAGGTCGTGGCGGTCAAATCGGTCGTGGCGGTACTCGCAGTGCTCGTGGTGGTCCTGGAAGCGGTGATAATCGCGAGGGAAGTGAAGTAGTAGGCGAGACTAGTGGGGGCGGTGGCATTGGTGGGGTTGCAGTGAGTTTATCTTTAGAAGAAAGTGGTGGTGCAGGAAGAGGTGGCAGGAAGGGAGGTCGTGGGGGACGAGGTGGGCGAAGCGATGTGGTTACTAGTGTTACGGGTTTATCTTTAGGAGAAAGTGGCGGTGCAGGGATAGGTGGCAAGATGGGAGGTCGTGGGGGACGAGGTGGGCGAAGCGATGTAGTTACTGGGAATGTTCCAGGATTTGTAGAAGGGGGTGCCCAGGTTCCAAAGAAAAAACTGGGCCCAGCACCTCTCCCCTCTCTAAAGCACGCATACGCGGAAGGTTCACAGATCCACGGGTCTGGGGACAAAGGGCAAAGCGACATGATAGCTGCTGAGTTAAGAAACGAAAGCTGTGAGTGCCTGGTGTGTATAAGCCCCGTGTGCAGGGCCGATGCCATCTGGTCTTGCTCCACGTGTCACTGTGTTTTGCATTTGAATTGCGTGATGACATGGAGGAATCAGAGTTTGGGAATCGTCTTAGAGGAGCCGGTGGGGGCGGGGGGGGGCAGGAATCGAAGACGGGGTGGGATGGGAGGCTCAGGGGGAGGGGTGGTTGCCGGGGCAGGGGTGCCTGGCGTAGGCAGTTCCTCCACGCCATCGTGGCGTTGCCCGGGGTGTCAGACACACACGAGCGTGGTTCCCAAAGACGCTTGCTTTTGTGGGAAAGTACGGACGCCGGAACCAGACCCCTTCCTCATCCCACATACCTGTGGGAACCCCTGTGCTAAGCGACGCACGGGGGGGCGATGTCCGCACCCCTGCGAAGCCCTTTGCCACCCTGGCCCCTGTGCACCCTGTGGGGCCATGTCCCCCCCTCGCCCTTGTGGCTGTGGTAAACGGATGTTCACTAGCAAGTGTGGCGTAGCAGCCTCAGCTCTTGAATCTAGTTGTGGCGAGGTTTGTGGGAGGCAACTGTTGTGTGGGAATAAACTGCACAAATGCAAGGCGGCGTGCCACAAGGGCGCCTGTGGCCCTTGCGAACTTAAGGTGCCACAGTCGTGCTACTGCGGGGAAAAGGTGGGCGAAAGCAGGCAGTGTGGCACGGGGGACGCAAAAGAGAGGGCGGAAAGGTATGTGCGCGCCCCTCAGTCTGGCAATAGCGCCCAGCCGGGTCACTGTAGCATTTTAGTGGAGGGTCGAGAAGCTATTCCCATTGAGTCATGGCTCTTTCGCCCAGTGTCCCCCAGTGTCCAACCCACGCTCTCCCCCGGAACCGGGGAGTGGTTGGAGAGCACTGAAATGAGGGCACTCGTTGAGTTTGCCACGGGAATAACCGGTGATGGGGGGTGTACGAAAAAACAGATGGAGGTTTTAGAGGAGGAGGTAAATCGACTGACGGTGCCGTTGTGTAGAGAAGTTGGGGAGCGAACGAAAGCCACGGTGCCTCGCACATCACAAACTTATCCAGCTTTCGGGCATTTTTCTTGTGGGGAACCCTGTCCTCACTGGCTTTCCTGTGGTGTGCACAGATGTGAGCGATCTTGCCATCCCGGCGAGTGCGGCGTGTGCCCGAGAAGTGTCTCCGCGGTAAGCTCGTGCGCCTGTGGGGCCACACCCCTTCCCCTTTTGTCCCCCCCTCCCCGTGTCAGAACTTCCTGCCTCTCTCCCCTGCCAACATGCGGTCGCCCCTGCAATAGGGCCAAAGATTGTGGCCATTCTTGTGTGATTCCTTGTCACGATGGCCCCTGCCCCCCCTGCATGGAGCGCATCCCTGGCCCGGTTTCCTGTGTGTGTGGATCCTCTAAGATTCAAGGCAGCACAGGGATGACTTGCCATGAGGTGTACGAGGCGGTGTGCCAAGGGGGTGACTTTAATGACTGGGTCAAGGAACGAAACAAACTGGCTAAAAAGGGGGGGGCGACTGCGCCCACCTTTGAATCTTTTGCCCTGTCCCTCACGGGGAAACCCACTCAATCATCATCAGGGACATTGCTGCCCAGGCTTACGCCCCCCCCTCTTCCTCTCTCCGCACTTCTTAAATTCCCCCTCAACCTCGTCTTGTCCATGCTACGTTGCTCAAAGCCCTGCGGAAAAACGCTGCTCTGCTCCCGTCACCCCTGTAAACGCCTTTGTTGCGGTGTTGTGACGGGCGTAGGTTGGAATTCCGGATCTCTCCCCGTAGAAGTGAGCATAGCGGAGGACGTAAGGCGGCAGATTTGGGAGGATGCCTCAGACAAAAAAAATGCTCGCGAGGACGAGGGTTCCTATTTTTCAATGCAGCGAGAGTTCTTGCAGGGGGGGCACTTGTGTATGAGAACTTGCGGGAGGGCTCTGCCCTGTGGGTCCCACGAGTGTGACAACCCTTGCCATGGGGGCCCCTGCCAAGCGTGCTCCCATGTAAGCCGTGCCCCAATTTCATGCACATGTGGGAGCGTGGTGATACAGCCTCCAGTCCCTTGCGGCACTCAGCCACCTACGTGCGCAAAGCCTTGCTCCATCCAGCGTCCCTGTGGCCACCCTCACAGTCAGTGGCACAAATGCCACCCTGGGGCTTGTCCACCTTGCACTGTGCTCACTAATCGTCTCTGTAGTGGGGGGCATACCGTGAAGCAGGGTGTCCCTTGCAACATCACCGATCTTACGTGTGGCGCGCTTTGTGGACGCCTGCGGCACTGTGGAGTTCACAGCTGTCCAAAGCTTTGCCACTCTGACCCCTGTGATGACGCTCGCGTTCGCTGGGGTCCATTGTACGACACTGAAGCACAGCCAGGCACGCTCCAGATAGAATGTAACAGTGGAGGCCCCACCCTTGCTCGCTCAGCCCCGAATGTCTCCACAACTCAAACCATTATTCCGACACAGTGCTTTCCCAACGACGCCGTTGAGGAAGGTTTCAGACTAATGGAGGCCTCCCTCATGGCTTTTGAGTCACTCTCAGACTGGGTTTTCGGCAGCAGGGAAGGCGAGGCAGAAAAAATAGCAGGGGAATGGCTGGATAGCAGCTCATCCCTCGTACCGTCAACTTCTGCTGTTGCGTATTCCATGTCTCTGGAGAGATGTGCCGATAAAATAGGCGCCACTGGGGCATGGCCCGTCTTTGGGGTGAGTGGGGCGGCAGATGAAGAGGACCCTGACCTAAGAGTGCTTCAAAGTGCAACTAGTGGCTCACAAGTGGCTTCCGTAAATTCAGCTACTACAATTTCCAGCTCTGCCTCTGGTGAATTACATAGAGGCGGTCCCACCAGCAATAGTGAGTACTTGGGGCGTGTTTCAAATGACTTGAAACCATGTGTGGGGGTTCTAGCAAGACTTGCAATGCTTTTTATGTGCAAGTCTTTGAGCAGGGGAGAGTGGAGTGAGGAAAGAGGGGGGGGGAAGAGCGGCCTCTCCGCCCCCCGACCTTTTTTTCGTGCTGCTTTTGCAGGACGAGGTAAGCTTAAAGCGATGGTAGTGAATCTCATGGCACATCGAACAGGGGGGCGGAGCAACGAAGGGGGTATGCTGAGCGCTGCAATATCAAGGCCCCCTCAGGGCTGTCAGCTCCCTTGCGCCGCTCCGCGTGCCCTCTGCGCCCATGCTTGTGATCACCCATGCCATCCCGGCCTACCTTGCCCCCCCACCCCATGCAAGTCACTCGCGAACATCCTATGTGCCTGTGGGAGGCTGTGTGTTTCGAGGGTGTGT
>Ga0114972_10004682_pt1 | contig 10153 bp, 7 predicted proteins | sample M_140807_EF_Meta_FD_87354 | JGI IMG/M metagenome (GOLD analysis project Ga0114972, IMG submission 87354) | Freshwater microbial communities from Lake Montjoie, Canada to study carbon cycling - M_140807_EF_MetaG | ecosystem: Environmental > Aquatic > Freshwater > Lake | place: Lake Montjoie... | reverse complement strand
TCTTCGCCGGCCTGCTCAAGGATCAGCTGATCAGCCTGGAAGAACTGCAGGGATTGGAGGCGATCAAGTTGGCCAAGATCTCGGCGATGACCCGCATCTGAGCGGCCCCGCAAGGGGATGGAGCCAGCTCGCAAGGTCAATGAGATGGGCCAGCGCGAAGGGTCATCACCAGCGCCAGTTAGGCAACCGTCCCATGGGTCACAGTGGGTACCCCACGGCGACCAACCTGGGCTTTTGCCGGGTGCTTCGGTGCTGCTGCCACCCCTCAACGAGCACAATTTGCCCTGGATGGACACCATCCACCCCATCGTCGTTCACTTCGTGATCGCCATGGGTCTGATTGCCTTTTTGTTCGACGTGATTGGCCTTGCGGCCCGCCGGCCGGCCCTGTTTGAGGTCAGTTTCTGGAATCTGCTCTTGGCCACCGTGGCCATTTTCGTGGCCATCATCTTCGGCGAGGTTGAAGCTGGTCTGGCCAATCCCTACGGGGCCTCCCGCGACCTACTCAACTGGCACAGCACCCTGGGATGGTCCCTGGCAGGGGTGTTGTCCGTTCTCAGCGGCTGGAGATACGTCATCCGCAGCCGGGACCCTCGCGTGCTTCCCCCGGTCTTTTTGGTGGGGGGCGGTCTGCTGGCCCTGTTGATCCTGGCCCAGATGGTGCTGGGCAGCAGCCTGGTCTGGATCTATGGATTGCATACGGTGCCCGTGGTTCAGGCGATGCGGGAGGCAACGCTGTGACGGAACCATTCAGCCAGGGCCTCAGCGACGCCGTGGGGGCCTTGGAGGCGATTGACGTTGGCAGGTTGTCCCTGGGGGCTAACGGCCTGCCCTACGGCTTGCCCATCCATCCCAACCTGGTTCACCTGAGCATCGGCCTGTTTGTGATCGCCATCGCCTGCGATGGGGTCGGGGCGCTCTATCCGGTGGAAAAAAGGGTGTTTCGCTTTCTGGCCCTGCCCGTCACCCGCGCTGGCTTCCATGACGTGGGCTGGTACAACCTGGTGGCCTCAGCGGTCATCAGCTTTTTGACCGTGGCGGCTGGGGCCTACGAGATGCTGCTGGCCCGGCCCCTGGTGGGGGTGCGCAGCGATTTCGGTCTGGATGCCGTCACCACCATGCTCTGGCATGGGGTGGGGGGCGTGCTGCTGTTAATGGCGATTGTGGCGATGACGGTGTGGCGTGGGTTGCAGCGTTTCTCCTGGCGCCGCGACTACGGTCGTCAGGTGCAGTGGCTCTATCTGGTGGCCGGGGTGCTGATGTTTGCTCTGCTGGGACTCCACGGCACCCTGGGGGCCCAACTGGCCGCCGAATTCGGGGTCCATGTCAGCGCCGACCAGCTGCTGGCGGCGGGAATGGATCCCCGGGAGGTCCTGCCATGACCAGCACGGGCCGCAGCCAGCCCAACCGTGGGCCCAGCCTTTTGTTGGTGGCTGCCGGGCTTGGGTTGGATGCCCTGGCCAGCTGGACGATGGCGCAGCAGGCCTACCACTGGTTGCCGGTGCAGGCCTCCACGGCCGCCCCCTATGTGGACAATCTGTTTGCCCTGGAGACGGGGATTGGCACCTTCATTTTGGTGGGTTGTTCGGCGATGATCTCCTGGACGTTGCTCTTCAACCGTGCCCCTAAATACGACCTCGATGATGGTGACCCCATCGAGGGTAATCTCACCCTCGAAATTATCTGGACGCTGATTCCCCTGCTGGTGGTGTTAGCAATCGCCTGGCACACCATCGGGGTCAACCACACCCTGGCCACCCTGGGTGGCAAGCAACGCCTGGCCTCGGCGGCGCCAGGGGCCACTGGGTCCCTGCCCTTGGCCACCGGCTCCCTGCCCATCACCAACGACAGCACGGAGATCGGACCGATCCAGGTGATTGCACGCCAGTGGTCCTGGGAATTCATCTACCCCAACGGGGTGCGTAGCAGCGAGCTGCATCTGCCGGTGGACCGTCCGATCCACTTTCGGCTCATTTCCATGGATGTGCTGCATGGTTTTTACATTCCGGCCTTCCGCCTCAAGCAGGATCTAATTCCCGGCAGCGTGATCGATTACCGCCTCACCCCCTCCAGGCAGGGGCGCTATCGGCTGAGGGATTCGATGTTTTCCGGGGCTTACTTCGCCGCCAACCAGACCGATGTGGTCGTTGAAACCGGGGCGGATTATGAGGCCTGGCTAGCGGTGGCAGAGCGAGCGCCCCTGCGGCCCAGTTTCAATGCGGCCACCGATCTGTGGCAACAACGGCTTACCAAGGGCAACAGGGGGTGGGCCACGGTGCCGCCCGCACCACCCCCCGAGGTCAACGTTTCGCTTGATCCCCAGAACCCCCACGAAGCTTGATCCATGGCCTCTTCTAGTTCAAGCCCAAGTTTTGATCCCCGGATGCTCAAGGAGCCCCAGCCGATGCCGGGATCTCCGGGAAACTGGCGGCGTTATTTCACCTTTAATACCGACGCCAAGGTGATTGGGATTCAGTATATTGCAGTCGCCCTGTTGTTTTTGTTGGTGGGTGGGTTATTGGCGATGATTATGCGGGGGGAGTTGATTACACCACCAGCCGATCTTGTCGATCCAACGGTTTACAACGGGCTTTATACGATGCATGGAACGGTGATGCTGTTCCTGTTTCTTTTCCCGGTTCTCAATGGCTTCAATAATCTTTTGATCCCACCGATGATCGGGGCGCCGGATATGGCCTTCCCCCGGCTCAATGCCCTGGCCTTTTGGTTGTTCCCGGTCTTCGGTGTGATCTTGATGGCCAGTTTTCTGGTCCCCGGTGGTCCATCAGGGTCCGGATGGTGGGCCTATCCGCCCCTCAGCACCCAGAACCCCCTGGGCCATGCCCTCAATGGCCAGCTGCTCTGGATCCTGGCCGTCGCCTTGTCGGGGGTCAGTTCGATCATGGGGGCGGTGAATTTCTGCACCACGATCCTGCGGATGCGGGCCCCCGGCATGGCTTTGTTCAAGATGCCGATTTTCTGCTGGTCGGCCTTGGCTGCCCAGTTGATTCAGCTGATGGGTCTGCCGGTGTTGACAGCGGGTGCCTTGATGTTGCTGTTTGATCTGAGTTTTGGCACCAGTTTCTTCAAGCCGGAAGGGGGTGGCGATCCGATGCTGTATCAACATTTTTTCTGGTTCTATTCCCATCCGGCCGTCTATGTGATGGTCCTGCCGATTTTCGGCGTCTTTTCGGAGCTGTTTCCGGTCTATGCCCGCAAACCGTTGTTTGGCTATCACGTCGTGGCCATAGCCTCGTTTGCGATCACCGGATTGAGTCTGATCGTATGGGTCCATCACATGTTCTATAGCGGTACCCCCCAGTGGATGCGCAACGTATTCATGGTGACCACGATGCTGATTGCGGTGCCAACGGGCATCAAGGTGTTTGCCTGGATCGCCACCCTCTGGCGCGGCAGCATCCGCCTATCGACCCCCATGCTGTTTTGCCTGGCAGGGCTGTTTAACTTTATTTTTGCCGGCATTACCGGTGTGATGTTGGCGACGGTGCCTGTGGATATCCACGTCGGCAATACCTACTTTGTTGTCGGTCATTTTCACTACATTATCTTTAATATGATTACCTTTGGTGTCTTCGCTGCCATCTATCACTGGTTCCCCAAATTTACCGGTCGTATGTATTACGAAGGCTTGGGTAAATTGCATTTTGTGCTGACCTTCATCGGCAGTACTCTCAATTTTCTGCCCATGCACTGGGCCGGCCTGATGGGCATGCCCCGGCGGGTGGCTTCCTACGACCCTGAATTTGCCACCGCTAATGTGTTGGCTAGTTTGGGGGCCTTTCTGTTGGGGGTGGCGACTATTCCCTTTCTGCTCAACATTGTCAGCAGTTTGGTGCGGGGACCCAAGGCGCCGCCCAATCCCTGGAATGCCATTGGCCTGGAGTGGTTGCTGCCCTCCCCTCCTCCCGCCGAGAATTTCGAGGACGACGTTCCCACGGTGATCAGCGGACCCTACGGCTACGGCCTGGGCCGGCCCCTGGTGGAAGACCAGGAGCGCTTCGAGCGCCGGGCGCTGGAGGCCTGAAGCCATGACCTCCCTCTCCCAGCCAGCCGCCAACACGCCAGGCCCCTCTGCCTTGTCCGGCCCCATCGGGCTCGAGCTCGACCCTGGCGCCAGCGCCAGCCCGGCCGGCCATGGCCATGGCCACGAGCCCGTCCCCGGCCATGGCGCCCACGGCCCCGGCCATGGCGCCCACCCCGACCACACCATGACCGGGTTTGTAATTTTCCTGGCCTCCGAAAGCCTGATCTTTCTGGCCCTGTTTGTGGGCTATGCCGTTTTCAAGAGCAGTGCCCCTTTGTGGTTGCCCGCCGGGGTCGAAGGGTTGGAGGTGCGCGAGCCCCTGATCAATACGGTGGTGTTGGTGAGCAGTTCGATGGTGATCTGGCTGGCGGAGCGGGCCCTGCACCGCCAGCGCCTGGGCGAATTTCGTGCCTGGTGGTTGCTGACCATGGCGATGGGGACCTATTTCGTGGTGGGCCAGGCAATCGAATGGCAGCACTTGCCCTTTGGCCTCGCTAGCGGTGTGTTCGGCGCCAGCTTCTACCTGCTCACTGGCTTCCATGGGCTGCATGTGGTCACGGGCCTGGCCCTGATGGCTTTCTTTCTGGTGCGCTCGCTGCGGCCCGGCCTGGTGCTGCCGGAGGGCAAGGGGGTGATGGCGGTGTCGTTGTTTTGGCATTTCGTCGATGTGATCTGGGTGGTGTTGTTTGTGCTCACCTACGTCTGGCAACGGCGATGACCCACCCCGGCGACACCCCCAATGGCCCCGGGGCCAATGGCCCAAGCGCCATGGTCATCGACGAGCAGCACTTCGATGTGCTGATCATCGGCAGTGGGGCCGGTGGCGGCACCATGGCCGGCGCCCTGGCGGCGGCGGGCCGCAAGGTGCTCTTGCTGGAGCAGGGGTCGGTGTTGCCCCTTATGGACCAGAACGTGGCCGATATCACCCTGTTTCGGCGCCAGCGTTATCACCCGGACCAGGAATGGATCGGCACCGACGGGGATCCCTTCGCCCCCCAGATGGTCGAGGCCCTGGGGGGCAACACCAAGATCTGGGGCGGGGTGCTGGAGCGAATGCTGCCCGAGGAATTCACCGGCCTGCCGATGCAGGAGGGAATCGGGCCGGATTGGGGCCTGCGCTACGAAGACCTGGAACCTTGGTATGGCCAGGCCGAACAGCTGTACCGGGTCCATGGCGAAGCTGGCCAACCCTTTGACGCCCAGCCCATTCAGCCATTCCAGATGGAACTGCGGGGGGGTCTGGAGCGGCAGGGGTTGCACCCCTACCGGCTGCCGTTGAGTGTCAGTGAGTCGGCGGAGGATCCCTCCGGGGATGCCGAACGGTTTGGCGTCGATCGGGCCCTGGGCCAGGCCGGTTTTGAACTGCGCCAGGGGGCCCGGGTGTTGATGCTGCACTGCGATGCCAGCGGTAGTGAAGTGCGTGGTGTGGAGGCCCAGATCGGCCACCAACGCTGGTTGTTTCGGGCCCACCAGGTGGTTTTGGCGGCGGGCGCCATCGGCAGCGCCGTGATCCTGTTGCGATCGGCCAGCGATGCCCACCCCCGCGGATTGGCCAATGGATCCGACCAGGTCGGGCGCCAGCTCATGCGTCCCCAGCTGACGGCCATGCTGCAAAGGGCCACCAGGGCCCATTCCGGCCGTTACGGACCGGCCCTGGGGGTGTTGGATTTCCATGGTGGCGATCGCAATGTGAGCTATGCCCTGGGGGCCGTAAGAGGTGGTGGCGGTGTGCTGCAGGATCCCCTGTATGCCGAATCGCCGCCGGTGCTCTCCCTAGTGAGTCGCTTGCTGCCGGATCGGGCCCTGGAGTGGCTGGCCGACCGCTCCGTGAGCTGGTGGGTCTCCAGTGCCGTCAGCCCCGACCCCGAGAACCGCGTCAGCCTGCGGGGGGAAAGGGTGGTGATCAACTACCTGCCCAATAACCGCGAAGCCCACGACCGCCTCGTCTATCGCTGGCTCGATGTGATGCAACGGGTCGAAAACGATCCCGACACCACGGTGGTGCAGCGCGCTCCCATCTATCCCCGCGGCGAGGCCCCTTTAAGCGTGATGGGCTTCAGCTGCGGCACCTGCCGCATGGGGCCCGATCCGGCCACTTCGGTGGTGTCCCTGGAGGGCCGCTGCCACGAGCTGACCAACCTCTGGATCGCCGATGCCAGTGTCTTTCCAGGTTGCCCCGCCGTGGGCCCCGGCCTGACGGTGGTGGCCAATGCGTTGCGGATTGGCGAGGCGATTGGGCGGGTGTTGGGTTAAGAGCTTTGACGGCATGAAGCCAAAGAGCGACCTCGACCGGTTTGTTTGGTAACTACTGGAACTCGATTCCTCACCGCAGCGTACATTATTAGGTAGACCCGCAGAAATCGACATAGCGAAGCAAAATGACTCCTATTGTATAGGCGTCAAGGCCTCTGGGGTTGCCCTAAAGAGACAACGAAACCCTGGGTACATCCAGGCTGCTTTTCACGGCCTCGTTCAACGAAGTTGGGGCGATGGATCATCGGGTTTTCTGTCGATGTCCTTGCCTTTGTCCAGCACCGTGGCCGTAGCCGATACTTCGCGCAAGAAAGTGGGGCTCATATAATCTTTGACAGACTCCGTCAAAGGTGTTCTGCCGTGGCCATGGAGATGGCCTGAGGCGTGGCTGGAATCGGCCTTGTGGGTATGGCCCACGGCATCCATGGCCCGTCGCCAACCTTTGATGGGCCAGAGGGCTGTGATGGTGTAAGCGCCCCGCAGATCCGTACTTGGATAAACGGCCGTGAAGACACCGTCATCAGCCACATCATCTTTATCGATGCGACCACGATCACTAAAGAAGACGCGCTCTTGGCTTCCGTCCGGTCGAGTCACGATAGCTTCGATCATGCCCTTCGGATGGCCCAGAGCCTTTGCGCCGGCTCGGGGATAAGCAAAAAAGGTAATGGGTTGGCCTGGCTTCACGCTGGCTTGACGCACGCCGATTGCCACGGTGGCCGAAGGGTTTTCGGAATAGGCTCGAAAGGTTGGATCGGTGACGACGCCATCCGTGCGGATCCGCCAAGCACCCTCCATCGGCTTGCTAACAAAGGCGTAGAACCCCTGAGCCATGGATTTCATTTTGAGCGGACGGCCATCGGGGGAAACAAGGACGGCCCCGTTTAGCCTCTGCTGAGCATTTTGCCACTGAAGGGTGAACAGTGTCTGCCGAGAATCTTTCTCGACAAAGAAGCGTGCCGCATCTCCCGTCCCGAGGCTGCCTCCGATCAAACTTCTTGCGAGAATGCCGTCAGGACCCTCCATCTTTTCCAGGGCGGCACGACGGGAACCGTTCCATTCGGCAATCCGCTCAAAGCCAAATCCCCGCGCGGCGATTTCCACGAAGGAGAGGGGGAGCCTGGCCGCCGAGGCAGAGTCGACGTAGGTGCCGCTGCTGCCAAGGGCGATCTCTGAACATTGCGATTGCAGACCAAGATCAGCGCCGGTGCAGGTCACATGCACGGGTATGCCTTGCGCCAAGAGGGCCTGCACTGAATTATCAAGGCTGGCTTCGGCGTTCGGCGGGGGTGACGGTTCGTTGTTGAGACCGTCCGTCATGAGGAGCACGAATGTGGTGCCCGTGGGTCCGCCGGCGTTGGTGATCTGTATCAACGCCCGGGAGAGACCAGCGCCGATGTTGGTGCGGGTTGTGGGAGTGAGTGCGTTGATGGCATTTGTCCAAGCGCTGCGATCGGCTCCGGTAGGGGCGATCGGAACTTCCGAGGCGATATTGCTGGCAAAGGAGACGAGACCGAGCTCTGTGCCATTGGGAGCCAGGGTGACAAAGTCCCTGGCGGCCACCTGGAGGCGTTCCATGCGATTGGGCGCCTCAAGGGCCATGCTTCCCGATTGATCCAGCACAAGTACGACCCGAGCCGGCCCCGAAAGCACCGTGAAAACAGGTGGGGTGGCGATAGCGCCATTGGCGTTTGGATCTGGCGCGCCCACGGGCTTGAGGAAGGTGTTGGGATAGGACCAGATGACTTGATCCCAGCAGGAGCGATTTGATCGGCAACGGGACTGTTCGGTGGAATTGTCGATATCGTGGTTGTTTCTAGGGGGAGCAGGATTAGTCGTCGCCTGACCGATGCATAGCTCGCTGCCGTTACCATCCATCAAGCAGGAGCCAGCGCCTGTTGAGCCACTAGGGCAGGAATCTGCTCCAACTACGGCTCCACAACCTGCAGCCCGGCTTTCGTATTCATCCCGCGGGTCGAAAGCCAGATGCAGGAACTCGTGGGCAACGAGGGGGCCCGGCGCAGCCGCCCCATCGATGTAGTTGATTGAGACGTTGATACTGCCTCCCACTCGCCAGTTGCCAGTGTTGGCGTTCCACCAGGTGTCGTTCGTGGCAGGCAGGATCCGAAAGTCCGCCGAGACGCCGGCGGGTGCGTTGTTGATGATCGTGACGCGGCCGAATTCGGCTTGCCCGTCCGTCACATCGAAAAGCCAGGCGGAGCCTGCCGTCAGGGCATTCTGGACCGCGGTGATCTGGGCGGGGGTGGCGTTGAAGTAGAGCGCCGCGGAAGGGTTGAAGATGTTGCGGGGTCGGCAACTGGAGCCCGGGCAGGCGCCGTCTTGATTGCAGAGAGCACCCGCGTTGCTACCGGCGAGGCAACGGCGCAGGTTGACCGGTGCAGGGCGTGCTTCAAGTTCTCCTTGGGCCGTCTGAGCCCCGGCTGTGGAACTCCAGCTCAATCCAGCGAAGAGAAGACCCAGGGTCAACAGCCGGTGAGCGACCACTCGGCGTATCGATGCGCGAAAAATCAAGCTATCTAACATGGGTCTAACTGGTCCGAGATGTTTCACCTAAAATAGCAGTCTTTTTTTTGTCCACAACAATCGTTCACAATCCTAGAAGCGACCCATGGGGTGGGCTAGGGATCCTTCGAACAGGCCCGTTGAGAAGGCAGGTCCCCGTCAGCTCTCTGCAGCGCCACCGCAGGCTCCTTGCCTGTCACTCAGGGGCTGCGTTGATCTCTTGCAATCGCCTTATTCCCCATCCCACGCTCCGCCCCGCTACCAGACGCCAATCGGTTGATCGACGCCATTAAGTGCCAGTCCCTAAGTGGCCCAGACCCGCCCACAGTCGGTGGCCCAACAGGAGGCGGCACTGGATCTCGCTGCCGATGGCACAGTTTTTGGGATGGCACCCACCGGTGGTAGCACTGGTGGGCGAAACAGACCCACTTGGCCCAGCTCAAATTGTCGCATCATCCTATGTAGATAGTGATAATTTACATAAATAACAATGGATAAGTTATGACATCTCTAATGAACCGGAAAAAATTTGGCTGTTTTATTTCTATCTACTTTCCTTGGTGCTGGAGTTTCTTAGTGATATTCAAAGGGATGCAAAAGCCCAGAATATTCATCTGCAGCCCTTCAAGCTGCTATACAAGACCCGAAGAGATGGCGCCCTCTAACTCAATACTATCGGTCCCAGAGGCTCCCCAAGAAGACTTAGGTTCCAACCATTGCAACCTCCCCTCAAAGCAATCTCCCCATCTCACTAGCCGCCCGCACCACAAGGCTGTGACGTTCCACCAGGGGAGTCAGGTCGTCATAGCCACCGCCGATTACCGTCGCCACCGGGATGCGGCGGCGCAGGCAGGCTTCGAGCACCAGCCGATCCCGTTGCAGCAGGCCCAGATCACTGAGGCACAAGCGGCCCAGGCGGTCGTCCCGGTGGGGATCGACGCCGGCGTTGTAGAGCACCAGATCAGGGCGCACCTGATCTAAAAGGTCGGGTAAGACCGCCGCAATCGCCGCCAGATAGGGGCCATCTTCGAGGCCATCGGCCAGGGGGAGATCGTGGTCGCTGACCTGTTTGATGCGGGGGAAATTGTTGGCCCCATGGGCCGAAAAGGTGAAGACCCGTTCATCGCCCGCAAACAGGGCGGCCGTGCCATCACCCTGGTGCACATCCAGGTCCACCACCAGTAACTGGCGCACCAGTCCCTCCATCAGCAACACCCGAGCCGCCACGGCGAGGTCGTTGAAGATGCAGAAGCCGCTGCCGTAGTCGGCAAAGGCATGGTGGGTGCCGCCCGCCAGGTGGCAGGCCAGGCCGTGTTGCAGGGCCAGCCGTGC